>Ga0136613_10000169_pt1 | contig 26025 bp, 27 predicted proteins | sample AntDrymUQ2722106_2_FD_106649 | JGI IMG/M metagenome (GOLD analysis project Ga0136613, IMG submission 106649) | Polar desert sand microbial communities from Dry Valleys, Antarctica - metaG UQ272 (21.06) | ecosystem: Environmental > Terrestrial > Soil > Desert | place: Antarctica: Dry Valley... | reverse complement strand
TTTCCTCGTGGCCTAGAAGAGAGCGCTGGCGAGTTGTTGGCGCGCCTTGGCGACCCGGGGATCAGCGTCGCCGACCACACCGAACATCTCGATCAGGTGCCCGCGGGCGACATCTCGTTCGTCACCGCTGGTACGTCGGACGAGGTCGATGAGCCTGCCGAACGCGTCCTCGACGTTGCCACCTATCAGGTCGAGGTCTGCTGCGAGCGTCTGGGCACTCACGTCCTCCGGCCGAGAAGCGGCAGCCTCACGGGCGGCGGTCATGTCGACGCCCTGGGTGCGCTTGAGGAGCTTTGCCTGGGCGAGCCCTAGCGAGGCCTCCGGATCGGCCGGCGAGGAGCGCAACCCCTCCTCGTATCCCTCGATCGCCGCATCGAGGTCACCACTCAGGAGCGCAGCCTCGGCCTCGGGGAACCGGGAGACGGGTTCGTCTGCCGGCTCCTCGGCTGCCGCTGCTCCGGAGATCGGACCGGCAGGCTCCACGATGCCGGCGACCCCGTTGGCGACGGCCGACTCAAGGATCTGGTCGACGAGCGCCCGCATCTCGGGCTCGGGAAGCGGCTCTTGGATGAGGGGTGCCAGCTGACCTCGAAGGGCCGCCACCACGAGCGGTACCTGAGGGATGCCGAGGGCCTGCGCGAGATCCGGTTGTCCCTCGATGTCGAGCCTGGCGAACAAGAAGCGTCCGGCATACTCGTCGGCGAGCATGCCGAGCACTGCGTTGATCTCGACGGACGCCGGGACCTGGGGCGACCAGAAGCTCACAAGCACGACCGCCGACATGGAGCGCTCCACGACATCCGAACGCAGCGACTGCTCGCTCGTGATGTCGATGGTGTAGCCGCCTCCCGTCGCGGCAGCCGTGGCACTGCCACTCCCGGTCGCCGAGGGTGTGCCAGCGGGCCGGCGAAGCGCGGACAGGTCGATGGCGCCGGGACGCGAGAACTGCGGGACCGTCATGCCCTCATCCTAGGAGTCACCCCCACTCTGCGATTCGTCCGACCCACCGCGGGTAGCCCACGCCCGACCCAGCCGGACGAATCGAGGGGGCTCTAGAACCGGGCGGGCTCGCGGTACTCGCCCCACTCGGCGCGAAGCGCGTCACAGATCTCGCCGAGCGACGCCTCGACCCTGACGGCGTCCAGCATGGCGGGGATCAGGTTCTCGTCGGTGCGTGCGACCTCCACCAGCCGAGACATCGCAGCATCGACAGCCTGAGGATCACGAGAGGTACGACGCTCGGCGAGCTCTCGGACCTGCTCGACCTCGACCTCGTGCGAGACACGGAGGATCTCGAGCTCACCGCTGACGGTCGAGGTGTGGACGTTGACGCCCACCACCTTCTTCTCGTCCTTCTCCAGCGCCGTCTGGTACTGGAAGGCGGCCTCGGCGATCTCGGCCATGAACCAACCATCCTCGATACCGCGCAGAATACCCGGGGTCATCGGCCCGACAACGCGCTTGGGATCGGCGGCGCTGCCTCGCACCTGCTCGGCGAGCCCCGCGATGTCGCCGGAGCGCAGCGTCGATCCGCCGATCTGCAGGATCGTGTCGAAGATCGCATTCGCCTGCGCCTCGATCTCGTCTGTCAGTGCCTCGACGTACCACGAGCCGCCGAGTGGGTCGGCGACATTGGCGACCCCCGTCTCCTCCATCAGGACCTGCTGGGTGCGCATAGCGATCTCGGCCGCCTGCTCGGTCGGCAGCGCCAACGTCTCGTCGAGCGCGTTCGTGTGCAAGGAGTTGGTGCCACCGAGCACGGCCGACAGCGCCTGGGCAGCGGTGCGAACGACGTTGTTGTAGGGCTGCTGGGCGGTGAGTGAGACTCCGGCGGTCTGGGTGTGGAAGCGCAGCCACTGCGCCTTCTCGGTCTGCGCGCCGTAGACGTCGCGCATCCAGCGGGCCCAGAGGCGGCGGGCGGCGCGGAACTTCGCGATCTCCTCGAAGAAGTCGAGATGAGCGTCGAAGAAGAAGGACAGTCCGGGGGCGAACTTCTCTATGTCGAGTCCGCGCGAGAGGCCGAGCTCGACGTAGCCGAACCCGTCGGCAAGTGTGAACGCGAGCTCCTGCGCGGCCGTGGAGCCGGCCTCGCGGATGTGATAGCCGGACACGGACAGCGGCTTGTAGTCCGGGATGTCGCGAGCGCAGTACTCCATCAGGTCTCCGATGAGGCGCAGGTGCGGCTCGGGGCCGAACAGCCACTCCTTCTGGGCGATGTACTCCTTGAAGATGTCGGTCTGCAGCGTGCCGTTGAGCTTGCCGATGTCGGCACCCTGCCGCTCCGCGGCGACGAGGTACATGCAGAAGATCGGCACCGCCGGCCCCGAGATCGTCATGGAGGTCGTGACGTCCTCGAGCGGAATCTTGTCGAAGAGGGTCTCCATGTCGGAGGCTGTGTCGATGGCGACCCCGCAATGCCCGACCTCACCGAGGGACTGCGGGTCGTCACTGTCGCGGCCCATCAGCGTCGGCATGTCGAAGGCGACGGACAGTCCGCCACCGCCATGGCCGAGGATCATCTTGTAGCGCTCGTTGGTCTGCCGCGCGTTGCCGAACCCCGCGAACTGCCGGACCGTCCAGGCCCGACCGCGGTAGCCGGTGGCATAGAGGCCGCGGGTGAACGGAAACTCCCCGGGCCAGCCGATTCGTTCGAAACCGGGGTAGTCACCGTCGGCGGGCGGCCCGTAGACGGGTGCGACGTCCGTGCCGGACAGGGTCGTGAAGTCAGCATCCCTGACCCGTGAGCTGTCGTAGCGCCGCTGCCAGCGTGCGCGGCCCTCGTCGATGTCGTGCGCGTCGGTCATGGGCGACTCCTCCATCGGGGGCACTCGAAGCGTCGCCCGGAAACTAGTTGGACGTCCAACTAAAGGGTACGGCGTCCAGCGATCCCCGCCAAGCCGGCGCGGCCACCGTCAGTCCACGAAGTCCCCGGCCGCGCTGCGCACCGGGGTCAGCAGGCTCGACAGCACGTCGAGCTGGTCCGAACCCAGCGCACCGACGCCGAAGCCGGCACCGACGAGGTCAGCGGTTGCCAGCTCGACGATGGCGCGCCCCGACCCGGTGAGCTCCGCCAGCACGGTCCGCCCGTCCGTCGGGTGCGGGCGGCGTACGACATGGCCGGAGGCTTCGAGCCGGTCGACGATCGAGGTGACCGACGTCGGGTGGACCTGCAGCCGCTCCCCCATCTTGCCCAGCGGCAGCGAGCCGTGTCGGGAGAAGGTGAGGAGGACCAGCGCCTCGTAGCGGGCGAACGTCAGTCCGTGCGGGCGCAGCAGCTCGTCGAGCTCGGCCAGCACCAGCTGCTGGACCCGCATCAGGCTCGTGACGGCGCGCATCTCGGGAACTCCCTGCCAGCGCAGCCCCCACTGCCGGGCAGCCTCGGCGATGGGATCGAAGGGGAGCGGGGTCCTGCGGGCCATGGCTCGACCCTATCGACCGGGGCTCAGCCGCCCGCCTCACGGAGGATCGTGGCGCTGGCACCCCGACCTCACCGGTCAGCTCACCGAGCGACGCAGACCCGACCGTTGGATGACCCGCTGGATCGTCAGGTCACGCTCGTCGGGGACCCCGACGTAGCGGATGTCCCGGAGACCCTGCTCCTGCGCCGCCGACTCGAAGACGAAGTGCCCGAAGTTGAAGATGCGTCCGAGCAACGGCTTATCGACGGTGATGTCGAGGATCCGTGAGATCGGCATGGTCGCGAGACGACGCGCGAAGACGCCGCGGATGCGGAAAACGCGCATGTTGGTGATCACGAAACGATCCATGTTCTCGCTGAGGGCGAGCCAGCCCGCATGGAGGGCGAGCAGGCAGCCGAGCAGGAACGGCAGCCAACCGATCTCGACCGAGCTGTGCAGGAACACCACAAGGAAGAGGACGGCGCCGGCAGCCTCGAGGGCGGTCCGCCAGTACGCAGCCCAGTGGCGTCGGACCTCGTCGATCACCACCTCGCCCTCGTCCGAGAGCAGGTGAGCGTCGATCTGCGGGTCGGCGAACGTACGCCGCAGCCAACCAGCCATGGCGTCGGCCTAGTCGGCCAGCGCGGAGAGGAAGCGCATCAGCTGGCCGAACGCGTTCCCGATCGCTTCGAAGGCCCCCCCGATGGCGTTGGCGGCGTTCTCCGGCTGGGTCAGCAGGTAGAACGCCGCGAATGCCAACACGAGGAACGTGACGCTCTTCTTCGCTACATCAGTCATCGGACCTCCTCGTCGGTCATCCAACCCTCGTGGGTGGGCAGGCCTCGTGCCGGGTGCAGCACGAGCCCGATTCTTGTCTAGTGCACGTGACTGCTGTGGCTCATGAGGCGCGCCGACGCGACGTCAAAGTGCTTCGACCAGCATGTCAGCGGCGGTGTAGGGGTCCTGCTCTCCCGCGGCCACACGTGCCGCCAGCGCGTCGAGGTCAGCATGACCATGGAGGTCGGCAAACCGCGCACGCAGCGCAGTGACGGCGATGGCCTCGATCTCGTCCCGGGCGCGCCGCTCCCGCCTCGCGGTGAGGCTGCCGGTCGACCCCAACATCTCGCGATGCCTCTCGATCGCATCGATCACGTCCTCGATGCCCTCACCACTGTGCGCCACCGTCTTCACGATGGGGGCCCGCCAGGCCGCGGCCGGCGCTCCTCCTCGTCCAAGGCTCAACACCGACCGGAGGTCGCGCACCACCTGGTCGGCTCCGTCGCGGTCTGCCTTGTTGACGACGTACACGTCGCCGATCTCCAGGATGCCTGCCTTCGCCGCCTGGATCCCGTCACCCATGCCCGGTGCGAGCATGACCAGCGTCGTGTCGGCGAGCCCGGCGACGTCGACCTCCGACTGACCGACGCCGACGGTCTCGACCAGGACGACGTCACAGCCGGCGGCGTCCAGCACCCGCAGTGCCTGCGGCGTCGCCCACGACAGGCCGCCGAGATGGCCACGACTTGCCATCGAGCGGATGTAGACGCCCGCGTCCGTCGCATGGTCCTGCATGCGGACACGGTCGCCGAGCAGCGCACCTCCGGAGAACGGCGACGACGGGTCGACCGCCAGCACCCCGACCCGGTTGCCGTCCCGCCGGAGCACGGAGACCAGAGCGGACGTGACGGTGGACTTGCCGACGCCGGGAGCTCCGGTGATGCCGACGATCTGTGCGTTTCCGGTGTGCGGGGCGAGGTGTCTGGCCACCTCGCGCAGTAGCGGCGAGGCGTCCTCCACGAGGGAGATCAGCCGGGCGACGGCCCGTGGCTCCCCCTGCTTGGCGCGCGCGACGAGCTCGGCGACGTCGAGCTGCCCCCGCGACGTACGACGTCCGAGGCCACGGGGTGCCGCCGACGCCTCGTGCGGCTGGGTCACGCCGGCGGGACGCGCACGATGAGGGCGTCGCCCTGGCCGCCACCGCCGCACAGCGCGGCAGCACCGACCCCGCCACCGCGACGCTGGAGCTCGAGTGCGAGGTGCAGCACGATGCGTGCCCCCGACATGCCGATGGGGTGGCCGAGCGCGATGGCTCCACCGTTGACGTTGACCCTGTCCTGGCTGAGCCGTAGCTCACGTGCGCTCGCGATGCCGACCGCGGAGAACGCCTCGTTGAGCTCGACCAGGTCGAGGTCCGCGACGTCGAGACCTTCCTTCGCGCAGGCCGCCCGGATCGCCTCGGCGGGTTGTGACTGCAGGGTCGAGTCGGGACCGGCGACCTGCCCTGACGCGCCGATCTCGGCAAGCCAGCTGAGCCCCAGCTCCTCGGCCTTGGCCTTGGCCATGACGACGACGGCGCATGCGCCATCGGAGATCTGCGACGCCGACCCCGCGGTGACGGTGCCGTCCTTGGAGAAGGCCGGTCGCAGCCTGCCCAGCGACTCGGCAGTCGTGTCGGCACGCACTCCCTCGTCCTCGCTCACGACCAACGGATCGCCGCGTCGCTGCGGGACCTCGACCGGCACGACCTCGTTCGCGAAGACGCCGTTCTTCCACCCCGCAGCGGCGCGCTGGTGGGACCGGGCCGAGAAGGCATCCTGCTCCTCGCGGCTGAGCGACTCCACCTCGGCGTTGCGGGTCTCCGTCAGGCTGCCCATCGCCTGGTCGGTGAAGATGTCCCACAAGCCGTCGTACGCCATGTGGTCGCGCAACGGCACGTCGCCGTACTTGAACCCCTCACGGGACTTGGTGAGCAGATGTGGGGCGTTCGTCATCGACTCCATGCCCCCGGCCACCACGACCTCGCACTCCCCCACCCGGATCAGCTGGTCGGCGAGGGCGATCGCGTTGATGCCGGAGAGGCAGACCTTGTTGATCGTCAGAGCAGGCACGCGCATCGAGATGCCGCCCTTGACTGCCGCCTGGCGAGCCGGGATCTGCCCGGCGCCGGCTTGGAGCACCTGACCCATGATCACGTAGTCCACCTGGTCGGGGCGGACGCCGCTCTTGTCGAGCGCGCCCTTGATGGCGACGCCGCCGAGGTCGGTGGCCGAGAGGTCCTTCAGCCCTCCGAGCAGGCGCCCGATCGGCGTACGCGCTCCGGCGACGATGACAGATCCGGGCATAGGTCCTCCTGGTCGGCGGTGCGCACATCGACGGTAGCGGGCACACGGGGGTCTTGCTCAGCACCCTACCCAGGCACTCCTCGCTCGAGGTTCGGGGTGGATCCGAGCCCCGGAGCACGGTAGGACTTCCCCGACTTCGTCTCGGGCAATCTCGCAGCCGCGGGCGCTCGGCGGAGCCCACCGGTGTCGAACACGTCACACCCGGTTGGCCGCCGAAGGCCGGCACGGCAGGATCGCAGTCATGTTCCCGCCCGGCCTGATCATCGCCATCGACCACGTCGGTATCGCCGTCGCCGATCTCGACGCTGCAGTCGCCTTCTACGGCGAGAACTTCGGTTTCGCCCTGGTGCACGAGGAGGTCAACGAGGAGCAAGGCGTGCGTGAGGCGATGGTGGCCGTCGGCGAGTCTGGCCCCTGCCTTCAGCTGATGGCACCGCTCACCCCCGACTCGACGATCGCCAGGTTCCTCGACCGGTCAGGTCCCGGCATCCAGCAGCTGGCGTACCGCGTCACAAGCATCACGCACGCGATGGACGCCGTACGGGTCCAGGGGATGCGGGTGCTGTACGACGAGCCACGTCGGGGGACCGCGGGGAGCCGGATCAACTTCATCCACCCGAAGGACGCCGGAGGAGTCCTCGTCGAGCTCATCGAGCCCACCGCGGACTGAGATACATTCGGTCGAGTTGTCAGCCTGAGATGAGGCGCGGGGGGCGTCGGCTCGGAGGGAGAGGACGCCATGAAGGACATCGTCGAGGCGATCCTCGCCGACGGCACCACGGCCGAGGACTTCGCGGCACTTCGCGTGCCACGGTCCTACCACGGCATGACCGTGCGCAAGGACGAGGTGGGCATGTTCGAAGGGCATGCGTCGCAGGACAAGGACCCACGAAGGAGCCTGCACCTCGACGAGGTCGCAACGCCTGACCTCGGACCAGGAGAGGCACTGATCGCCGTGATGGCCTCGGCGATCAACTACAACACCGTCTGGACGAGCATCTTCGAGCCGGTGTCGACGTTCACCTTCCTCGAGCGCTACGGCCGGATGTCACCTCTGTCCAGACGCCACGACCTGCCCTACCACGTGGTCGGATCAGACCTGGCCGGCGTCGTGCTCCGCACCGGTCCGGGTGTTCACACCTGGGCCCCCGGTGACGAGGTCGTCGCGCACTGCCTCTCGGTCGAGCTCGAGAGTCCCGACGGACACAACGACACGATGCTCGACCCGGAGCAGCGGATCTGGGGGTTCGAGACGAACTTCGGCGGCCTCGCCGAGATGGCGCTGGTGAAGTCGAACCAGCTGATGCCGAAGCCTTCGCATCTCACCTGGGAGGAGGCCGCCTGCCCGGGGCTTGTCGGCTCGACGGCATACCGGCAGCTCGTGTCGCGCAACGGCGCCGACATGAAGCAGGGCGACACCGTCCTGGTCTGGGGCGCGTCGGGCGGTCTGGGGTCGTATGCCACCCAGCTCGCGCTCAACGGCGGCGCGACCCCCGTGTGCGTCGTCTCGTCAGACGACAAGGCTGACATCTGTCGCGCCATGGGGGCGGAGCTGGTCATCGACCGGCGCGCGGAGGACTACCGGTTCTGGACCGACGACAACACCCAAGACCAGTCAGAGTGGCGGCGCTTCGGTGCGAGGATCCGTGAGCTCACAGGAGGTGACGACCCGGACATCGTGCTCGAGCACCCTGGCCGAGAGACCTTCGGGGCGTCGACGTTCGTCGCGCGCCGGGGTGGCGTGATCGTCACCTGCGCGTCGACCTCAGGGTACCTGCACGAGTACGACAACAGGTATCTCTGGATGAACCTCAAACGGATCATCGGCTCGCACTTCGCGAACTACCGAGAGGCGTGGGAGGCGAACCGCCTCATCGACAAGTGCCTCATCCATCCAACCCTGAGCAAGACCTATCCGCTCGCTGAGACGGGGCAGGCGGCGTGGGAGGTCCACCGCAACCGACATCAGGGCAAGGTGGGGGTACGCTGCTTAACGCCGGAAGAAGGGCTCGGCGTGCGAGACCACGTCAGGCGTGAGACGCATCTCGAGGCCATCAACCGATTCCGAGGAGCATAGGTGATCCGGGGGCGCTGCAAGGCCGGCCCGCGACGACGATTGGGGTACGACGGCGACCATGAGTGACCAAACTCCCCGCCAGGGGCTGTCCATCTTCGACCAACCAGCTGGCGACCCCGCGACGGCCGACCGCCCGACGGCGGCGAGCGAGGCAGAGACGCAGGTATTCTCTCCGGTCGGTGCGACGGCGCCCCAGGCAAGAGGCTCACACCAGCCGGCGTCGCTCCCCGCCCCGACGTTTCCCGTCGTTCGTCGCGGGGGTTACGACAAGGCAGCCGTCGATGGCTGGTTGGCCGAGCACCAGGCGCAGCGTCACGACGCCCAGCAGGAGAACGAACGTCTTCGTCATGAGGTCTCTGAGCTCCAGTCGCAGGTCGCCGAGCATGGGAGCCCGACGTACGCCGGTCTGGGTGGCCACGCAGCTGCCATGCTGAGGATCGCCGAGGAGCAGGCGAACGCCGTCACGACCGAGGCGCATGCCGCCGCCGAGGAGTCTCGTCAGCGGAGCCTGCACGAGACCACCTCGCTGAAGGCTGACGCCGAGAAGGAAGCCGCAGACATCCGGATGGTGCAGATGCAGGAGGTCGAGGAGCGCCGCGCGTCGATGCTGGCCGAGGCGAAGCAGGAGCGGGAGCTTGCCAAGGCCGAGGCGGCCGATCTGCTGGCGTCCGCCACCCGGGAGGCCGACCAGCTCAAGCTGGCCGCACAGCAGGAGACGAACACGCTCCGCACGTCGGCGAAGCGTGAGGCGGAGCAGGCACGAGCCGCAGCCGACCGTGAGACGATGGAGGCACGGCGGATGCTGGCGGTCGAGAAGGAGCGGCTCACCAAGGAGGCGGCAGAGGGTCATTCGTCTGCCACCGCCGAGACTGCCCGCCTCGTCGACGAGTCAGAGGCTCGAGCCAGGAGTGCCGAGGAGCGCGCCCGGCAGGCGATCGCCACCGCGACCAAGCACCGTGAGCAGGTCACCTCCGAGGGCGAGAAGTCGTTGGCGCGATCCCGTCGTGAGAGCGAGCAGATCGTCACCTCGGCGCGCAAACAGGCCGAGCAGATCGTCGCCAACGCGACGGCCGACGCGGGTCGCCAGCAGGCCGCAGCCCGCGCCGAGGTGGAGATGCTGCAGAAGAGACGAGACGGCATCGTGGGGCAGCTGTCCCAGTTGCGCGACCTCGTCGCGAGCTTCACCGGGGTCCCCGAGTCTGCGGGCGGGACACCGGCGCAGTCGCCTGACAGCACCGACACGAGCGATGCCGCCCAGGCGCCCGGGACCAAGTAACCCAGCCCGACCTCGGCCACGCGAGGTTGTGTCCCTGACGCGATTGCGGGCACGACCGTGACAGTCGCGCGACCGCGCCCTGTGACAAGGTGTCCCCATGTCAGAGCGTGACGATGCCGACAAGGCTCGCGAGGCTGCCACAGGCGCCGAGGAGGCCAGGGCCGCAGCCGTGGACGCACGTGAGGGGGCAGCGGACGCCGAGCAGGAAGCCGTCCAGGCCCGGGAGGCGGCCGACCGTTCTCGGCAGCGGGCCGCCGCCGTAGCGTCCGGCGCTCGATCTGGCCTGGAGAACTCCCAAGCCGACGTCGAGGACCTGTTGATCCACCCCGACGACCGCCCGCAGCAAGGCGATGGCGACCCCTTCGGCAAACCTGGACCGGCCATCTCGCGCCGCTCTCCTTTCTTCGTCGGCTTCGTCGGCGGCCTCGGCGTCCTGCTTGCGCTGCTCGCGGGCATGGCGATCCAGCAGGCGCAGTCCGTCCTGGTGCTCATCGTCGTCTCGTTCTTCCTCGCGGTCGGGCTCAACCCGGTCGTCGAGTTCCTCATGCATCGTGGGATCCGGCGGTCCTGGTCCGTGCTGCTCGTGACGCTCGGCGTGCTGGCGATGATCTCCTTGTTCGTGGTCGCCCTGGTGCCGGTGCTTCGCGACCAGATCGACGCGCTCGTCACGAGCGCACCCACGTGGCTCGACCAGCTCCAGCGAAACTCCACGGTCAAGGACCTCGACGGCAGGTACGACGTGATCGACACCGTGCGCGAGAAGCTCCAGGACCCGGCGCTCGCCGAGCGAGCCTTCGGCAGCATCTTCACTGCCGGGCTCGCCGTGCTGAACGCTCTGCTGAACGCGTTCTTGATCTTCGTGCTCACGCTCTACTTCCTGTCAGCGCTGCCGAAGATCAAGAAGTCGTGCTACTCGCTGGCCCCGCCTCCTCGCCGTGAGCGTGTCACCTCGCTCGGCGACGAGATCCTACGCCGGGTGGGGGGTTACGTCGCCGGAGCGTTCGTCGTAGCGCTGTGCGCCGGCGTCTCGTCGTTCATCTTCCTCCAGTTCGCGGGGTTGGCGAAGTACGCCCTCGCGCTCTCCGTCGTCGTGGCACTGCTTGACTTCATCCCCCTCATCGGGGCGACCATCGGCGCCGGACTCGTCACGATCGTCGGCTTCGCGACCTCACCGACGATCGGCATCGCCTGCCTGATCTTCTACCTGATCTACCAACAGGTCGAGAACTACGTCGTCTACCCGCGGGTGATGAAGTCGTCCGTCGATGTGCCCGGCGTCGTCACCGTGATCGCTGTGCTGGTCGGCGGAAGCCTGATGGGGGTCGTCGGTGCGCTGCTGGCGATACCGACGGCTGCCGCCACGCTGTTGGTGTTGCGGGAGACCGTCGTGAAGAAGCGTGAAGACGAGGCACGGCCAGCCATCTCGGTCGAGTCGGCGAGCCAGACCCGCGGCTGAGGCTGGACGCTCCCGCTCTCAGCTCTCGAGGACCCGCCGAGCCTCGTGCGCCATCGGCCCGTCCCAGGTGTCGGGGAGCGGCGCAGCGGAAGGGTTGAGCCGCTGCACGACCAGGTCCAGCACCTTCTCCGCCTGACCGACCCACAGATGCTTGCCGTCGGGTACGTCGATCACCGTCGCCTGCGAGATTGCCGCGAACCGGTCTCTGGCCTGAGCAGGGCGCAGGTAGTCGTCATACTCGGGAACGATTGCCACCACGGGCTTACCTGTGTCGTTCCACGCCTCGAGGTGACGCGGCTGGGTGAAGCGCAGCGGCGGGGACAACAGGATCACGCCCTCGACATCTGCATCGATGCCGTACATCAGGGCGAGGTCGGTCCCGAAGGACCAGCCAACGAGCCAGCGCCGCGGCAGCTCGGCGGACTCGGCGTACTCGATCGCCGCCGCAACGTCGTGGCGTTCACCGTCCGCGCCGTCGAAGGTCCCTTGGCTGGTGCCATGACTGCTGCTCGTTCCCCGGGTGTTGAAGCGGAGTACGGCGATCTGCGCGAGGGCCGGCAGGCGAGCTGCCGCCTTGCGGAAGATCTGGCTGTCCATCATGCCCCCGTGCGTGGGCAGTGGGTGAAGGCAGATCATCGTGGCCACCGGGTCGTCCTCGAGCGGCAGGGCAAGCTCTGACACCAGTCGCAGCCCGTCGGCGGTCGTCAGGGTCAGCGGCTGCCGACGGGACGGTAGGACGGAGTTGCCTCGGATGCGTTGGGGCTCGCCCACGGTCAGTGAGGCGTGTGGTCGCGAAAGCCCCGACCCGTCTTGCGACCGAGGTAGCCGGCCGTCACGAGGTGCTCCAGCAACGGCGCTGGGGCGAAGCCAGGCTCACGGAACTCGAGGAAGAGGGTGCGCTCGATGGCGAGGGAGACGTCGTTGCCGACCACGTCGAGCAGCTCGAAGGGTCCCATCGGGAGTGCGCAGCCCTCCTTCATGGCGGTGTCGATGTCGTCGGCACTCGCGTAGTGAGCCTCGAGCATCCGGACGGCGTCGTTGAGGTAGGGGAACAGGAGGGCGTTGACGATGAAGCCGGCCCGGTCGCTGCAAGAGACCGCGTGCTTGCCCACGGACTCGCACAGCGCGCGCACGGTCTGTGCCACGTCGCCGTCGGTGGCAACCGTCGACACGACCTCGACCAGCTGCATGACCTGTGCCGGGTTGAAGAAGTGCATGCCGATGACGTCACGGGGGCGAGAAGTCGCCGACGCAAGCTCGATCACCGGCAACGATGACGTCGTGGTGGCGAGGATGGCGCCGTCGCGACAGATCTCGTCGAGGTTCTCGAACAGCGCCTTCTTGATGACAAGGTCCTCCGCAATCGCCTCCACGACGATGTCGACATCGCGCAGATCCTCGAGGCTCGTCGAGCCCGTGAGGTGCCCGAGAGCGGCATCCCGATCTGCCTGCGCCAGCTTGCCGCGCTGGACGGCCTTCTCGAGGCTGTGGGTGACGGCCGCCTTGACGCTGTCCACCTTGTGCTGGCTGCGAGTGACGTAGGTGACGTCATACCCTGCCTTGGAGAACACCTCGACGATCCCGGTTGCCATCGTCCCGGATCCGACCACGCCCAGCCGTGCGATGTCGCGCTGAAACCGCGGCGCCGACGCGGCGCTCGGAGTCTCCTTGTCGTCGACAACCATGGGGCTGTCGGCGGTCTCGTACGTGTAGAACCCGCGACCGGTCTTACGGCCCAGCAGGTTGGCAGTCACCATCTGCCTGAGGACCGGACTCGGCGCGTGGAGCCGGTTGCGGCCTTGGCGATACATCGTGTCGAGGATCTCGTATGCCGTGTCGAGGCCGATCAGGTCCAGCAGAGCGAGAGGACCCATCGGATACCCACAGCCGAGCCGCATCGCGGCGTCGATGTCCTCGCGGGTCGCATAGCTGCTCTCGTACATCGAGATCGCGTGGTTCAGGTAGCCGAAGAGCAGCGCGTTGGCGATGAACCCGGCCCTGTCACCCGCAGTCACGGGATTCTTGCCGAGAGCCCGGGCGAGATCTTGGACGTCCTCGACGACGTCAGGCTCCGTCACCACGGTGCGGATGACCTCGACGAACTGCTGGACCGGCGCTGGGTTGAAGAAGTGCATCCCGATGACACGGCCCGGACGTGCGGTGCCGGCCGAGATCTCCGTGACCGACAGCGACGACGTGTTGGTGGCGAGGACCGCGTCGGGTCTGACGACCTCGTCCAACTGCTGGAAGACCGAGCGCTTGAGGTCGAGGCGCTCGACCACGGCCTCGACGACCAGGTCGCAGTCCTTGAGGTCGGCAAGACTTGTGCTCAGCGTGAGACGGTCGAAGATCGCCTGCTGGTCGTCCTCGCCGAGCTTGCCTCGCTTCTTGGCGCGGTCGGTGGAGTGCTGGATGTGACCGCGGCCACGGCCGACCAGCTCGTCTGACTGCTCGACGCCGACGACGTCGAACCCGTTACGTGCGAAGACCTCTGCGATACCGGCGCCCATGGTGCCGAGGCCGACGACACCGATCGTGGTGAACTCTCGAGACATGCGCACGAGTCTCCCACGCGCCTGCGCGGGGCTCTGCGCAAGGTTGCTCGCTTCAGACGCTCGGGTCGCTCTGGCGACCTGACCGTCTGACAACTCGGTAGGGTGTGACGTTGTGCGTCTCGTGATCGCTCGGTGCCAGGTGGACTATGCCGGTCGACTGACGGCCCACCTGCCGATGGCGACCCGACTTCTCATCGTGAAGGCGGACGGCTCGGTGCTCGTGCACTCCGATGGCGGCTCCTACAAACCCCTCAACTGGATGTCGCCGCCGTGCACCCTCGTCGCGGGAGTCGACGCGGACGGCCGGGCCGAGTGGGTGGTCGAGGCCAAGAGCGGAGACACGCTGCGCATCCTGATGCACCACGTGCTGAGCGACTCGTCATACGACCTCGGGATCGACCCCGGCCTGCAGAAGGATGGCGTTGAGAGACACCTGCAGGAGCTGCTCGCCGACCATCCGACCTCGTTGGCGGAGGGTCTGAGCCTCGTGCGCCGCGAGTTCCCCACCGCCATCGGGCCGGTCGACCTGCTCTGCCGCGACGGGCTGGGCGCCACCGTGGCTGTCGAGATCAAGCGTCGCGGTGACATCGACGGTGTTGAGCAGCTGACCCGATATCTCGACCTGCTCAACCGCGATCCACTGCTGTCGCCGGTGCGGGGCATCTTCGCCGCGCAGGAGATCAAGCCCCAGGCTCGGGTCCTCGCGACCGACCGAGGGATCGGCTGCGTGACGGTCGACTACGACCAGCTGCGTGGCATGGACGACCCCACCGCCCGCCTCTTCTGACCGGCGGCTCAGAAGCCACCGAAATCCCCACCGCCGAAGTCGGCTCCGCCGAAACCTCCACCGAAGTCCCCTCCTCCATCGAAGCCGCCACCCTCGTAGCCTCCGTCCGCTGAGTAGTCGCTACCGCCACCGTCACCGCCGTCGCTCCCGTCGCCCCCATCTCCGCCGGAGTCCCCGGCATCCTGGCTCTCCTCCGAGCTCTCGCCGAGACCGCCGTCGAAACCCCCGAACGACATACCCATCATCGTGCCGAGAAACAGTGCCGGCATGAGCCCAGCACCGAAGTACCCGGCAGTCCAGGGGGCGTAGGCGCCACCGGCTTGCCAGTACGGGACCCGCTGGGCTCCCGCCATCACCTTGCGGGAGTCGGGCTCGGCTCCCTGCTCGACGCGTTCGGCGTCGAGCGCACAGGCTGGCACGTCGCGATGCTCGCCACCGTCAGGGCGCCAGGAGACGTCGCGCACCGAGGGGCCGTGCTGAGGGTCGAAGAAGCACGGTGGTCGCCGATGCGGCAGCGGGTCGCCGGCCACGCGGGCGCGCACGCAGGCGACGGCATACCGCCCGTCCTCGAGAATCTCACTGACATGGGTGACCTGATCCGGGGACGTGACGGCCGCAGCCGACTCCTTCGCTGCCTCGTAGTCGTCGAGCGCCCGTTGATAGTCCTGACGAGTCCCCTCGTCGAGCTCGCGCCCGGCCAGCTCGATGTCGAGCCCCTGCAGCTTCTCGCCGAACTCGGTGACGTCCTCGTCCGTCAGGCGCATGACCCCGGCCAGCTCGTCAGCGGCAACCTCGCGCCGCTGCTCTTCCTCTCGTCGTCGCTTCGACGAGAGGAAGACCAACACGACCACCACGACGAGCGCGATCAGCAACCACTCCATGACCTCTCCCCTCTCGCGGCCGCGTCATCGCTGGCCGTCCGTCCAGCCTACGGGGTGACGACCACGACGGAGGCTGGTCAGCCGGTGAGGCCCTTCACCAGCCCTAGCACCTCATCAGCACACCCCCACGACAGGGTGACACCGGCGCCGCCATGTCCGTAGCAGTGGATCAGCGTCTGGTGGGGGGAGGACGCATCGCGCTCCAGCCGGACCGTCGGACGAGCCGGACGGAGCCCGACCCGATGCCCCAGCACCGGGGCGTCGGCAAGCTCGGGCACCAGCGCGACCGCCCGCGCCAACATCTGGTCGGCGGCGTCGGGGCTTGGGCCGCGATCCCACTCCCCTTCGGAGTCCGTGCCTCCGACGATGATGTCGCGGGATCGCGGCACCACATAGGTCAGGCCCGACCCGTCCAGCACCCACTCCTCAACGCCTACCTGCGCCAGCCGCACCACCTGGCCGCGCACCGGTATGACGTCGCTGTCCGGACCGAGGAGCCGGGCCCCGATACCAGAGCAGTTCACGACCATGTCGGCCTGGTCTGGAAGGGCGGACAGGGCCATCCGCGTGACGGTGCCGCCTGCCCTCTCCAGCCGTCGCCGGAGCCAGGTCAGATAGACCGGCATCTCGACGACCGGGGCTGTGAATCTCCAGCCGTCGTCGTAGGGCGGCGGCGCGGATTCCAACCGGGCGAAGTCGGGAACCGCCGGTGCCCAGCCCGGGACGTCGCCGCGCTCCCGAACAAGCTCCACACCTGCACGCATGACGACGCCACAGTCCTCATCGCCGCCGGCCAGCGCGGTGAACTCCTCCAGACTTCGCTGCGACCAGGCCAGCACGCGCTCAATGGGGTGCGCGCGATAGGGGTACCAGAGGGCGGCCGCCACAGCGGACGTCGTCTCCAGCGGCAGCTCTCGGGCGAGCAGGTGGACCTCGTAGCCTGCTTCAACCAGCCGTACGCCGACCGTCAACCCCGTGACTCCCGCGCCGACGACGATCACTCGCATGACTCGAGTCTCTCAAGCAGACGCTGCCAACGCCCACGGGTCAGGCTCCAGCGACAGGAGGCGCTGAGGTGTCCTCGCCCGCTGAGCTGAGCTCTCGCGCGACGTAGTCTTCGATCGCTGCAACATCGTGTCGGGCACGACTGACAACCGTCAGTAGGTCCGACATCGTCGCGACCTCCTCGACCTGCTCCTTGATGAACCACTGCATGAACTGATCGGAGGCGAAGTCGTTCTCGGAGCGCGCGAGGGCAGTGAGCGCGTTGATCTGCTCGGTCACCCGCTTCTCCTGCTCGAGCGCGAGCCGCACCGGCGCCACGAGGTCCTCGAAGGAGTTGGTGGGCGCCTCGACCCCGGGAATCTCCACGGCGGCGTCGGCGTCGAGGAGGTACTGCACCATCATCATTGCGTGGTCGAGCTCCTCGCACGCCTGCCGATAGAAGAACGCTGCCAACCGGGGCATGGTCAACGTGTCGTAGTAGATAGCGCAGGCCACGTACTGCTGGTGGGCGGAGAACTCGTTGCCGATCTGCGCGTTGAGCTGCTCGGCGAACCTGTCTGAAGCCATGAGGAGTCCCCTCCGGATGCTCGGTCGTTTCTCAGCGCGGTCACGATGGAGACTCATCCTAGGGTCGATTCTCCCAGTCTGAAAGGGTAGGCAACCCTAAGACTCCTTGCTAGAGTCGAACGCGTGGCGACTGCCCTCCGGACCCAGGCGAAGACCAGGCTCCCGAAGACGAAGTGCTGCACCAGCAAGCCCAAGTGCGCGCGTTGTCCGCTGCGGATGCTTGCCGATGGCACCCTTCCCGAGGGCCTGACCGTCAAGAAGCGCCGACTCGTGGACGTCGACTCCGGTAGGCGCGTGAAGAAGCAGAAGGTCAAGGGCGGGAAGAGGTCGAAGGCAGGTTTCTTCTCGCGAGCTGCCTGACGCCCGACCCTGCTCAGTCGCGCCCTGGCGCGTCCAACAAGTGGCGGTTCCAGCTCCTCAGCACCCAGCCGTCTGCATCGACGGCAAGCTCGCACTTGCCGGTGTTGTCGATCGGCTTGCCGACGGCGAAGTCGGCTCTGACGTTCGATGCGAGACGTGGCAGGGTAAGGCTCATCGCGCTGCCATGGCTCACCACGAGGACCGTCTCGCCGCGGTGCTGGTCGGCCAGCGACTCCAGCTCAGTCCCCATCCGTCGTACGACGTCTGAGCCAGTCTCGGCACCGGGGCAACCGTCCGACAGGTCGCCAGAACTCCATGCCGAGGAGACGGTGGCGAACAGATCCGTGCTGTAAGGCTTACCCGCGAGCTCACCGACTGAGAACTCGCGCAAGCCGCGCCGCACCCGCACCGGCACGTCCAAGCGCGCCGCGACGATCTCTGCGGTCTGTACCGCTCGTGCCATGTCACTGCACCAGATCGCCGCGACTCTTCGGTCACGCAGCGAATCCGCCAATTCGCGTGACTGCTCCCGTCCCACCAAGGTCAAGGAGCCACCGTCGTCTGACGCCAGGTCGGACTCGTACTCGGCTTCAGCGTGACGGGCAACGATGAGTGTGGCCGCGCAGAAGAGGTCGCTCATGCGGACTCGACCACGCGAAAGCTCATCCCGGCTGCCTGGAGTCGGCTGAGCAAGGCGTCGCCCATGGCCTGGACGGTCGTGACCTGTCCGGCAGTCGGAGGCAGCTCGTCGAGGGCGAGGCACAGAGCAGACTGCGACAACATCATCGCCGTCTCGTCATACCCGGGGTCGCCCCCGCTCACCTCGGCGACGACACGCCGACCCCCACCCGCACCGACGAATCGGACCTCGAACCACGACTTCGCACGCTGCTGCGGCGACGGTCCGTCGCCCTGCTTCCGCAGCTTGAGCAGCAGGTCTCTTCCCAGCGGCGCCTGGGCGGCGGCGAGCATCCCGCCGAGTGCCAACGGCGCTCCCACCGCCATCGACAGACGTCGCACCAGGGCATAGTGGCCGTAGGAGAAGTCCGGCCCATAGCGGTCCATTGCCCGCGCAGATCTACGTACGACGACGGGGTCGATGCTCGGCAGCGGCAGCGCCCAGCCGCGACCGTCGGGAGGCTTGGTCGGACGCCGAGGCAGCGCCCGCACCCGCCGAGCACCACCACCACCACCACCACGGCCCTCGACCTGACGTCGCTCGGCAGCTGCAGACGAAGACTGCCGCGCCCGTGAGAGTCCTCTGACCACGGTGTGGTACGTCCCCCCGGAGGCGGTGCCGCGCCCACGCACGTAGCCGGACACCGTGATCGGCACGCCTTCAGGCAGCTGCTTCACGGTGTACCACGTCCCGACATCATGGGGGATCGAGTCGAAGCCACAGGAGTGCACGAGGCGCGCACCCGTCCGGACGGCACGCTTGTGGTGGGCCAGCCACATCCGGTCGACGAACTCGGCCTCACCCGTGATGTCGGCGTAGTCGGTGCCGGTGTCGGCGCATGCCGCCACGAGTGGCTCGCCGTACTCCATGAACGGACCAACAGTCGTGGCGACGACCGAGGTCTGCTCCGCTAGTGAGCGCAGGGTCGCGGCATCGGTCACGTCAGCGGTGACGAGGCCCACATGCTCGCCGGCCGGCCCCACGGAGGTGAGCCGGGAGCGGACCGCCTCCAGCTTGCGGGGGTCGCGGCCGGCGATCGCCCAGCGCAGCCCCTCGGGCGCGTCGGCCGCCAGCCGCTCGGCGGTCAGCCCGCCGGTGAAGCCGGTGGCCCCAAAGAGCACCACGTCGTATGCCGTCGGTCGCGAATCAGCCATGCGGGCCATGCTGCCATGGGCGGAACCCACCTTTGCGATTCGTCCGAGCGGGTCAGGCGCAGACCACCCGCAGCTGGCCGGACGAATCGCAGGGCGTCAACCGCGATCAGGATTCGTCCGAGCGGCTCAGGCGCAGACAACCCGCAGCTGGCCGGACGAATCGCAGGGCGTCAACCGCGATCAGGATTCGTCCGAGCGGCTCAGGCGCAGACAACCCGCAGCTGGCCGGACGAATCGGAAAGGCGGGTCAGGTGGACGAGTCGAGGGGGTCCAGCCCATGGGCCTGACGGATGACCGCGACGAACCGCGCCATGATCTCGGTGAGCCCGAAGTCCTTGGGAGTGAAGACGGCGGCGACCCCGGCGTGCAGCAAGATCGCTGCGTCCGCCGCGGGGATGATGCCTCCCACGATCACCGGTACGTCGGTCAGGCCCTGCGCACGGATACCCGCCACGATGGCCGGCACGAGCTCGAGGTGTGACCCCGACAGGATCGAGACCCCGACGAGGTGCACGTCCTCCGCGACCGCGGCGGCGACGATCTCCTCCGGGGTGAGGCGGATGCCCTGGTAGACCACCTCGAAGCCGGCGTCTCGAGCTCGCACTGCGACCTGTTCCGCCCCGTTGCTGTGACCGTCAAGACCTGGCTTGGCGACGAGGATCCGCAGCCGGCTGCCCAGCTCGTCGCCCGTACGTCGGACGGCTGTTCGCACCGCGGCCAGCTCGTCGCCCGGCGGTGACAGCCCGACGGCCCCGGACACCCCGGTCGGCGCGCGGTACTCCCCGAAGACGGCGCGCAGCGAGCGTGCCCACTCGCCGGTGGTCGCTCCCGCCCTGGCGGCGGTGAGCGTCGCGGCCATCAGGTTCTCCCCCGACTTCGCCTGCGTGGTCAGCAGAGCGAGCGCCGCCTCCACCTGCCCCTCGTCGCGCCGCTCCCTCCACGCCGTCACCGACGCCAGCGCCGCGGCCTCGGCCTGCGGATCGGGACGCTGGACGACCTTGTCGAGGTCTGCTGTCAGCGGCGAGACCTCGGTCTCGACGTAGGCGTTGACGCCTACGACCACCTCGTCTCCTGACTCGATGCGGGCCCGCCGTCTCGAGTGTGCCGCCACCAGCTCCTGCTTCATGTAGCCCGACTCGACGGCGGCGATCGCCCCGCCCATCTCCTCTATCCGACCCATCTCCTCGCGGGCGCCTGAGACGAGCTCAGCGACCTTCGCCTCGATGACGTACGAGCCGTCGAAGATGTCGTCGTACTCGAGCAGGTCGGACTCGAACGCCAGCACCTGCTGCAGACGCAGCGACCACTGCTGGTCCCAGGGTCGGGGCAGCCCGAGTGCCTCGTTCCAGGCCGGCAGCTGCACGGCTCTCGCTCGCGCGCCTCTCGACAACGTCACCCCGAGCATCTCCAGGACGATCCGCTGGACGTTGTTCTCCGGCTGCGCCTCGGTGAGCCCGAGAGAGTTGACCTGGACGCCGTAGCGGAAGCGCCGAAGCAACGCGTCCTCGACGCCGTACCGCTCCCTCGTCAGGTCGTCCCACAGCTGCGAGAAGGCCCGCATCTTGCACGTCTCCTCAACGAAACGCACGCCGGCGTTGACGAAGAACGAGATCCGACCGACCACGTCGGGGAAGCGGTCGGGACTGACCTGGCCCGAGTCCCGCACCGAATCGAGGACGGCGACCGCCGTGCTGAGAGAGAACCCCAGCTCCTGGATCGGGGTGGCCCCGGTCTCCTGCAGGTGGTAGCTGCAGATGTTGATGGGGTTCCACCTCGGCATCTGGTTGACCGTGTAGGCGATGACGTCGGTCGTCAGCCGCAGGGAGTGCTCGGGCGGGAAGGCGTAGGTGCCGCGGGAGAGGTACTCCTTGATGATGTCGTTCTGGGTGGTGCCCTGCAGCTGCTCGGGGTCCGCACCCTGCTCCTCGGCCACCACCTGGTACAGGGCGAGCAACCACATCGCGGTGGCGTTGATCGTCATCGAGGTGTTCGTCTGGGCGAGCGGGATGTCTTCGAAGAGGCGACGCATCTCACCGAGGTGGGGGATGGGGACACCCACCTTCCCGACCTCGCCGCACGCCAGCGGGGAGTCCGGGTCGTAGCCCATCTGCGTCGGCAGGTCGAAGGCGACCGAGAGGCCCGTCTGACCCTTCGCGAGGTTGCCTCGGTAGAGCGCGTTGGAGTCGCGTGCGGAGCTGTGTCCGGCATACGTGCGCATCACCCACGGTGGGTCTCGCTCCGCGGGGCTCGTGGCAGCGCTCGTGTCGGGCATCCCCTGAGGGTACGACGAGGTGGCGGTGCTGCAGTGAAGTCTGTCGCCTGTCTCACCCGCCACCCGTCAGGGCTTACCTGCGCAGCGAGGGTCCGCGGTCGAGACGGAGGACCCGGTTGAGTCGGGTGACGGCGAGCACGCGGCGGATCTCCTTGGAGCAGTTTCGCAGCACGAGCCGGCGACCGGCACGCTCAGCGCGCAGATGCGCCGCGGTCAGCATGCCGAGACCGGCTGCGTCGATGAGCTGGAGCGCGCCCATGTCCACGACGACGTCCCCGGTGGCTGTCTCGAGCGCGTCATTGAGCGCCGTGCGCACCGTTGCGACATTACGACGGTCCAGGTGTGCACCGAGTGTGACAAGGCATGCCACCGTCGCAGCGACCACCATGACCTCCCGCTCATCCCCGGCTCCCTATCGTGTATGACGCGCCAACTCGCCGAAAGGTTGCCGTGGTCACGGAAACGGACCCGAGACCCTCCCTCTCCGCCTGTCCACCGACGAGGCCGAAGATGAGGCTATTGGTACGTGGCGGGCCCGATCCGACCGCAGGGGCGTAGCTGCGTCGGTCGAGCGAAGATCAGCGGGGCGCCATCCGCAGCGACCCGTCCATCCGGATCACCTCACCGTTGAGATAGTCGTGATCGATCACCATCAGGGCGAGCTTGGCGTACTCCTCGGGAAGGCCGAGGCGCCTGGGGAAGGGCACACCCGCGGCGAGCGTGGCGCGGAACTCGTCGTTGACGCCCGCCAGCATCGGGGTGTCGATGATGCCGGGGGCGATCGTGCAGACCCGGATTCCATAGCTCGCGAGGTCACGGGCCGCGGAGAGAGTGAGCGCCACGACGCCCCCCTTCGACGCCGCGTAGGCGACCTGCCCCACCTGGCCGTCGAACGCTGCGATGGAGGCCGTGTTAATGACGACCCCCCGCTGGCCTTCGTCCAGCGGCTCGGTGCGCGCCATGGCCTCGGCGCCGAGGCGCAGCACGTTGAAGGTGCCGACAAGGTTGACGTCGATGACGCTGCGGAAGAGCGCGAGGTCGTGCGGCCCGGTCTTCGACAGGATCCTGCCCGCGGTGGCGATGCCCGCACAGTTGACGACAATCCGCAGCGGAGCCGCCGTCGCTGCCTGCTCGACCGCGGCGCGCACCTGGTCCTCCTCAGTGACATCAGCCTCGACCAGCGTGACCCGCTCGACCGGCTCCGACTTCTCGATCGAGCCCGCGAGGTCGAGCCCGAAGACGGAGGCTCCGGCGGCAGCGAGTGCTCGGGCAGTGGCTCCTCCGAGACCTGATGCCCCTCCTGTGACGACGGCGGCGAAGTCCCCGATCTGCATGGGATGTGAGACTAACGGTCAGCCGCGGTCGTGGTCGCCGCCGGGCTTCCACAGCACGTCACCCTCAGCCCGGTTCGCGTAGCGCGCGAGGATGAACAGCAGGTCGCTGAGCCGGTTCAGGTACTTGATGGCCAGCGGGTTCATGGTGTCGGCTTGCACGTCGTACGCCGACCACGCCGACCGCTCCGCTCGGCGAACCACGGTGCGCGCGACATGGAGGAGGGCAGCCCCAGCAGTGCCGCCAGGGAGGATGAAGGACCGGAGGCTCTCTAGTGGCTCGTTGTAGTGGTCGCACCACTGCTCCAGCCGGTCGACGTAGTCGGCCTCGACCCGTAACGGCGGGAACTTCGGCTCGTCGACCACCGGGGTGCTGAAGTCCGCGCCGACGTCGAACAGGTCGTTCTGCACCTGTCGGAGCACGGTGGCCACGTCGTCGTCGAGGGCGCCGAGCGCCAGGGCGGACCCGACGTGCGAGTTGGCCTCGTCCACGTCGGCGTAAGCGCCGAGGCGAGGGTCGGTCTTGGCCGTGATGCTCATGTCGCCGAGGCGGGTCTGCCCGGCGTCACCGGTGCGGGTGTAGATCTTCGTCAGGTTGACCATGCGGCCACTGTACGGATAGACACGCCGACCGACCCGAAGACCTGAGGGCGCCACCGTCGGGCCGAGGACACACATCTGGGTCGGTCGAGGCCGACGGCTCTGGCGCCTTCGCTTCGCTCTTTGACGGCGCTGCGAGTCCGTCAGCCCCGTCCTCCCGAGTGCAACGTCTCCGTTGGCGGTGTCGGACTTACGGGTGCGGATACGACGAAGGTCTCGGCGGCGGTGACCCGAAGGGCCGTCAAGAGCGAAGCGAAGGCCCGAGGGCGCCACCGTCGGGCCGAGGACACACATCTGGGTCGCTCGAGGTTGAGGAGACGTGTTGGAGAGCGGCCGCTCAGTCGGGCAGGCGCCCGCGTCCGGGAGGGGATGCCTCGACCCAGGCGAGGAAGCCGGTGAGGGCGCGCTCGGTCATGGCCAGCTCGATCCGGCGGCCCCGCGGCAGATCGACGGAGACGACGACGTGCCCGGAGTGTAGCGAGAACGCCTCCGGCCCTTGCGGGGTACGACGACGACCCACCGTCAAGGACCGGTTGAAGGTGTACTTCGGTCGCGGCGAGAAGGAGAAGACGCGGAACCACTCGAGGTCGTTGCCGTCGTAGCGGCCAAGCCCGAGCGTCCAGCCAAGCGAGGACGCAGCCGAGCCGGCTGATCCAGGCGGTCTCATCCGGACGCTGCACTCGAACGTGCCGCCTCGACGGTTGATCACCCGTCTGCGGACGAAGAGCCCGACCAGACCGAGCGCCGCCAGGACGGCGATCAGGCCAAGGCCCTCGAGGACCGCCTCCCACCACGGCATCGGGTCCTCCTGCTGGTCATTGCTGCGTCATGAAGGACGGAACCTTATCGCGCGCGTTCGCCGACCCGGATCTGGGTTTCCGCGAAGCGGATCTCCTCCTCGGACTCCGGTGTGTCGGCACCCGTCTGCTTGGCTCGCTCGAGGTCTCGCCTTGCCTTCTCGAGGTCGATCTCGTGCGACATCTGGGCATGCTCGGACAGGATCGAGACCCTGTTGCTCGCCACCGAGAGGAAGCCGCCATCGACGACAGCGGACCAGAACTCGCCCTCGACGGTGTGCACCTCGACCGCACCCTGCACGAGGACCGCAAGCATCGGCGCATGGTTCGCGAGAACGCCCACATCCCCTTCAGTGGTGCGGGCGATGACAGTCGTGGCCTCGCCAGACCAGACGACACGGTCTGCTGCCACGAGCTCGACCTTGATGGGGTCGGCCATCACAGGTCCTTCTGGATCTGGGACCACTTGCGCTCGACGTCGTCGAGACCGCCGCACATGAAGAACGCCTGCTCGGCCACGTGGTCGTAGTCGCCGTTACAGACCTTCGAGAATCCCTCCACGGTGTCGTCGAGCGAGACGGTCGAGCCCTCGATGCCGGTGAACTGCTTCGCGACGTAGGTGTTCTGCGACAGGAACCGTTGGATGCGACGGGCCCGCGACACCACGACCTTGTCCTCTTCGGACAGCTCGTCCACGCCGAGGATCGCGATGATGTCCTGCAGCTCCTTGTTGCGCTGCAGGATCTGCTTCACCCGCACCGCGGTGTTGTAGTGGTCCTCGCTGATGTAGCGCGGGTCGAGGATTCTCGACGTCGAGGTCAGCGGGTCCACAGCCGGGTAGATGCCGAGCGAAGCGATCTCGCGCGACAGCTCCGTGGTGGCGTCGAGGTGAGCGAACGTCGTCGCGGGAGCCGGGTCGGTGTAGTCGTCGGCCGGCACATAGATCGCCTGCAAGGAGGTGATGGAGTGTCCACGCGTCGAGGTGATCCGCTCTTGCAGCACTCCCATCTCGTCGGCCAGGTTCGGCTGGTAGCCCACTGCGGACGGCATCCGCCCGAGCAGCGTCGACACCTCGGAGCCTGCCTGCGTGAACCGGAAGATGTTGTCGATGAACAGCAGCACGTCCTGGTTCTGGACGTCCCGGAAGTACTCTGCCATCGTCAACGCCGAGAGGGCGACCCGCAGTCGCGTGCCCGGCGGCTCGTCCATCTGGCCGAAGACCAGGGCGGTCTGCCCGATGACCTCAGACTCCGTCATCTCCTCGATCAGGTCGTTGCCCTCACGTGTCCGCTCGCCGACCCCGGCGAAGACGGAGACACCGTCGTGGTCTCGCGCCACCCTGGCGATCATCTCCTGGATCAGCACGGTCTTGCCGACACCCGCCCCGCCGAACAGACCGATCTTGCCGCCCTGCACGTACGGCGTCAGGAGGTCGATGACCTTGATGCCGGTGTGGAACATCTCGGTCTTCGACTCGAGGGCGTCGAAGGCAGCGGCCGAGCGGTGGATCGGCCAGCGCTCGGTGATCTCGAGCTTCTCGCCCTCCTCGAGGTTGAGGCAGTCGCCGATGACGTTGAACACATGGCCCTTGGTCACGTCGCCGACCGGGACGCTGATGGGCTCGCCGGTGTCGGTGACCGGGGCCCCGCGGACGAGCCCGTCGGTGGACTGCATGGACAGCGCACGAACCATGCCGTTACCGATGTGC
>Ga0136613_10000167_pt1 | contig 26070 bp, 22 predicted proteins | sample AntDrymUQ2722106_2_FD_106649 | JGI IMG/M metagenome (GOLD analysis project Ga0136613, IMG submission 106649) | Polar desert sand microbial communities from Dry Valleys, Antarctica - metaG UQ272 (21.06) | ecosystem: Environmental > Terrestrial > Soil > Desert | place: Antarctica: Dry Valley... | reverse complement strand
GTGATGGCGCCAGATCCCGGCTTTCGCTCCGAGTAGCCCCGCCGGTCGAGGATCAGCTTGGTACGCCGCTCGATCGCGCGCTGCTCCTTCGCCGACACATCTCGGTGGTCGGCGCCACGGCTGGCGTCGGCGCCGCCTCGAGCACTGGCACCCACGTTGTCCGGCTCGAAGCACTGGATCCTCGTGCCCTCGTCGGCGGGCATCGCCTGGGCGGGCGCGGCGGGCAGGGAGAGGGCGACAGCAACTCCGAGAGTCACGAGAAGCGGGGTACGACGCAGGGTCATGTGAGACGTCCTTGTCTTCGAGGCAGCGCCGACGTTCGCGTCGCCTCAGGCATCCTACGGCTGCCACCCCCCGCTGGGAAGCGTCTCGGCGCTCACGCCTGGCAGGAAGAGCATCGAGTCGCCGAACTCGTGCCACAGATAGCGCTCGTTCACCGCTTCGTCGTAGGCGCGACGGACAAGGCCAGGCCCCGCCACCGCTTGGAGCAGCAGCAGGTGGCTCGCTTCCGGCTCATGGAGGCCGGAGACAAGCCCGGAGACGACGCGTGCCGGCCGGTCCGGACCGAGCACGAGGTCGGTCCACCCAGATCCGGCGGTGACCTGGTTCGCGGTGTCGGCCGCCGTCTCCAGCGCTCGTGTCACGGTCGTACCGACCGCGACGACCCGGTGTCCTCGCGAGCGCGCCAGGTTGACCACGTCCGCGGTCGAGGCCGGGACGCTGTATCGCTCCGGCAGCGGCGCCTCATGCTTCTCGGGGCTGGAGACGCCGGCGTGGAGGCGGAGCGGCGCCACCAGGACCCCGCGCGCCATCAGCCGGACCAGCAGTTGGCTCGTGAAGGGTCGACCAGCACTCGGCATCTCGGCACTGCCCGGCTCGTCGGCATACACGTTCTGCAGGTCGCCAAGGGGCCAGGCAGCACTCAGGTAGCCGTACCTGATCGGCCGCCCGTGGTCAGCGAGGTAGCGACGAGAGCCGGTCGCGACACCCGGCGTGACCCGCCACAACCGGGCGCCGTCGACACCCGCCTTCGGGTAAGACGCATCGACCCGCAGCCGCACCCCACCGGTCGCCTCGAGAACCTCGCCCGCACGGACGTCGGTCGCCGGCCCTGAGTTGTCAGGAGCACGGACCTCGACCACCCAGCTTCCGTCGTCGAGCTCCGTGGAAACGTGGAGCGAGCTGAGCGGACGGCCTCGTCGTCGCGCGTCCACCGCGGCCGGCAGCGTCGCGGAGGTGTTGACCACCAGCACGTCACCCGCCTCCAGCTCCGCCGCAAGATCGTGGAACCTCATATGTGTGACGACGTCCGGACGGGCCACGAGCAGCCGGACGCCGTCGCGCGCGAGCCCACGACGCTCGGCCGGAGCGGTCGCCTCGCTGTTTGGTGGCAGGGTGAAGCGGACGGCGGGAGGTGTCGCCCTCGAGCGTGGCGACAGCTCGTCGAGGACGTTCATGCCAGCACCTCAGCCGGTGCCTCGACAAGCTCCGAGCCTCGGTAGCGCCCGCTGGGCCTGTCGCCCTCGAGCAGTCGCACGAACGCCGGCACGACTGTCTCGGGCTCGGGTCGGTCGGAGATGTCCTCACCCGGGAACGCCTGCTGGTGCATGCCGGTGCGCATGTCGCCGGGGTCGAGGGCGTACACGCGCAGGTCGGGCTCCTCTGCCGCGAGGATCGCCGTCCATTGGTCGAGTGCGGCCTTCGAGGAGCCGTACCCTCCCCACCCGTCATACGGCTCGACCGCCGCGTCGGAGGTGACGTTGACGATGCACCCCTCACGGTCGCGAAGGGCCGGGAGCAGCAGCTGGGTCAGCGCGTGGGGGGCGAAGACGTTGACGGCGTAGACCAGCTCGAGCTCGCCCAGCGGGTAGTCGGCAAGCCTGGGCTGCGGGCTCGGACCCAGGTGGCTCGCGTTGTTGACCAGCAGGTCGAGACCGCCGAGAGCGGCCACGACTCCGAGCAGGTCGTCGCGGTGGGCAGCGTCTGCGATGCTGCCGGCACGGGTCACCAGCTGGGTAGCTCCGGCAGCCTCGAGCTCGGCCGCCGCGTCGGCGAGGTCGGTCTCGGTCCGCGCGTCGGCGATGATGCTCCACCCGCGACGGGCGAGCTCCACGCCGATGGCACGGCCGAGTCCCCGAGAGGCTCCGGTGATGAGGGCGATGGGCATGAGTACCTCCTGGCACGACGTACGACGGGTGACTGCATCCCAGCGTGCAACTTCCAGTTAACTTGAGGTCAAGTCTCGCGCTCGACTCCTCCCCTCTCTTCCTCCACCATCGCGATTCGTCCGGTTAGACACGGATGGGAACCGCCGCTCCCAGTCGGACGAATCGCAAGACCGGCCACCCCACGTCTCCACCATCGCGATTCGTCCGGGCAGACACCGATGGGAACCGCCGCTCCCAGTCGGACGAATCGCAAGACCCGGGGGCAGGGGGCAGGGGCAGGGGTCAGCGCCAGGGCGCGATGACGTCGGGGAGGTCCGACAGCCGCTGTATGACGGCGTGTGGTTCGCCGACGGTGTGGCCGAGCTGGCCGAGGGGGATGTCGCTGTGCGGGAGGTGGACCGCGAGCATCCCCGCGTTACGCGCCCCATAGATGTCGTCGAACAGCCGGTCGCCCACGAAGACGCACGACCCCGGGTCTGACACGCCCACCGCAGCCATTGCCGCTTGAAAGGCCTCCGGTGACGGCTTCGTCCAGGCGATCTCGGACGTGTAGACGGCGCCGTCGATCAGGTGGTCGATGCCGTCACGGACGAAGATCTCCTCGTGCCAGCTGCGTGGCCACACGGTGTTGGACAGGACACCGACCCGCATCCCCTCGTCGCGCAACCGCTCTAAGAGCGGGCGTACGTCGTCGTCGGTCGCGGTGTGCGGCTCCCAGAACTCCCGGTACGCCGTGAGGCGGGCGGGCTCGAGCTCGAGGCCGGCCTCGGCGAAGATCGCCTCGATCGTCGCGCTGTGGTGATGGTCGCGCGAGCGGCTCCACACCGCGTCTCCGGCGGCGCGCAACGCCTCAGCCGCCTGGGCGCCGCCATCGGTGGCCGCCAACGCCAAGGCTGCGGACTCCGCGGAGAAGTCGATCGTGCGCCACGGGGTGAGGGTGCCTCCCCAGTCGAAGATGACCGCCTCAACCGCCACGGACGATCCCTGTGATGTGTGCTGTGGCGTCGTCGACGGCGACGTCCTCCCTGTCACCGGTCGCTCGGTCCTTGACCTCCACGACGCCATCGACCAGCCCTCGACCGACCACCACGATGGTAGGGACGCCGATGAGCTCAGCGTCCTTGAACTTGACTCCCGGCGACTCCTTGAGACGGTCGTCGAGCAGCACAGTGATGCCCGCCGCCTCGAGCTGCTCGGTCAACCGCTCGGCCGTTGCGAGGACCTCCACATCCTTGCCGGTGGCGACGAGGTGGACGTCGGCCGGGGAGACCTCCCTGGGCCAGATGATGCCGAGCTCGTCGTGCGAGTTCTCGATGATGGCCGCGACCGCGCGGGAGATCCCGACGCCGTACGAGCCCATCGTGACGGTCACAAGCTTGCCGAGCTCGTCGAGCACCTTGAGGTCGAGCGCCTCGGCGAACCGGCGGCCGAGCTGGAAGATGTGCCCCATCTCGATGCCGCGGGCCGTCTCGAGCGCGTTGCCACACGTGGGGCACGGATCACCCTCGCGTACGTCGGCCGCCTCGATGACCCCGTCGCCGTCGAAGTCCCGGCCGGCCACCAGATCGATGACGTGGCTGCCGTGATCGTCGGCCCCGGTCACCCACCGCGTGCCTGGCACGATGCGCGGGTCGAGCAGGTAACGGATCCCGCTGACGTTCGCCTTACCCAGCACACCTGGGCCGATGTAGCCCTTGACGAGGGCTGGGTTCTCCGCGAACGCGGCCTCGTCGAACGCCTCCACCTCCGTGGGCTCGACCTGGGCGCCTAGGCGCTTCAGATCCACCTCGCGGTCGCCCGGCAGACCGATCGCGAGCGTCTCCCGGTTGCCGTCCGGGTGCGCGAGGGTCACGAGGACGTTCTTCAGCGTGTCCCCGGCACCCCAGGGTCGGTCGTCGCGGGGGAACTTCTCGTTGAGATGGTCGACGAGCGTCTCGATCGTCGGGGTCTCCGGCGTCTGCTCGGCATGTGCGGCAGGCACGTCGTCGTACGGCACCGGGGCCGGCACGGGCACCCGCACAGCCTCGACGTTGGCTGCGTAGTCGCATTGCGTGCAGCGGACGTAGGTGTCCTCGCCGTTGTCGGCGGTGGCGAGGAACTCCTCGCTGGCCGACCCTCCCATCGCACCTGACATCGCGGCGACGATGACGTAGTCGAAGCCCAGCCGGTCGAAGATCTTGATGTAGGCGTCGCGGTGCAATCGGTAGGAGTGCAGGAACGCCTCCTCGGAGATGTCGAACGAGTACGAGTCCTTCATCACGAACTCGCGGCCACGCAGGATCCCGGCACGGGGCCGCGGCTCGTCGCGGTACTTCGTCTGGATCTGGTAGAGGGCCAGCGGCAGGTCCTTGTACGACGAGTAGAGGTCCTTGACCAGCAGCGTGAACATCTCCTCGTGCGTCGGACCGAGCAGGTAGTCAGCGCCCTTGCGGTCCTTGAGCCGGAAGATGTTGGGTCCGTACTCGGTCCACCTGTTGCTCGCCTCGTAGGGCTCGCGCGGCAGCAGCGCCGGGAAGTGCACCTCCTGGGCGCCGAACGCGTCCATCTCCTCGCGGACGATGCGCTCGACGTTGCGCAGCACCCGATAGCCGAGGGGCAGCCACGAGTAGATCCCGGGAGCCGCGCGCCGGATGTAGCCGGCGCGCACGAGCAGGCGGTGGCTCGGCAGCTCGGCGTCGACAGGGTCCTCCCGCAAGGTGCGCAAGAACAACGACGACATCCGCAACGCCACGACGACTCCTCAGACTGGTGAACCCCGAGGATATCGCCCAGCTGTGTGTGGATCACCTCCGTTTCGGTCTCGGGCTCGCGCCACAGTCGGGTCTCCGTGCTCCACGCCGGCCGAGAGGGGCCCTGGGGTCAGCGGTTTGGCGCGGCAGGTGGCTCTTGCGCCACAAACGACCCGCGGTTCGCGCCAGACGGAAGCCTGTGGACAACGGGCGCGCCCGGTCGATCGAGTGCGCGACCCTCTGAGAATGCCGAGATCCCGCTTCAGCCGCGAGCTGTCTGGCTGCCGTTGGCCACGGCCAGCGGGTGAGCTCGTGGGGGACGGCATCTCGAAGGACGTCCTCGGTGGCCCGAGGTGGCGCAGGACGAGCCACGGCTTCTATGTGCCTTCGTCTTCCGATGACCGGGCCGGCTTACCCAGCCAGCGCATCCTTGACGCGACTCCGCTCGTCCCGCCAACGGGGGCGATGACGGGATGGGCGGCCGCCTTCATCGACGGTGTGGACCAGCTGGACGGATTGGACGCGCACACGATGCGTCCGCTTCCAGTACCCATCACCTTGGGGCGAGACGTGGGGCGTCGACGTACGGACATCGCGACATACACCCGCGAGCGCCTGGCGGACCACGATGTAGACGTGCGGTTCGGGATCCGGGTGGCAAGCCGAGACCGCGCCACGTTCGATGGCGCCCGTTGCGCCGGGGATCTCGCCGAGGCTGTTGTCTTCGTGGACGCCTGTGCTCACGCCGGGAAGGTGAGGCTGCGGAGCTGGCGCAGGTACGTCGACGACCATCCAGGCTGGACGGGCATCGCCCAGGCCCGCACAGCCGCTGGCCTCGCCGAGGCCGCAACGCGGAGCGGCTGGGAGTCGCGGCTGCGAGTCTTCTACGTCGTCGACGCCGGACTTCCCCGACCTCGAGTCAACATCCCGGTCTTCGACGCTGGAGGCAGACTGCTCGGCATCGCCGACCTGCTCGACGAAGATGCCGGCCTTGTCGCCGAGTTCGACGGTCAGCACCACCGGCGGCGTTCGCAGCACCGCGAGGACAACGTGCGGGAGGAGGCATTCGAGTCCGCCGGACTCACCGTCGTACGAGTCGACAGTCTCGACCTCCAGGGCTTTCGACAGGAGCTGGCACGACGTCTCCGTGACGGACACCGGCGGGGCGGCATGAGGGACCGGTCGCGTGACCGCTGGACGACGCAGGAGCCGGAGTGGTGGATCGAGCATGCGGGGCCTGCCGACGCTCTCACCGAAGAGGAGCTGGCTGAAATCTTCGGGTGATGCCCGGGTGATATGGCGCAGCAGGCGCCTCATCTGACACCAGCGACCCGCGGTTCGCGCCAGACCTGCCCGGCGGACGGAGGGCTACGGTGGGGACGCGTCTACGGAGACCTCAACACCTGCATCTGGATCTACGACGGAGCACGTCGGCATGATCCCGGATGACGATTTCGGTGATTCGAACCATTTGCGGCGCCGCAGCGCTTACGCTACGTGCGATACCTGATGAGCAACCCTCGCGCGGCGCGACCACCCAGTCGGGCGCGCGTGACCGCTCACCCACCGCATCCGAGAGCGATTCCACGACCTACCTTCGTGCCCTCGTCGGCGCCGCCCTGGTGACGACGTCCCTGCTGGGTCTGCACGGCACCGCGAGTGCGCGACCCCAGCAGCAGAGTGCTGCCGCTCCCACCGCCGTCGCCGCAGAGCGCCCCGACAGCGTGCTCATCACCACCGACGACCAGACCGTGACCGACCTCGCCAAGATGCCGATCACCCGTCGGCTGCTCAAGGAGCAGGGCGTGACGTTCTCGGGCATCTCCCCCCACCCGCTGTGCTGTCCTGCTCGTGCCGAGATCCTGACCGGCCAGTTCGCCCAGAACAACGGCGTGCTCGGCAACGTCGGCAGCCAAGGCGGCTACCAGGCGCTCGACACCAGCTCGACGGTCGCGACCTGGTTGCGTGATGCCGGCTACCAGACCGCCTTCATGGGCAAGTTCTTGAACGGCTACCAAGGCGCCTCGATCAACGACCCGGCCCCTGGCTGGGACGAGTGGCACCCGGGTGTCGGGATCTACAATTACAACCACTTCACGGTCAACCACAACGGCAGGCCACAGACGTACGACACCTACCAGACCGACTACTTCGCCGGGCTTGGTGCGCGCACCATACGCACCTTCGCCAAAGATCGCAGACCCTTCTTCCTGTGGCAGTCGTTTCTCGCACCCCACCGCTCGTGCCGTCCGGTGGCGCCCGGAGAAGACTGCTGGTCTCCACCGGTGCCAGCCAGTCGTCATGCGAGTCGCTTCCCCACTGAGCTGCCACCTGCATTCGACGACCCGTCGTACAACGAGGCAGACGTGAGCGACAAGCCAGCCTGGGTGCGGAAGCATCCTCTGATCAGCTCCGAGGCCCGTTCCGAGCTCGTCCGCCTCTACCGGATGCGCCTGCGGGCGCTGCAGGCCGTCGACGAGGGGGTTCGCCGACTTGTCCGAGCCCTGGCAGACACCGGCCGGCTGGACAACACCTTGATCATCTTCACGTCGGACAACGGCTTCCTCTTCGGCGAGCACCGGCTGGAAGGCAAGGACAAGCTGTACGAGCCAGCCCTTGACGTGCCGTTCATCATGCGAGGACCGGGCATACCGCACGGGACGACAGCACGCAACGTCGCTGCGACCGTCGACATCGCACCAACGATCGTCGCGGCGGCGAGGGCAGCCCCCACGCTCAGCATGGACGGACGCAACCTGCTGCCGCTGGTGACCGGCGGGACGCGCGGTCGCGACACCCTGCTCATCCAGTCAGGCGCTCAGTTCGCGGACCCGGACGCACTCGCCTGGCGCTGGCGCGGCGTGCGGACGCATCGCTACACGTTCGCCATCCACACGCAGACAAGGGAGCGTGAGCTCTACGACCGCAAGCACGACCCCGCCCAGGAGTACAACGTGGCAAGCGACCCTCGCTACGAGGAGACGCGCCGCGAGCTCGGCCGCCGGTTGACCGTCTTGAAGACCTGCAGCGGCACCGCCTGCCGACAGCATTTCGGTATGCCGCCGGCACCAGTCCCGCCCTGACGACACACAAGGTCACCGGCCCGCGGTGACGCCCTCGGCGAAGGCGCCCCGCATGTCGATGACGGCGCTCACCCGTCGCTCGGTGGCCCGCAGCTGGGGCCGCAGGGCGGCATACCGCGGGTCGTCGAGGTCCTTCAACACATTGAGCAGCCGCATCGGGTGCACCCCGTCGAACCTTGTGATCATCGTCGGGATGTACTCGAGCTTCTGGACGCGGAACGACCCGTCAGGCCGCTCCACGAACGTCACCCGGCAGGTGTTGCCGTCGTAGAGGCCCTCGGCGGACGTGTCCTGCTGCGCCACTGCGTTGCCGAGGCCGAAGGCCACCCAGGTGCCGTTGATCCTGTCGTAGGGCTGGACGACATGCGCGTGGTGGCCGTAGATGAAGTCGATGTCTCGTGACGACGTGAGCTGGTTGGCGATCGCCAGCTGGTCGGAGGTCGGCTCGTTCGTGTACTCCAGACCCCAGTGCAAGGCCACCATCACGACCTCCGCCCCCGCGTCTCGCGCCCGGGCGGCCATCCGCTTGATCGCGGCCACCTTCAGAAGCGGCACCGACCACGGCTGCTCGGACGGCAGCGGGATGCCGTTCGTGCCGTACGTCGCGGAGACGATGGCGACCTCGACTCCTGCCACGTCGAGCACGAGCGGCCGCCTCGACTCCCGCCGCGTGGCCGACGTGCCTGCGTGCGCGATGCCGGCCGCGTCGAAGTAGTCGAGCGTGCGGGTAAGCCCCTCGAACCCCTGGTCGATGCTGTGGTTGGACGCTGTCGTGCACACGTCGTAGCCCACCCAGTCGAGCGCCGGGACGATCGCCGGTGGTGCCGAGAAGACGGGGTAGCCGTAGTAGGGCCCGCCGCGCGGCGCCAGCGGTGTCTCCATGTGGCAGACCGCGAGGTCGGCGCCGGAGATGACCGACCTCATGTCACCAAGCAGCGGGCGGAAGTCCATCGGGCCGCGGCCGGTGCGGGCCGCGTCGATCTCGGCGGTCTCCCAAAGGCCTTCGTGCAGCAGGACGTCACCACTCATCACCACGGTGAGGCGCCGCGGCTCCGCGGGAGGCGGGGGCGGCGACTCACTCGAGTCGGTGGTCTCGGTCGGCCCGGTGGAGGCGCCGCTCGTCGGTTGGGGGCTCGTGGGCTGCGAGCTCGCGGTCTCGGAGGTCGCCGGTGTTGAGCTCGTCGACGTACGGCGGCCCGTATCGTCTGCACCGGTTTCAGGGGAGGTCGGTGCGGTGCAGCCGGCTGCGACGCAGGCCGCCGCCACCAAGCCAACGACCCGTCTCACCGCTCGTCGTCCCATGCCAGCCCCTCTCCCCGATGCAGACAGGATGTCACGGCGAGGCGAGAGTTCCAGGTTAGGCTCGACGTCGCGAGGAGGTGAGGTCTCATGTTGAGAGCGCGGCCTCGCTTGCGCGTGCTCGGTCCGGGTGACGTCGACGCCGTCACGAGGCTCATCGAGAGAGACCCTGTCACGCACGTCTTCGTCGACCATCGCGTCCGCCTGACCAGGCTCGAGCCTCGCTGGCTCGGTGGTGAAGTCTGGGGATACGACGAGGGCGGCGAGCTCGTCTCGGTGTGCCACGCCGCCGCCAACCTCGCCCCGGTGCTGTCCACGCCCGACTCGATCGACGCCTACGCCGGCCGGGCCCTCGCGCAAGGGCGCAGGTGCGGGTCGATCCTCGGTCGAGACCATGAGGTGGCTGCGTTGTGGGAACGCCTCGCAGGCGAGTGGGGGCCGGCCCGCTCGGTGCGGCCGCGGCAGCCTTTCATGGTCCTCGACAAGCCCCCTCTCGTCGAAGCCTCGGCCGACGTACGCCGGGTGAGAGCTGACGAGGTCGACATCCTCTACCCCGCGTGTGTGGCGATGTACACCGAGGAGCTCGGCGTCTCCCCTGAGACTGCCGGCGGTGCCTCGCTCTACCGCGCTCGGGTGGCGCAGCTGGTCTCACGCGGGCTCGCGTTCGCCCACATCGAGCACAACGAGGTGCTCTTCAAGGCCGAGCTCGGGCCGATCACGCCACACGCCTCGCAGTTGCAGAGCGTCTGGGTGGACCCGCGCCACCGGGGCCAGGGGCTCGCCGCGGAGCGGGTGGCCGCGGTCTGCGAGGCCGCCCTGCGCGACGGAGCGCCGGTGGTCTCGCTCTACGTCAACGAGCATAATGTCTCGGCGCGACGCACCTACGAGCGCGTCGGCTTCACCGAGACGTGCCGGTTCGCCACGATTCTCTTCTGAGCGGCACGCCGTCCTGCGCCCGCCGCTGTCACCGCGGGCTGACGCGGATGATCTTGTCGGTGCCGTTGCCGTTCGCCGTGGTGACCAACAGGTCGTTGTCGGCGGTCTGCACGACCGACCTCAGTCGTCCGAACGTGCCACGCAGCTCGGGAGGCGTCGAGACGTCCAGCAGTGTGCCGCTCTTGTCGAACTTCATGAACACCAGGCGCTCACCTCCGAGCGCGCAGACGGCCAAGGTTCCTCGGTAGGCTCCCCATTCGGAGCCTCGCACCCACACCGCACCCGATGTCGCGATCGTGGGGTCGCCCGAGGACCAGCGCGCGCCGAGCTGTCGACCGGGAAGGCTGAAGTCGGTCATCGGCTTGGACTCGTTGTAGCCGGGGACAGGGTTCCAGCCGTAGTTGCCACCCGGCTCGAGGCGGTTGACCTCGTCATCGCGGTAGGTGCCATGCTCGACCGACCACATGGCCCCTTGCCATCTCAGCGCGAGGCCCTGCACGTTGCGATGGCCATAGGTCAGGATGTAGCGCTTGTTGGGGTACGGCGAGCCGGCAAAGGGGTTGTCGCTCGAGGGTAGGCCACTGAAGCGGTCCAGGCGCAGCACCTTGCCGTTGAGGCTCCTGAGGTTCTGCGGGTTGGTGCCCACGGCCGAGTCGCCGGTTCCGACGTACAGACGTCCGCTGCGGTCGAAGCGCAGGCGGCAGCCGCCGTGGCGACCGGTCGTGACCTGGATCCCCGACAGCAGCGTGTCGACGATGCTCGCGTCCGTGCGAGCCGCGTTCAGCCTCCAGGCGTGCACGCGGATGTCCTGCGTGCCGCCCGCGCGGTAGCCGGCGCACGTGTAGAAACGCGAGTTCGAAGCGACGTCCGGATCGGCCACGATCGACATCAGGCCGGTCTCACCGGCCGCGAAGAAGCCGGTCGGCGTGTTGGCAAGCACCTGCGTCGAGCCGTCGGTACGCCGGATCGAGATGCGCAGACGTTCGCGCTCGGTGACGAGCCAGGCACCACTCGGCAGCACCGCGATGTCCCAGGGGATGTCGAGGCCGCTCATGACCACGCTGGTGTCCAGGCCCGGCGCGGCGGCACTGGCGGCTGTTGTCGCGGGCCGGGCCGACTCGGCGCGTGGCGGAGAAGCGTCGGCGGCGCTGGTGGCGGCGAGCACCATCACGACCGGCACGGCGGCCAGCCGGAGAGCTCGAGAGGCACGACGGGAGGGTGCTGAGAGAGAGGTCACCCTCCGAGTAAACATCGAAACTCTCCGTAGCGGCAGGCGAATCCCTCAATCGCTGAAGAATCTGCTGGTCGGACCGATCCGTCGCGCGTGGCCGCCCGCCCGCGGTGAGGAGTCACGTATGCCGCGCCGAGGGGTCACGTATGCCGGGGCATACGTGACCCCTCAGCGTCAGGAGACGGAGACGGTCGGCGCGCCCTGCTCACGCGTCCCACCGTCGGAGTCGACCGGCGCGCCGATCTCCTCGGCGATCCGCATCGCCTCCTCGATCAGCGTCTCGACGATCATCGACTCCGGCACAGTCTTGATGACCTCGCCCTTGACGAAGATCTGGCCCTTCCCGTTGCCGGAGGCCACCCCGAGATCGGCTTCGCGGGCCTCCCCCGGGCCGTTGACGACGCATCCCATCACCGCGACGCGAAGCGGCACCTCCATCCCCTCGAGGCCCGCAGTCACCTGGTCGGCCAGGGTGTAGACATCGACCTGGGCGCGGCCACATGAGGGACAGGAGACGATCTCGAGCTTGCGCTCGCGCAGGTTGAGCGACTGCAAGATCTGCAGGCCGACCTTGACCTCCTCGACCGGCGGGGCCGACAGGGAGACCCTGATCGTGTCGCCGATCCCCTGTGCCAGCAGGGCTCCGAACGCCACCGACGACTTGATGGTGCCTTGGAACGCCGGCCCGGCCTCGGTCACGCCCAGGTGGAGCGGCCAGTCCCCGGCCCGCGACAGCAGCTCGTAGGCACGCACCATCACGACCGGGTCGTTGTGCTTGACCGAGATCTTGAAGTCGTGGAAGTCGTGCTCCTCGAACAACGAGGCCTCCCACGCCGCCGACTCGACCAGCGCCTCAGGGGTGGCCTTGCCGTGCTTCTCGAGCAGTCGCGGGTCGAGCGAGCCGGCGTTGACGCCGATCCGGATCGACGTTCCACGGTCCTTCGCGGCGGCCGCGATCTGCTTGATCTGGTCGTCGAACTTGCGGATGTTGCCGGGGTTGACCCGGACCGCCGCGCAGCCCGCTTCGATCGCCGCGAACACGTACCTGGGCTGGAAGTGGATGTCGGCGATCACCGGGATCTGGGAGTGCTGCGCGATCGCGGGAAGGGCCGCGGCGTCATCCTGGCTCGGGCAGGCGACCCGGACGATGTCACATCCCGAGGCGGTCAGCTCGGCGATCTGCTGCAGGGTGGTGTCGACATCCGCGGTCAGGGTCGTCGTCATCGACTGCACGGAGATGGGTGCGTCTCCCCCGACGAGGACCGATCCGACCTTGATCTGCCGCGTCGGCCGCCGAGGCGCGAGCACGGGGGGTGGCGCGGACGGCATTCCCAGGTCAATGCTGGTCATCGATCTCCTTCGTACCACGATCTACGGGCAGGCGACGCGCCGCGTCAGCCCGTGAGCCGGATAGGGCTGACGATGTCGGCCCAGATGAGGATGACGCCCGCGACGATCAGCACCATGGCCACGGTGTAGGCGACGGGCAGCATCTTCGCCACGTCGGCGTACCCAGGGTCGGGGCGCCCGCGCAGACGTGCGATGCCGCGTCGAGCCGCCTCGTAGAGCGCACCCGCGATGTGGCCGCCGTCGAGCGGAAGCAGCGGGATGAAGTTGAACAAGGCCACGAAGAGGTTGACGATGCCGAGCAGTGTGAGCAGCGCGACCCAGCGGTCGGTGACGTCGATGCGTTCGTCGGACGCCACCTCACCTGCCACCCGGCTCGCGCCGACCACGCTCATCGGGCTCTCGGGGTCTCGCTCCTCGATCCCCAGCGCGGCCTTGGACACGCCGGCCATCCGCTCCGGCATGTGCAGCAGGGCCTCGCCAGTGCGCTTGGTGTAGTCCCCGAACGTCGCCACGACGTAGCCCGCGTCCTGGCGTTGGCGGGTCTCGTCGGGTGTGATGCCCAGGAATCCCACCTGGACGAAAGTCGTCGGGTCCTCGAGGTCGGGGCGCTCCGACACCAGCGGCGTCGGTGTCAGCGTGGTGGTCTGGCCGCCACGCTCGACCACGACGTCGATCTGCTGACCGGCCTTGTCGCGGATGGCGGTGGAGAAGGCATCCCAGCTCGACACCGCCTCACCGTCGAGCGAGACGATCGTGTCTCCCGCTCGGAAACCCGCCTCGCGCGCCGGTGACAGCGGATCGGGGTCGGCGTCGGGAGCGACCCGGCAGGCACGAGCACCCTCGCTCGCCGGGATGACACAGTCGGACACCTGGCTGACCGTGAGGGTCGGCGCCTTGATGCCGATCCCCATGAAGACGCCGGTCAGGAGGAGGACCGCCAGCACGACGTTCATCATCGGCCCCCCGGACATCACGATCACCTTCTTCCACCACGCCTGCCGGTAGAAGTGCCGCGCCTCCGGGGTCGCGTTCGTCTCGCTCGCCTCTGCGGCTCTCGCGTCCGCGATCATCCGGGTGAAGAACCCACCGCTGTTGGCGCGGCCGCCGCTGCCGCCGCCACCGTCCTTCGCCGGCGGAAGCATGCCGGCCATCCGGATGAACCCGCCGAGCGGGAAGGCCTTGACGCCGTACTCGGTGTCGCCGCGCCTGACCGACCAGATCGTCTTGCCGAACCCGACGAAGTACTGGGTCACCTTGACACCGAACTTCTTGGCCGGCCACATGTGCCCCACCTCGTGCAAGGCGATGGATGCGAGCAGACCGGAGAGGAACAGGACGACGCCAAGGGTGTAGACCAGAGCGGTCATGACTGCGGTGCCCCTCCTGAGGTCGGCTGCTTCTCGAGCACGCCTGATGCTCGATCACGAGCCCAACGATCTGCGGCAAGTACGTCGTCGACGCTCACCACGGCGCCACCCAAGAGTACGTCCTCCGATTCCTGCGCCGCAGCCATCACGGCGGCGACGGTGTCGACGATCGCCAGATAGGGGAGCTGCCCGGCGAGAAAGGCCTCGACGCACACCTCGTTCGCGGCGTTGTAGACGGCCGGCACCACTCCCCCACGCCGACCAGCCTCGACGGCGAGGAGCAGACCCGGGAACGCCTCGTGGTCGACCGGCTCGAAGTCCCACTGCTGCGACTGCGCCCAGTCCACCGGCTGAGCCACGTCGGGCACCCGGTCGGGCCAACCCAGAGCCAGCCCGATGGCGAGCCGCATGTCGGGGGGCGACGCCTGCGCGAGCGTCGACCCGTCACAGAACTCCACCATCGAGTGGACCACCGACTGAGGGTGCACCACGACCTCGATGCGGTCGAAGTCGATTCCGAAGAGCAGATGCGCCTCGATCACCTCGAGGCCCTTGTTGACCAGCGTCGAGGAGTTCGTCGTGACGACAGGGCCCATCTGCCACGTGGGGTGGGCAAGAGCCTGCTCGGCGGTGACATCAGCCAGCTCGCCACGGGTTCGCCCGCGAAACGGCCCGCCGCTGGCGGTCAGCACCAGCCGTCGTACCTCCTCGGCACGGCCTCCGCGCAGGCACTGCGCAAGCGCCGAGTGCTCGGAGTCGACCGGGACGATCTGGCCTGGCTGCGCCGCCGACGTGACGACCTGGCCGCCGATGATGAGCGACTCCTTGTTGGCGAGGGCGAGCGTCGCGCCAGTCTCGAGCGCGGCCATCGTGGGCCGCAGACCCACGGCACCGGACAGAGCGTTCAGGACCACGTCGCAGGGGGTCCGCGCGGCCCGCTCGGCCGCATCCGGGCCGGCGAAGATCTTGGGGAGCGAGAAGTCGCCGTGCTGGTAGCCGCGCCGCTGCGCCTCGGCGTAGAAGGCCAGCTGGAGGTCTTGGACGGCCGTGCTGCGGGCGACCGCCACGACGGCGACCTCGAACTCGAGGGCCTGAGCCGCCAGCAGCGTCGGGTCAGACCCGCCGGCGGCGAGCGCCACCACGCGGAACCGGTCGGCGTTCGCACGTATGACGTCGAGAGCCTGCGTGCCGATCGACCCGGTCGAGCCGAGAACCACGATGCGGCGAAGGTCGGCAGATGCTGCACTCACAACGGGCATCTTGTCACGCGGCGCGACTCCGACCCGCGATCTGCTGGCTACTTCACTTCGCTGCGCAACACCCGATAGGCACCCACAGCGAGCGGGATTACGATCCACCACAGGCTCGTCACGAGCAGCTGGAGCCACTCGTCCCCCTCCATCGTGTGATCGAAGAGTGGCCGCTGGGCCGTGCCCAGGTCGATCCAGGGAGCCGCGTCCTCGAGAGCGGTGACGAGTCCGAAGAGGATCCCGAAGGCGAGCGGCAGCACGAACGACGCCACGATCGCGGCGGCGCTGTTGAGCAGGATCATGCCGAAGGCCAACCCTCCCAGGATCCCCATCAGCTGGAGGATCGCCGTGTCACGGTATCCCTCAGCGCCGAAGGTCCAGCTGCCGTCACCGCCCTGCAGGCTGGCGCCGAGAACGTTGCCCAGGCAGCCACACCTAACAGCAGCACGACGGCGACAACGCCCAGCACGACCACAGCCGCGATCTTGGCCGCCAGGATCCGGCCCCGGCTCGGCTCCAGCGTGAAGGACACCAGGCCGGTTCGCTGCGACCACTCACTCGTGACGACCAAGATGCCGAGCACCGGCAGCAGGAACCCCTGCGGGGTGAGGGTGACACCGACGAAACCGTTGAATGTCAACAAGTTCGCATCGGCAAAGAACAGGTACAACGTGACGGCCGCGAACGTGATGACGCCGATGGCGATCAGCAGCCACATCCCGGCGCGGGTGTCGTACATCTTGCGAAGCTCGACGCGCACCAGGCGAAAGAACGGGATCTTCGCGATGTCGGACGCCGGACGGCGCGCGACGGGGTCCTCGGCCACCTGGCTACTCATGGGGCAACGCCTTCTCTCTCGTCGGATACAGCTCGGGCATCGTCGGCGGTCAGCTCGAGGAACATGTCTTCAAGGCCGGACCCGCCGGTCTTCAGCTCCGTCAGGACGATCTGACCCGCCAGCGCGGCCTTGCCGATCTGCTCGGTCGTTGCCTGGACGACGAGCCCGCCGTCAATTCGATGCGCTGAAGGTCAGTCCTGCGTCGGTGAGGGCAGCGGCCAGGGCATCATCGTCGAGGCTGCGAACCATCGTGCCGGCATCCGTCAGCATCGACTTCTTCGACCCCTGAGCGACGATCTTGCCTCGCCCGATGACCACCAGCTCGTCGGCGATGACCTCGATCTCGTGGATCAGGTGCGAGGAGAGCAAGACGGTGCCGCCGCGCTCGGCGAAGCCTCGCAGCAGGCCGCGCATCCACCGGATGCCCGCAGGGTCGAGCCCGTTGGCCGGCTCGTCGAGGATCAGCACCTTCGGATCGCCGAGCAGGGCATGGGCGATGCCGAGGCGCTGCCGCATCCCGAGGGAGTAGTTCCCGATCCGGCGCTTTGCCTCGACCTCGCCGAGGCCCACCAGCGTGAGCATCTCATCGATCCGTGAGTCGGGCAGGCCCATCACGATGGCACCGAGCTTGAGCACCTCGCGTCCGTTACGGCCTGAGTGCTGCGCCGACGCGTCAAGCAGGACTCCGACACTGCGGCCTGGGTTGTTGAGCTGCGAGTAGGGCACCCCGAGAATCGTCGATGCTCCTGTGGTGGGCGGCGTGAGGCCGACCATCATGCGCATGGTGGTCGACTTGCCTGCCCCGTTGGGTCCGAGGAAGCCGGTGACGGTGCCCGGCTCCACGGTGAACGAGACGCGGTCGACAGCGGTGAAGGCGCCGTAGCGCTTGCTGAGTCCTTCGACAACGATCATGGGTCCAGCATCGTGGATCGCGGGGGTCATCGTTCCCCTGCCTCCCCCAGACTGCGGGGAAGTTGTGCTCCCTACCCGGCCAAACCGGTCGATTGCCACGGTCCGCCAGTGCCGACGCAGGTCACTACCCGGGTCAACCAGGCGACCCTTCCCCGCGATGGCGTGTGGAGCGCGCAGAACACCGAGGGCATTCGTCACCGGCGGCCACCCGACACAGAGCCGTGTCCAGCGTGCGGGCGACGGCGTCGACATCTGCGGGCGCCGATGAACCGACGCTGCGTGGGATACCTTGCGAGGGACATCGGGCGTAGGGAGAGGGAGCGGTCGTGGGAGCGTTGTGGCATCCGTTCGCAGACATGGGGGCCGTCGAGCGTGACGGCGAGTTCGTCATCGCGCGCGGCGAGGGGGCGTACGTCTTCGACAGCGACGGCAACCGCTACCTCGACGCCACCGCCGGCCTGTGGTTCGCCAACATCGGGCATGGCCGGGCCGAGCTCGGACAGGTGGCGGCCGAGCAGATGGGCAAGGTGGCGGCATACAGCACCTTCGGCGACTACGTGACCGAGCCGACGGTGGAGCTGGCCGAGCGATTGGCCGGGATCGCGCCGGTACCGGGCAGCAAGGTGTTCTTCACGTCGGGCGGGTCGGACTCCGTCGACACCGCCGCCAAGCTCGCCCGCCGCTACTGGCACAAGGTGGGTCAGCCGCAACGCACCATCGTCATCGGCCGCGAGAAGGCCTACCACGGCATGCACTACGCCGGGACGGCGCTGGCCGGCATACCAGGCAACCGCGAGGGACACGGCGAGCTCGTCGCCGACGCCGCCACAGTCGGCTGGGACAGCGTCGACGACCTACGGGCCACCATCGAGCGGCTCGGGCCCGACCGCGTTGCGGCGTTCTTCTGCGAACCCGTCATCGGCGCCGGTGGGATCTATCCCCCACCCGACGGCTACCTCGCAGACGTCCGCAAGGTGTGCACCGAGTACGACGTCTTGTTCGTCGCCGACGAGGTCGTGACCGGCTACGGGCGGATCGGCGGCGCCTGGTTCGCCAGCGGGCGCTTCGGGCTCGAACCTGACATCATCACGACCGCGAAGGGGCTGACGTCGGGTTACCTGCCGATGGGCGCGGTCCTCATCTCCCCCAAGGTGAGTGAGCCGTTCTTCCGGCGCGATGCCGGAGTCTGGTGGCGTCACGGCTACACCTACTCCGGGCACGCCGTCGCCGCCGTGGTGGCGCTGGCCAACCTCGACATCATCGAGCGCGAGCACCTCCTCGCCGATGCGACGCGGCTCGAGTCGACCCTCGCGGCCAAGCTCGGTCCGCTCGCCGAGCACGAGCGGGTGCTCGAGGTGCGCTGCGGGACTGGTGCGCTCGCCGCCGTACAGCTCTCCTCACCGACCGAGGCGATGGCTTTGGCCAAGAAGCTGCGTGGCCATGGCGTGGCCACCAGGGCGGTTGGGTCGGGCGGCATCCAGATCTCACCGGGGTTCGTGATGACCGACGACCAGGTCGACGAGCTCGCAGCCGCGATCAGTGCCGCCCTCGACGCCTGACGACCGAGTTGTCAGGGCATGGTGGACACCCTCGCGCTCACGTCGCAATGACAAGTTCCAACTGTGACGTCGCTCTGACTCCCTGAGGGTCGGATCCTTGCGGCAGGCGCTGGGGCCAAGATCCGAGGGTGGGGGGAAGCCCGACAACCTGGAGCTCGGATCCTCTTGCAGAGGTCACACGCCTCCGCAGGGGGCGAGGGGCTCTGGTCCGAAGCTCAGGTGTCGTCTCCGGAGCTCAGGTCAGTCGTCGCGTCGGGCCCAGGGCGAGCCGTACTCGGTGAGCAGGTCGAGGAACGGCACGGCGTCGAACGCCTCCGGCCCCAGCACCCCCGCGCCCGACCAGGTGCCCCGCGCGAGCAGCTCGAGGGCGATGACCGGGTTGATCGCGGTCTGCCACACCACGCACTGGTGGCCGTACTCCCGCATCGACCACGCGTTGTCGACCACGTGATAGAGGTACGTCGCCAGGGGCTCGCCGTCCTTGCCGCGTCCCGTCACGTACACGCCCGCGCAGGTCTTGCCGCTCATCTTGTCGCCGAGCGTCGCCGGGTCGGGCAGCGCAGCGGCCACGACGTCGCGCGGACTGACCTCCGAGCCACCGACCCGCAGCGGGGCGGTCTTGTCGAGCCCGAGCTTGTGCAGGGTCTTGAGCACGTCGATGAACGCGGTCCCGAGGCCGTACTTGAACGTGACCCGGTTCGCCTCCAGCCAGCGCGGCATCAGGAGCACCTCCTCGTGCTCGACGTTGACGCACTCCATCGGTCCCACGCCGTCGGGGAAGGGAAAGTGCTCGGCGCCGCTGAACGGCTCCGTGGTGTGCCAGTCGCCGGACTCCCAGACGATCGGCGGGTTGAGGCACTCCTCGATGGTCGTCCAGATCGAGAAGGACGGTGCGAAGTCGTAGCCGTCGACGACGAGGTTCGACCCGTCGCGGGTGCCGAGCTCGTCGATCTCGGCGAAGAGGTGGTCGGCGGCATACCGCGCGAAGACGTCAGACAGTCCCGGCTCGACGCCGATCCCGACGAGCGCCAGCCGGCCGGCCCGCTCCCAGTCGCCGGCGACCGCGAACTGTTCGTCTCCGAGCTTGACGCCGGTGAGGGAGTGCGGCGAATCGGCGTGCGGGCGCGACAGGCTCATCGCCATGTCGAGGTAGTCGGCCCCGCCGGCATACGCGCCGTTGAAGATCGGCATCACGAACCGCGGGTCGACTGCGTTCATCACATGGGTGATCGCGTGCTCGCGCACGAGTGTCTCGACGGACGCGGCATCCGAGGCGTCGATCCGTGCCGCGTTGTAGCGGTCGTCGACGGCGGCCGCCCGTCCCGCACGGGTCTCGTCGTAGTCGGCGATGACGACGTGCTCGAAGAAGTCGCGGCGGGCCGCGATCGCAGCGAACGCCGCCCCGACTCCACCAGCGCCCACCAACAAGATGCGCATCAGACGGTGATGTCTGACATGACGTGCTTGACGCGCATGTAGTCCTCAAGGCTGTACACGGACAGATCCTTGCCATGACCGGAGTGCTTGAAACCGCCGTGCGGCATCTCGGCCACGATCGGGATGTGGGTGTTGATCCAGACGCAGCCGAAGTCCAGCCGCCGGGCCATCCGCATCGCCCGGCCATGGTCCCGGGTGAAGACGCTGCTGGCCAGGCCGTACCTGACGCCGTTCGCCCACCGCAACGCCTCGTCCTCGTCGGAGAATCGCTGCACGGTGATGACCGGCCCGAAGATCTCGTCCTGGATCGCCTCGTCGTCCTGCTTCAGGCCGGAGACGACGGTCGGCGCGTAGAAGTAGCCCCGGTCGCCGACCCGATGCCCACCGGCCCGCAGCTCCGCGTGGTCAGGCAGCCGGCCGACGAAGCCGCTGACGCGGGCCAGCTGGTCGGGGTTGTTCACCGGACCGTAGAGCACGTCCTCGTCGTCGGGCTGACCGGTCTTGGTGTTCTTGGCCTGCTCGGTGAGCGCCGCGACGAAGTCGTCGTGGACGCGCGGGCCGGCGAGCACCCGGGTGGCGCTGGTGCAGTCCTGACCCGCGTTGAAATAGCCGGCGCCGGCGATCGCCTCGGCCGCCGACTCGACGTCTGCGTCGTCGAAGACGACGACGGGCGCCTTGCCGCCCAGCTCGAGGTGCGTGCGCTTCAGGTCCGCAGCCGCGCTCGTTGCCACCTCCATGCCCGCCCGGACCGAACCGGTGATCGACACCAGCTGCGGGATCGGGTGCTCGACGAGCGCGCGTCCGGTGTCGCGGTCGCCGGTGACCACGTTGAAGACGCCCGGCGGGAAGAACTCCTGCGCGATCTCTCCGAGCAGGAGGGTCGACGCGGGAGTCGTGTCCGACGGTTTGATGACGAGCGTGTTGCCGGCCGCGAGGGCGGGTGCGACCTTCCAGATCGCCATCATCAGCGGGTAGTTCCACGGCGTCACCTGAGCCACGACACCGATCGGCTCCCGGCGCACGTACGACGTGTGGCCGGCGAGGTACTCACCCGCCGAGCGACCCTCGAGGACCCGGGCGGCTCCGGCGAAGAACCGCACCTGGTCGATCGCGGGCGGCAGCTCCTCGCTCTTGGTGAACCCGAGCGGCTTGCCGGTGTTCTCGCTCTCGACCGCGACGAACTCGTCCGCCCGCCTCTCCATCGCGTCGGCGAGCTTGAGCATCGCCAGCTGCCTCTCGGCGGGGGTCGAGTCGCGCCAACTGTCGAAGGCGGTGGCGGCGGCGTTCATTGCCCGGTCGACGTCCTCGCTCCCGGACACGGCCGCCCGCGCGTACTCCTGCTCGGTCGCGGGGTTCACGACGGCTGACGTGTGCCCGTCGACGCTGTCGACGAGCTCGCCGTTGATCAGGTTCTGGAAGGTCCGGGTGGTCATGTCGCCCCTTTGCGCAAGCTGTTGAGTCAGACTGATCCGTAGGCCAAAGTAGTAGTCGGCCGCGGATCACGCCAGTGAACAGCCAGAATCTCTACGCATTTCGTTGCAGATGTGGCTCGGGACGACTCGACTCGAGCCGCGCTGTCGGTCTCCTCGCGCCCCGCCGGGCGCTCTCGTGCGGGCGAGCCTCCCTGGTCACCGTCTCGAGCCGCGTGGGTACGGTGGCGGTCTCGCCCGACGTAGGGAGCCACCGTGTCGAAGAGCACAGCCCCAGGCACTGCTCCGCTCGACCTGTTCGGCATCGACGCCCTCCTCGACGACGAGGAGCTGGCGATCCGCGACACCGTCCGTCGGTACTGCGACGACAGGATCCGGCCCCACATCGCCGAGTGGTTCGAGGCGGCGCAGATCCCGGCCCGCGAGCTGTCGAAGGAGCTCGGCGCGCTCGGCCTGCTCGGGATGCACCTCCAGGGCTACGGCTGCGCCGGGACCAGCGCGACGGCATACGGGCTTGCCTGCCTCGAGCTGGAGGCTGCCGACTCGGGCATCCGCAGCCTCGTCTCGGTGCAGGGCTCGCTCGCGATGTACGCGATCTACCGGTACGGCAGCGACGAGCAGAAGGACGAGTGGCTGCCGCAGATGGCGACCGGCGACGCCATCGGCTGTTTCGGCCTCACCGAGGCCGACTTCGGGTCGGACCCGGGCGGGATGCGCACCCGGGCGAGGAAGGACGGCGGCCACTGGGTGCTCAGCGGCACCAAGATGTGGATCACCAACGGTGCGATCGCCGACATCGCCGTCGTGTGGGCGCAGACCGACGACCGCATCCGTGGCTTCGTCGTCCCGACCGAGGTGGCCGGATTCTCCACGCCCGAGATCACGCAGAAGATGTCGCTGCGGGCCTCGGTGACGAGCGAGCTCGTCCTCGACGACGTGCGGCTCCCGGAGTCGGCGATGCTGCCGACCGCTGCCGGTCTCGCCGGGCCGCTGTCGTGTCTGTCCGAGGCACGGTTCGGCATCGTCTTCGGCTCGCTCGGGGCTGCCCGCGACTGCCTCGAGACCACGATCGCCTACGCCCGGAGCCGTCAGATCTTCGACAGGTCCCTGGCGGCATACCAGCTGACCCAGGCGAAGATCGCCGACATGACGCTCGAGCTCGGCAAGGGCATGCTGCTCGCGTTGCACCTCGGTCGCATCAAGGACCGCGGCGAGATCCGCCCCGAGCAGGTGAGCCTCGGCAAGCTCAACAACGTCCGCGAGGCGATCGAGATCGCCCGGACCTGCCGCACGATCCTGGCCGCCAACGGCATCACGCTGGAGTATCCCGTGATGCGCCACGCCAACAACCTCGAGTCGGTGCTGACCTACGAGGGCACCTCCGAGGTGCACCAGCTCATCATCGGCCAGGCGGTCACCGGCGAGTCCGCCTTCCGCTAGACCGACTTGTCAGGCTGGAGTGGACACGTCTCGGCGTGCGCCACCCTGACAAGTCAGTCGGTATGCCGAGGACCCGGCAGCCACCGGGCCACGCAGCCGGCCACCACGACGATCGGGATCCCGAGCAGCGCGACGAGGACCGGCACCGACACGAGATCCGCGGCCAGCGCGAATGCGGCGTACACCGCCAACGCGACCACCTCGGTGGCCAGACCATGCACGGATGTCACCGTCGCTCGCGCGGGTCCGGTGATGACCTCCTGAAGCCGCGCCTCGCTCACGATCATCGTGTTGTTGAGCAGCCCGTAGCCCACTGCGATCGCGGCGAAGCCCACGAGCGGGTCGAAGAGTGCGCCCCAAGAGATGAGCGCACCTCCCGACACTACGACAAGTGCCATCGCGCGGGACGGCATCCGCATCGTCCGACCGGCGGCCGCGGTCCCGACGGCTTGCCCGACCACCACCAGGCCGATCAAGTACGGCACGGTCGCGGTGTCGACGCCGTGGCCGCGCGCGACAAGCGGAAAGTACTCGTCGTAGGCCGTCATGCCGACGAGCAAGGCCGACAGGACGACCACCCGTCGGACGTCGACGGCAATCGATGCCTCGCGGACTCCGGCACGAAGCATCGCGACGTACCGCACCGCCATCGTCTCGGTCGCTTCGACAGCGCTTACGTGCCGATCCGCGAGGCCGCGGGCTCGGGCGGAGACGGGAAGACCCGCAGCGAGGAGTCCTTGGATGACCGCGATGACGACGCTGGTCCAGCCGACCAGCGCATAGCCGCCAAGGTGAAGGAGTGGCGCTGCTGCGACTGAGGCCACGAGGTTGGCGGTCATCGCACCTGAGTGCGACCACCCGATGACCCGGGCGTACTGGGCCTCGGCGCCCCGCTCGACCAGCTCGTCGTACAAGAGGGACTCGAACGTGCCAGACATGATCGCGCCGCTCAGCACCAGCAGGAGACGGCGGTCGCGAAGCCGGCGTACGTCGGCACGACGATCCAGGCGCTGAACCCCACCGCGTAGATGACGGCGCTCAGCACCAGCAGGAGACGGCGGTCGATCGTGTCCGCCCAGGCACCCGAGGGCACCTCGAAGACGAAGGACGTCAGCGACCAGATGATGAACAGCGTGGAGATCTGCCCTGTCGACACGCCGTTGTCGGCGAACAACAAGGAGTAGACGCTGTAGAGCGGGACGAGGTCCCGTGAGGCGTAGTAGGCGACGAAGCGCAGCACGAAGCCGCGCGGTAGGACCTAGCTCTGGTCGCGTGGATAGTGCATGGGCCGACTCTAACCGGACTTGTCCGAATGTGGCGAGCCACCTTCGGACAAGTCCGGTCAGCCAGTCGAAGCTCCTCCGCCGGTCGAGCTCTACTCGACCCGCTCGTAGGCGACCACGTAGATAGTCCCGCTTGCCGGACTGCCCCTGCGGCCCCAGCCTGAGATCGAGACGCTTCCCCTCTCGGGAGAGACGAGGTCACCGCTCAAGCCACCACTGGAGACTCCCGGCTGGAACGACGTCCGACCGCCCTGTGGCCCACTGCTCAGAACGAGAGCTCCGCGCACGTGTTCTGCGCCGCTTTCGACGTACAGCTTGTGGTCGGAGGCAGGCAGGCCGAGCACGACCCGCGCGCGACGCCCGTCGACAACCCTGCCGATTTCCCAGGCGATGGCCCGGTACAGATGGCCCTCATGGACGTTCTCTCGGTCCACCCACACCCCACTGATCAGGTCCGCCGGACCCCTCGTGAAGATGGCGGCTGCCAGCTGCGGAGCGACGCCCTGCCGGTACGAGTTCTCGCCGGTGTCATCGAGCTTCAACGTCACCTCGAACGGCTCGCCGACCTTAACGCCGTACTTCGCCCAGCCGGCCGCGTTCTGGGTGCGTGATCCGCCGCCGAAGGATCCCCCGGGCTGAATCGGCCCGTCAGGGGAGCCGCCGGCGCACGGGCTGCCGCCCTCCAAGAACTTCCCGTTGACCAGGACCCGGTAGCCAGCGCCGTTGCCCACTCCCGTCACGAGCGGATCCCAGCACTCAGCCGACCAGGCAAGGTTGAGCGTCGTCGGCGTCGCGCTGAACGTGATAGACCGCTGTCCGGGGTCGGACACCGCGTGCCCGACCAGCCTGGCGCCGGCCGGCTGAGTGTAGAAGACCACACCCTTCTCCGTCACCGCCGGCAGAGTCGTGCCAAGGTCTCCGTCGCTCTTGTCTACGACCCCGTTGTCCTTGTCGCTCGGCGGCGTCGGACTGGCGTCGTTCATCACGGTCGGGGCGACGACCGCCGCCGCCAGCACCGCTGCGGCACCCAGTGCACCCGCCGCGACGGCACGGTAGCGGCGACGAGCGCGCACCCGACCGTCGACCGCCTGCTGGTACTCCTGTCGGTGCACCGGCTCCACGTCGAGGGCGATCGTGTCCATCGCCTGCTTCAGATCGTCCAGCCTCATCGTCTCGTCCCCTCGTCGTCGCTGTCGTCGTCCGCGAACGCCGGATCGATCCGGAGCTTCGCCAATGCCTTGCTGGTCTGGCTCTTGACGGTGCCCACGCTGCACTCGAGCAGCCGGGCCGTCTCGACCTCGGTGAGGTCCTCGTAGAAACGCAGCACGATCACCGCGCGCTGACGGCGGGGCAGCCGCGCCAACGCGCCGCGGACCTCGTGAACGAGATCGGCGTCGGGCTCGTCGCGGGCCCACTCGGGCAGGTCCTGCGTCGGTGTCTCACCGTTCCACTTGCGCCGCCACCACTGCTGGTAGGTGTGCACCATCACCGTGCGCACGTAGGCGTCAGGTGAGGTGTGGATGCGCGACCAGGCGGGCCACGCCTTGGCGAGCGCCGTCTGCGTGAGGTCGTCTGCCAGGTGGGAGTCCTGCGTCAGCAGGTACGCCGTCCGCCGCAGTCCAGTGGCCCGAGTGGCGACGAAGTGCTCGAAGCGAATCCGGGGATCGTCCGTCGGCTCGTCGGCTGGCATCTCACGTCTCGTCGCAGTGGTGGCGCCCTGTGCTAGCGACTCTCCCATGATGCCCCCTGTCCGAGGTC
>Ga0136613_10000166_pt1 | contig 26084 bp, 23 predicted proteins | sample AntDrymUQ2722106_2_FD_106649 | JGI IMG/M metagenome (GOLD analysis project Ga0136613, IMG submission 106649) | Polar desert sand microbial communities from Dry Valleys, Antarctica - metaG UQ272 (21.06) | ecosystem: Environmental > Terrestrial > Soil > Desert | place: Antarctica: Dry Valley... | reverse complement strand
TACGACGTGTTCCGTCGCATCGAGACCCTACGCTTCAGCCGCGAGTCCTCGGACCTCTTCGACCGTCCCTCGATCAACATCGCACGGATCGTCGGCGGCGACGCCTTCAACAAGGTGCCGGACCGCTGCACGATGGACATCGACATCCGCTACCTGCCCAACCAGGATCCGGGCGAGATCCTCGCCGATATCCGCACGCTCGAGGACGTGCGCATCGTCAAGACCTTCCAGCGCGCGCCGGCGCACGTCTCGCGCTCGAACCCGTACGTGCGCGCGCTGCGCGACGCGGTCTCCAAGTCGCTGCAGGGCGAAGCGCTCTCGATCGGTCGCGACGGCTCGTCGGATGCGATCTCGTTTCTCGAGGCCGGCGTGCCGGCGGTCGAGTTCGGCCCGGTCGGTGGCGGCCATCACGGACCCGAGGAGTGGGTCTCGATCGCGTCGCTCGCGCGCTACCGCGCCGCACTGGGCGACTTCGTCGGCGCGCTGCCGCAAAGGCTCGCCGGGAACCGGACGCACCCGCCCACGCCGCCGCTGCACGCGGTCGACGGGGGCCGCGCGTGACATCGAGTCATTGCTCGACCATGGCCGGTGCGGATCGGGAAGGTGGGCCCTCGCGATGACATCGAGTCATTGCTCGACCGTGGCCGGTGCGGATCGGGAAGGTGGGCCCTCGCGATGAGCGTCTACGAGCCCGAGGGGCCGCCGCGCCTGGGCTGGGACATGATCAAGCGCTTCGCGCTCGGCGGCGTGCTGATCGTGGCGCTGTCGGCGGTCGCCGTGTCCACCGGGATCCTGCTCGAGGTCCACGGCAGCATCAACATCATCGAACGCGAGTCGACGCCGATACCGGGCGTTTCGAACGTGCTCGACGACGTGGCGGGGGGCGGGCCGAAGACGATCCTCGTGCTCGGCTCCGATCGCCGCTACGGCGAGGGCAAGGAGGCGACGCCGCGCTCGGACACGATCATCGTCGTGCGGCTCGATCCCGCGAAGGGCGCCACCGCCGTGATGTCGATCCCGCGCGACCTGAAGGTCGAGATCCCGGGCTATGGCACGCAGAAGATCAATGAGGCCTACGCCAACGGCGGGCCGAAGCTGACGGTGCGCACCGTGCGCGACCTGCTCGGCATCCCGATCAACCACGTCATCAACGTGAACTTCGGCGGCTTCCAGCGCGCCGTCAACCGCCTCGGCTGCGTGTACGCCGATGTGGACCGCCGCTACTTCAACGCCAACGGCGGGCGGGACGGCTACGCGACGATCGACCTCAAGGCCGGCTACCAGCGCTTGTGCGGCAGCGACTCGCTGGACTTCGTGCGCTACCGCCACAACGACAACGACTTCGTCCGCGGCGCGCGCCAGCAGGAGTTCCTGCGCCAGGCGAAGGACCAGATCGGCCTGGGCAAGGTGTTCGGCGACCGCAAGGGACTGCTGAGGATCTTCGGCCGCTACACGCAGACGGACATCGCCCAGCGCAACGATGCGGCCATCCTGCGGCTGATCAAGCTCGCATACGACTCCTCGAAGAACCCGCTTACCGAGGTGCCGTTCCTCGCCAAGCCGGCGGAGGACTACGTCGAGATCTCAGTCGAGGGTCTACAGAAGACCATCGACCGCTTCATCGACGTGCATGGCAGCAAGAAGGCCGAGGGCGCCGACAAGCCCAAGCCGAAGCTCATCAAGCGCCGCAAGGGCGGCCTGGCCCGCGGTCTGGTCATGCGCGAGAAGCAGGGTGAGGACCACGTGCTCAACATCGCCGCGAAGATGCGCAGCCTGCCCGTGTACTTCCCCGGGGCGATCCTCGGGCGCGAGGGCTACGTGCGCGACAGCCCGCGCGTCTACACGATCCGCGCCCGCAACAGGACGCTGTATAGGGCCTACCGGCTCGTGCTCTCCCACGGCGACGACGGCCAGTACTACGGCGTGCAGGGGACGACGTGGAAGGCAGCGCCGATCCTCGACAACCCGACCGACACGATCCGCATGCGCAAGCGCACCTACATGCGCTTCTTCGACGGCCGCAAGATCCGGATGATCGCGTGGCGGACGCCAAGGGCCGCCTACTGGGTCTCCAACACGCTGACGCGCAACCTCAACAACCGCCAGATGCTGGACATCGCACGCTCGCTGCAACGGATCGGCCAGTAGCTCCTGCTGGGACGTAGTGCAGTCCAGGCTCCCGATGGCCCCCCGCGGTTGGCTCGCGGCATGATCAAGCAGTTCGCGCTGGGGAGCGCGATCATCGTCCTGCTGACCGCGGCGTCGGTCGCGACCGCGGCGCTGCTCGAGCTGGATTCCGACCTCGACCCGTTCCGGCCCAGCGCGCTGTCCGGCGATGCTCTCGACGGCGTCGAGCCCGGCGAGCCACAGACGATCCTCGTGCTCGGCTCCGACCGCCGCTACGGCGACCGGCGCGCCGGAATCCCGCCACGTTCGGACTCGATGCTGGTCGTGCGCCTGGACCCCGACAAGAAGGCGACGGCCGTGATGTCGATCCCGCGCGACCTGAAGGTCACGATCCCCGGACACGGCAGGGGACGGATCAACACCGCTTACGGCGAGGGCGGCCCGACGCTCTCGGCCAACGCCGTCAAGGCGTTGGGCATCCGCATCCACCACATCGTCAACGTCAACTTCGGCGGCTTTCAGCGCGCGGTCAACCGTCTGGGCTGCGTGTACGCCGACATCGACCGGCGCTACTTCAACGACAACAAGCCGCCCGCCGCCGCCAACGAGAACTACGCGACGATCGATCTGAAGCCCGGCTACCAGCGGCTGTGCGGCGGGGACTCGCTGGACTACGTCCGCTTCCGCCATCTCGACGACGACTTCGTGCGCGCCGCGCGCCAGCAGGACTTCCTGCGCCAGCTCAAGGCCCAGGTCGGGGTCGGCCAGCTGTGGGGCGATCGCCGCGAGCTGCTGAAGATCTTCGGGCGCTACACCCAGACGACCATCGCGCGCGGGAGCAACGCCAAGGTTCTCGGCTTCATCAAGCTTGTCGTCGAAGCGGCGAGGAATCCGATCACCGAGGTGCGCTTCCCAAGCGGAAAAATCCTGTCCGATGGGTCGCTGGGGGTCTCGTCGCCGGACCTTCAGCGCACGATCCGTACGTTCGAGGCCGTGCGCGGTAAGCGACGCGCCGCCGCCACCGCCGCCCGCAAGCGTCCCAAGCGCATCAGGCAGCGCAAGGGAGGGCTGGCGCGCGGGCTCGTGGCAGCCGAGCGCGAGGGCGAGGATCACGTCCTCAACATCGCCACGAAGATGCGCGGCATGGACGTCTACTTCCCCAAGGCGCGCGTCTCGCGCGGGCGCTATGGGCGCGACAGTCCGCGGGCGTACACGATCAAGGACCGCAGCGGCACCCCGCACCGTGCCTACCGCATCGTGCTCTCGCAGGGCGACAACGGCCAGTACTACGGCGTGCAGGGCGTGGCCTGGTCGCAACCTCCGATCCTCAAGAATCCGACCGACCGCGTCCGCATGCGGCGGCGCACGTACCAGCGCTACTTCGACGGAAAGCGCATCCGCTTGATCGCGTGGAAGGGACCCAAGGCGTGGTACTGGGTCTCCAACACGCTCTCGCAGCAGCTCAGCAACGCCCAGATGATGGACATCGCGCGCTCCCTGCAGCGAATCGGTGAGTAACCTGCGGCGCCGCATGGGCGACGAACGCCAACCGATCGGGGTCATCGGCACGGGCTACGTCGGTCTCGTGACGGCGGCCGGCTTCGCCGAGCTCGGCAGCGACGTGTACTGCATCGACATCGATGCCGAGAAGATCGCGCGCCTGGAGCGCGGCGAGATCCCGATCTACGAGCCGGGCCTGGAGCAGATGCTCGCCGCCAACCGCGAGCGGATGCACTTCTCGACGCAGATCGAGGACGCGCTGCACAGCGCGCGGCTGCTGTTCGTCGCCGTCGGGACGCCGCCGACGTACTCCGGTGACGCCGACCTCAGCGCCGTCTACGCCGTGGTCGAGGCGATCCCGGTGTCCGACCGCCACGCGCTCGTCATGAAATCGACGGTGCCCGCCGGCACGGGCGCCTCGATCAAGCGCGTGCTGGCGGGCAAGGACAGGGGCGGGCTGGCCTACGTCTCGTGCCCGGAGTTCCTCAAGGAGGGCTCCGCGGTCAAGGACTTCATGTCCCCCGACCGCGTCGTCGTCGGCGATGACGGCGATTGGGCCGGCGACGCCGTCGTCGAGTTGTACTCGCCGCTGAAGGCGCCGCTCGTGCGCACCGACATCGCCTCCGCGGAGATGGTCAAGCTGGCGTCCAACGCCTTTCTCGCCACGAAGATCTCGTTCATCAACGAGATCGCCAACGTCTGCGAGGAGACTGGCGCCGATGTGATCGAGGTCGCCAAGGGCATGGGCCTCGACGACCGGATCGGGCAGAAGTTCCTGCAGGCGGGGATCGGGTTTGGTGGAAGTTGCTTTCCCAAAGATGTCAACGCCCTCAAACAGCTCGCGGGCAACTCCGGCTACCACTTCCAGCTACTGAACGCCGTCATCGAGGTCAACGAGCTGCAGAAGCGGCGCGTGGTCAGCAAGCTGCAGAAAGACCTCGGCTCGCTCGTCGGCAAGACGATCTGCCTGCTCGGCCTGGCGTTCAAGCCCAACACCGACGACATGCGCGAGGCGTCGTCGCTCGTGCTCTCGGCGCGGCTGCAGGCCGACGGCGCCAGCGTTCGCGCCTTCGACCCCGTCGCCGAGCACGAGGCGCGCACCCTGATCCGCGGTCTGTACCTCGCGACCGACGCGCTCGACGCGGTGCAGGGCGCCGACGCCGTCGTGCTCGTCACCGAATGGAGCGAGTTCCTTGAGCTGGACTGGGGCGACGTCGCCGAGCGCATGCGCGGCACGCTCGTGCTCGACGGGCGCAACGCGCTCGACCCGCAGGCGGTGATCGCGGCCGGCCTCACCTACGAGGGCATCGGGCGCGGATCGCTGACATCCTTGTCGCGATGAGCCGGGGGAGCCGCGCGTGCAGGCCGTGATCCTCGTGGGTGGTGAGGGAACGCGCCTGCGGCCGCTGACCTCGACGATGCCCAAGCCCGTTGTCCCGCTCGTCGACCGCCCGCTGATGGTCTACATGCTCGAATGGCTGCGCGGCCACGGCGTCGATGACGTGATCATGTCCTGTGGCTTTCTGGCCACCGGCGTGCGCGACGTGCTCGGCGACGGCTCGCAGCTCGGGATCCGCCTGCGCTTCGTCGAGGAGCCCGAGCCGCGCGGCACGGCCGGCGCGCTGAAGTACGCCGAGGAGTTGCTCGACGAGCGCTTCCTGATGCTCAACGGCGACGTCCTGACCGACCTCGATCTCACCGCGCAGCTGCACCAGCACGAAGCCACGGGCGCAACCGGCACGCTCGCGCTCGTGCCCGTCGACGATCCGACCAGCTACGGCCTCGTGCGCCTGCATGCGGACCACGCGGTGGCGGAGTTCCTCGAGAAGCCTTCCGCCGACACGGTCCTGGACACGAACCTCATCTCCGCCGGCGCCTACGTGCTGGAGCGTTCCGTGCTCGCCCTCATCCCGCCCGATCGCAAGGTGTCGATTGAGCGCGAGGTCTGGCCGGCGCTCGTCGGCGACGGCCTCTACGGCTTCGACGACCAGCGGGCCTATTGGGTCGACATCGGGACGCCCGAGCGCTACCTGCAGGCCACCTTCGACATCCTCGAGGGCAGGCTGCGTAGCGGCGTCGCCGACAAGCTGGGCGACAGCTTTCTGGCCGTCGATCCGTCGGTGCACAGCGAGGGGCGCGTGATACCGCCTGCGGTGATCGGTCCCGGCACTCGGATCGCAGCCGGCGCCGAGGTCGGCAGCCTCGTCGCGATCGGCGCGGGCGTCACGGTGGGGGAGGGAGCGATCGTCGAGCGTTGCGTGGTGCTGGAGGGCGCGCAGATCGGCGCCGGCTGCGTGCTGCGCGACTGCATCGTCGGGCCGCGCGTGCGAGTAGGGGAGCGCACGCAGGTCGTCGAGGGTGCAATCCTCGGGGAAGGCGTCAGGATCGGCGCCGACAACGTCCTCGCGCGTGGTGCGCGCGTGTTTCCTGGTGTGGAGGTTCCGGATGGCGCCATCGCGTTCTGAGACAGGTCTGAGCCTCGACCCCGAGACGATCGCCGCTGTCGATACCGACGATCTGCTCGCCGACGTCGTCGGCCTGCCCGAGCAGCTGCGCGATGCGTTGTGGAAGGTTCAGTCCGCCCAGCTCGATCCGTGGGACTCGCCCGGCGGCCTGATCGTGGCCGGCATGGGCGGCTCGGCGATCGGCGGCGCGCTGGCGCGCGCGATGCTCGGTGACCATGCCTCGCGGCCGATTCTCGCCGCGCGCGCCTACGGCCTGCCGCCGTGGACCACGTCCGACACGACCGTCATGTGCGCCTCCTACTCGGGCGACACAGAGGAGACGCTGGCCTGCTACGAGGCCGCGGGCGTAATCGGAGCGCCACGGGTCGCGGTAACGAGCGGCGGCAAGCTGGCCCAGCTCGCGCGCGCCGACGGCGTGCCGGTGATCCCCGTCGCCGGCGGCTTTCAGCCGCGCGCCGCCGTGGGGTACATGACCGTCGCCGCGCTCGAGGTCGCCGGACTGTGCGGGGCGGGCCCGCGCGTCGGATCGGAGATCGACGTCGCTGCCGACCACCTGGAGGAGCTCGTCGTCGAATGGGGCGCCGGCGGGGCCGACGACTCGCAGTCAAAGACGCTCGCCCGCGCGCTGCACGACAGCGTCCCGGTCGTCGCCGGCTCCACCCTGACCGGGCCGATCGCCTACCGCTGGAAGTCGCAGTTCAACGAGAACGCGAAGATCCCGGCCTTTTCCCACGAGCTGCCCGAACTCGACCACAACGCGATCGTCGGCTGGCAGGGCGCCTCCTCGCTCGGGCGCTTCGCCGCGATCTTCCTTGACGACAGCGACACCCCTCCGCGCGTCAAGCAGCGCATCGAGCTCACGCGCGAGCTGATCGGCGACCAAGCGACCGACAGCTTCGTCATCGAGTCGCGCGGCCAGACCGCGGTCGAGCGTGCCTTCTCGCTCGTGCTGCTGGGCGACTTCGTGTCGCTCTACGCCGCGGTGCTGCGCGGCATCGATCCGACGCCGGTGGCCGTGATCGAGGAGCTCAAGGAGCGCTTGGCGCGGGAATAGGTGCCGCCCCTGGGTCCGCGGGCGTATGGGAGCCCCTGCAATCAGGAACGGAGCGACTTGCGCGAGCGACCCGCCGACACGCGATGAATAGACCAAACAGCCAGAGCGACACAGAAAACGACGTATACATCCCGCCGTTCCGCGACATGCTGTGGAGACCATAGAGGCGCTCCACATCCTCGGTGGCTCGGGCCATGTCAATGAGATCGCCCAAAAGACGATCGAGATCGGCGGCTACAGCGAGGCTCAGCAAACAGCGATGATGCCCAACGGCCGGAACTCGCGGTTACGGTTCAAGGTTCAGTGGTGCAACGGCTCTTGCGCGAGGCTGGCTTCGAGAAGGTTGGTGCTGGTGCCATTCGCGATTTCCGCGGCGCCATGGCAGGCCGCGGCGAGAAGGGCGTGATCATCACCACAAGCACGTTCACTGCGGCTGCCCAGCAGGAAGCCACGAGAGACGGTGTACCACCGATCGACCTGCTCGATGGCGACATGCTGTGACCCCAAGATCTCGTGGCGGTTGGCTCCGCGCGCCGTGAGCGATCGCTGCGCGCGTTAGCGTTCAGAGCGCGACATACCTGATCCGCTATGTTTCGCGTGTGTCCCTGCCCGGGCAGCTGATTCGCGAGCGCCGGATCGCTCACGGACTTACGCAGGCTCAGCTCGCACTGCGGGCGGGAACGACGCAGACCGCGCTCAGCCGTCTCGAACGTGGAGAACTCTCGCCTACGGTGGCGACCGTCGAGCGCATCCTGTTCGTGCTGGGCGAGACTGTGGCGCTTCGCGCGAACGGACTGAAGGGAGATCACGACGAGGCCCACCTCGCGGGCCTGCTCGCCCTTTCACCGGCCGAGCGACTGGAGCTCGCGATGAGCTGGAACCGGCTCGGCAGTGAGGTCGCGCTTGCCGGTGAGCGCGCACGCGGTCGCTCGTGACTCGTCGCGAGGTTCCCCTCGACGCGGCTCGCATCCTCCAGGCTCTGTTCGAGCACGAGGTGTCCTACATCGTCATCGGCGGGCTGGCCGTCCAAGCGCACGGTCACACTCGGACGACCCAGGACATCGATCTCGTGCCCGATCGTGACCCGCGGAACCTCGGGCGGCTCGCGGACGCCCTGCATGCACTTGGCGCGCGGCCAGCGGGTACCCACCGGGCATGGGCCAGAAGCCGGCTGCTGCGCTCGCTGACAAGCAGCGAGGTCGTGTCGCTGGACGCGGATGTTGGCGGGGTGGACGTGCATCTGCGCCCCCCGGGCGCGGCTGGCTACGACGAGCTTCGAGCGCGGGCGCTCGTGATCGAGGTCGCGGGTGTCACCGTGGCGATCGCCGGCCGCGACGACCTCATCGCGATGAAGCGAGCCTCGGGTCGCCCGATCGACCGGGGAGACATCATCGCCCTGACGGCGCCCGAGAGAAGCCAGGAACCCCCGCCCGAGGCACCGCCAGAACCTTGACACGATCGTGGTAAGGTTCGCATGAGTGGATGCCCTCACCATCAACGAGGCCGCGGAGACGACCGGTTGGTCGCCGCGGATGCTGCGCTACATCGAGCGTGCCGGGCTGATCGAGCCGCCGCGCTCCGGGGCCGGGTACCGGCTCTACGGAGCCGAGGAGCTCCAGCGGCTGCGCACGCTGCGCGAGCTCGTCGCGCGGTTTGACATCGGCTTCGGCGAGATCGGCTTCGCGATGCGCCTACGGCGCGACGAGGAGCTCTCCACCGCCGTCGCTGCGTGGTTCGAGGCTGAGCCCAAGCGTCCCGACGACGTCCCGCCGGCCGATTGGCTGCGCTGGGAACAGGACAAGCACACCAAGCTGCTGGCTCTGGCCGCAGCGCCACCAGAGCCCATTTCGGTCGCCGGCACGGCGGCCTGACTCAAGACAGGAGAACGACTGCCCATGAATCCAGCCACCGCCGTCGACACCAAGCAGGACTTCAAGGTCGCCGACCTCGCACTGGCCGAGTACGGCCGCAAGGAGATCGAGCTCGCCGAGCACGAGATGCCGGGTCTGATGCAGACGCGCGCGGAGTTCGCCGACGCGCAGCCGCTCAAGGGCGCGCGCATCACCGGCTCGCTGCACATGACGATCCAGACCGCCGTGCTGATCGAGACCCTGACGGCGCTCGGCGCGGAGGTCCGCTGGTGCAGCTGCAACATCTTCTCCACCCAGGACCACGCCGCCGCGGCGACGGTCGTCGGCCCCGACGGCACGGTCGAGGACCCCAAGGGCGTCCCGGTCTTCGCCTGGAAGGGCGAGACGCTCGACGAGTACTGGTGGTGCACCGAGCGCGCGCTGGAATGGCCGGACGCCGATGGCGCGAACCTGATCCTCGACGACGGCGGCGACGCCACGATGCTCGTCCACAAGGGCGCCGAGTACGAGCAGGCGGGCGCGGCTCCGGACCCGTCGACCGGTGAATCGGAGGAGTTCGTCTCGTTTCTCAAGGTCCTCAACCGCTCGCTCGAGGAGGACTCGCAGCGCTTCACGAAGATGGCCGCGGGGATCATCGGCGTCAGCGAGGAGACCACGACAGGCGTCGGCCGCCTGTACCAGATGGCCAAGCAGGGCACGCTCCTGTTCCCGGCGATCAACGTCAACGACTCGGTCACGAAGTCGAAGTTCGACAACCTCTACGGCTGCCGTCACTCGCTCGTCGACGGCATCTTCCGCGGCACCGACGTCATGCTCGCCGGCAAGGTCGCCGTCGTCTGCGGCTACGGCGACGTCGGCAAGGGCTCGGCCGCCTCGCTGCGCGCCCAGGCGTGCCGCGTGGTCGTCACCGAGATCGACCCGATCTGCGCGCTGCAGGCCTCGATGGAGGGCTACGACGTCAAGACGCTCGACGACGTCGTCGAAACCGCCGACGTCTTCATCACGACGACCGGCAACAAGGACATCATCACTGCCGACCACATGGCGCGCATGAAGCACCATGCGATCGTCGGCAACATCGGCCACTTCGACAACGAGATCGACATGGCCGGTCTCGCCAACACGTCGGGCGTCGAGCGCATCAACATCAAGCCGCAGGTCGACAAGTGGGTCTTCCCCGGCACCGCGAAGCGGCCGGGGTATGCGATCATCGTGCTGTCGGAGGGCCGTCTGCTGAACCTCGGCAACGCCACCGGCCATCCGTCGTTCGTGATGTCCAACTCGTTCACCAACCAGACGCTGGCGCAGATCGAGCTGTTCACGAACAACGACGCCTACGACAAGCAGGTCTACGTCCTCTCCAAGGAGCTCGACGAGAAGGTCGCGCGCCTGCACCTCGCGGCCGTCGGCGCCAAGCTCACGGTGATGACGCCCGAGCAGGCCGACTACATCGGCCGGCCGGTCGACGGGCCGTACAAGCCGGACGAGTACCGCTACTAGGAAGAAGGTTTCGTCCGCCGATCATCGGAACCGATGATCTCCGGACGACGTCACAAGGGTCATCGGTTCCGATGACCGAAGGACGAAACCTTCAAATGCACGCCGCTGGCGGCGTCCTCGGTCGCTCGCGTGCTAGTGCACGCCACGCTCCCTGCGTCCTTGCCAGCGACGACGATCCTGGCCTGAGATCGGCGTGCACGGAAGATGACGTTGTCCCAAGCTGACCACGACATCGCGGACCTGTCGCTGGCCGAGGCCGGGCAGGTCCGCATCGCGTGGGCGGACGGGCAGATGCCCGTCCTGCGCTCGATCCGCGAGCGCTTCGAGCGCGAGCGCCCGCTCGACGGCGTGCGGATCGCCGCCTGCTTGCACGTCACCTCGGAGACGGCGAACCTCCTGCGCGCACTGATCGCCGGCGGCGCGCAGGCACAGCTGTGCGCGTCCAACCCGCTGTCGACGCAGGACGACGTCGCGGCGGCGCTCGTGGCCGACGGCGTCGGCGTCCACGCCGTCCGCGGCGAGAGCGCTGACGCCTACGGCGCGCACGTCATCGCGCTCGCTTCGCGTGCGCCGCAGATCACGCTCGATGACGGCGCCGACCTGCTCAGCGTGCTGCACGCCGGCAAGGAGGCCTGGCGCTCGGCGCTGATCGGCGGCACCGAGGAGACCACGACCGGTCTCCTTCGCCTGCGCGCCCTGCACGACGAGGGCCGCTTGCGCTGCCCGGTCCTGGCGGTGAGCGAGGCGCTGACCGAGCGCACCTTCAACGACCGTTACGGCACCGGCCAGTCGACGCTCGACGGCATCCTGCGCGCGACGAACATGCTGTTGGCGGGGCGCACGGTCGTCGTCTTCGGGTATGGCTGGACGGGCAAGGGCGTCGTCCTGCGCGCCCGCGGCGCCGGCGCCTCGGTGATCGTCTGCGAGGTCGACCCGTTGCGCGCGCTCGAGGCGCGCATGGACGGCTGCGAGGTGATGCCGGCGCTCGTCGCCGCCGAGCGGGGCGACGTGTTCGTCACCGTCACAGGCGGGCGCAACGTGCTCGCCCGCGAGCACTTCGAGCGCATGAAGGACGGCGCCATGCTCGCCAACGCCGGCCACTTCGACGTCGAGATCGCCGTCGACCAGCTCGCCGAGCTCGCGAGCGCCCGGCGCCAGGTGCTGCCGCTCGTCGAGCAGTTCGAGGTCGGTCCGCAGCAGCGCCTGAACCTGCTCGCCGAGGGCCGCGTCGTGAACCTCGCCGCCGCCGAGGGTCATCCGGCCGCGGTCATGGACATGTCGTTCGCCAACCAGGCGCTGTGCGTCGAGCACCTCGCGCGTCACGGCGCTCAAATCGAGCCCCGCGTGCTGCCGGTGCCGCCCGACATCGACCGCGAGGTCACGCGCTTGAAGCTGCAGTCGCTCGGCGTGCTGATCGACGAGCTGACCGAGGCGCAGCGTGATTACCTGACCAGCTGGCGGGGCGCATAGCAGCGGCATGGCCCTGCGCGAGCGCTCACAACGAATCTTTCAGTAAGATTCGTTAGATGCTCCAGGCGCGTCCCCTCTTCGACAACGCGGCCGACGCGAAGTTGTTCGTCACGCCGCCGGTATGGCCCAGGATCGTTCGTGCGCTTGCGCGCAAGCTCAACGTTATCGTGACCGGAACGCGCGGCTCTGGCAAGACCACGCTCCTGCACCAACTGCAGGCGGCGTTGCGTGCCGAGGGCGAGCGCGTGACGTTCGTTGACAGCACCGGCGCCGACTCCGCGGGCGAGCTTGTGCGCAGGCTGCGCGACGCGCTGCGTGGCCAGCCGTCCGTGCTTGCGGAGGGCTTCTCGACCATGGACGAAACCTTGATGCCCAACCCGGCGCCGATCGCCGGCGCATCACGCGCGCTTCAAACCGCTCTGCGGGCGATCGAAGCGACGGAACCTTCGATCGTCCTCGTCGACGCCTCCGGCGCAGGAACCGCTGTCTACGAGGTCTTCGGACGGCTGCGCGACACGCTGTGGCAGATGGAGCACCTGTGGGTCGTCGCCATCGACGCCGACGATCATGCGACGGCGCTCAAAGCGCCGGCCGACGCGTTCTTCGACGTCGTCGTCGACCTCGCCCCGCTCTCCACCGAGGAGCTCGCTCAGGTGTTGCTGTTGCGCTCGCCCGACACGCCGGTGGACATATTGCGCCACGTCGCCGCCAACGCCGACGGGAATCCACGACGGGCTTTGCGAGCGCTTGGTGATGCCGCTGTTCACGGGATCGATCCGGCGAGCACGTCGGCGGCTCGTGGCGTCCTGGCGAGCGACGCGTCGCGGATCGGCCGGCCGCACGGCATGCTGATGGCCGAGTTGCTCGAGCGCGGGCAGGCCAGCGCCTCTGACACCGAGCTGCAGCAGGCACTCGGGGTCGGGCGCGCGCGGCTCAGCCAGCTGCTCGGCGAGCTGTTCGAGCGAGACCTGGTCATCCAAGACGTCGAGGGATCATCGGGACCTGGCCGCCCACGCACCGTCTACCGACCGGTGCTTCGGTGAGTACCGACCGGATCGCCGCGCTGGCCGAGCAGCGGGTCTTTCACCCGCGGTCACAGTTCGCCCAGCTCGTTCACGACCACGTCGCCTTCGACCAGCTCGCTTCTCGGGCGGCCTACGAGTCGGTCGCTGCCCGAGCGCTCGTCGAGCAGCACATCTCCGTCGCCGTCCGCGGCCCCGTCGGCGGCGGGAAGTCCAGCCTCATCGCGGCGGTCTGCGCGGGACTGCCCGAAACGCACGTCGCACTGCGCGTCCCGATCGTCGGCGCTGACGATCCCACGAGCGTGAGCGTGCTCGCGGCGCTGACGCTGGCCGCTGCACTGGCTGCGCTGGAGCTCGAGCCCCGTCAACGCGAAGGACTTGAACGAGCACGCGCGGACCAGGTCGGTCGCGACGCCACGCCGGCGAAGTTCGGCGCCAAGCTCGGTGGAGGGCCGATCCCGGCCGACGTCCATGCCGAGCTGGGCACGCTGCGCGAGCAGCTGCATACCAACCGGCTTGCCGGTGAGCGTCTGGCCGGACTCGACCGGCTCGTGGGAGTCCTCGTCGCTCGTGGTCTCGAGCCCGTCTTCGTGCTCGAAGACACCGAGGCAGCGGTCGGCGGACGTGACGAGCTCGACCAGATCGACGCCTTCTTCGCGGGCCCGGTGACCGCTTTCGTGCAGGAGGTCGATGCCGCTTGCATGATCGCCGTGCAGGATCCGCTGGCTGGCGCCCCGGCCTTCCGGCGCCTGGCGAGTTTGGAGCTGGTCGATCTGCCTGCATTCCCCGATGCCCACGCTGCGCTGAACGCGATCGCGGCACATCGTCTGACGGTTCACGAACTCGACTTCGCCGTGGCGGACGTGGTCGGAGACGACGCCCTGGATGCGCTCGTTGGCTTCTATGACGAAAACAATCGAAGCCTGCGCCTGACCCTGGCTGCCCTGCAGTCCGCCACCGATCATGCTGCCGACATGGCCGCTGGGGGACTGCGCGCCGCGCATATCCGAGTGGGCGCCCAGGAATGGCGGTCACATGTCACCGAGTCCTGAGCCCGCGGATGGATCGCTTCGGGAGGAGCGTTTGCCCGTCGCCAAGCCAGTGCAGCCCGGCGCGGCCGACGGGTAGGGTGCGCCCCGCCGTGACCGACGAGCAGACCAACGCCAGCTTGGAGAAGATGCGCGCCGAGGGTGCGGCCGATGCCGCGGTCGCGACGTTCGCGCACTACCACGAGCTGCTGCGCTCCGGCGACGAGGGCGTCCTGCGCGAGTCCGACCTCGAGCCCGTCGAGTCGCTGCCCGATGCCGACGAGCTGCCCGACGACGAGCAGGGCGCGCGCGACGCGCTGGCCCGCGCGGTCGTCATCAAGCTCAACGGCGGCCTCGGGACGAGCATGGGCATGACGGCGCCCAAGTCGCTGCTGCCCGTCAAGGACGGGCTCAGCTTCCTGGACATCACCGTGCGCCAGATCCTGCACCTGCGTGAAGCGACGGGCGCCGGCCTACCGCTCGTGCTGATGAACAGCTTCGCGACGCGCGAGCAGTCGCTGGCGGCGCTGGCGCGCTATGACGACCTGCCCGTGGACGGCGTCGCGGCCGACTTCATGCAGAGCAAGGTGCCAAAGCTCACCGCCGATGAGCTCGAGCCGGTCGACTGGCCGGCCGATCGCGCGCTGGAATGGGCGCCCCCCGGGCACGGCGATCTGTACCCCTCGCTGCTGAGCTCGGGGATGCTCGACACGCTGCTGCACGCCGGCTACGAGTACGCCTTCGTCGCCAACGCCGACAACCTCGGCGCGGTGCTCGAGCCGCGCATCCTGGCCTGGTTCGCGCGCGAGCAGATCCCGTTTGCGATGGAGGTCGCCGACCGCACGCCCGCCGACCGCAAGGGCGGCCACGTCGCCCAGCATCGCGACGGCGGCGGGCTCGTGCTGCGCGAGGTCGCCCAAACGCTCGACGAGGACCGCGACGCCTTTCAGGACATCACGCGCCACCGCTTCTTCAACACGAACACGCTGTGGGTGCACCTGCCGTCGCTGGCGTCGGTGCTCGAGCAGCGCGGCGGTGTGCTCGGCCTGCCGATGATCGTCAACCGCAAGACCGTCGACCCGACCGACTCCTCCTCGCCAAGAGTGATCCAGCTCGAGACCGCCATGGGGGCGGCGATCGATGCCTTCGACGGCGCGCGAGCGATCCGCATCCCGAAGTCGCGCTTCGCGCCGGTCAAGACGACCGACGACCTGCTGGCGTTGCGCTCCGATGCCTTCGTGCTGCTCGACGACGGGCGCATCACGCTCGCGCCCGAGCGCGACGGCCCGCCACCGCTGATCGCGCTCGACGAGCGCTACTTCAAGCTGCTGGACGATGTCGACGAGCGCTTCGCCCACGGTCCGCCGTCGCTCGTCGAGGCTGAGCAACTGAAGGTCCGCGGCGACGTGCACTTCGGTGCCGGGATCGTGATCCGTGGGGCGGTCGAGATCGAGCACTCCGGCGAGGAGCCGCTGCAGCTTGCCGACGGGACCGTGCTCGACGGCTGATCCGGCGGCCCTGCGCCCGCGCATGGGTCATCCTGCAGTCTGTGACCGGACAGCTCGTGATCGCCGCCACCGATCCCGGTGGGGTGGGCGTTTTCGCGGCGCTGGCTGCGGGCTTCGTCTCGTTTCTCAGCCCCTGCGTGCTGCCGCTCGTGCCCGGCTATCTGTCGGCGGTATCGGGTGTGACGCCCAACGAGCTCGACCGGGCGCCGCTGTGGCGCGTGCTCGGCCCGAGCCTGCTGTTCGTCGCGAGCTTCTCGGCGATCTTCATCGTCCTCGGTCTGACGGCGACGAAGCTCGGCGGCACGCTCAACGAGCACAAGGCGACGCTCGAGAAGGTCTCGGCGGGCGTGATCATCGCGCTCGGCCTGCTGTTCCTCGCGACGCCGTTCGTCGCGCGGCTCAACCGCGAGTGGCACGTCGGCGCCTTCATGCGACGCGCCGGAAGCGGCGGCCCGATCCTCGCCGGGGCGGCCTTCGCGATCGCCTGGACGCCGTGCATCGGCCCGACGCTGACGGCGATCTTGGGCGCCGCCGCGCTGTCGGAGTCCACCGGCAAGGGAGCGTTCCTGCTCGCCGTCTACTCGGCTGGCCTGGCGATCCCGTTCCTGCTCTCGGCCGTCGCCTTCCGGCGAATGTCGACGGTCTTCGAGGTCGTCAAGCGCCATTACGGCGTGATCGTCGCGATCGGCGGAGCGATTCTGATCGCGATGGGCGTGCTGATCTGGACGGGCGAGCTGACCAAGCTTAACGCTGAGGCCTCGAGCTTCCTCGACGGTCTCGGCCTGGATTTCCTGACCGGGATCTGACGTTGGCGGCCGCTTGGCACGACCTGTTCGGCGATGTGGTTTGCATCGGGTGAATGCCCGCGGAGGAGATGTGATGTCAGTCCGGTGGGCGGTCCGTGGGCGTACGCGCGTGCGGTGGGGGTGCACGCTCTTGAGCGCCTTGATGCTGGCGGTCGTCTGCAGCCCGGCGAGCACGCAGGCGGCGAGCTGGTCGCCGGCGCCGAGCTTGAGCACGGCCCGGGCCGCTCATACGGCGACGTTGCTGGCGAACGGAAAGGTCCTCGTCGCGGGCGGGGCACCGGGCCGTTCGCCGCCACCGCGAGCGCGGAGCTGTATGACCCGGCGAGCAGCACGTGGTCACCGGCGGCGAGCATGACCACCGCCCGATACCTACACGCGGCGACGACGCTCCGCGACGGAAGGGTGCTCGTCATCGGTGGCTCCGGCGAGGGTTCGGGCTGGGACGCGAGTACCGAGTCCTATGACCCGGCCAGCGATACGTGGACCTCGACGGCGAGCAGGCTCGGCCTCCCCTCCGCCGCCCACGCGACGACGTCGCTGGCGGACGGCAGGGTCCTCGTCACCGGCGGCGTCAGCGATGCGGATCCGGACGCGACCGTGGAGCTGTACGACGCGGTGAGCGGTGCATGGTCATCGGCGGAGCGCATGACCAACGGCCGGGACGGCCACACGGCGACGCTGCTGGCCGGCGGAGACGTCCTCGTCACCGGCGGATTCACCGGCGGGCCCACCGGGTGGGTCCTAACCGCGAGCGCGGAGTTGTTCACGCCCCCGGCTGCCGCGATGGCACCGAGCGGTGGCGAGGCCGTCCCGATCACACCGCCGGGCGGCGCACCGGCGTGGTCGCTGACACGGCGAACCCGAGCCAAGGTGACGCGCCGTAACGGCAACGTGCACGTCGCAACCGGCTACGTGGCGGCGACCCCGTCCGGCGGACCGAGCTTCACCGGGCCCCTGACCCTGAAGACGTTGCGCCCAGATCGACCGGTGAGCTGGTCTCCGTGTTCCTGACCGGCAAGGTCGCACGCGTACCCCTGCCGCCGGGGACGGCGCGGCGGATCACGTTCCGGCTGAACGCTAGGGGCGCCCGCTTGCTACGGCGCCTCGGATCGCTGACGGCGATTCTGCGCGGCGCGATGCGTTGCGCAAACAGCGGTCCTATCGTGCACAAGGCAACGCTACGTCTCCGCGCGTGAGCGTCATCGCTCGCGATCGTCCCCGTCCTCGTAGCGCTCCCTGCGCGCCTGCTCGCGCTCGCTCTCGGCGAGCGCGCGCACGAACAGGTAGGCGAGCGCCACGCCCATGACGATCGACTGCTCGGTCGCCATGATCAGACCGCCGACGGACTGGTCGGTGTCGGGCGACAGCCCCCAGTAGCGGGCCTGCTGCTCGTAGAAGTCGTAGATCGCGTCGGGTGCGAAGGCGAGGCCGATGCCGAGCAGGCCGACGAGCAGCTTCGTCGCGACCATGTACATGACCGGGCCCATGCCGCCGAGCCGCTGGCGCGAGCGGATCGGTGACAGCAGATACCACCAGTACAGGCCGCCGGCAAAGGCGAACGTGAGGTGCTCGAGGACATGCGCGACCGGATGCTCGAGCGCCGCGTCGTAGAGCGCCGGCACGTGCCAGAACCACATCACGCTGACATAGACCGCGATCGCGACGACCGGATGCGCGAGCGGCCCGGCCGCGCGCTCCAACCGCACCAGCCGCCGTGTCAGCGGTCGCAGGATGACGCGCGTCTGCCCGAGCAGGATCAGGATCGGCGCCAGGTCGAGCAGCAGCAGATGCTGGACCATGTGCATGAAGAACAGCTGCTCGGCGAGGCGGTCGACGGGCGAGACCAGCGCGGCGAGCACGAGCGCCATCCCGGCGAGAAACGACAGCAGGCGGCCGGCGCTCGCGTTGACCTCGCGCCAGCGCCGGACGTAGAGCACCGTGAGCACCGCCACGAGCAGCAGGGCGCCGGGCTCGAGCGTCCACGAGGCGTCAGGGGCGACTGCGAGCGGCGGAATGCGCGCGATTGTGGCACTCGGCGGGCCATGTGTGACACGCGGCGCGCGACGATCGCAGCATGTCCTGCGAGGACCTGCTCGCACTGATCGTCCCGCCGACCTGCGCCGCCTGCCGCGCACCCGGCCTGCGCGCCGCCGACGTGCTCTGCGCGGCCTGCCGGCGCGCGCTGCCGTGGCTGCCGGCGGCGCGCTGCGAGCGCTGCGCCCTGCCACGGCCGTGCGGGCGCTGTCCGGCTGCCGGCGCGGCGTTCACCGCCGCCTGGTCTGCGGTCGCCTACGAGGGCGTCGCGCGCGATGCACTTCGCGCGCTGAAGTTCGCCCGTGCGCGGGCGCTGGCCGACGTCATGGCGGCGCAGATCGCCGCCTGCGCTCCGCCCGCGCTGCTGCTCGGCACGCTCGTTGCCGTGCCGGCGCATCCGATCCGTCTGCGCGTCCGCGGCTTCGACCCGGCCGAGCTGCTTGCGCGCGCGCTCGCGCGCCGCACCGGGCTGGCACTCGATCGCCCGCTGCTGCGCGGCGCGCGCTCCGCACGCCAGCTCGGCGCCTCCGCCGACGTCCGTCGCCAGGCCGGCCGGCTGACGTTCTCGGCGCGGTGCCGCGCCCCGGCGACGGCGATCCTCGTCGACGACGTTCACACGACCGGTACGACGCTCGATGCCTGCGCGGGCGCGCTGCGCGGCGCGGGAGCGCGCCGGGTCGTCGCTATCACGTGGGCCCGCAGCACTGGACCAACGGGCCATTGAGAACGACCTGTCCCCGGCGTACCATCGGGAGCACCGCACGTCCGACAGAGAGGACTTCGACATGCAGATCGAGGTCAAGGGCCGCAACGTCCCCGTCAACGACGAGCTACGCGAGCTGGTGGAGCGCAAGTTCCGCAAGGTCGCCGCCCAGGTCTCCGACCTGTCACGCATGGAGGTCGAGCTGCGCGAGGAGCGCAACCCGTCGATCGCCGATTCACAGGTTGCGGAGGTGACGCTGTACCTCAAGGGCGTCACGCTGCGCGCCGAGGGCGCCTCGCGCGAGATGTCCCACGCGGTTCGGGTCTGCTCAGAAGAGCTCTCACGCCAGGTCAAGCGCCATCGCGACAAGCGCCGCAAGCGCCGCGAGGCGCGCGCCCAGCCGCCTCAGCCGGCGTTGTAAACCGCTTGTTCAACGCGGCGGGAGTGCCCCGCCGCGTTGCTAGTCTCACCCTCTATGGCGATCCTCGAGCGCGCCCTGCGCATGGGCGAGTCAAAGCAGTTCAAGCAGTACGAGAAGCGCGTCGCGCGCATCAACGGCTACGAGCCCGAGCTCGAGCTCGAATCGATGGAGGAGCTGCGCGCGCGGATGGACGATCTGCGCGAATCGGCGGGTGAGGGCGAGAGCATCGACGACCTGCTGCCGGAGACCTTCGCGATCGTGCGCGAGGTCGGCAAGCGCACGATGGGCATGCGCCACTTCGACGTCCAGCTCATCGGTGGGATGGTTCTGCACGGCGGCTCGATCGCCGAGATGAAGACCGGCGAGGGCAAGACCCTGACGGCGACGCTCGCCGTCGTCCTGAACTCGCTGCCCGGCACGGGCGTGCACCTCGTGACCGTCAACGACTACCTCGCCCGTCGCGACGCCGAGTGGATGAGCCCGATCTATGACGCACTCGGCGTGTCGGTCGGCGTGCTACAGAACATGCAGAACTACGAGGACAAGCACGCCGCGTACGCCGCCGACGTCACGTACGGCACGAACTCCGAGTTTGGATTTGACTACCTGCGCGACAACATGGCGACGTCGCTGGAGGAGAAGGTCCAGCGCGGCCATCCGTTCGGGATCGTCGACGAGGTCGACAACATCCTGATCGACGAGGCGCGCACACCGCTGATCATCTCCGGGCAGCCCGAGCAGGCCGCCGACTACTACGACAAGTTCGCCAAGCTCGCCAAGCGCATGGTCTCCGGCAAGAAGCCCGAGGGCATGGACCCACGCCTGAAGAAGGACTTCGAGGCCGACTACGACTTCGAGTTCGAGGAGAAGCACAAGACCGTCTCGGTCACCGAGCAGGGCGTCGCCAAGGCAGAGCGGTTCCTCGGCATCTCGCATCTCTACCGCGCCGAGAACGGCCCGCTGGTCAACCACCTGCAGCAAGCGCTGAAGGCGGAGTCGCTCTACAAGAAGGACGTCGACTACGCCGTCATCGACGAGCAGGTGATGATCATCGACGAGTTCACCGGGCGCATCCTCGAGGGCCGGCGCTGGTCCGAAGGTTTGCATCAGGCGATCGAGGCCAAGGAGGGCGCGCGCGTCCAGGAGGAGAACCAGACGCTCGCGACGATCACGCTGCAGAACTACTTCCGCCTGTACCGCAAGCTGGCGGGCATGACCGGCACCGCCCTCACCGAGGCGACCGAGTTCATGAAGATCTACAAGCTGCCCGTCGTCGAGATCCCAACCAACCAGCAGATGATCCGCAGCGATCGCAACGACCAGATCTACAAGACCAAGGACGGCAAGTGGGATGCCGTCAGCCGAGAGATCATCGAGCGCCACCAGGCCGGCCAGCCCGTGCTCGTGGGAACGATCTCCGTCGAGGTCTCCGAGCTGCTGTCAGGCGTGCTCAAGCAGGCCGGCGTGCCGCACGTCGTGCTCAACGCCAAGCCCGAGTACGCCGAGAGGGAGGGCGCGATCGTCGCCGAGGCGGGCCAGCCGGGGGCCGTCACGATCGCGACGAACATGGCCGGTCGCGGCGTCGACATCAAGCTCGGCGGCAACCCCGAGCACCTCACGGAAGTGGAGCTGGGCAAGCTCGGGCTCAAGCCCGGCGATCCCGACTACGCCGAGCGTTTCCAGGAGATCCTGCCGACGATCGTAAAGCGCGTCGAGGCCGGCCGCGAGAAGGTGCTCGCCTCCGGCGGCCTGTACATCGTCGGCACCGAGCGCCACGAGTCGCGCCGGATCGACAACCAGTTGCGCGGCCGGTCCGGCCGTCAGGGCGATCCCGGCGAGTCGCGCTTCTTTCTCGCCGCCGAGGACGACCTCGTGCGCCTGTTCGCCGGCGACCGCATCTACAAGATCCTCGACCGGCTGGGCAGCGTCGACAAGGACGGCCACGAAGAGCCGATCGAGGCCGGGATGCTCTCCAAGCAGATCGAGAAGGCCCAGCGCAAGGTCGAGGAGCAGAACTTCCTGATCCGCAAGCGCGTGCTCGAGTACGACGACGTCATGAACGAGCAGCGCCGGATCGTCTACCAGTACCGCGACGAGGTGCTCGAAGGCAAGGACATGGGGGTTCCCGCGCGCGAGGAGATCGGCTCGGTCATCTCGCGAACGGTGGCGGAGTACACGCCCGGCGACTTCATCGAGGACTGGGACCTGCCGGGCATGTTCGTCGCGCTCCAGGACATCTTCCCGACCGAGCTCGACGCCGGCGATCTGTCGCCGGAGCAGACCGACCGCGAGCTGCTCGTGCGCAAGCTGCACGAGGACGCGGTCAAGCTCTATGACGAGCGCGAGGGTGAGCTCGGCGAAGAGCTCATGCGCGCGCTGGAGCGTTACCTGCTGCTGCAGATCATCGACCAGCGCTGGCGCGAGCACCTCTACGACATGGACTACCTGCGCGAAGGCATCCACCTGCGCGGCTTCGCGCAGATCGAGCCGATCGTCGCCTACAAGAACGAGGCCTTCACGCTCTTCGAAGACCTGATGAACACGATCTGGTCGGACTTCGCGCGGATGATCTTCAACGTCGAGGTCGAGGTCGAGGGCGCCGAGCCCGAGCAGCGCTATGAGCCCGGCGGCTCGTCCACGCGGCCCGGCCGCGTCTCCTACTCCGGCGGCGGACAGGAGCAGCCGAGCGCGCTCGCCGACGCCCGCGCCGGAGTCGGTGCGGGCACGGTCGAGGAGGACGAGGAGTTCGCGCTGCCCGAGCCCGTCCAGCAGCGCGTGCTCAGCGAGGATCAGCAGGTCGGCCGCAACGACCCCTGCTGGTGCGGCTCAGGCAAGAAGTTCAAGCGCTGCCACGGCCAGTAGCGCTCAGCAGCTGCGCGCAGGCCGTGTCGCCGAACCATTGCTCGTACTGCTCGGGCGTCCAAGCGCGCTGGGCGACGAGCAGCTGCCACAGGTCGGGGTGGTTGAGCGTCCAGAGGATGTCGGTGGCGCGGGTGACGTCGAGGTCCGGGCGGAGGGCTTTCCTTGCGAGCAGGGCCTGCACGATCGCGCGCTGGATGTCGTAGAAGTCGGTCTGGATGCGCGTCCACAGCGCCTCGATGTCGGGCTCTGTGGGCGCTGCACTGCGGATCACCTCCATCAGCGCTCCGGCACGCGTCTTGACCATGCGCGCGTTGCGCGCGTTCAGCCGCAGCTGACGCTCGGGGTCGGGCTCCTCGAGGACTTCGCGATACCACCGCCGGTCGCGGACGTGCACGTCCTCCTGGTCGCCGCGCAGCAGCATGTGCCACAGCGTGCGCAACAGCCCGCTCTTGGTCTCGAAGGCCACGTACACCGTCTTGAGCGCGACGCCGGACTCGGCGGCGATCGCGGCCATCGTGGTCGCCGCATAGCCGCGCTGCTCGAACAGGCGTTGGGCCGCGCGGAGGATGTCGCGGCGGGTCGCAGCGGCCTGCTCGCGTCGGCGCGACGATTCGTATCGGCGTTTGGGCTTGACATGCTCAGCCATTTGGGTATGTTACCCCTAACTTCATTGCACTCTACGAGTACCCAATTGCAGGAGGCGCCTCGTGCCAGCCACAAGCATCATCGAACGCCCAGACCATCGCGCGGACCAGACCGACCGGGAAGCCGACCTGCGCGCTCACGCGCACGGCATGTGGGCCGCCGTCGCCGGCGGATGGGAGCAGCACGCCGACAACATCGACACGCGCGTCGCACAGGTCACCGAGAAGATGCTCGAGCTGACCAAGCCCAAGCCCGGCGAGCGCGTGCTCGAGCTGGCATGCGGGCCCGGTGGCCTGGGGCTGGAGGCGGCGCAGCGCGTCGGGTCCGCAGGCGCGGTCGTCCTGTCCGACGTCAACGCCGAGATGACGTCGATCGCAGCGGCGCGCGCAGACGCGCTCGGGCTGCGCAACGTGAGCACCCGCGAGCTCGACCTCGAGCAGATCGAGCAGCCCGACGCCTCCTACGACGTCGTGCTCTGCCGCGAGGGACTCATGTTCGCGCCCGACCCCGCCCGCGCGGCCCGCGAGATCGGGCGCGTCCTGCGACCCGGCGGACGCGTCGCGCTGTCGGTCTGGGGGCCACGCGAGCGCAATCCCTGGCTCGGCGTCGTCTTCGGTGCTGTTCGCTCGCAGCTGGGTAAGCCGGGCCTTCCGCCCGGCATCCCGGGCGCCTTCGCGCTCGCCGACTCCGACAAGCTCGCCCGCCTGATCTCAGACGCCGAGCTGACGGACGTGACCATCGGCGAGCTCCCCGTCCCCCTGCACGCCCCCTCCTTCGAGGACTGGTGGGCCAGGACGACCGCCCTCGCAGCTCCGCTCGCGGAGCTGCTCGCGTCACTACCCGCCGATGCCACGCAAACGCTGCGCGCCCGCGTGCAGGAGGCCACCAGCGCATACCGGACGCCAGCCGGCGGCCTCGAGTTCCCCGGGCTCACGCTGCTCGCAACCGCTCGCCGCGCCGGCGCATGAGTCAGGCGCGGCGCTCAGCACGACCGCTCGAGCTCGTCACGAAACGCGGCCGATCCGTGGACGCTTGCTCCAGCCGCGCGCGCTTGATCGGCTAGCCAGTGGTCTGACGTCACGACGCGCACGTTGGCCTGGTCGGCCTCGGCGCCGATGCGCCGCACGATCTCGAAATCGCCCGAGTTCGCCCTCGGCCGTGGCGCGTGCGTGACCTCGATGACCGACGACTTGATCGGCGGCCGCGGTGGCTGCTCGAAGACGACCGTCACGTCGTTGCCGTTCTCGGCTGCCCAGCGCTCGAGCTTGTCGACGAGCCGCACCATCGCGGCGTGGCGGTCCTTCCACCACCCGTCGGGCCGGGTCCCGATGACGTTCATCCCGTCGACGAACCAGCGCATGCGGAGAGGGTAGGGCCGGCTGCGCCGTGCCGGACGAAAGCATCCTTGAAGGAAACCGGAGCTTCGCGGGCGGCGTCGGTGTCGCCGAGCCCGGTTTCGTGGGGGTGTGGGGATCTGGCGGCCTACAGGGGCGCTCAATCCCCACACCCCCTCCAGGTCGAGGATGCTGTTCGCCGATCATCTAGTTCGTCATCAGCGGCGCGCCGCGGGCGGCTCAGCGCCGCCGTGACAGCGCCGCCCGCACGTGGCCCGTGATCGCCTCGGCCGTCGCCGGGCGCAGGTCGGTGAAGGTCCACGGCTTGCCATAGCGCGAGCGCACGCGCAGCCGTGCACGTGAGCGGCGTGGCCACATCGGGCGCTGCTCCGCGCTCTTGGTGTCGCGGAACAGCAACGAGCGCACGCGATGGGTGACGGTGTCGTCGAGCAGCCACAGCAGGCGGCGGTCGGTGACCGCCAGCAGGGTGCTCGGGCTCGCCCACGTCGACGTCGGCGTGACGAGCTCGACGTCCTCGCCGGGCTCGAGCACGGACAGCAGCTCGCGACCCAGCGCGCGGCGCATCGCGTCGGGCAGCCAGCCCCCGGGCAGGGCACCGCTGCGCTGCTCGGTGGCGGGGCGCCCGGCCGGCCTCGCGCTGGGCCGCTGCGAGGAGCGCAGCAGCTCGTAGGCGACGTTGAGCTCCGCCATTCGCTCCTCGCTCTCCCGTCCCGCGCGGTCGGGGTGGTGGCGCTTGGCCAGCAGCTTGTACGCCTTCGCCGCCTCGTCGATTGACGCGCTCGTGTCGAGGCCCAGCACGGCGTGCGGATCCATCGCTGCATTCTGCCGCGTTGACGCCCAGCGGCCGCGGCTCGGCGCCGCTCTATGCTGGTCGGCATGGCCGCCACGTCCACACCTGAGAGCACCCCGCAGCGCCTCGCGGCGATCCGCGCGCAGATGTCCCTGCTCGCGGACTATCTTTGACCCCGCAGCGCTGAGCGAGCGCGTCGCGGCGCTCGAGGGGCAGATGTCCGCTCCGGGGTTCTGGGACGACCAGGAAGGCGCGGCGAAGGTCAGCGCTGAGCACTCTCGGGCCGCGCGCAAGCTCGACGAGTTCCGCGCGCTCCGAGCCGATGTCGAGGACCTCGACAGTCTCGCCGAGATGGCGGCCGAGGACGACGAGCTCGCAGACGAGTTCGAGCAGCAGATCGCGCCGGTCGAGCGCCGCCTCGCCGCGCTCGAGGAGCAGCGCCTGTTCGCCGGTCGCTACGACGCCGGCGACGCGCTCGTGACGGTCAACGCGGGCGCGGGCGGCACCGACGCGCAGGACTGGGCCGAGATGGTCCTTCGGATGCAGATGCGCTGGGCCGAGCGGCGCGGCTTCGGCGTCGAGCTGCTGGAGGCCAGCCCCGGCGAGGAGGCCGGCATCAAGTCGGCGACCTTCCGCGCCAGCGGCGAGAACGCCTACGGCCTGTACGGCGCCGAGAAGGGCGTGCACCGGCTCGTGCGCCTGTCGCCGTTCGATTCCGCCAACCGCCGCCAGACATCGTTCGCGGGCGTCGAGGTCGCGCCCGTGATCGAGGACGCGGGCGAGGTCGAGATCGACGCCGACGATCTGCAGGTCGACACCTACCGCGCCTCGGGTGCCGGCGGCCAGCACGTCAACAAGACCGACTCCGCCGTGCGCATCACGCACCGCCCGAGCGGGATCGTCGTGCAGTGCCAGAACGAGCG
>Ga0136613_10000165_pt1 | contig 26172 bp, 21 predicted proteins | sample AntDrymUQ2722106_2_FD_106649 | JGI IMG/M metagenome (GOLD analysis project Ga0136613, IMG submission 106649) | Polar desert sand microbial communities from Dry Valleys, Antarctica - metaG UQ272 (21.06) | ecosystem: Environmental > Terrestrial > Soil > Desert | place: Antarctica: Dry Valley... | reverse complement strand
CCACTACCCGTGGTATGATCCTGGTATGCCAGCCATCACCGTCGACGACATCACCCTCCTGCCACGTATTGGGCAGCCCAACCCGCTCGATGCCCGCCAGCGCCACGTGCGCAGGGTCACAACCGCGCCGCGCGGGTTCGAGGGGGAGGGCTTTCCGGTGCGCCGCGCATTTGCCGGCGTGGACATGGGAGACCTCGATCCGTTCATCCACCTGGACCAGATGGGCGAGGTGGAGTACGCGCCCGGCGAGCCGAAGGGCACGCCCTGGCATCCGCATCGGGGATTCGAGACCGTGACCTACCTGATCGACGGCACCTTCGAGCACAGCGACTCGAACGGTGGCGGCGGAGTGATCAGCAACGGCGACACGCAATGGATGACCGCCGGGGCGGGCATCCTGCACATCGAGAAGCCTCCGGAGAGCCTGGTGGTCAGCGGTGGCCTGTTCCACGGCTTCCAGCTGTGGGTCAACCTGCCGACCTCCCAGAAATGGGCGGCGCCGCGCTACCAGGACATCCGAGCCGGAGAGGTCGGGCTCCTGGCATCGGCGGACGGAGGAGCGCTCGTGCGCGTGATCGCCGGCGAGGTGGCCGGCCAGGCCGGGCCGGGATCGACCTATACACCGATGTCGCTCGTGCACGCGACGCTGAGCCCGGAGGCGGAGCTCACGATGCCGTGGCGAGCCGATTACAACGCGCTCGTCTACGTCATGGCCGGGGCTGGAACCGTCGGACCGAACGACACGCCGGTCCAGACCGGTCAGCTAGCCGTGCTCGGCCCGGGCAACACGCTCACCATCTCGGCCTCCCTGACCCAGGAGAGCCGCAGCCCCACGCTCGACGTGCTGATCCTCGGCGGCCGGCCGATCCGCGAGCCGGTGGCATGGGCCGGTCCCTTCGTCATGAACACTCGTGCCGAGGTGATGCAGGCATTCGAGGACTACCAGGCCGGTCGCCTCGGCGCGATCCCCGCAGTTCACGGTGCGCCGACGACGCTGACCGAGGCGCCCGGCTCATCGCCGAAGGGCTGACGTCCTTCGGCGGTGGCGGCCAGAGCGAGCACGATCGCGCCAGGTCCCTCGACGCGGGACGGGCGGTTCGGCCACAATGGCCCCGCCGCAAAGGGGCCCCATCGGCCACCAGCGCGCAGCGGAGGTCCGAGCACGATCCCTGAGCGTCGGCGATCCCCCGGCCACGAGCCGATCAGCGAACCTGCGACTGCAGAGCTTGCGGCCGCAACCCGGCGCATTGCCGAGCTCGAGGCCCGCGCCGACAGGCTCGAGCGCTCGGAACGCATCCAGGCTGCACTGTTCCACATCGCCGAGACGGCGAGCGCCGCGGTGGACATGCCCGCCTTCTACTCGGCGATCCATGAGACCGTCGGCGAGCTAATGTACGCCGATAACTTCTACATCGCCCTGTACGACGACCGGCGCGACATGATCAACTACCCGTTCTACCGCGACGAGGTCGATGAGGACATTCCCGATCCCGCCGTGTGGGAGCCGCTTGGTTCGGGAATGGCGGCCGGCCTGACCGCCTATCTGCTGCGCAAGGGCGAGCCGATGCTGCTGGGACTCCCCGAGATGACCGCGATCTACGAGCGGGGGGACGCGGCCTTCGTCGGCGCCGCCAACGATGATTGGATGGGCGCTCCGCTGATCGCCGAGGGGCGCACGCTGGGAGCGGTCGTCGCGCAGAGCTACCAGCGCGACCGAGCCCACAGCCCGGCGGACCTCGAGCTCCTCACCTTCGTCGCCCAGCACATCGCCACGGCCCTGTCCAGGGCCAGGGCGATCGAGGAGACTCGGCAGCGAAACGAGGAGCTGGCGCTCGTCAACGAGATCGGCGCGGCACTCGCCCGACAGCTCGACTTCTCGGCCATCGTCGACCTCGTCGGTGAGCGGATCCGCTCGATCTTCGACGTCCAGACAGGTTCGATTGCGCTCTACGACGCGACGACGAATCGAATTTCCCTTTCCTACACCATCGAGGACGGGGAGCGCGCCGGGAGCGCGGCTTGGGACCTCGGGCCCGGCCTGGCGTCGGAGGTGATCACGTCGCGGCAAGCACTCCGCCTCGACACCAATGCCGAGGCGGACGCGCATGGCGCCCTCAAGTTCGGCAAGGACGAAGCCGAGTCGTGGCTGGGTGTTCCGATCCTCGCGGGCGAACGGGTCCTCGGCGTCATCGCGATCGAGCGGATGGAGCGGTTCGGCTTCACGGAGTCGGACCAGCGGCTGCTCGGCACGCTGGCGTCGAGCACCGGCGTCGCGCTCGAGAACGCGAGGCTGTTCGACGAGACGAAGCGCCTCCTGGCGGAGACGAGCCAGCGCAACGCCGAGCTCGCCGTCGTCAACGAGATCGGCGCCGCCCTGGCGAAGCAGCTCGACTTCGGGGCGATTATCGAGCTCGTGGGCGAGCGCATCCGCCAGATGTTCGACACCAACTCGATCTTCATCGGCCTCTACGATGAGGCGGCCGGGGTCGTTGCCTTCCCGTACTCGATCGAGGAGGACGAGGTCCTTCCGATGGAGGGGATCTCGTTCGGCGAGGGTCTCACCTCGCACGTCATTCGCTCGAAGCGCCCCCTCCGCCTCGGCAGCAGCCACGAATCAGTGGCCATGGGAGCCGTCGTGTCCGGACAGACGACACAGAGCTGGCTGGGGGTGCCCATCCTCGCCGGAGACCGGGCGATCGGGATCATTGGCCTCGAGAGCCTGCTGCCGGACGTGTACACCGAGTCGGACGAGCGCCTGCTTGGCACGCTTGCCTCCAGCATGGGCGTGGCGCTCGAGAACGCTCGGCTCTTTGGCGAGACGAAGCGACTCCTCACCGAAACCGATGAGCGTGCCGCCGAGCTGGCGATCGTCAACAGCGTCCAGCAGGCGCTTGCCGAGAACCTTGACATGCAGGCCATGTATGACCTGGTGGGAGACAAGATCCAGGAGATCTTCGACGCGCAGGTGGTCGACATTGGCATCTATGACCTCAGCGCGGGCGTCGTGCACTACCCGTACACCATCGAGCGTGGCGTTCGGTTTCCGGATGAGCCGGTCCTGCTTGCCGCCACCGAGCTGTCGAGCATGGTCCTCGAGTCACGCCAGCCGCTCCTCGTCAACGACGTTCCGGCGTGGGAGGCCGCGCGGGGCAGGCAGACGGTCATCTTGGGCGAACCGTCACTCTCCGTCCTGCTGGTGCCGATGATCGTCAGTGGCGACGTTCGGGGTCGAATCTCGATTCAGAACCTTGATCGCGTGAATGCCTTCACAGACCAGGACGTGCGGCTGCTCAGCACGCTCGCGGCCGGGCTCAGCGTGGCCCTCGAGAACGCGCGCCTGTTTGATCAAACGAGGCGTCTCCTTTCGGAAACCGATGAACGCGCCGCGGAGCTCGCGATCATCAACAGCGTGCAGGAGGGGCTGGCCGCCAATCTCGACATGCAGGCCATGTACGACCTCGTCGGCGATAAGATTCAGGAGATGTTCGACGCCCAGGTCGTCGACATCGCGGTGATCGATCGAGTCGCCGATGAGATGCGGTTCGTCTACGGGATCGAGCGCGGCGAGCGACTCGAACCCATGACGATGCCGCTGATCGGTCCGCGCCTGCACGTAGCCGACACCCGTCAGCCGCTGCTCATCAACCAGGATATCGCGGCTCGAGTCATCGAGTACGGCCAGCCCGGTACGATCCGGGGAGAGATGGCCCAATCTGCGCTATGGGCGCCGCTCATCGTCGGCGACGAAGCGCGTGGAGTCATCTCGCTGCAGAACCTCGACCACGAGCACGCCTTCTCGGAGTCAGATGTGCGGGTGCTGACGACGCTCGCCTCGAGCCTGTCGGTCGCCCTCGAGAATGCTCGCCTCTTCGACGAGACGAAGCGTCTCCTCGCGGAGACCGATCGCCGAGCGGCCGAGCTGGCCATCGTCAACAGCGTCCAGCAGGGACTCGCCGCCGAGCTCGATGTGCAGGCCATGTACGAGCTGGTGGGGGAGCGGGCGAGCGACGTGTTCGACACGCAGGTCGTCGACATCGCGACCTATGACCGCGAGACCGGCATCATGCGCTTCCCCTTCACCATCGAGCGTGGGCAGCGTCTGCCCGTCGGCGAGCGGCCGATCATGGGCTTCAGGAAGCACGTCATCGAGGCCCGAGCGCCGCTTCTGATCACGCACGACCTTCGAGCGGTCGGCCTCCAGATGGGCCAACCGGATCACATCGTCGGCGAGCCAGCTCGGTCTGCCATCTTCGCGCCGCTCCTGGTCGGGGACGAAATCCTCGGCGTCATCTCGCTCCAGAACCTCGACCGCGAGCACGCATTCGACGAGCGCGACGTGTCCCTGGTGACCACGATCGCGGCGAGCCTGAGCGTCGCGCTGCGCACGGGCCGGCTGATCGACGAGACGCGGCGCCGGGTGGCCGAGCTCGCCACGATCAATACCGTCGGCGAGGCGATCAGCGCGCAGATCGAGGTAGAGCCGCTCCTCGCCCTGGTCGGCGAGAAGACACGCGAGGCGTTCGACGCCGATATCGCCTACGTCGCGCTCGTCGACGAGGAGGGGGAGCGCATCGACTTCCCCTACTACGTCGAGGACGGCCGCCACGAGCCCCAGGAGCCAATGGCAATCGGCGAGGGCCTCACCTCTCGCGTGCTCGAGAACCGCCGGCCCCTGCTGCTCAACCGCGAGGAGGACTGGGCCAGGCTCGGCCGGCGCGGACGTGGGACGCCCGCGCGGTCGTGGCTCGGGGTCCCGATCATGGCCGGGGACCGCGCCATCGGCGTCATCAGCATCCAGAGCACGCTGCATGAGGGGCGGTTCGGCGAGTCAGATGAGCGGCTCCTCGCGACGATCGCCGCCAACGTGGGCGTCGCGGTGCAGAACGCGCGGCTCTACAACGAGACGCGCCGACGCGCGGAGGAGATGGCCGCGCTGGCGGAGGTCGGCCGCGAGATTTCGGCCACCCTCGAGCTGTCCGTCGTGCTCGAGCTCATCGCGGAGCGTGCGAAGACGCTGCTGAGCGCCGACACCAGCGCGGTCTTCCTGCCCCAGCCCGATGGCGATCAGCTCCGCGCGATCGTGGCCCTGGGCAGGACGGCTCAGGCCGTGCTCGCCGACGCCGTCACCAAGGGCGAAGGAATCATCGGCGACATGGCGATGAGCGGGCAGGCCGAGGTCGTGAACAGCACCAAGAACGACCCGCGATCGGTGGTCATCCCGGGCACGGACGAAGATGAGGATGATCGGCTCATGGCAGTGCCCCTGACGGTGCGCGGCGAGGTGGCGGGCGTCCTGGCCGTGTGGCGAGTCATCGAGGCGAAGCCCTTCACGGACTCCGATTTGAGCTTCCTCGTCGGGCTCTCGCGGCAAGCGGCGATCGCGCTGCAGAACGCTCGATTGTTCGCAGACGCCCAGGAGTCGCGCCAGTCGGCGGAGCAGGCGAACGAGGCGAAGAGCAGCTTCCTGGCCGCCATGAGCCACGAGATTCGGACGCCGCTCAACGCGGTCATCGGCATGAGCGGCATCCTGCTCGACACCGAGCTCGACGACGAGCAGCGCGAGTTCGCGGAGACGATCCGGACGTCCGGCGACGCGCTGCTCACCATCATCAACGACGTCCTGGACTTCTCCAAGATCGAGGCCGGACGCGTCGAGCTGGAGGCGCGGCCCTTCGTGCTGCGCGAGACGGTTGAGGCCTCGCTCGACATCCTCGCCCCGTCCGCCGCCAGGAAGGGGCTCGAGCTCATCTATGCGCTCGACGAGGACTTGCCGCTCAACCTCATCGGCGATGCGGGACGCTTGCGTCAGATGCTCCTCAACCTGCTGTCGAACTCGGTGAAGTTCACCGAGCGCGGCGAGATCCTGGTCACGGTCGCAGGCTCGGCGATCGAGCAGGCCGCGCGCCGCGGACCAATGCGCTGGGAGATCCGCATCGACGTGCGCGACACCGGCATCGGCATCCCGCCGGACGCGATGAGCAAGCTGTTCCAGTCGTTCAGCCAGGTGGACGCGTCGATTGCCCGTCGGTATGGGGGCACCGGCCTCGGCCTGGCCATCAGCCGGCGCCTCGCGGAGCTGATGGACGGTGAGCTGACGGCCGAGAGCAGCGGCCACCCGGGGGAGGGGAGCGTCTTCCACCTCGTGGCCCGCATGCCGGTCGCCGCGCCCGACGCCGTGGCCCCCAGCCGGCCGAGCCGGATCGAGGCCGACCTGGCGGGCAAGACCGTCCTCATCGTCGACGACAATGCCACGAACCGGCGCATCCTCGTGGCCCAGACCGCCCGGTGGGGGATGGTCCCGCGCGAGACCGGCTCGCCGCTGGAGGCGCTGGGCTGGGTCACCGGCGGCGAGCGCTTCGACATCGCGCTGTTTGACCTGCTCATGCCGGACCTCGATGGCCTCGCGCTGGCGGAGCGGATCGCCGCTCTGCCGGTTGACGGTGGTCGGCAGCCGATGCCGGTCGTCATCCTCTCATCGATCGGCCTTCGAGAACGGGAGGGGACGCCGCTCGCCGCCTGGCTCGCCAAGCCGGTCAAGCCGTCGGCCCTGCACGATACGATCGCCACCGTGGTGCTCGGCGCAACCCTGGCCCGCCCCGCGGTCGGCGTCACGCCTGACGGCGGAGGCGCGCCGCTGGGGGAGCGGCACCCGCTACGCATCCTGCTGGCCGAGGACAATCCGGTCAACCAGAAGCTGGCCCTGCGGCTCCTGGCGCAGATGGGATTCCAGCCCGCGGTCGCCAATGACGGCATCCAGGCAATCGACGCGCTGGCTCGCGAGCCGTTCGACGTCGTGCTGATGGACGTCCAGATGCCGGAGCTCGATGGGCTGGAGGCGACCCGACGGATCCGCGGCCGGTGGCCCGAGCAACCGGTGTGGATCGTGGCCATGACCGCGAACGCCATGGCAGGAGACCGCGAGGCGTGCCTGGCGGCCGGCATGAACGACTACATCAGCAAGCCGATCCGTCCGGCCGACCTGGCGGCCGCGCTCGAGCGGGCGCCCATCGCCGACTGGCCGGCGCCGACGGCGCGAAAGCGGCTGCGCTCGTGAACGAGTCCGATCCTGACGTCCTGAACGAGTCCGTCCTCGACGAGCTCAGCTCCTCTGTGCAGGGAGATCGGTCATTCGTCGTGGAGCTCATCGAGGCGTACCTCGCCGACGGCGAGAGCCACGTCGCCGATGTCGAGGCAGCGATGGCTACGCGTGATGCGGCCGCGCTCGTGCGTCCGGCACACACGCTGAAGTCGAGCAGCGCGACCGTTGGAGCCGAACGCCTCGCGGCGCTTGCTCGAAACCTCGAGACCGCCGGCCGGTCCGGCACCCTCGACACGGCGGCCGGGGAGCATGTCGCCGGGCTTCGGCAGGCATGGGGAGAGGCCGGGGCCATGCTGCGCGCCTGGATCAGGCGCGGAGACGGCTCGTGAAGGGGCCGGGTGTCGTGCTGGTCGTCGATGATAGCCGGGTCAATCGGCTCGTCCTGGCCCGCCAGCTGAGCGGCATGCATATCGATGTCCTGGAGGCCGAGAATGGGCGCGAGGCCCTCGACCTGCTCCGTGCCCACGCCACGGCCATCGACGTGGTCCTGCTCGACGTGGTGATGCCCGAGCTCGACGGCTACGAGACGCTGGCCGCGATGAAGGCCGACGACACGACCCGTCACATCCCGGTGATCATGGTCTCGGGGATCGAGGAGCTCGAGAGCGTCGTCCGCTGCATCGAGCTCGGGGCCACCGACTACCTCCCGAAGCCGATCAACCCGCGCATCCTCGCCGCTCGTCTCAGCGCATCGCTGGCGGCGAAGCACCTCCGCGACCTGGAGCTGGAGCATATCGAGCAGCAGCGTCTGCTGACCGAGACGATCGAGCGCCAGAAGACCGAGCTGAGCCGCTTCCTCTCGCCGCAGATCGCGGCGCTGGTCTCGTCGCAAGAGGGCGAGCAGCTGCTGGCGGGACATCGGCGGCTGATCACCGTCGCCTTCTGCGACCTGCGTGGCTTCACGACCTTCGCCGAGCAGGCCGATCCCGAGGAGCTGTTCGGCGTCCTGGGCGAGTATCACCGCATGATGGGCCATGCCATCATCGAGCACGGCGGGACGCTCGAGCACTTCGCCGGCGACGGGGTCATGATCTTCTTCAACGATCCGGTCACGCAGGACGACCACGTCGAGCGCGCCGTCCGCATGGCGGTCGCCATGCGCGAACGATTCGAGCCGATCGCCACCGGCTGGCGCAAGCGCGGCTATGAGCTGGGATTCGGCGTCGGCATCGCCGTCGGCTACGCCACGCTGGGCCGCATCGGCTTCGAGGGCCGCTACGACTATGGGGCCATCGGCAACGTGGTCATCCTGGCGTCCCGTCTGAGCAGCCAGGCCACTGCCAACCAGATCCTGCTCAGCCAGCGTGCGGCCGGCATGGTCGAGGATGTCGCGGACGTCGAGTCGGTCGGTGAGATCGAGATCAAGGGCCTCAGCCGCCCGGTCAGCGCCAGCAACGTGCTGGGCATTCCGGCCAGCATCACATAACCTGCATTTGCGGAAGTGCGCCAACGGGGGCCGCGAGTGAGTAGCTGCCGGCCGTGGTGCTCGGCCGACGCCTCTCAGACGTCCTGCCAGAGCGCACCGAAGGTCCTATCCATCTTCACCCGTCCAGCCGGTAGCCTCATGGGCATGCGACACACACTCTGGTCATTAGCCATCACCGGGCTCGGATTCGGCAGCATCTCCATGATCGGCGGAACCGCCATCGGCGGCGAGCTCGGTCCTCTGGCGGTCGGATACGGAGTGCTGGTGGCGCTCTCTGCGCTCTATCTCTTCGTCGGACTGTCGATCCGTGAGCGCGCGTGGCGCCGTCTGTCGGCTCCGACCGTCGCGCGGCCGCATGCCGATCGCCTGGCGGGCCGCCGAGTCTTCTAGGCCGGGATCCGCCGCTGATGCAGCGCCTCGAAGCCGATGATCGCCGCCGAGGTCGCCGCACCGAGCTCCGGCGCTCGCTCGCGACCGTAGCCGATCCTGATCCGCAGATCCGCCTGCTCGACGAACGACCGCGTCACCCCGCGCCGTTCTCCACCGATGAGCACGAACATGCCGCCGCTCAGGTCGGTGTCCCCGAGCTCGACCGCATCGTCGGCGGCCACGGCGCAGGCCACGCGCATCCCGAGACGCCTGCAGGCCGCGGCCGCCTCCTCCGCGGAGGCCGTGACGGCCGTGGGCATCAGCTCGCTGGCGCCGGCCGACGCCCGCGTCACCGTGGCGATGGCGGTTTCCCAGCTGCGCCGCACGACGAGCCCGTCGATGCCAGCAGCGTACAGAGCTCGCACCGCCTGACCGAAGTTGAACGGATCCTCGATGCCATCGAGCATCACGATGATCGACCCCTCCCCCACCTCCGCGAGCAGCGTTCCCACGCTGAGCGGCCGTCGCGGCCCGACGAGCCCGATCACACCGCCGTGCGAGCGCCCCGAGGCCAGCTCGTCGATCGCCTCGGCCCCCACCTGGTCGATGACCACGCCACGCTCCCGGGCGAGCGCGCGCAACCGGCCGAACCGTCGGTCGCCGGGCCTCGTCGCCCAGATGCGACGCACGGGCCGCACGTCGCCCTCGAGCACGGCCTCGACCGAGACGTGGCCCTCCACGACCATCGGCCATTGGTTGACTGGATTCGACCCGCGATCCGGCCCGTACGGAATGAAGTCGCCGTCGGCCAGGTACGGAGCCTCGGCGTCCAGCGACGGAAGGCCGAGCTCGGCGCGTCGCGCCTCGAGGCGGCCGGCATCGGCCACCGGCAGCGGGAACTCGGGCTCGCCGTCCTCGGCGATCAGGACGATGGTGCCGTACGTCTGGCGCTCGCCGGCGACGGCCGCGATCCGGTCCGTCAGCGTGCCGAGGTGCCGCGGGTCCGCGTCACCGGTCTCGACGGCGTCGGCGAGCAGCGGGAGCCATGAGCTCCGGACCTCGTTGGCGCGGTCGGCATGCTGCGCCAGCATCCACGCCGAGTCCGTCCCATCGGCGCCGACCAGCCGCAGCCCCGGCCAGGCTCCGGCTTCCTCGATGAGCGTGCCGAAGCGGGCCACGTTCGCCTCGTTGACGGCGAGCAGGGTGGTCGCCTCCGGCGGTGCCTCCTCCCAGGCGTCGAACGCGACGATGAGCGGCGTGACGGGACCTTTCAGGCGTCGCTCGAGCTCCTTGTCGAGCGCCGGCTCCTCGGCACAGCGCGCGAAGAAGGCATCCGCCGCCGCCAGCTCGCGGGCGGTCATCTCGAACAGCTCATCGCGGAGCCACGGCAGCTGTGGCACCCGGATCGCTCAGCGTGTCGGGGTGCTGCGTCGGGGTGCGGTGCGCCCGGCAGCGGTCAGCTCGGCGGCAATCGACTGCGGCAGATGCCCGCTGACGCGCACGCCGCGCTCTTCATAGCGCTCCTCGACCTCTCCTGACGTCCGGGCGCGAGCCACCAGCTCGCCACGCTCGTACGGCACGACGGCGTCGACCGCCACCATCTGGCCGCGCAATGCATCCGCCATTCGCTCGCGCAGCAGGTCGAGGCCGGCCCCGGTCACGGCGCTAACGAAGATGGCCCTATCGGTGGATGGAGCGGCATCGCTGTCCGCGGCAAGCAGGTCGATCTTGTTGAAGACGGTGATGCGCGGCTTGTCACCCGCGCCCAGCTCGTCGAGCACGGTCTGCACCGCTGCCTGCTGACCGACGAAGTCGGGGTCGGCGGCGTCCACGATCTCGAGCAGCAGATCCGCGCGCATCACCTCCTCGAGGGTTGCCCGGAAGGCGTCGACCAGGTCGTGCGGCAGCTTGTTGATGAAGCCCACCGTATCGGTGATGACGACCTGCTGGCCGTTCGGCAGCGAGACCTGGCGGCTGGTCGGGTCCAGCGTGGCGAAGAGCATGTCGGCCGCGTACACGTCCGCATCGGCGAGGGCGTTGAGGATGGTGCTCTTGCCGGCATTGGTGTAGCCGACCAGCGCGACACTGGTGACCTCGTTGCGCTCGCGCTGCCGAGCGGCCGTGGCCCGGTGCTTCTCCACGTTCGCGAGATCTGCCTTGACCTTCTTGATCTTGTCGCGAACCAGGCGGCGGTCCGTCTCGAGCTGGCTCTCACCCGGCCCTCGCGTGCCGATGCCGCCGGCGGTGCGCGACAGGTGCGTCCAGAGCCGGGTCAGCCGCGGCAGGTGGTATTCGAGCGCGGCCAGCTCGACCTGGAGGCGGCCCTCCTTCGTCCTGGCGTGGCGGGCGAAGATGTCGATGATCAGCGCGGAGCGGTCGAGGACCTTGCAGTCGAGCAGCGTCTCCAGGCTGCGCTGCTGGTTCGGAGCAAGCTCGTCGTCGACGATGAGCACGTTGAAGTCGCTCGCCGCCTTGTCGTCGATCAGCTCGGCCGCCCGGCCCTTGCCGAAGTACCACACCGGGTGTGGCGCCGGTCGCCGCTGCGAGGCGCTGCCGACCACGGTCGCGCCGGCCGTTTCGGCCAGGGCTCCGAGCTCGGCGAGTGAACGCTCCACCGGCCAGCGCCGGTCGCCGGGATCGTCGAGGCCAATGAGGAAGGCGCGCTCGACCGGGATGGTGAGGTCGATCATGCGTGCGCGGTCAGTCATCTGTCCGGTCCATGGTAGCCGAGCATAGGCCACTGGGCTCAATGGCCACCGCCCCAGCTGGCGATCCAATGGGTGGCTCGCTCATACGGTCAGGATAGGAGCCGCTGCTCAGCCCAGCGCCGCCCGGATGAGCGCGTCAGCGCGCTCGATGAGGTCGCGATCGTCGGCCGGTTCGTCGCCGGCGGAGAGCCACATGATGCGAGGGTCGCGCCGGAACCAGGTGAGCTGACGCTTGGCATATTGCCTCGTACGGCGCGCCGTCACCTCGATCGCCTCTTGCAGCGACCACTCCCCCGCCAGGTGACGAGCTGCCTCGCGGTAGCCGTGGCCGCCCATCGGTCGCAGCTGCGGACCATACCCGGCCTCTCGGAGGCGGCGCACTTCGTCGAGCAGCCCGGTCGCGAAGAGCTGCTCGGCGCGATCGTCGATGCGCCGGTACAGCACCTCCCGCGGTCGGCTGATGCCGATGAGCGCGACGCGTCCCTCGTATGGCTGGCTCGAGCCCACCGCTCCCCCACCCCCCGCCTCCGCTCGCTCGATGGCCCGGAGCACTCGCCGCGGGTTGCGCAGGTCTGTCAGGCTCGCCACCTCGGGGGCGGCCGCCGTCAACCGTGCGCCAAGCGCTTCGAGCCCTTCGGTTTCGAGGTCGTCGGTGAGTCGAGCGCGCAGCTCGGGGGATGCCGGCTGCGAGGCGTAGTCGTGCCCATCCAGCAAGGCAGCGAGGTAGAGGCCCGTCCCACCGACCAGCATCGGGAATCGTCCGCGGCGGCCGATCTTGGCAAGAAGGGGGCGCGCGATGTCGACCCATAGCGCAACGCTGAACGGCTCGTCGGGGTCGACAAGGTCGAGCAGGTGGTGCGGGACCGCAGCGCGCGCGGCGGCATCCGGCTTGGCGGTGCCGATATCCATGCCACGGTAGACCTGGCGCGAGTCGGCGGCCAGGATCTCGACCGGCCAGCTGCGAGCGAGCGCGAGCGCGAGATCGGTCTTGCCTGAGGCGGTCGGCCCTACGATGCCGATGATGGGCACCCGGCGGTTGGCCCGGTCAGCTGGTCTGGTCAATCCCGCCGTGCCCCCGCCTCACACCTCGATCAGGCGTTGCACCTGCTCGATGGCGCTCGCCCGACCGGTCGCCGGGTCGGCGGTGATGACGACCGCGTTGAACGAGACCGGGCCGACGGCCACCGCGAATCGGGTCGGCAGATGGCGGGTGAAGCGTGGCAGCACCGTCTCGAGCGAGAAGCCGATTACGGAGTCGCGCGGCCCGGTCATGCCGATGTCACTGATGTACGCCGTCCCGCCGGGCAGCACCCGGGCATCCGCGGTCGGCACGTGAGTGTGGGTGCCGACGACCCCTGACACCCGCCCGTTCAGGTACCAGCCCATCGCGTTCTTCTCCGACGTGATCTCGCAATGGAAGTCCAGGATCCGCACCGGTGGCAACGGCTCGGCCGACTCGTCGAGCAGCTCGTCGAGCTTCGTGAACGGCGAATCCAGCTGGTTCATGAACACGCGGCCCATGGCGTTGATGACCGCCACCTCTGTGCCGTCATCGGCGTGATGAACCAGCCAGCCGCGTCCGGGCGCCTCATCGGGGTAGTTGATCGGACGCAGGACAGGCCGATCGGTGTCGAGGTAGTCGTAGATCTCGCGCTTGTCCCAGATGTGGTTTCCCGAGGTGATGACGTCGATGCCACCGCCCAGCAACTCCTCCGCCAGGCTGGGCGTCAGCCCAGCGCCGGCGGCCGTGTTCTCGCCATTCGCGATGACGAGGTCGAGATTCAGCTCACGGCGTAGATCCGGGAGCAGCTGCATGACCGCAAGCCGGCCGGGCTTGCCGATGATGTCGCCGATGACGCAGATGCGGACCCCACCACTCACCGCGCGTAGTCGACGGCGCGCGTCTCTCGGATGACGGTCACCTTGATCTGACCGGGGTACTGGAGCTGTTCCTCGATCTTCTTGACGACGTCGCGGGCCAACCGGCTGGAGGCGAGGTCGTCGATGTCCTCCGGCCGGACCAGGATGCGGATCTCGCGGCCGGCCTGGATCGCAAAGCAGCGCTCGACGCCGGGGAAGCTGAGCGCGATCTGCTGGAGGTCGTCGAGGCGCTTGACATAGTTGTCGAGGTTCTCGCCGCGCGCTCCCGGCCGCGATGCGCTGATCGCGTCCGCGATCTGCACGACCGTCGCCTCCACCGACGCCTGCTCGACCTCCTGGTGATGCGCGGCGATGGCGTTGCAGACGACCGGGTTCACGCCGAAGCGCTCGGCGATGTCGCCGCCGATCAGGGCGTGCGGGCCTTCCACCTCGTGGTCGACCGCCTTGCCGATATCGTGCAGCAGGCCGCCCTTCTTGGACTCGGCCACGTTGGCTCCGATCTCGGCCGCCAGCAGGCCGGAGAGTCGCGACGTCTCGACGCAATGGTTGAGCACGTTCTGTCCGTAGCTGGTGCGGTACTTGAGGCGACCGACCAGCTTGATCAGCTCCGGGTGCAGCCCCGGCACGCCTGCGTCGTACGCGGCCTGCTCACCGGCCTGGCGCATGACAACCTCGATCTCGGAGCGGCATTTCGCCACGGTCTCCTCGATGCGCCCGGGATGGATGCGACCGTCGGAGATGAGCTTGAGCAGCGTCATGCGTGCCACCTCGCGGCGCACCGGGTCGAAGCCGGACAGCACGACCGCCTCGGGGGTGTCGTCGATGATCAGGTCGACCCCGGTCGCCTGCTCCAGCGCCCGAATGTTGCGCCCCTCGCGGCCGATGATGCGACCCTTCATCTCCTCGTTCGGCAGCGGCACGACGGTGATCGTGGCCTCAGAGGTGTGATCGGCGGCGATCCGCTGCATGACGGTCGTGAGGACCCGGCGAGCCTTGTCCTCGCCCTCCTCATGTGCGTGCCGCTCGATCTCTCGAACGCGGTGCTGCGCCTCGGCCCGGGCCTCGTCGACGATCTGACCGATCAGGCCTTCGCGCGCCTCGCTGGCACTCAGCCCGGAGACTCGCTGGAGCTCGGCCACGTGGCGCTCCTGGAGGTCGCGCGCACGCTGCAGCTCCACGTCGAGCTCCTGCTGGCGATGGGCCAGCGCCTCCTCGCGCCGCTCGAACGCCTCCACCTTACGATCGAGCGACTCCTCGCGGTCGAGGAGTCGGCGCTCGGAGCGCTGGATCGTGAGGCGCTGCTGGCGCCCCTCTTCCTCGGCGGCGCGACGCAGGTGCAGGGCTTCGTCCTTTCCCTCGAGGACGATCTCCTTCTGCTTGGCCCGGGCCTCGGCGACGAGGCGTTCGGCGTAGTGCTCGGCGTGCTTGACCGAGCGCCCGCTGAGCAGGCGGCGGGCGAGGAATCCGATGACGAAGCCGCCGATGGCGGCGAGCGCCGCCACGACGGCGACCACGATAGGATCAGGCATGTCGGCTCCCCCATGTGTTGGAGCCCGGTATGGGCGATGTCGCGCCGGCTACGAGGCCAGCGCATCGGCACGTCGGTCGGTTCAGGTACTGAAGAGATCGGGCCGTTCCCGATCGAGGGAGTGTAGCGCAACTTTGCCGATCCCCGGCGAAGGCGGTCAGACCGCGAAGATGCGTCCCATCAGCCGAACCTGGTCGAGATCGCGCGGCAGGAAGTCCTGCAGCATGATGCGTTGCGTGCCCTGTCTCGCGAAGGCGGCCACCCGGTCACGGGCCTCGTCCGGAGTCCCCATGATCCACCGTTCGCGCCGCTCCGCCAGCCAGGCGTCGCCGTCGACGTCTCCCTGTCCGAGCGCGCTCAGCAGGTCGGCGACGCGCGCCCGCAGGTCAGCCTCGGTCTCCGCCACGAGCACGCCGGTCATGGCGGAATAGACGAGCTCGGCCGGATTGCGACCGATCGCCTCGCAGGCCCGTCGAACGCGTTCGTACGCCGCCGGTGCGCCCTCCGGGGAGGCCGAGATGAGGTTGAACTCGTCGCCGTAGCGGGCGACCAGCTCCGCCATGCGCGGCATGCCCTTCCCGCCGAGGATGACGTGCGGGTGACGACGGCCCCCGCGAGCGATCTCGCCGTGGCGCTTCGTCCCCCGGATCTGCCAGTGGGCGCCCTTGAACGACCAGCCGTCGTCGTGCGTCCACAGGCCATGCAGCATTTCCAGCTCTTCGGCAAGCATGTCGTAGCGCTCGCCGAGCGGAGGGAACGGGATGCCGAGCTGGGCGTGCTCCTCCTCGTTCCACCCAGCCCCGAAGCCGGCCTCGATCCGGCCGCCGCTCATCTCGTCGACGGTCTGGATCACCTTCGCCAGGTTGCCAGGGACCCGGAAGGTCACCGGTGAAACCAGCGTTCCCAGCCGGATGGTGGTGGTCTCGCGTGCCAGGCCCGCGAGGGTCGCCCACGCATCGGTCGTCGGCAGGCCAGGCTCGCCCGGGAAGCTGGCGTAATGATCGGAGCGGAAGAACGCCTCGAGCCCGGCTTCTTCGGCGGTCTGGACGACCGCCAGGATCTCGTCGTAGGAGAGCCCCTGCTGGGGCTCGGTCATCAGGGCAAATCGCATACGCACAGCCTAGTCGGCCTGAGCGCGGCGTGGTCGCGCAGGCGGCTAGAGGTTCGCGTCTCTGGCGTGGCGGACACGTTCGACGCGCCGGAGCCATCGCGGGCTGGTGTCGCGGACACGATCGGCCGGGGCGAGCAGATCCTGCTCCTCCCAGTCGTCTTCGGCGGCAGTCGTCGGGCGCGCATCCTCCTCGGCCGGGAGGGCGCGGTATTCGTCGAGCCAGTCAGCGAGCTTCACGCCGCTCAGCCTACGAGCTGTCCGCAGGGTGGTGCATCCGTAGAAGTACGGAACTCGCTACGGACGAACGGTTCAGTGAAGGTGCCGGCCTACGACGAAGCGCGAGTCCGCCGCGACGAACCGCGTGCGGTCCGATAGCGCGCCAGGAACACATCCAGGTCCGAGCGCGCGATCGTCTCGCCGATGACCCCGAGGGGCAGATCGTCCAGACGCTTGAATCGCACGCACGATTTGCCCATGTCGAGCGCCTTGCCCAACGCCGCGGAGCGCTCTTTGAACCACCGTTCCATGTCGCGATCGCCGTACACGCTGTTGAGGTACAGGCTCATGTAGTTCTTCTGGCTCGCGAGCGCCGCGAGCCCGAGTGGCTGGCCGTTGTACGTGTCCGGGAACGTTTCGAGCGGGACGTACCACGCGATCATGCCGAACTGCATGCCTTCGTCATATCCGTCGGGAAGGTTCTCGCGGATCACGCTTCGCACCGCCTCGATGGCAGCCCGACGATCCTCTGGCAGCGTGGCGATGTATTCGTCCGGTGTGCCGGCTTCACTCGAGACCATGACCGTCGACCTCCGTGATGATAGGCCCGACGATCCTACCCGTCGTCGCCGCCGCCGTCGTCGTCGTGCATGCCGGCTTGCCGAATGGCGTTTCGAACCGTCTCGGGATCAAAGCCGCGCCGGACCAGGAACATGCCGATCCGCTGACGGGCCCTGGCATCGGCCGGAAGCGGCCGGCCCTTCAGGTGACGCGCCAGGGCTTCGGCCGCGCGCTCCACCTCGGTCCCGGGCATCGCTTCGTCCTCCGGGACGCGCTCGGGCTCGACGTGCTCGATCCGAAACGCGTCGATTACCTCGCGTGCCACGCCGCGCTGTCGCAGCTCCGCCTCGATCATGCGCCGCCCGCGCGGAGCGTGGCGGTCCCGCTGATCGCCCCACCAGCGCGCGAACGCCGCATCGTCCACGTATCCCAGCTCGGCGAGCCGATCGAGCGTCGCCTCGATGACCGGCGTCTCCACTCCGCCACGCCGCAGCCGCCGGTCCAGCTCCCAGCGCGTCCGAGGCCGCGCCCCGAGGAAGCGCACCGCGATCTCCATGGCAGCCGTCGAATCGGTCGCATCGGCGACCCTCGGCCGGCGGCTGCCTGGCGCGCGCATCGGTCCTCGTTACTGGGCCTCGCTGATGCCATCGACGCCGACCTCGATGCTCGCTACGCGCCCACGAATCTCATCGTCGATGCTCTTCGCGATCTCGGGGTTGGTCCTGAGGAAGTCGCGCGAATTCTCGCGACCCTGGCCGAGACGCACGTCCCCGTAGTTGAACCAGGCACCCGTCTTGGAGAGCACGCCGGCGGCGACGCCGACGTCGAGCAGGCCACCCTCGACGCTGATCCCCTCGTTGTACATGATGTCGAACTCGGCGACGCGGAAGGGGCTGGCGACCTTGTTCTTGACCACCTTGACGCGGGTCCGCGAGCCGATCGCATCGGTCCCGGACTTGAGGGTTTCGATGCGTCGAATATCCATCCGAACGCTGGCGTAGAACTTCAGCGCTCGGCCGCCGGGCGTCGTCTCGGGGTTGCCGAACATGACGCCGATCTTCTCGCGCAGCTGGTTCGTGAAGACGAGCGCCGTGTTGCTGCGGTTGATAGCACCGGTCAGCTTGCGCAGGGCCTGGCTCATGAGGCGGGCCTGGAGGCCGACGTGCGCGTCGCCCATGTCTCCCTCGATCTCGGCACGCGGCACGAGGGCAGCGACCGAGTCCACGATAACGACGTCGACCCCGTTCGAGCGGATCAGAGTCTCGGCGATCTCGAGCGCCTGCTCGCCGGTATCCGGCTGGCTGACGAGCAGCTCGTCCACGTCGACCCCGACGTTGCGAGCGTAGCCGGGGTCGAGCGCATGCTCCGCATCGATGAAGGCCACGATGCCGCCCATCCGCTGGGCGTTGCCGGCCACGTGGTAGCAGAGCGTCGTCTTGCCGCTCGACTCGGGGCCGTAGATCTCGGTGATCCGACCACGCGGCACGCCACCGACGCCGAGCGCGAGGTCCAGCGCCACCGACCCGGTCGGGATCGCCTCGACGTTCTGTGCCGCGCGATCGCCGAGACGCATGATCGACCCTCGGCCGAACTGCTTCTCGATCTGGAGGATGGCGGCGTCGACGGCTCGACCACGCTCTCCGTTCTTCTCTACCGGGACCTGGGCTGTTGCCACCGGTGCATCCATCTCGTTCCGCTCCTGAATCAGTCTGTGTGGATCCCGGCGGCGCTAATCACTCCTCGTCGCTGGGCGTGCGCTCCTTGCGCCTCGGCTTGATCAGCTCGACCGATGCCGGCGGCTCGTACGTGGACGTCGGCGGGAGCTTCGGCGCCTTCTCCTTGGCCTTGCGCTTCGGCTCCTTCTTTGGTCGATCCCGGCCCTTTGCCATCGCTCGAAACCTCCTGCATCGAGCCGGTCGGGCTGTGCTCATCGTGCGCCACCGGCCCTTACCAACCCATTACTCGGCGCTTACCGGCACCGATGCAATCGATTCTACGCTTCGGGCCGTGACAGCTCGCCCGTCGCGCTGCGCCTATTCTACACCTGTGTCATACGATGTCATACGTTGATGGTTCCGTTCGTTGTGAATCGGCTCCCGCCAGGGTCGCAGGAGAGTCCGCGCTTAGTTCCCCGGCTCAGACCTTGCTGTCAAAGCCTCTACTGATCTGCTGGCGTAGGTCGGCGAACGTGCCATCGGCCAGTGAGGACCGTACGCGGCGGAGGAGGGCCAGGGTCCACGTCACGTTATGGACTGTTGCCAGCCGGTAGGCGAGCAGCTCACGCGCACGGAACAGGTGCGCCAGGTACGCACGAGAGTGATGGACGCAGGCCTCGCACGCGCAGGTGGCATCGATCGGCGCCGGGTCATCCTGGAAGCCGGCGTTCCGCAGGTTCAGGCGTCCGGCATCGGTCCAGACCTGTCCCGTGCGTGCCACACGGGTGGGCAGCACGCAGTCGAAGAGGTCGATGCCGCGCTCGACAGCCGTGAAGAAGTCGACCGGCGAGCCGACGCCCATCAGGTAGCGCGGTCGCGAATCGTCGCCCAGCGCATCGACCACCACGTCCAGCATGGAGGCCATCTCGGCCTTCGACTCCCCCACCGACAGGCCGCCGACCGCGATCCCGTCGAATGGCAGCGCGCTGATGACCGCAACGGATGATCGGCGCAGTTCGGGGTCCACGCCGCCCTGGATGATGCCGAAGACCGCCTGGTCGGGTCGTCCGCGAGCGACCAGGGAGCGCGCGGCCCATCGATGCGTTCGCTCCATCGCCTCCGCCACCTGGGCCCTCGGCAGCCCGGGATCCACGAGGTGATCGAACGCCATGGCGATGTCCGATCCCAGCAGCGCCTGGATCTCCATCGCCCGTTCAGGCGTGAGCCGATGCGTCGATCCGTCGAGGTGTGAGGTGAAGGTCACGCCATCCTCGTCCACGCGCCTCAGATCGGCCAGGCTGAAGACCTGGAAGCCGCCCGAATCGGTCAGGATCGGACCATCCCAGGCCATGAACCGGTTGAGGCCTCCCAGGCGGGCGATCCGTTCGGCGGTCGGTCGCAGGTTGAGGTGATACGTGTTCCCGAGGATCATCTGCGCGCCGGCCGCGTGCAGGTCGCCAGGTGTCAGGGCCTTCACCGTGGCCTGCGTGCCGACCGGCATGAACTCTGGTGTCTCGATGGGGCCGTGAGCCGTTTCCATGTGACCCAGCCGAGCGAGACCGACGCCGGTCGGCTTGAACGAGTGAGCGATCGGAGCAGGCAATGGCACCGCCCGAGAGGATAGGCTACGTGCACTACGGAGAGAGGTGACGGTCGCGTGCGATTGAGCGAATGGCCGCGAATGCCGTTCCTGAACGACGAGGTGAAGGAATGGATCGCGATCGAGCTGCAGAGTCTCGCCGTCGATGACCTGGCCGTGTACGCCCTCGAGGCGGGCACGGAGGGCGATGAACGCCGGGTGATGATCGCGACCGAGGTCGGCCTGCTCGACCACCGGTACGCGCCCTTCGGGTCGTCCGCACGCTACCGGCTCGCGATGCTCATGTACCCCTGGCAGGTGCTTCGAGGGGTCGAGCTTCGCGCCGATACGTTCCGCCTGTGGGCTCGCGAGCACCGCACGCGCTGGTCATTCCGCCTCCATCACCCGCACTTCGAGGCGGCCACCGAGTCGCCCGACCTCGGCCAGGCGCTGTGCGACCTTGCTCGCGTCTGCGCCGTCATGGCTGAACCGTTCGGTGTCCCTGCCGGCCGCGCGTCGAGCGACGTCCCCGGCGTGATCCCCGGCGGCCCTCGACCGCTGCCCGCTACCCAGGATTCGACGAAGCCGACCGCCCTCCGCCCGGGCGAGGCCTCGCCATCGACCGCCGAGGGCGCAGAGGGCGCGGGCAGGCAGTCCTCGGCGCCGGAGGAAGCCGGGGCGGAAGCCACCGCCGTTCCGATCGGCGAGGGCGACGGTGCAAGCGACCTTTCCGATGAGGAGCGGGCTGCCGTCCCGACCCGGTCCGACGACCAGGCCTGATCGCCGATTGCGTCTCAGACGATCAGCATGGCGTCGCCGAAGCTGAAGAACCGATATCCCGACGCCAACGCGGTTCGGTAGGCGTCCAGCAGCGAATCCCGCGCCTCGAGCGAGCCCGCATCCTTCATTCCCAACTGCACGAATGCGGTGACGAGCAGCAGCAGCGAGCTGCGCGGCAGATGGAAATTCGTGACCAGCGCATCCACCGCCGCGAACTGGTGCGGCGGAGTGATGTAGAGATCGGTCCAGCCCGTCGGCGCGTCCGTGCGTGCGGCGGTCTCCAGGACGCGCACCGCTGTCGTGCCGATCGCGACCACCCGTCCTCCATCGCTCCGCGTGGCTTCGATCGCATCGCGCGTGGCCCTGGGAACCTCGTACCACTCCCGGTGGATCTCGTGCTCGTCGACGAACTCGCCCTCGAGCGGTCGGAAGGTGTCCAGACCGACATGGAGGGTGACTGCGGCACGGCGAACGCCCTGCGACTCGAGGGCGGCGAGCAGCTGCGGCGTGAAATGCAGGCCGGCGGTCGGCGCCGCGGCCGAGCCGAGAGGCCGGGCGTAGACGGTCTGGTAGCGGTCCGCGGGCGTGGCGCGCTCATGGATGTAGGGAGGAAGCGGCATCTCCCCGTCCGTCAGCATCAGGGCGTGCGCATTCCCCTGGATGCGAACGCTGCGCAGCCCGTCGCGTAGCCGCTCGCCGATCTCGACCGCCCTGCCGGAGCGAAGGGTGAGGACCGATCCCACGCCGACTCGGCGGGAGGGACGCACCAGCGCCTCCCACCGCTCGGGGTCGTCGCGGCTCGGACGCAGGAGGAGGATCTCGGCGGCTCCGCCTCCCGGGCGGAAGGCCGGAAGGCGCGCCGGCATCACCCGGGAGTCGTTGACGACGAGCAGATCCCCCGGCCGCAGCCACGTACCGATCTGCGCGAACCGCCCGTGCTCGAGCCGCCCGCCGGATCGGTCCATGACCAGCATCCGCGACGCGTCGCGGGGCTCAGCGGGCACCTGGGCGATGGCTTCCGGCGGCAGGACGTAGTCGAAGTCCTCGGTCCGGAGGCGGCCGCTGGTCACGCAGGAAGCGTAGCGCCCGCCCGGACGAACGGGGCGGGGCGCCATCGGTTCAGGCAGCGGTCAGGCGCTGATACCGCCGGGCAGCAAAGCCTGTGCGAAGTAGATGACGAAGGCGAGCGCAACCAGCCACATGAGCGGATGAATCGCCGCGAGCTTGCCGAGGGCGATCTTGATGATCACCCAGGTGACGAAGCCGGCGCCGATGCCGATCGTAATGCTGAACGTCAGGGGCATCAGTGCGAGCGTCAGGAGCGCCGGCAGGCCCTCTTCGATGTCGGCGAAGTCGATCTCCCTGATGAGCACGGCCATGAGGTAGCCGATCACCACCAGCACCGGACCAGTGGCGACGAATGGGACGAGCGTGGCGAGCGGCGACAGGAGAATCGAAAGGAGGAACAGGACGCCCACCACCACGGCGGTCAGGCCCGTCCGCCCGCCCTCCGCGATGCCGGCGGCACTCTCGATGTAGCTCGTGTTCGAGCTGATTCCCGCCGCGCCGCCGAGGGCCGCACCAGCCGAGTCGACAAGGAGCACGCGCCCCACGCCCGGGACGCGCCCCTGCTCGTCGTTCAGCCCTGCCTGCTCGACGAGCCCCGTGGCGGTGCCCATGGTATCGAAGAAGTCGGTCAGCATGAAGCTGAAGATCGTCAACAGTGCGGCGGTCAGGCCGAGCGTCGCGAACACGTTCGTGACGTCGACGTCGCCAAGCGTCGAGAAGTCGAGTGGAGAGGTGAAGGACTCGGGGACGGGCTGTACGCCGAAGACGAGCGCCAGGATCGTCGTCGCGATGATGCTGAGGATGAGCGCGCCCGGGACCCTCCGCACCATGAGCACGATGGTGATGAGCAAGCCGGCGAAGAAGATGCCGAGCGCTGGGGTGTTCGGGAACTGGAAGAGCACGGGCACAGGCCCCGAGTCGTCCGGCGCGTTGATGATGACGCCGGCATCCACCAGGCCGATGAACAGGATGAAGAGGCCGATGCCGACGCCGATCGCCCGCTTCAGCGCAAGCGGCACGGCGTTCATGATCGCCTCCCGCAAGCCGACGAGGACGAGGACGAGCACGACCAGCCCCTCGAGCACGATGACGCCCATGGCGCCGGCCGGTGAGAGGCCCTGGCCCAGCACCAGGCCGAAGGCGACGGCCCCGTTGATCCCGAGGCCCGCCGCCATGGCAATCGGGTAGTTGGAGACGAGGCCCATGGCGATGCACAGGATTCCGGCCACGAGCGCGGTGGCCGCGGCCGCCGGAGCGACGAACGCCACGACCGCCGCATCGCCCTCGGGGATGAACATCGCCGACAGAATCGACGGGTTCACGACGAGGATGTAGGACATGACCATGAACGTGGCCAGGCCGGCTTTCAGCTCTGTCCCGACCGTAGTCCCCCGCTCGGTGAGCTTGAAGAAGGAGTCGAGGCCTCCGCCGCCGGCGCTCGGCGTGGTTCGCTCGTTCTCAGGTACCTCGGTTGCCGTCACTCGGATGGACCCTCCACTCCATGGCAACTCGGAACCCGACACCATGTTGGGCACCGGTGGCGCCCGAAGCCTACTCTCGCGCGCGGCCTGCTCGCGCGCTTTCCGCGCGCGATCCGCCAACCACGCTACACCGCCAGCCCACCAACGATCACCAGCACTACGCCGAAAATCAGGATGGCGCGACCGATCTCAGGGCTCATCGACGCCATTGTGAACCGCGATCCGCATCCAGCGGGACGACGCGACCACGTTCGACGAGGTGATGGCGTTGACGCGGAGCCTTACCCGTCGAATAGCCCCGGCTGCGACGACGCCAACACACCGGCGGGGGGCGTCAACCCGAGATGCTCCCAGCCGCCCCGGGTGAGCTGGCGCCCGCGAGACGTGCGCGCCAGCAAGCCGATCTGCATGAGGTACGGCTCGACAACGTCCTCGATCGTCTCGATCGGCTCGCTCACGGTCGCCGCCATGGTCGCCAGCCCCACCGGGCCTCCGGCGTGGTGATCGGCCATGGCCTGCAGCAGCTGGCGGTCCATCGCGTCCAGGCCGCGGCCGTCGATCTCCAGCAGCGCCAGCGCATCGGCCGCCAGCTCGACGGTCACTCCCCCGTCCCCGCCGCCGCGCACCTGGGCGTAGTCGCGGACCCGCTTGAGCAGCCGGTTCGCAATGCGCGGCGTGCCGCGAGCGCGACCGGCGACAAGCCGCGCGGCGTCATCGGTCAGGGACACGTCCAGGATTTCGGCCGAGCGTCTGAGAATGCGCTCGAGCTCCGGTTCGGTGTAGTAGTCGAGCCGATAGGTGACCCCGAACCGGTCCCGCAGGGGTCCGGTGATGGAGCCCACGCGCGTCGTCGCCCCGATCACCGTGACGTGCTCGATCTGGAGCCTCACCGTCCGGGCTCCGGGCCCCTTGCCGAGCACCACGTCGAGCGCGAAGTCCTCCATGGCCGGGTAGAGGATCTCCTCGACCGCGTGGCTGAGCCGGTGGATCTCGTCGATGAACAGCACGTCCCCCTTGCCCAGCGCCGTGAGCACGGCGGCCAGGTCGCCCGCGCGCTCGATGGCCGGCCCGGAGGTGGTGCGGATCTGGGCGCCCATCTCGGCCGCCACGATGTTCGCAAGGGTCGTCTTGCCGAGCCCGGGCGGCCCATACAGCAGCACGTGGTCGACCGGCTCGGACCGATGCTGCGCCGCGTCGATCAAAATGGCGAGGTTCTGCTTGACTCGATCCTGGCCGGCGAACTCGTCGAGTCGGCGCGGCCGGACGGTCGACTCGAGGGCGAGCTCCTCGTCAGCGATCTCCGTGCTGCTGATGCGCTCGATGGTCATCGGTCCCCGCTCGAATCGAACATGTGAGCGATTCTAGTCGAGCGCCTCGCTCGCCCACCGCCTGACGAGCTCATGGTGCGCAGACCAGGCTTGCCAGACCGATTCGGCCCATCCGCGCACGAGGCGCCCGTGCGATTCGGCGTCTTCGGCCGCCAACGCGTCCAACACTGTCAGCCCGTAGACCGCCGGCGCGTCGAGCCACGGCCATTCGCGATCCTCCCTTGCCAGGCGCCGAGTGATCGGATTGAGCCGCGCGCCTCCCAGCCCGTGCTCGAGCCAATGGCAGAGACCGATGAGGTGGATGGAGATCGATTGCCGCTGCCGCTTGCCGTCGACGCCCGGATGCTGCACCGCGTAGACGTCCACCGTGTGCCGATGAATCCAGCCATACCCGGGGTCCTGGAACTCGCGAGCGATGAGCTCGCCGAACGCCGCCCAGCAAGCGGCGGATGCGCCGATGTACTCATGCGTCGTCCCGCGCGTGAGCGGCAGGAAGCGCGCTCCGCACCCCGGACAGGCCTCGCCCAGTGACTCGAGATCCATTGGTGTATCGACGTCCGGTGGGTGTGCGGCGACCTCGACATTCGCGACCAGCCCGGGATGCCGATCGAGCACGGATCGAAGTCCCTCGTCACCGACGGCGTCATCTGCCAGCCCGAATGCGGTGCGACGAAGCAGGACGGGCGGGGCAAGGCGCCCGTCTGCGCTGCTGGCGATGATCGGCCTGTCGCTGGACGTCTCGAGGAGGGCGCGGATCGTGCTGATCGGGAGTGTGGGCTGGTCGCCGAGCAGAACGACCGCGGCGTCCAGCTCAGCCGGCACCGCCGCGAGGCCGAGCCGGAGGGAGCGGCTGAGGCCCGCGGCCGGCTCGGGGTTGACCTCCGCGACGACGTCGGGCGGGACGGCGATCCCCGGCGGGACGACGGCGATGACCGGACGGAGGCCCGCGCGATGCGCGAGGTCGCACACCGCGAAGAGCATGGTGGCGGTGCCCAGTGGCGCAAGCTGTTTCGGCCGGCCGAAGCGCGATGAGGCGCCTGCAGCGAGGATGACGGCCGCTACCTGCATCGGCCCATTCTGAAGGCGCCGGCACTCCGCGGCGTTCCTCCCAAGCGTCAACCGACTGCGATGTCATCCATCTCTCGCCACATGATCCACGGCGCTGCGTACTCGCGCGTTACCAGCGGCTTACGATGCGCACATGCCTGAGTCGTTTGAGCTGCTCATCGAGCACGGGACGGTCGTCGACGGCAGCGGCAGGGCTGGATTCGCGGCCGCCGTCGGCGTCCGAGATGGCCGCCTGGAGGTGATCCGGGGAAAGACCGACGCGCTCCACGCAGCGTCGCGGATCGATGCGACCAACCGGGTTGTGGCGCCGGGCT
>Ga0136613_10000162_pt1 | contig 26243 bp, 24 predicted proteins | sample AntDrymUQ2722106_2_FD_106649 | JGI IMG/M metagenome (GOLD analysis project Ga0136613, IMG submission 106649) | Polar desert sand microbial communities from Dry Valleys, Antarctica - metaG UQ272 (21.06) | ecosystem: Environmental > Terrestrial > Soil > Desert | place: Antarctica: Dry Valley... | reverse complement strand
GCCGCGATCGCCTCGTGGATCCCGTCCGGGTAGATCCGCTTCGCCTCGGGCTTCTCATGCTCGAGACCTTCGCCCCAGACTGTCGCTCTCAGCGGACCGTCCACGATCACGAGACGCCTGACGCTTCGCGGCTCTCGACCGGCGCCATCAGCTCCTCGACCCGACGGCGCACCGCTGGGACGAGCTCGAGGGGGACGTGCTCGATGATCAGGGCGAGATCCGGTCGCCTCGTGCGCAGAAACTCGAGATAGGGCTCTTGAGAGAACGCGCCGGTGCCGAACCCGGGCGTTCCCGCCTGAGCGCCGTCCGGGGAGACGTCCTTGAGATGCGCGAGCACGAAGCGCGGCTCGAACCGATCGAGGAGCTCGCTCGTCGCAAGTTCTTGAACAGGCATCAGGTCGCTCGACAGATAGTTGTAGGGGTCGCACACCACCTGCAGATGCTGCGTCGGGAAGCGACCAAGGAGCGCGGTGAGCTGACCCTGTGTCTTCAGAACGGTGCCGACGTACGTCTCGACGGCGAGGATCACACCCCGTTCCTCCGCAACGGGAAGAAGGGTCTCGAGCGCCTCGTAGAGAAGTTCCCATGCGTCCTCGCTCGAGTTCTCGGGGGTGTCGGTCCAGTCTCCGTGAGAGCTCATCGTCCCCGTCTCGGTGGCCACGACGTACGAGCCCAGCGCCGGGGCGATCTCGAGACATCGGCGAACGTGCTCGACGTTCGCTCGCCGCACCTCGGAATCCGGCGCAACCAGGTTCCGATAGCCGCCGAGCGCCGGGATACGGATGTCGTGTGCCTCCAGCACAGCTCGTCCCGATTCGGCGCGAGCGACATCGTCGAGGCATTCGTCCAAGAGTGGCCCCATGAGTTGCACGGCCTCGAGGCCGTGCCCGGCAAAGGTGTCCGCCAGCCGCTCCCACTCGCCACCGTCGAACTCGGACGAGAACGCGCCGAAGCGCAACGAGTCGGCGGTCCCGTCGAATCCTGAGAACACCGATCGCGTGAAGCTCAGGTCACGGGACACGAGCGGCGGAGGGGCGGGCGGCGTCTCGAGGGTGAGCCAGCCGTCGTACCCGATCTCGGCGAGCGCGAGTGCGCTCTCGGCGAAGTCGACGCGGCCTGTGCCCGGCCGGCAGTCACCCGTCCGAACGCGGGTGTCCTTGACGTGGACGCGGGTGACGAGCTCACCGAGCGCACGGATCTCGGTCGGGCCGTCCAGACCCTTGTGGGCGAGCGGGTTGGCGAGATCGAAGTAGCAGCCGAACGCCTTCGAGTCGACGCGGGAGGCGAGGGAAGCGATGCGGTCGGCCGGCAGCGACCCTTCGAAGCAGAGAGTCACACCGTGCCTGCCGGCCTCCGGGCAAAGCGCTCGAAACGCTGCAACGGCCCGCTCGTCATCGGCGTCGCTCACCAGCTCCGCTCGCTTGAAGAACGGGATGAGGATGACGTCCGTCCCGAGCTGTCGCGCCCACGCGATCGCATGCCTGACATCTGCCTGCGCACGGCTCGATGCCTCCGGGCTCGCGTCCGCGATGCCGCCTTCGTCATTGTGCTCGCCGAGCACGAGCGCGGGAATCTCGAGCCCCACGGACTCCTTCGTCCGTCGCAGGCGCTCGAGCCTTCCACCGGCCGCGGCGAGGTCATCCCTGCTCACGACGACCTCGACGCCTGCGAAACCAGCTCGCTTCGCCCGCGCGAACACCTCCTCGTCGTCGCGCCCTCCGATCACCACGTCCATCACCGCGGCTTTCACGACTCGCCTCGAGTCAGCGCCCGCTCCTGACCGAGCGCGACCGGTCGGCCGTCGTCCTCGGCCGAGCGGCAAGCGGCCAGAGTCATTTCCAACGAAAGCAGGTTGTTGCGCGCCGAGTTGTACGGCTCCCGCTTCTCGACGATCGCCGTGACCAGCTCGCCCATCGCTCCTGCGAATCCGTTGGTGTGCCACGATCCTTCGAGCTGGAACCGCGTGGTCGTCCCGTCGCGCTCGAGCTCGAGGAGCTCCTCACCAGACACAGGCCCCGAGCCGAGGACGGCACCTCGGATCGTTCCCTCGGAGCCGTGGATCCAGAACAGCTTGCGGGGTCTCGTGGTCTCCACGGAGCCGACGCCGCGGATCAGCGCGCTCGAGCCGTCCTCGTAGTCGATCGCCGCCCAAACGCCCCACGGCGCCTTGCTTTCGGGCGGCTGGTTCGGCGTTCGGTACTCGAGCGCCCGGACCGCGCCGACGGTCTTCGTCTCGAGCCAGCAGCGGGTGATGTCGAACCAGTGGACGGAGTAGTCGTAGAGAACGAGATGCTCGATCTCGTCGAAGACGGTGCCGATCGTGAAGCCGTAGTTGTGGTGATACAGATGGGTGACGGCGACGACGTCGCCGACAGCGCCTTGCTCGATGAGCAGGGTCGCCGCTCGCCACGCGGGCGCCCAGCGCCCATTCTGGTTGACCGCGACCACGAGCCCGAGGCGCTCGCCCACCTCGACGAGCTCGCGGGCCGTCTGCAGGTCGGCCGCGAGAGGCTTCTGCGCGAGCACGTGCTTGCCCGCTGCCAGCGCCTGCCGGACGAGCGCGGGACGCACGTCGGGGTGGGTCGCGACGTCCACGATCTCGATCTCCGGATCGCTCAGGAGCTCGTCGAGCTCTCGAAAGACCGTCTCGACGCCGAACTGCTCACATACCCCATCTGTCGCTTCCGGACGCACGTCGTAGACGCCGACCACACGCTGGCCGAACCGCCTGTAGCCGGGAAGATGAGCCGTCCTGACGACCTCGCCGCACCCGACGATGCCGATGCCGGGGCGATAGCCCTCCGGAAACGATGGTCGGTAGTCGAGCTCAGTCTCGAGCCTGATAGCTGCGCTCATGGACGCTCGACCACCTGTGTCGTTCGCACGTATCTGGCGGCGAGCTCCGGCTCTCCGGCCTGCAATCGCCTCGGCGGTAGCCCATTGACGATCGCCTCGAGATCGTCGACGACTCGGCTCCCGATCTCCCACAGGGCTTCCTGCACGAGCCCGGCGCGATGGGGGGACAGAATCGCTCCCGGCGCCGTCCGAATCGGATGCTCCGGGCCGAGCGGCTCCGTCGGGAACACATCGATCGCGGCGCGAAAGCGACCCTCGAGCACCAGCTCGGTCAACGCATCGAAGTCGACGACATGGGCGCGGCTCACGAGGACGAGCGCGGCATCGGGCCGCACGAGCTCGAGTAGCTCGCGCGAGAGAAGCGCCCGGTTCTCGCTCGTAGGCGTCGCGAGCACGAAGATGACGCGCGAGCTCTCGAGCAGTCCCCGCAGGCTCGTCGGCTCGACCCGCTCGTCTTTCAGGTACGCCTCGGTCAGCCAAGGGTCATACGCGGAGACTTCGCAGCCGAACGGCTCGATGAGCGCACGCAAGCGCCGTCCGATGTTCCCGAAGCCGACGAAGCCCACCTTCTTGCCGCAAAGGAGAAACGTGCCGAGCCCGTCGGCGCTGCTCAGCCAGCGCTCGTCGCCCGTCCGGACCGTACGGTCCTCGCTCACGACGTCGCGGCTGAGCGCGAGCGCGAATGCAAGCGCCATCTCGGCGACGGCCTCGGCGAACGCCGGGGCGGCCGAAAGCACCCGGATCCCGCGCTCGAAACAGCGCGCGTAGTCGAGCTCGGGCGGCCAGCCTCCCGACACCGTGAGGATCGCTCGCAGTTTTGGGGCGCCGTCCAAAACAGGCCCGTACCGCCAGCCGGAGCACACCAGGGCGAATGCCTCGGGCAGCGCAGCCGTGAACTCGTCGAGCGGCATGGGCTCGTCGCGTCCCCAAACGACCTCTACGAGATCCGTCAGCCGCTTCGCCACGTCGGCAGTGAAGATGTCGTCCATCGATCTGAAGGACGGATCGACGATGACCTTGGGACGACCAGACATGTCGTTCACTTCTCCCTGTCAGGGCGACGCGGTCACGAGATCACGACGGCGGTATCCGTAGCAAGCGCCTCCGCGCCCGTGTGGATGGCCGTACCCGTTTCGCGGTCCATCCAGCGGATGCGTGTCGGCTCGAGCCGCAGCCAGACATCGCTGTCGGGCTGCGGAAAGAGGTCTGCCGGGATCGAGACCTTCAGCGTGTCCTCGCCGCAGCGCACGGTGACGAGGTTGTGGGAGCCGAGCGGCTCGAGCACGATCACCTTGGCGCGGACAAGTCCCTCGCCAACGGTGGTTTCGACTCCGATCGTCTCCGCGCGGATGCCGAGCACGAGATCGTGTCCCGCGAGAGCCGCCGCGTCACCCGGAAACTCGAACGAGCCCCCGCTGACCTTGACTATCGAGCTGCTGCCGTTGCCCGACACTTCGGCTTCGAGGAAGTTCATCGGCGGCGTGCCGATGAAGCCGCCGACGAACGTGTCCGAGGGATTGTCGTACACCTCGAGCGGATTGCCCAGTTGAACGATGCGACCCTTGTTCATGACCGCGATGCGGTCGCCCATGCTCAGGGCTTCGATCTGGTCGTGGGTGACGTAGATGGTCGTGGCATCGAGGCTCTGGAGCAACGTCTTCAGCTCCGCACGCATCTCCAGGCGCAGCAGCGCGTCGAGGTTCGAGAGCGGCTCGTCCATGAGCAGCACCTCGGCGTTCGTGGCCATCGCGCGCGCGACAGCCACGCGCTGTCTCTGCCCTCCTGACAGCTGCGACGAGTAGCGGTCGAGAAGCTCCTCGATGTGCAACAGGGCGGCCGAGGAGTGAACTCGCTCGTCGATCACCGCTTTCTTCTCCTTCTGCATGCGTAGCCCGAAAGCGATGTTGTCGTACACCTTCATGTGCGGAAAGACCGCATAGCTCTGGAACACCATTGCTATGCGGCGGCGGCGTGGAGGCAAGTCCGTGGCATCTCGATCGCCGATGTAGACGCGCCCCTCGTCGACTCGCTCGAGTCCTGCGAGGCAGCGGAGCAGCGTCGTCTTCCCACATCCCGATGGACCGAGCAGCACCATGAACTCCCCGTCCTTCACCTCGAGATCGACGCCGTCCACCGCGGCAAAGTTGCCGAAGGACTTGTGCACGCCTTCGAAACGGATGTCAGCCATTCTCTCGCGCCCCTTTCGAGCCCGCCCGGTTTCTTCCACGGCGATCGACGTAGGTCATCGAGCCACCCGCCCCCACGTCGTGAGCAGGTACTTGCGGATGATGAAGATGACGACCAGCGCAGGCGCCAGCAGGAAGAATCCGCCCGCAAGCCGGTACGTGAGCGGCGACGTATCCAGCGCGGCCAGCAGCTGCGCCGGCAACGTGCGGTTTCTGAAGGTCAGGATTGCCGCCGCGAATACCTCGTTCCACGAGGTGACGAAGATGAAGATCGCAGATGCGACGATTCCTCCCCGGGCGAGTGGGAGCGCGACGCGCCAGATCGCAGACAGCCGGCTGCAGCCGAGCGTCATCGCCGCCTCCTCCAATTCGTACGAGATCCCCGCGAACACGCTGGCCGTTACGAGCACCGTGAGTGGCAGCGTGAACGCGATGTGCGCCATCGCGACGCCGTAGACCGTGTCGTCGATCCCCACCCGCAGATAGGTCACCGCAAGCGGGATTGCGATGATGATGAGCGGGAACGCGCGCGTGCTCACGAGCGCGAGCTGGAACGGGTTGGCTCCACGAAACGAGAAGCGCGCAAGGGCATAGCCCGCGGGGGTGCCTAAGGCTAGGCAGACAATGATGCTGATGGCAGCCACGTAGGCGCTTCGCCGGAGCGAATCGGTGACGCCGTCGGACTCGAGAAAGACCCGCATGGTCTCGGTCGTGGCCTCTTTCGGGACGAGGTTCTTCGGGTACGCATAGACGGCGTCGAAGCTCGAGAAAGCAGCGATGGTGATCAGGTAGATCGGTGCGAGGATGAAGGCCGAGATGGCCAGCGCCGCGACGTAAGCGAGCACACGGCCGATCCGGATTCGCGGCAGAGCCATCAGCGAAGCCTCCGCTCCCGGGGGGTACGCAGCACCACGAGAACGACGGCTGCGGCGGCGAGGGAGAGCCCGAGGATGACCATCGAGTACGCGGCTGCAACATGCTCATTCTCGTTCGTTGCCTGCCACTTGTAGGCCTCGGCGGCGAGCACCGTTGCGCCCGACCCGGTCAAGGCGATTACGACTGCGAAGACCTCGAAGGCAAAGATCAGGCGGAGGAGAAGCGCGACCTGGATCGATGGCTTGAGCATGGGGAAGATCACGTGTCGAACGCGCTGGAAGAATCCGGCGCCGAACACCTCGGCAGCCTCGACGTAATCGCGTGGGATGGCCTGCAGGCCGGCGAACAGGATGACCATCATGAACGTCGTCGAGCGCCAGATCTCGGCTGCGGCCACCACCATGACGAGCTGCGTCTTCGAGGTCGGGTCGAGGAAGATGAACGGCTGCTCGATGACCCCGACACCTTCGAGAATGGTGTTCAGGTACCCGCGCTCGGTGAAGATCGCCGACCAGGCGATGCCGGCGGCAAGATCAGAGATGGCGAGCGGGAGCAGGAAGATGTAGAGGAAGATGCCTGCTCCTCGGAGCTTCGCGTTCAACAGGAGCGCCATGCCCATCGCGAGGACGAATTGGATGGGGACGATCACGAGGATCAGGAGGAACGTGAAGCTCATCGCGTCGCCGAATGCCGCGTCGTCGACCATCGTTCGGAACGCGGAGGTCGTCCAGTTGCCGCTCTCGTCTCTCAAGGCGAGCCCGAAGCCCTGGATCATCGGCCACACGAAGAAGAGACCCATGTAGACGACGGTGGGGAGGATCAGCCAGTAGGGCAATCCCTCCCACCGTCGCTTTCGGCGCGTGAGCGGCGCGGTCTCTTGGGCTATCGTCGTCACGCGATCAGTGCTGTTGCGTCGTCGTTCCTACTTCACGCGGCAGGGAGCCTTTCCACTCGGCGGATCGGGCGCCCAGCACGGCGCACCTGTCTTGGTGAAGATTTCCTGCAAGAGATCGCCCTGTTCCTTGAGGACGGTCTGGATGTTCTCGTTGTTGCGGACGATCCGTGTGAAGGTGTCGCGATAGATCTTGCTGAAGTTTCCGCCTTCGGCCCCGATCCCGATCGGGAGCAAGGCTTGAACCGAGTCCGGCGACTTCTGCTGCTTGCGTACCGCGGCGGCCTCTGCGAGCAGTCCGGGGGAGATGCTCTTGGAGAGCCTCCCGCTGGCAGCTGGGAAGAATCCGGTGAGAGAGAGGATCTGTGCTTGCGCACCGATCGTCAGCATGTGACGAATCAACGCCTTGGCACCGGCAGGGTTCGGTGCATTCTTGGGGATAGCGAGCCCGACGATGACCGGCATGTACGACCGCGCCTTCGGGCCTTTCGGGACGGGGAACGCAACAAGGTCGTCGGGGCGCTGGTCGAGCGCCGTCTTCAACCGCGCGACGTGATCCCAGCCCAGGAGAACTTCCTCGCTCAACAGCGGATCCTGCATGAACGCGTACGTCAGTGACTGCGGATGGGTGTACTGCCAGAGCTGGCGCATGTAGCCCCATGCCTGTACAGCCTCCTTCGAGCGGAACCCTGTGACGAAGCCTCCAGTGAACGAAGGGATGAGGAAGCCCTGGAGGAAACGGTGGAGCAGCCCGGTGTCGCTGGCGGGCAGCCCGAACCTGTTCTGCCCCGTTCCCTTGCGGATGGCCTTGGCCCAAGCGAACACCTGCCCGTACGTGAGCGCGTCGATGTTGGCGCCCTTGGGCATGTACTTGAGCACGTCCTTGTTCGCGACCATCACGTATGTCGCCGTCGAGTGAGGGATGTAGAACTGGTTCGAAGTCCCCAGCTTCCCGATCTTGATCAGCGGCGCGGGCAAGTTCTTGATCTGCTTGGTCACGTCGTTGACGCCGCTGATGAGGCCCTCGTTCTGGAACGTGACCATGTCGCCGTGGAGGCCGACGAGAACATCGATGTTGCCCTTGCCCCCGGCCTTCGCCTCCGCTCTGACGCGGTCGACGAAGAGGGCGGGGTTGCTGATCGGCGCGAATACCGGGTCCACGTCCCCTCTGAAGCCCTTGAAGACGTACTTGCGAATTCCTTCCTGCTCCGCGATCCCGCCGAACTGGCCGAAGAACGCCGTGACCTTTCCTGCGTTCTGAGACGGGCCTGCGAGTGCGCGGCTCGCGCCACCCAAGCCGCCCAGCGCGAGCACGGCCCCTACACCGCCGGCCTTTACGAGCGCGGAACGCCTGTCGAGTGTCTCCTCCCAAAGGGGGCTGCTGTCGTTCTCGGTGCTCATGCGATCCTCCTGTGCCGGTGGGGAGCGCGCGGCACCGATTCGACCGGCCGCACACCCATGACCTGATCTCTCCAAACCCATCTTCGGGGAGACTTCTGCACCCTGCTCCTCCGATCCGGAAGCCAGCGTTGCTTCATCACTTCGCGACCGTTTTGCCATGCGGATGTAACAAAAAACGCAGTCGAAGTCAATGCGCCGCCTGTGACGTCGAGGGGCTTGCAGAGCCCGCGCCGTTTCCGTGCAGGGAGTCGAGGACGAGCGCCGCCGTCCAGGCGAACTGCTCGCCGCCCTGTCCACGCCCGGTCACGGGGCTGTAGTGCTCGTAGAAGCCAGAGCTCCGCGCCAGCTCGACCAGCGCGCTCCGAACCTCCGCGGCGAGGGTCGGGTACCCATAGCGGTCGAGACCGCGCTGGAGAACCCAGTTGAGAATCGGCCAGACCGGGCCACGCCAGTAGCGCGAGGCCTGAAAGCCGGGATCTCCTGGCGAGAGGCTCGTCACCGCCCAGGCGGAATCGCCTACGCCGACACGCGACTCCGCGAGCCGCGCAACCATGCGCTCCGCCCGCCCGCCGGCCGGTACCCCCGCATACAACGGTGAAAGGCCCGCGGCGGTTCGCACATCGACGAGCTCTCCGGCGTTCACGTCGTAGTCGACGTACACCGCGTGCTCCTCGTCCCACAGGTCGTCGAGTGCCAACGCCGTGCTTTCGGCACGGGCGTCGAACGGCGCCGGGTCGGCGCCGACGATGCGCGCGATCTCGGCGAGGTCCCTGTTCGACTGCACGAGGAGGGAATTGAAGAGGACGGGCTGGAGCGCGAACGGCGTCACGCGCCTCATCTCCGAGGAGTCGTACGCGAGCTCGCGAAACATGCTCACCAGGTAGACGTAGCGGTCGTACTCACCGTTGGTGGGCCGTTCGGTCGCCTCGGCGACGTCGACGTCCACACGCTCGTACTCCGGCAGCAAGCCGGCGTCGAAGGAGATGCGCCCGAGCGCGGCGTCCCAGAGCGGGGAGTTGTCCATGCCCGACTCCCACGGGTGCCAGATCTCGGCGAGGCCGCCTTCGGTCCGGGCGCGCTCGCGGTACAGGTACGCGTGCCACGCGGCGAGCTTCGGCAGCAACTCCTCGAGGAAGAGCACCGCCCGCGCGCGGTCGCTTGCCAGGCGGTACACCTGCAGGGCCGCCGTCGCGTGGATCGGGGGCTGGACGATTCCCGAGGTCTTCGGCGACTCCGGAGCGTCAGGTGATCGCTCGGTCTGCCAGAACTCGGGACCGGGGAAGTACCGAGCCCCGTCGGTGAACACGATGTGCGGCAGCAGGCCGCTCCGCCACTGCCCGGAGAAGAGCGAGCGAAGCTCCATTTCCGCCCGTTCCTGGTTCCAGGAGGCGTAGCCCATCGCGATGCAGGCCGCATCCCAGCTCCATTGGTGGGGATAGAGGCCACGCGAGGGGGAGGTCGCGTGACCGAGCCAGTTGGCTTCCAGCACCGCCTTCGCCGTGCCGATCACCGCCGCGTCACCTACGGGTTCGGCGGTCCGTCCGGTCTCGAGCGCGCCGTCGCTCACACCCGTCCCTTCGCGTCGTCTCGGATATTTGCAATCGTCAGATAACAAAATGGTCACCTGTAAGTCAACTGCATGAAGGGGGTGTCTCGAGACGTGGAGATCGCTGCCGACCGGGTGAGTAGAGTGCGGTTTTCCATGACGAGCGAGGAGCAGATGGACATCGATCCTCGCCAGCCGATTCCGCTCTACTTCCAGCTCAAGACGCTTCTCCGCGAGGAAATCCTGAGCGGGCGGTACACCGGCCCGGACGATCGTCTGCCGACCGAGCACGAGCTGTGCGCCCGCTACAAGATCAGTCGAACTCCCGTCACTCGGGCGTTGACGGAGCTGGCGGACGAAGGCGTGATCCTTCGCCACCGGCGCCGCGGATCGTTCGTCAATCCACATTGGCTCGGGCGCCGCCCGGATCATCCCGAGATTCGCGTCGTCGTCCCCTCCGAGGGCCCGTGGGCGCGGATGATCCGAGACGCCGCCGGCAAGCCCAACCAGATCAACGTGGTCAAGGTTCCTCGCCAATCTCTCCACCAGATGCTCACGCACGCGGTCGCCGAGGGCCAGGCACCGGATCTGGCCGTCCTCGACTCCGTGTGGGCTCCCGAGTTTGCGGTCGCGGGCTTCATCCATGCCCTCGAGGAGCTCAACGAAAGCTGGGTTCGACAGGAGCACGAGGCCGACTTCCTCGAGCCGCTCGTCCGGGCAAACCGCTACGAGGGCAAGACTTTCGGCGTCTCACCTTTCGCCGATGCAAGCGGAGTCTGGTACAGGCGGCAGAAGCTCGAGTCGCTCGGTCTCGAGCCGCCGGCGACCTGGGCCGAGCTCCGAACGGCGGGTCATGCGATCGCCGAGGCCGGTCTTCGCGATCCGGTGGTCATGCCGGGTGGCGGAATGGCCGGGGAGACCACCGCCTACTGCCTGATCGCGGTCCTCGCCTCGAACGCCGCGCACGTGCTCGGCGCCGGCGGTGTGACCCTCGGCTCCCGTGCCGCAGCACAGGCTCTCCGCTTTCTGCGCAGGCTCGTCGAGGAGCGCATCGTCCCCTCTTCAGTGGTGGGGTACGACTGGACGCAGCCAGTTCGGCTCCTGGCCGAAGGGCGCGCCGCGCTCAGCCTCGGCGGGCTCTACGAGGCGCAGACGTTGGCGGAGACACTAGAGATCCACCACTACGAGGTTTGGGACGACTTCGGGTTCACGTGTGTACCGGCCGGCCCGCAGGGATCGCCCGCAAGCGTCACTGGGGGGATGATGTTGGCGGTCTTTCGCCAAGCCGCTCAGCCCAGACTCGCGATGCGACTTCTCGAGCGGATCGTCGAGCCCGAAGCCCTCGCTCGAGTTGCACGCGCCACCGGTCGAGTTCCCTCTCGACGCTCGGCGATCGAACTCGTCGTCCCCGACCTTCCGTCCCTTTCCCAGGTGGTCGAGATCCTCGAACAGGCCGTGGCGAGGCCATGGGTGCCGTCCTACCCGCGGGTTTCCGTGCAGCTACAGACGATGCTCGAGGCGGTCCTCACCGGACGACTCGGTCCTGCCGCCTCCGTGCAGCGCACCGCGGAGATGATCGCCGCGATCACCGGGCTCCCGCTCGTGCACGAGCGTGCAGGCGCGGCCGCGGCTGCCGCAGCGTGATCGCGTGAAACCTCGTGCGCTCATGATCGAGGAGGCTCGAGCAGTCCTCGCGGCCAACGACATGGGGTCGTTCGTCCGGCCAGGCAAGGAGCTCTACCCGCACCAGTGGAACTGGGATTCGGCCTTCGTCGCCCTTGGGCTGGCACGGGTCGACCCCGAGCGAGGGCGGACGGAGGTGCGATCCCTTCTCGCGGGCCAATGGAGCGACGGAATGGTCCCGCACATCGTGTTCCATGTCCCCGCGCCCGACTACTCCCCGGGGCCGGAGTTGTGGGACTCCGCCGCCTGCGAGCAAGCGCCCGGAATTCCCACGAGCGGCCTCACACAGCCACCGGTGCTCGCCACCGCTGTGCGGATCTTGCACGAGGCGTCACCGGACGGATCGTTCCTCGAGAAGGTCGTCCCTGCCCTCGAGCACTGGCACACATGGCTGCACCACGAGCGCGCTATCGACTCGGGCCTCGTCGCCATTCTCCATCCGTGGGAGGGAGCGGACAACTCGCCGCGGTTCGACCGGGCGCTGGAGCGGCTCGAAGTGGACGGCGAGCTCGAAATCAAGCGGACGGACAGTGACGAGATCGACGCCTCGGAACGGCCGACCGATCGGGACTACCTGCGCTATCTGTACCTCGTTCGGCGACTGCGAGAGCACGACTACCGGCCCACCCTCGAGGGCTGGCCGTTCGTCTTCGTCGATCTCACCTTCAACTCGATCCTCGCCGCGGCCGAGGCCGACCTCGCGTGGCTCTGGGGCGAGCTCGGCGGAGACGGGGATCGAGCAAGCGCTGCCGCTGAGCGCCTGCGCGAGGCGCTCGCGGTCCGCTGGGACGAGGCCGGAGCGGTCTACGTCGAGGACGACGGCGACCCGGCGGGGGCGGACGAGACCATCGACGCGATGTTCCCGCTCTATGCCGGCGTTCCGGAGCCCGACCAGGCGTGCCGACTCTTCGAGGAGGCGCTGTGGGCGCCGACACGCTTCGGACCCTCGTCCGAGGCCCCGTGGGCGGTGACGTCGGCATCGAAATCGAGTCCCGCGTTCGATCCACGACGGTATTGGCGCGGTCCCGTCTGGGTGAACGTGAACTGGTTCTTCATTCAGGGCCTGGAGCGATATGGGCTCCGGGCCGAGACGGACGAGCTGCGGCGGATGACACTCGAGCTCGTCAGCCGGTCCGGGTTCGTTGAGTACTACGACCCCAGGACGGGCGAGCCCCTCGGTGTCAGTGAGTTCTCGTGGAGTGCGGCGTTGACGCTCGACCTCCTGCTGCGTACGTGAGCTACGACCCGAACCCTCGCTACCCACTCACGGGAGGCGTAATCGAGCGCGGGTTCGTCGCGCTGGGGGACGCGATCGTCCGCGAGAGGCCTCGGAGACTCGCCGTCGACGGCCCGGTGGCGCTTTCCTGGGATGCCTTCGTCGCTCGCCTTCGCCACGAGCTAGCTCGGCGCGAAGTCACGACTCGAATCGTCGATGTTCGCCGCTTTCTCGTCCCGTGGGAGGAGGTCCGGCGGCGGACACGAGCCAGCGTCATCCCGGACGATCCGGTCTTCGGACGCATCTTCAAGGGAGTCCTCGCCGACCTCTTCGACGACTTGCCACAGATCGACCCGACAGATGACGGCAAGGTCGTCGTCATGTTCGGGCCGGGAAGCGGCCTGATCGAGCACGACCGGCTCTGGTACGCCGATCTCCCGAAACGCAACGGCCTTGCCGCGGTGCGGGGAGGCGAGGCGGGAAACCTCGGACAACCGGTCGGCGAAGCCGGCTCCGAGCAACGGCTCCTCTTCGTCGACTGGCCCGTGCTCGAGCGGCACAAGCAGGAGCTCCTCCCGCGGCTCGACCTCTACATCGATCTGAGCGACCCCGAGACGCCGCGCTCGCTCGAGGGGGAGACGCTTCGGCAGTCGCTGCACGAGCTCGCAGGAAAGCCCTTTCGCACGCGCCCGACCTTCCTCCCCGGCCCCTGGGGCGGCCACTGGCTGCGAGACGCCCTCGGGATCGCGACCGACGCACCGAACCTCGCGTGGTCCTACGAGCTGATCACCCCGGAAAGCGGGATCCTCCTCGGCGCCGACGATCCGGTCGAAGTCGGGTTCGAGCTGCTCATGGCCGCGGAGCGTGAGCGCGTTCTCGGAACCGAGCTCGCTGCGCGATTCGGGGTCTCGTTCCCGATCCGGCTCGACTACCTGGACACGATGGCAGGCGGCCATCTCTCGATTCAGTGCCACCCCTCCGAGAAGTACATGCGCGAGACGTTCGGCCTCCCCTACACGCAACACGAGACGTACTACGTCGTGGACACCAAGGCTGGAGCCGAGATCTTCCTCGGCCTACGAGAGAACGCCGACCTCGGAGCCTTTCGCGCCGAGGCGAAGCGGGCGGAGGATCCTGGTCACGAGCTGGAGCCCGAGCGTTACCTGCAGACGCACCCCGCCGTTCAGCATCGCCTCTATCTCATCCCGGCGGGCACCCCGCATGCGAGTGGCGCAGACAATCTCGTGCTCGAGATCAGCGCCACTCCGTACCTGTACACGCTCCGCTTCTACGACTGGCTCCGCCGCGACCTCGAAGGCAAGCTGCGGCCGGTGCACCTCGACCATGCCTTCTCGAACCTCGACCCGTCCCGCTCGGGCGACTCCGTTCGCCAGGACCTCATTCCGGAGCCGAAGCCGATTCGAGAAGGAGTGGGTTGGGTGGAACTCGAGCTCGGCAGGCTCCCAGACCTCTTCTTCGCCGTGCATCGGCTCGACTTCGAAGAGGTCATCGAGGACGACACGGCGGGTCGGTTCCACGTACTGAACCTCGTTGCGGGAGAGCAGGTCGACATCGAATCCAGCGCGGGCGAGGCGCACGGGCTCGCGTACGCGGAGACGATCGTCATCCCTGCCTCTGTCGGCCGCTACCGCCTGCGGCGCGTCAATGGTGGGCCGTGCAAGGTCGTCAAGGCCTTCGTCCCATGAAGGCCGCCGAGGTCGTCGGCGCGCTCGACATCGGCGGCACCCACGTAGCCGGAGGGCGGGTGAATGTCGCCACGACGTCGGTCGATTCTCGATCCCGAATCTCCGAGCCGCTCCCCGCGGCAGGTAGTCGCGTGGAGTTGCTAGCTGCCCTTTCACGAGTGACGCGGTCGATCGCGGAGCCGGATCTCGCGTCCATGGGCGTGGCCGTGCCTGGCCCTTTCGACTACGAACGAGGCGTCTCCGAGATGACCCACAAGCTCGACGGCCTCCACGGAGTCGACCTTCGCTCGGAGCTACACGCCGCGTCGGCGCTGTCCGATCCCACCGCGATTCGCTTTCTCAACGACGCGGAGGCGTTCCTGCTCGGCGAGTGGTGGGCAGGCGCAGCGCGGGGCCATACCCGTGCCGTCGGCGTCACTCTCGGAACGGGGATCGGCTCCGCGTTTTGCGAGGAGGGCGAAATCGTGCGTTCGGGCTCACGCGTCCCTCCACGCGGCGAGCTGCACCGGCTTCGGTTCCGCGGCGCCCCCGTCGAGCAGACGATCTCACGCACTGCTCTTCTCGCCGACTACGGCACTCGGCCGGACGAAGATCTCGACGTCGAGCACATCGCGGCTCGAGCGCTGGCGGGAGACCTGCCCGCACGTCACGTCTTTACACACCTGGGAACGGCCCTCGGGCGGTTCCTGACTCCGTGGCTGCAAGCGTTCGAGCCGAGCTGCCTCGTCGTGGGCGGATCGATCGCGCGCTCTTGGGCGCTGTTCGAAGACAGCCTGCGCGCCGAGGTGGAGCCGATTCCAGGACTCCGAACCGTGACCGTCGCCGAGCAGCTCGAGGACGCGGCGCTTCTCGGAGCTGCACGACACGCGTCGCGTCGTCGGTGATGGCGGGCCGTCCGCTCGATCCGCAGGTCGAGGCGTACCGTCGCGAGCGGCATGCCGCCGGGATGCGCCCGCTCCACGAGCTCTCCGTCGCCGAAGCACGCGGAGCGGAGCTCTCTGAGCTCCAGCCAGCGTTTCCGGAACCCGTTGCACAGGTCTTCGATCGCACGCTGCCCGGTATCGAAGGGGGCGTTCCGGTCCGCTTCTACCTGCCCGAGGCCGCCCGCCCGCTTCCCGTCCTCGTGTACCTCTTCGGTGGAGGCTGGGTGCTCGGCTCCCTGGAGGCCGTCGATCCAGTCTGCCGACGGCTCGCAAACGCGACGCCGTGCGCGGTCGTCTCGGTCGGGTACCGGCGTGCCCCGGAGCATCCCTTCCCCGCCGGGCTCGAGGACTGCTACGCGACAGCGCGCTGGGTCGCGGAGCATGGCGCCGAGCTCGGCCTGGATCCCGATCGGCTCGCCGTCGGCGGCGCTAGCGCAGGCGGCAACCTCGCAGCGGCAGTGGCGCTGCTTGCACGAGAACGCGCGGGACCCGAGATCGCGCTCCAGCTGCTCGTCTATCCCCCGCTCGACCAGCGAGCCGACACCCCGTCGATGCACGAGACGCTCGATCCTCTTCTCTTCGGACGCAAGGACCTCGAGTGGTGTTGGTCTCACTACCTCGCCGATCCCGAGGACGGCGACAACCCGCTGGCGTCACCGCTCCGCGCGCGCGACTTTCACGGACTCCCAGCAGCGCTCGTGATCACCGCCGGGATCGACCCGCTTCGCGACCAGGGAGAGGTCTACGCATCGCGCCTTACGGAAGCTGGTGTGTCGAGTGAGCACGTGCGCTTCGAGGGCGCAGTGCACGGCTTCTTCTCGAATACCGGCCGGTTCGACGCGGCCGTCGAGGCGCAGGCGCTCGCGGCATCCGCGCTTCGGCGCGCATTCCGGCCTACCTAGAGGCTTGATGCGGGTTACGCCTACGCACGGCTGGGGCATGCACGCCAAACCCACTTCAAGCCTCTAGGGATAGGGGTCCCCGCCGGGATCGGTTGTCGTCGTTGTCGTTGTCCCCGGCGGCGGGGCGGTCGATCCCACCCGGATCTGGCCGCGGATCTCTCCTGCCGGGTTCCTCGCCGTATGGACGTTCACGTAGGCACCTCCGATCAGCAACGCCCGTACGACTCCTGCCCGTGCCTTGAGCGAGCCGCGGGAGCCACTGCGGCAGGGGCCGCAGAGGGCGAGTGCGACCGGCCCCGGGCGGCCCGGCTTACCCAGGTGCACGTGTGCGGCGGCCGCCTTGCCGCTCAGATCGCGAAACGTCAAGTGCCAGGTGAGCGTTCCCGCGGTGCTCTTGCGCTCGAGCGTCGCAATGAAGTCTCCGCGCGCGGTTGCACGCGTGCCCTTCGGTTTTGGAATCTCTTGCCGCGCGTCGAGCCGGGCCGTCAGTCGAACTGCCTCGACAGCCACGCTCTCCTCGCCAGCAGCCGTGCCGATACCCGCCCACAAACCGGCGGCAAACAGCGCTGTCGCGACAGCGCACAGGATGACCCTTCGCATCTCGAGCATCGTCGTCGCCCTCCGTGCGGTTTCGTTCTTCCTCTATCTCTTCGCGACAACCCACCTGACTGGATTTTCGAGCCAGAGAAACGGGAAGTTGAGCACCTGTCTAGCATGAACTCGTGCCGGTAATCGCCTGGATCTTGTTGGGCAGCCTCCTCGCTGCCCTCCTGGTCGCAGTGCTCCTTTGGCGAGCGCTACGTCGCCTCCGGGCACGGACGGCCCGGACCGACGACCTCGTCGCCGCGGCTCGCAAGGCAGTGCGGGCCGCAGCCGAGGAGGAAGCCACGGCCCAAGCCGATCACTTGCGGGTCACCGTCTCGCGTGCTCATGCCGACTCCATGTCCACGTACGTGGTCGAGGAACGACGGTTGTCGGATCAGCGTCGTGGAGAGCTCGGCGTGCGCGAGCGCGAGCTTTCCGAGCGACTTGCCGAGATGGTCGCTGCTGTCGAGCGGCGCGCGGAGGAACGCTTGCGCGCGTGGGAGGCCGACCTCGAGCGCGCCCAGAGAGCACTCGAAGGGGAGGTCTCGAAGCTCGAGCACTTCCAGCGGCAGCAGATCGCGGACGTCGAGGCACGCATCCTCTCGGAGGCCGACGAGCTCGGATCGACCGTCGACCAGCAGCGGGCGGCCGCGATCCGGCTCCGCGAGGAGCTCGAGCGGACGACCAGGGACGCGCTTGGCGAGGCCCTCGAGGAGCTACAGCTGCAGGCGGACGACCGGCGCAGGGCGATCGAGGACGTCACCGAGCGGCTGCGTCAGCACGAACACGCGGTAGCCGAGCAGGTCGATCGTGCGGAGAGCGAGGCGCGGACGCGGATCGAACTGGCATTCGCAGAGCTCGAGAAGCGGCAGGTCGCGGAGCTCGAGCGCGCGACCGCCCGCGAGGTCGACCGCCTCTCGGAGGCCGGCGCACTCGAGTTCGAGAATCGCATGCGCGCGATTCGCGAGGAAGCGGCGGGTCGGCTCCGCGAGGAGCTCGATCGAACCTCCGAGACCTTCTTGCGGCGGGCGGACGGCCTGATCGCCGACCAGCTCCAGCAAGCCGCGACCGCTGCCGCGCAGCGGCTCGACGACCGAATCGTCGAGCTCGCGCGGCGCTACGAGGCCGCACGCTCGTCGGCGGGTGTGTAGCGGGCGTTCGGAACTTCTGAACTCGTCCAACTATCCGGCGAAGGGAACGTCTCTAAGACACCGAATCCCACGCCCATGGCCGAGACGACCGAAGCCCCACTCTGGAACGAGAACGAGCCCGCGAAGGTGGAGAGCTGGCGCCTGCACATCCTGCTCGAGGCCGGCTATCCGGTGCATCTCGCCGAGCGGATCGCAGGGAGCGAGGTCGATCTCCACGACGCGGTTCAGCTCGTGACCCGCGGCTGCGACCACACCACGGCGGCCGAGATCCTGCTGTAACGCGGCGGGCTAGGCTCTGGCCGTGAAGGTCGAGCCCGTGCTCTACGGGGATCGCAAGGTCTACACCGTCTCCGCGTTCAATCGCGGGGTCGCCCACTTCCTTGGCCGCCTGCCCACGCTCTGGGTCGAGGGCGAGATCCAGGAGCTCCGTCGCAATGCCGCCTGGGCAAACGTCTTTCTCACGCTGAAGGATCCGAAGACCGGGGCGACGCTCAAGGTCACGATCGCCCGCGCGACGTTCGATCGCCTGGAGCTCGGGCTCGTGGAGGGCGAGACCGTCCACGTCTCGGGACGCGCCGAGCTGTATGAGCTGAAGGGGGAGCTCGGCTTGCGAGCCCGCGCTCTCGAGCGCGTGGGAGTCGGCGGGCACCTCGTGGCACTCGAGCGCCTCAAGCGGGAGCTCGCGGCCGAAGGGCTCTTCGCGCCCGAACGCAAGCGGCGCCTCCCGCGCGTGCCGCGCGCGGTGGGCATCCTCACCGGCGCTGACACCGCCGCACGCGGCGACTTCATCGCGACCATCGGCAGGCGCTTTCCGGCCACCAAGGCGATCGTCTGCGAGACGCGGGTGCAAGGGCGAGGCGCGCCCGAGGCCATCATCGCCGGCCTGCGGGCGCTCGCCGCACATCCGGAGGTCGACGTCGTGGTGCTCACACGAGGAGGCGGCAGCTTCGAGGATCTCCTCCCCTTCAGCGCCGAGCGGGTCGTTCGAGCGGTCGCCTCGTGTCCGGTGCCCGTGGTCTCAGCCGTCGGTCATGAGCAGGACACGCCCCTCTGCGATCTCGCAGCCGACGCGCGCGCAGCCACTCCCACGGCCGCCGCCGCGCTCGTCGTGCCCGACCAGCAGGAGCTCCGTGCCGCCGTCGAGACGTGCAGGCAGCGGCTCCATGTCTCCGTGCGCACGGTCCTCGAGCGTGACGCGACGAGTCTCCGGCGACACGGTGAGCGCCTGCGTACGGCGCCTCGCCTGCTCATCGAGCGGCGGCGCGCCGGGCTCGACCATGCCGGTGCCCGGCTGCAGGCGCTTTCTCCGCTCGCGACCCTCGCTCGCGGGTACGCGATCGTCCGGGCCGATGGAAAGGCCGTACGTACAGTCGGTGCGGTGCAAACCGGCGACCGGCTGGAGATCGAGCTCGCCAAGGGCGCGCTCGGAGCGCGGGTGGAAGAGATCGTGTCGTGAGCGAGGAGCGCACGTTCGAGGAGCTCCAGAAGGAGCTTCAGGAGGTCGTCCAGCGCCTCGAACACGGCGATGTCGCGGTCGACGACGCCATCGCGCTCTTCCGGCGAGGGGAGGAGCTCTACCGCGCGTGTGTCGAGCGGCTACGGACGGCCGAGCTCAGGATCGAGGAATTGGCACCTCCTCCACCGTGACAGGAGGCCCCCGGTTCGTGTATGAATCGCCCCATGGCGAAGCCCACACCTGATCTGCTCCGCAAGGTTCCGCTCTTCGCCGGGCTCGACGACAAGGAGCTCACGAGCCTGGCCGACGAGTTCAACGAACGACGGTTCTCGGCCGGAGACCGCATCGCCCTGGAGGGAGAGGGCGGGCTCATGTTCTTCGTGGTCGACAGTGGTGAGGCGACCGTAGAGGTGCACGGGAAGGAAGTCGGCAGGTTGGAGCCGGGCTCCGCATTCGGGGAGATCGCTCTCATCGATCGCCGCCCGCGCACGGCCACGGTCACGGCTCAGTCGGACCTGCGAGCGTACGGCCTGCCCGTGTTCGTGTTCCGCCCGTTCGTGGAAGCGCGGCCGCAGGTCGCGTGGAAGCTCCTCGAGGCGATGGCGGACCGGCTCGCGCTCGCCGAGAGCCGCTAGAACGTTCGTCGTCCTTCCGTAGAGAGCAGAGCATGCGTCGCCTCGTTCGTCGGCAGAGCGTCGAGAGCGAGGTCCTGCCTCGTCCCTACACCACCAGCGAGCCCCCGAGCTCGACGAGATCCTGTTCCGCTTGATCCGGATCGCCTGACAGCGCGACCGTTTCGGCGCCTTCGACCTCGGCGCGCACGCGTCCGCCGAAGACCAAACAGCGAACGCCTCGTGCCGCACAGCGCGAAGCGATCTCACCTGGAGCCTTGCCCTCGAAGGTCGTCTCGTCCACCTGCCCCTCGCCGGTGACGACGAGATCGCAGCCTGCGAGTCGCCCGTCGAACCCGAGCAGATCCAGGACGGTCGAGGCGCCCGGAACGAGCTCCGCGCCGAGCGCGGCGAGCGCGGCGCCGAGACCGCCCGCTGCGCCGGCGCCGGGCAGCTCCGCATAGGGACGGAGCTCCTCCATCGTGGCCAAGCGGCTCGCCAGAATCTCGACGTCGTCAGCCGACGCGCCCTTCTGCGGGCCGAACACCCGAGCCGCATCGCCGAGCCTCGTCTGCACGTCGCAGAGCACCACCGCCGGGACAGGTAACTCTCCGACGACTTCGCGAAGCCCGGCTCCCCCGTCGACCGTCGCGACCCCTCCCAGCGTGAGCACGAGCGATGCAGGCGAGCTCTCGAGCGCGGCGAGGACGAGCTCTCCGAACCCTCGGCTCGACGCCTGCAGCGGAGCGCGCTCGTGCGCTTCGAGAAGCGGGAGTCCGATCGCAGCGGCGGCCTCGACCACCGCGCGTCCATCGTTCAGACGAAGCCAGGACGCCTTCACCGGCTTGCCCAGGGGATCGGAGACGCGTGCGCAATGCCATTCGCCTCCCAGTGCGGCCTCGAGCGCCTGAGCGGTTCCCTCACCCCCGTCCGCCACCGGAAGCGCGATTGCTTCGGCGCCTGCTTTCTCGACCCCTCGTGCAAGCGCGGCCGCCGCCGCACGCGCCGAGAGAACCCCTTTGAGGCTAGCGGGACAGAGGAGCACCCTCACGGGTCGCCTCGTGCTCGAGATCGGCCACCAGCTCACCCACTTCCTCGACGGCGTTCTCGGACGACTGCTCCTCGTCGTCCTGCATCCGCCTGAGCATCGCGACCGAGATCCCCTCGCGGGCAAGCGCCAGGAGCCCGAGAGCCACGCCACACGCGATCTCGATCGCCTGCAGCGCGAGGCCGAACGCGAACCCCGTCGCATAGGGGACGCCGTAGTTTCGGAGCGGCAGCGCCACAGCGGCCTGGACGAGCCCGACGTTTCCGGGCCAGAGCGGAATGATCGTCGCGACGTTCATCAGCACGAGAACGAGGCCGGCGGCCGGCAGCGGGGCGTCGATGCCGAAGGCTTGCATGGTCACCCACACCGCCATCAGCTGGAGCAGCCAGCCGAGACACTGGAGGAGAATCGCCCCGGCGAGCGGCACGGGAGCCTTCAGCACCGAGAGCCCCTGGCGCGCCATTCCCAGCAGGTGGCGAATCGTCCCGACGGCCTGGAGGTCGTGCGCGACCGAGCGCTGATGCCGTCGGGCGCTCATCCAGGCGACCGTGAAGAGCGTGAAGCCGACGGCGACGACGATCAGTAACGCCGTGACGGCCCAGTGCGGGACCTCGGCCGTCAGGAGCACCCAGACCACGAGCATCGTCGCCGGGACGAGATCGAAGAGCCGGTGCGCGAAGACGGTTCCGACAAGGGTCGCCGTCGTCCCCGGCGGAGCGTTCGGGAGATGGCGGCGCAACGTGGCCACGCGTGCCAGCTCGCCCAACCTCCCGGGGACGATCGCGTTCGCGAGGAGGCCCACGCCGAACGACGAGAAGACCTGGATCAGCCGCGGCTGATGCTGCGGCGGGAGCGCCTGCGAGATGGTCAGCGACCACGACAGCGCCCGGAAGAGCGTTGACCCGACGTTGAGGACGAACGCGAGCACGATCCAGCTCCAGATGACGAAGCGAAACGCATTCCCGACGTCGTTCCAGTCGGGGCCGCGCCACCAGAGCAGGGTGAGCGCGATCAGGATCGTGAGAGCGAGGAGCGCCGCCTGCACCCAGCCCTTCCGCCACAACCCGAGCGCCATCGTCACGCCGCCTGCATCTCGTCGTGACCGATGCCCGTGACCCGGCCGTAGATCTCCTCGAGCCGGCGAGCGAGCACGGGCCACGAGTAGCGGGCGACTGCAAGCTCTCGCGCCGCCGCACCAAGCGCACGTCGGCGCGGCTCGTCGTCGACGAGCCCACACACCGCCTCGGCGAGCGCGCTCGGGTCGTCGGGCGGAATCGCGACCGCCGCGCTCGCGTCGAGAACCTCGCGATAGCCGGGTATGTCCGAGGCGATGACGGGCAGCGCGCAAGCGTACGCGCGGGTCAGCACCATGCCGAAGCTCTCCTGTCCCAGAGACGGCGCCACGAGCGCCTTCGCGCCGAGCAGGGCGCGTGTGAGATCGTCCTGGCTCAGGAAGCCGACAACATCGATTCCGTCGTCGGACACGCCGAGCCTCGTGAGGAGGAGCCGCACCGCGAGCGGGTCGGCACCGGCCACCGTCAAGCGCAGGCCGCTCCGCCGGTGGATCTCGGGCCAGGCCCGGAGCAGCACCTGCAGACCCTTCCGCGCTTCCTGACGGCCGGCGAAGACGATGCGGTGCTCGCGCTCGCCGGCAGTCGCCGACTCGGGAACGAGCACGCCGTTCGGGAGCACGTCGTAGTCACCCGGGAGCCAACGGTTCTGAGGGACACGCGCACGCTCGGAGACGGCGATCCGGTAGTCGATCCGATCCATCAGGAATCCCCAGACCGGCGCCCCGAACCTGAGCCAGCCGAGGTCACCCGAAGCGTGGAAGGTCGCGACGAGCGGCGTCCTTGCCATGACGAGGACTGCAGTGCAGATCGCCGGCGTCATCGGCTCGTGCAGATGGAGGACGTCGAAGCGCTCTCGCGTGAGCGCGCGATGCAGCCGGGCATAACTTCTCGGCGACAGCACGATGTTCGGCAACGAGCCGTTTGCCGGAACGATCACCGAGCGCCCCACGGCGATCACGTTCGCCGGAGGATCTCCGTGGCGCCCGACCCGTGGGTGGAGGACGCGCGTGAACTGGCCCGGCGGATCGTTGCCCATGATCAGGCGAACGTCGTGACCCAGCTCCTCGAGCGCGGCCGCCTGGAGCTCCGCGTGCTCGACAACCGCCCCCCAGAACGACCACGAGAACGGGACGACGATCCCGATCTTCACGAGTGGGACGATACAGACCGCTAGATTCCGGTCATGCGCTTGGACGGTGTCCATCACGTCACCTGCATCACGGCCGACGCCCCCCGGAACGTCGACTTCTACACCCGCGTGCTCGGTCTTCGGATGGTCAAGAAGACCGTCAACCAGGACGATCCGACCGTCTATCACCTCTTCTACGCGGACGGGGAGGGGACGCCGGGCAGCGACATCACGTTCTTCGAGTACCCCGGAGCGCGTCGTGGACGAGCGGGCGCCGGGATGGTGCACACCGTGCGCTGGCGCGTGGGATCCGACGCGGCACTCGACTTCTGGGAGCAGCGCCTGGCCGGCGAGGCCGGCGACGTGTCACGGGAGAACGAGGCCCTGTCCTTCGAGGATCCCGAGGGCTTGCGTCACGAGCTCGCAGTCGTCGACACCGCTGACACGCCGCTGGTCGCCGAGCATCCGGAGGTTCCGGCGGAGCAGGCGCTGCAAGGATTCGACGGCGTGCGGGCATTCGCCGCCGAGCCGGAGGCAAGCCGCCGCCTACTCGAGGACGCGCTTGCCTTCACCCCCGTGACTGTCCCGGTGAATGTCCCCGAAAGGGGACTGTCACCTGCTCTCGTCTGGGAAGCGCGCGGCCCGACTCGAGGCGGCTTCTACTCCTACGACGACCCGCCCTCGGAGCCAGGCGTGGGCGGAGCCGGAACCGTGCACCACGTCGCCTGGGCCTCGACGATGGAGGATCACGCTGAATGGCGCGAGCGGGCGCTCGCTGCAGGAGCCAGCCCGTCCCCGGTGATCGACCGCTTCTGGTTCCGCTCGATCTACTTCCGAGAGCCGAGCGGGGTCCTCTTCGAGATTGCCACCCTCGGCCCGGGCTTCGCGGTCGACGAGGATCCCGAGCATCTCGGCGAGAGCCTCGTCCTCCCACCCGCGTTCGAGCACATGCGCGAGCAGATCGAGCCGGCGCTCACCCCGCTCCCCGCCCCGCGCGCAGAAGGGGTCAGGCTTCAGCCTGACCCCGGACCCGCGGTTCACGCGTCGGCGCAAACAGGGGGTCAGACTGAAGCCTGATCTCGAGCGCACCGTGAACGGCGAAGGCCTCGCGGAGCTTCATACCCACCTCGGAGGCTCGGTCGCCTCCGACATCCTCTGGAGCCTCGCCCACGAGCAGGGAATCGCGCTCCCGGTCAAGGACTTCTGGGAGTTCGACGCCCTCGTCACCGTCTCCGACACGCGCGGGGTCAAGGATCTCGACGAGCTCGACAGGATCTACCACTGGACGGAGCTGATCCAGTCCTCCCCGCTCGCCGTCGAGCGCTCGGTGCACGGCGCGATCGGGGGCGCGTACCGCTCGCAGCGGATCACGACGCTCGAGCTCCGCTTCAACCCGATGAAGCGGAATCGGGGCGGCGAGCGCGACCTCGATCACATCATCCTCGCGGCGATCCGCGGGCTCGACCTCGCGAGTCTCGAGTACCCACAGGTGCGCGCCGGGCTGATCCTGATGATGGACCGCACGTTCGAGCCCCGTCTGAACGAGATCATCGTGGAGAAAGCGATCCGCTGGGCAGAGCGAGGCGTGGTCGGAATCGACATCGCTGGCCCGCGCCCCGGAGGCGGCCGCTACGACTACACGCAGATCATTCCGATGGTCGAAGCCGCACGGGACGCAGGTCTCGGCGTGACGATCCACGTCGGAGAGGAGGGCGGCGACATGGGTCTCGAGGAAACTGCGGAGGTGGTCGAGCACCTCCGCCCCGAGCGGATCGGCCACGGCATCCTCGCCGCCGGCGATCCCGAGCTGATGCGGATGCTGCGCGACCTCGGAATCGTCCTCGAGATCTGTCCCACGTCCAATCTGCTGACGAAGGCGCTGCCGAGCGAGGAGGCGATTCGGGAGACGATTCGGCGCTTCGTCGAGCATGGCGTGGCCTTCACGATCGCCACCGACGGCCCGGAGATGATGCGGACGCACCTGCGCGACGAGCTCGAGCTGCTGCGCCGCATCGGCGCGCTCGACGACGAGGAGCTGCGCGAGGCGAACGCCCGTGGCCACGCGGCCGCGTTCCTACGCAAGACCGCCGTTCCCGCCTAGTCGTCGTCCGCCCGCACGCTCGCGACCATCTCGCGCAGCAGCGCGCGCACCTCGCCCGGCCCGACGATCTGAATGTGCTCACGGGGCCCGTCCGACGCGCGGGCGCTCGGTAGCAGCCCTCCCACGTGGCCGGCGACAGACCCAGACGGCAGCGCGTCCAGAAGATCGTGGTCGGTGCGGTCGTCGCCGATGCCGATGACGAAGTGCGACGGCTCCTTGCCGTTCGGGAACACGTCCCGTACGTACACGCCCTTGTCGACCCCGCGCGCGCGCACCTCGATCACCCGGTGGCCCTGCAGAATCTCCGCCGGAGCGCCCCCGAGATGCTGCCCGAGATCGTTCAAGAGCTCGTGAGCGCGCCACGACCCGTACTCAGGCTCGGCCTCGCGGTAGTGCCACGCGACGCTGACGGCCTTCCGCTCGACGTGCGCGCCGGGGACGTCGGCGGCGACCCGCCGCAGCAGTCGCTCGATCGGTCGCATCCAGGTGAGGTCGAGCTCGACCAGCGTGCGCCACTCGCCGCCCGGTACGCGCGCGAGGTATCCGTGCTCGGCGCAGAGATGGATCGGGAGCGGGCCGAACCACTTCTCGAGGCTCGAGCGCCGGCGACCGCTCACGATGTGGACGTCGGTGTCGGGAAGCGCGGCGAGGTCGCGCAAGAGCGTGCGGATCTCCTTCGTCGGAACGGCGAGGTCGGGGTGGAGCTCGAGCTCGCGGAGCGTCCCGTCGTAGTCGAGCATGACCGTTCGCGTCAGGGCCTTCTCGAATCGGCGCAAGAGCCGCTCCTCCACCTCGCCCTCGACGTTCGGCGGCTTTCGCCGCCGGTCCCGTTTCGCGTGTCGCCCGAGTCGAGTCAGGAAGCCGTCCGCCCACTTGCGGCTGTCGAGCTCCTCGACGCGCTT
>Ga0136613_10000161_pt1 | contig 26298 bp, 21 predicted proteins | sample AntDrymUQ2722106_2_FD_106649 | JGI IMG/M metagenome (GOLD analysis project Ga0136613, IMG submission 106649) | Polar desert sand microbial communities from Dry Valleys, Antarctica - metaG UQ272 (21.06) | ecosystem: Environmental > Terrestrial > Soil > Desert | place: Antarctica: Dry Valley... | reverse complement strand
GGGCCTTCCCGGACGAGGCGCACACCTACTCGATCCCGGAGGACGAGCTCGCAGCCTTCGAGGCCGGGCTCAGCTCGCCGAGAGCGGGATCAGCACGGCCAGCGTGAGGATCACGAGGCCGAGGACGACCAGGACGAGCGAGACCGCAGACCTGACGAGCGACCAGCGCTCGACGACGCTGATCCCGTAGACCAGGAGGCCTGCGGCCCAGGCGGCGAACACGCCGAAGGCGAGGTCGAAGACGAAGCCCCCGGTCCCCTCGTCAGCCCCGCCCGAGCGGAAGTTGTCGCTGCCGTAGACGGCGATTCGAACCGGCCAGACGAGCAGGAGCCCGAGGACGAGCGGCGCGGCCGCGAAAGCGAGCAAATGCCGCGCGCGTCGAAAGCTCGCCTTGCTCCCCGCGCCGCGCAGGCCCATGTAGAGCGCGGCTCCGCCGATCCAGTACGTCGCCGCCCCGTACACGCAGCCGAGGAAGAAGACGAGCACCGCGACGACGAGCGCGCTTCCGTCCACGAGCGCCTCGTCGTAGAGCCGTCCGGAGGCACGGGTGAGGAGGATGCCGGCGATGCCCGCGAGGAGAGCGAGGGCGAGGATCGGCTCGACGCGCGCCTCGGCCTCGCGAGGAGAGTCGTCACGGAGCGCCGCGAAGGTCGTGAAGGGGCTCCCCGGAAGGACCAGCGTCCGGAGCCACCAGGCCCGTTCGGACGAGCGCCTTTCCACGGGTTCGATCACGCATTCAGCCTAGCCTCGCGCGCCATCCCAACCTCACACCATGTTCCTACCGAATCCCTACTTCTGTCCCCCGTTGGGGGGACATCTCCGGGGGAGGCACCGCCGACACCTTCAGGGACAGCAATTTGGTCTGCGGCTACCTGAAGGAGAACCTCGAAAATGGCGAGAAATCGGAAGCTGCTCCTCTCGCTCCTCATCGTAGGAGTGATCGGGAGCGTGGCGGGCCTGGGGGCGTATTCGGCCTTCACCGCCACCACGACGAACAGCGGCAACACGATCACGGCCGGCACCGTGCAGATCGGCCAGCATGCTGGTGCGATCGAGCTCTACTCGAGCTCAGGCTCCGGCCCCGGAAGCGGCCCGACCCCGCGCTGCGTCCGCGTGTCCTACACGGGCTCGCTCGCGGCGAGCGTCAAGCTCTACACCTCGAGCGGGATCACCAACGGAACCGCCTTCAACCTGAAGGTCGAGCGCGGCTCCGGCATGAGCACCCTCGACAACACGATGAGCTGCGCCGGGTTCACCGCGAGCTCGACCCTCTACGACGGCGACCTCGGCTCGTTCGGAACGACGTACGCGGCCGGCTACGACGGCAAGGCGGGCGGCACCGCCTGGACGACCAACAACGCGGTCGACTACCGGTTCACGATCACCGTGAACGACGACACGACGCCGAACGCGCACACGAGCGCGGTCGCCTCGGCCGCCCACACCTTCACGTGGGAAGCCCGCAACAACTAAGCACCTCCAGGTAGCCCAAACGGTCGGACGAGAGCGGGGCGTGCCCCGCTCTCGTCAGATCAGGGCACCGGAACCGACATGACAGCGGCCACACACATCCACTGGGGAGCACTCGCTCTCGGCGCGGCGCTCGCGGCCTTCACGGTCACGGGCTGGCGGGTCGAAGGCGGCGTGCAAGCGCCCGCAGCCCGGGTCGCGCTCGTCACGAGCTCGAGCTCGGCGGTCGGCGTCACGCCCGGCGGACGGAAGACGGAGCGCAAGGCGCTCCGTCCCTCGGAGCTCCAGAGCGGCCTCACGCGGCGGCTCGCTGTCAGGAACGCCACGGCCGCGCCGATCGACGTCCGGGTGCAAGCCCAGGCCACGTCGGTAGAGCTGAACGAGCTGCTCTCCCTTCGCGTCACTGCAGGAGGGAAGCAGGTCTTCGACGGCAAGCTCGGAGAGCTCGAGGGCGGAAGCGCGCCCTTCACCCTCGCGAGCCACGAGGCGACTGATCTCACGGTGGTCGCCTGGATCCCCCAGGACACGCCGAAGGGTTGGGAAGCTCGAGTCGTCACGGTCGAGCTCGAGCTCGTCACGGGGGCGAGCGCCTGATGCGCATCCAGATTCGGATCGAGCGAAAGGGGGCGCCCGCGCAGCCGAACCTCCGCTCGGGGCGTCGCTCACGCAAGCTCCTGCTGACCTTGCTCGTGCTGGGTACGGTCGGCGCGCTCGCAGGCGTCGGGAGCTACGCGGCCTTCACCTCGACGACGACGAACACCGGCAACTCGTTCTCGACCGGCACGGTCGCGATCGCCGACAACGACCTCGACGGGGCGATGCTCGCGCTCACGAACGCCAAGCCGGCCGACTCTGACACGAGCTGCATTCGTGTGAGCTACACGGGCTCGCTCGCCGCGACGGTGAGGCTCTACTCCACCCAGACCGGCACGCTCCCGCAGTACCTCAACCTCACGATCACCCGGGGCACGGGCGCGACGGCCTTCGACAACTGCACGAACTTCACTGCCGACGGGACGAACTACATCGGACAGGGGAACGGCGTCATCTACAACGGCACGCTGGGCTCCTTCCCAACGACCTATGCGGCGGGGCTCGTCGACCCCGACTCGAGCTGGACGAACGGCGAGCAGCCCTGGTACCGCTTCGTCGTCTCCGTCCAGGACACGAACGCGGCGCAGAACCTGAGCGGAACCGCCGGGTTCACCTGGGAGGCGCGGAACTCGTGAGCTCGCTGTCCGCGCCCCGCAACTCGGTCGCCCTACCGTTGCGAAACGTCCGGGGCCCGCGGCGCGTCCTTCGGGTCATCGTCCTCGGCGTGCTCGGCTTCTGCGGAGCCCTCGTCGTCGGGTTCGGGCTGGCGCTCGCAACCGGCCACCAGGCTTTCACGATCGTCTCCGGCAGCATGGAGCCCGCCATCGGCACCGGGGACGTGGTCGTCGTCGACAAGATCGCGCCTCTCGACGCGCGCGTCGGCGACGTGATCAGCTTCCGCGACCCCGAGAACGCCTCGCGCATCCTCACGCACCGCGTGACGAAGATGCGCGCGACCGGCGACTCGGTTCGCTTCGTCACCCGCGGCGACGCCAACACCGGCGTCGAGACCTGGGGCATCCCGGTGAGCGGGACGATCGGCCGTGTCGACTACCGGATTCCGAAGATCGGTTACGTCGCGAACCGGATCGGCAGCCGCTTCGGCCGGTTCGGCTTCGTCGTCATTCCCGCCGTCCTGCTCGCCCTCACGGAGCTCTGGAGGATCTGGCGGCCCGCCTCCGTCGAGGGGGGCCATGAAGCTCGTTCCTAGCCACCTGAGGCTCCCCCTCGTCGCGCTGCTCGTGACGGGAGCCCTCGCCTCGGCGGCCGGCGTCACCTACGCGGCCTTCTCGTCTTCCACTTCGAGCCCCCCCGCCAGCTTCCAGACCAAGCGGATGTTCCCCGCCGAGCGGATCAACACCGCCTGGCGGATCGAGGACGCCGCCGACAACAGCGCCGCCGATCGCCCCTATGAGCTCGCGTTCGAGGACAACGTCACGCTCACGACGACGAACTGGGCCAATGCTTGGGCGGCAAACCGTTACGTTCAGTTCGAGCTGAACAGCTCGCTCCCGGCCGGGCTGAGCCTCTCGAGCCCCGTGCTCGAGCTCACCTTCAAGGACAACGACGTCGCGGCCGGGAACCAGTTCTGCTTCTACTTCGAGGTGCGCAAGACGTCCGACGCGTCCGTTCTCTCGACCCACGGCAGCAGCGGGAGCCCGGTCGGCTGCGAGGCCGCCGGTGTCATGACCACCTTCACTACCGCCCTCCCTGCCTTGACGAGCTCCGATCTCGCGAACGATGTGACCATCAGGGTGTTCGGGTCCCACAGTGGAGGGGCCCGCGCGATCGTCGTCGACCGAGTCTCGCTCCGCAGCCTCGTCTACTCCGGCTCGAAGCTCTACCCCGTCAACTTCGTCGATTCAGCCGACACGACGCCCGCCACGACGTACTGGGGGCCCGCGAAACTCGACGGCAACACGTTCCAGAGTGGGGCCTGGGCGACGGCGTACGGTGCGGGGCGTTACCTCCGCCTTTGGTTCCCGCCGTACGTCCCCGCGACGGCCGCGGTCACGTCGGCGGCCCTCGAGTACTCGTACAGGTCTGGAACGGCAGGGCAGAACAGCTGCTTCTACTTCGAGGTCTACGCGGGGACCACGTTGATCGGGACCCACGGGAACGCAACCGGGTCGGACGTGGACTGCAACAACACCGGGTCGATCGAGACGATCTCCACCGCGCTGGCCGAGGTGGACACGGCGGCCGAGGCGCGCGACCTCTCCGTGAAGCTCTTCACGAAGAACTCCGGCAACTCGTTCACGCTGACCGACGGAGCGCGGCTGAAGCTGACCTACTCGCTCGATCAGGGTGCGGCCTGCGTCGATAGCTCGTTCACGCTCGTCCCCACCGCGGACAGCTGGGTGCAGGAGGACAGCAACACCAGCAACTTCGGCACCGGCCTCACGAACCTGATTCAGGCGCGCACCACCGGCCGCAATCGCCGCATCCTGGTGGGGTTCGACCTCCCGGCCGTCTCCGGAGCCTGCACCCTCCAGGCCGCGACGTTGCGGATGCGCCTCAACGCGACCGGCGGAGCGCGCACACTCAACGTATTCGGAAACGCCGCAGCGTGGACCGAGACGGCGGTCACGTGGGCGACGCAGCCGGGCTCGTCCGGCAGCGCGGTCTCGACAACGACGGGAGGCGCCGGGACCTGGACGCAATGGAACGTGCTCGCTCATGTGCAGGCCATGTACTCGGGGGCGAACCACGGGTTCTCGGTTCGCGACTCTGCCGAAGGCGTGGGAAACGTCACCCAGACCTACGACGCAAAGGAGAGCTCCAACGACCCGGAGCTCGTGCTCAGCTTTGGCTGATCGCGCCGTCACCCCGCGCGTCCCGCGCCCGGGCCGCCGCTTCGCGGTTCTCCTCGGGACGCTCCTGACCGCGGCCGTCTGGTCCGCGGCCCTGTCTGCTCGCGCGGAGAGCCCGCGCGGATCCGTGTCTGGCAAGGCGGCCGTCGTCCTCGAGGTGCCTGCTGCGGGCGAGGGCGAGATCCTCGAGACCTCCGTTTTCAACGACGACAGCGCATTCAGCTCGGGCGTGGCGGCGGCAACGACTCGCGCGGGAACCGGGGGCGCGTTCAGGTCGATGATCGTCCGCTGCTCGCCGAGCGCTCCGCTCCTGACGCAGCGGCTCTTCTCCCTGGCGAACGCGAAGCCGGGCGCCGTCGCGCGTGGTTGCGTTCTCGTGACCTACACGGGGTCGAAGCCGGCGCGCGTCGTCCTCTACGGCCGCACCAAGGGAACAGGCCTCGACCGCCACGTCGACCTGACCGTTCGGCGCGGCCGGATGGTGCGGAAGGCCTTCAAGGCCGACGGGAAGAACTACCTCCGGCTCGGAGGCGGAGTCATCTACAGCGGCACCCTCCAGCTCTACCCTGACTCCGCGGGAAGTGGGCTCAAGGATGCGGCCAAGCGTGCTCCCGAGCGCTGGACGCGCGGAGAGTCACACGCCTACGAGTTCGTCGTCACGCTCCGCGACACGAACCTCGCGCAAGGCCTGACGGCGCTCCAGGCCTTCACCTGGCGCGCACGGGCTTAGCGGCTCAGGCGGCCGCGGCCGCCGCGGCGGGAAGCAACGCCCGCAGGAACCGGCCAGTGTAGCTCTCGTCGACCTCCGCGATCGCCTCGGGCGTTCCCGTGGCGATCACCTCGCCCCCGGCGTCCCCGCCCTCGGGGCCGAGGTCGACGAGCCAGTCCGCCTGCTTGATCACGTCGAGGTTGTGCTCGATCACGAGCACGGTGTTGCCCGCGTCCACGAGCCGCTGGAGCACGTCCAGGAGCTTCTCGATGTCGGCGAAGTGAAGGCCAGTCGTCGGCTCGTCCAGGATGTAGAGCGTCCGCCCCGTGGCGATCTTCGAGAGCTCCTTGGCGAGCTTCACCCGCTGGGCCTCCCCGCCCGAGAGGGTCGTCGCCGGCTGGCCGAGCTTCACGTAGTCGAGCCCGACGTCATGCAGCGTCTGGAGCCGCCGGCGAATCTTCGGGATCTTGGCGAAGAAGGCGAGCGCCTCCTCGACCGACATCTCGAGCACGTCTGCGATCGACTTCCCCTTGAAGCGGACCTCGAGCGTCTCGCGGTTGTAGCGCTTCCCCTTACAGGTCGCGCACGGCACGTAGACGTCCGGGAGGAAGTGCATCTCGATCTTGATCGTCCCGTCGCCCTTGCAGGTCTCGCAGCGCCCGCCGCGGACGTTGAAGGAGAAGCGCCCCGGCTTGTAGCCGCGCACGCGGGCCTCCTGCGTCTGCGCGTAGAGCTCCCGGATCGGCGAGAAGAGGTCGGTGTAGGTCGCCGGGTTCGAGCGCGGCGTCCGCCCGATCGGCGACTGGTCGATGTCGATCACCTTGTCGAAGCACTCGATGCCCTCGCAGCTCGCGTGCTCGCCCGGACGGACTCGGGCCCGGTTCAGCCGGTTCGCGAGCGCCTTGTAGACGATCTCGTTCACGAGCGTCGACTTGCCCGAGCCGGAGACCCCCGTGACGCAGACGAACTTCCCGATCGGGAAGTCGACGTCGATCCCCTTGAGGTTGTGCATGCTCGCCCCGCGCACCGAGAAGACGCCCAGGTCCTCGGTGCGGCGGTCGGGGACGGCGATCGTGCGCGCGCCGGAGAGGAACTGGCCCGTGACCGAGTCCGAGTTTCGCTCGACGGAGTCGGCTGTGCCCTCGGCGACGACGCGGCCGCCGTGCTCCCCTGCTCCCGGCCCCATGTCGACCAGGTGGTCGGCGGCGCGCATCATCTGCTCGTCGTGCTCGACGACGAGCACGGTGTTGCCGAGGTCGCGCAGCCGCTCGAGCGTCCCGATCAGCTTGTTGTTGTCGCGCTGGTGGAGCCCGATCGAAGGCTCGTCCAGGATGTAGAGGACGCCGACGAGCTGCGAGCCGATCTGGGTCGCGAGCCGCAGGCGCTGGGCCTCCCCGCCCGAGAGCGTCGCGGCCGCGCGGTCGAGCGTCAGGTAGCCGACGCCGACGTCGTCGAGGAAGGTCAGGCGCTCGCGGATCTCCTTGAGGATGCGCGCGCCGATCAGGCTCTCCGTCTCGGAGAGCTCGAGCTCGTCCACGAACCGAAGCGCCCGCTCGACCGAGAGGTTCGTGAAGTCGTGGATGTTCCGCTCGCCGACGGTCACCGCGAGCACCTCGGGCTTCAGGCGCGCGCCCTTGCACTCGGGGCAGGGGCGGAGCGTCATGTACTCCTCGATCCGCTCGCGCTGCTGCGACGAGTCGGTCTCGCGGTAACGGCGCTGGAGGCTCGCGACGATCCCGTCGAACGCGAGCATGTAGGAGCGTCTGCGACCCATGCGGTTCCGGTAGTTGACGTAGACGCGATCGCCGCCCGTTCCGTTCAGGAAGAGGTCGCGCTGCTCGTCGGTGAGCTCGCACCAGGGCGTGGCAATGTCGATCTCGTAACGCTCCGCGATCGCCTCGATCACCGCGTCGTAGAAGCCCGAGCTCGAGCCGACCGTCCAGGGCACGAGGGCGCCCTCGGCGATGGAGAGCTCCGGTTCTGGGACGATCAGGTCGGGGTCGATCTCCTGCTGGTGTCCAAGACCGGTGCAGCGCGGGCAGGCGCCGTGCGGCGAGTTGAAGGAGAAGACGCGCGGCTCCAGCTCGGGGAGCCCGACACCGTGGAAGGGGCAGGCGAACCGCTCGGAGAAGGTCATCGTCTCGCCCTCGACGACATCCACGGTCACCAGGCGATCCGCGAGCGCGAGCGCGGTCTCGACCGAGTCCGCCAGGCGGTGACGCAGGTCGTCCTTCATCACGAGCCGGTCGACGACGACTTCGATCGTGTGCTTGAACTTCTTGTCCAGCTCGATCTCCTCGTCGAGCTGACGCTGCTCGCCGTCCACCTTCACGCGCGTGAAGCCCTCGGCGCGCAGGTGCTCGAAGACGTCGCGGAACTCGCCCTTGCGGTCGCGGACAACCGGGGCGTTCACGGTGAAGCGGGCCCCCTCGGGCAGTCGCAGGAGCTGGTCGACGATTTGCTCGACGGATTGGCCCGCGATCGGGCGTCCGCACTCCGGGCAGTGCGGCTTGCCGATGCGCGCATAGAGCAGCCGGAGATAGTCGTAGATCTCGGTGACGGTTCCCACGGTCGAGCGCGGGTTTCGCGAGGTCGTTTTCTGGTCGATCGAGATCGCCGGCGAGAGCCCGTCGATCGAGTCGACATCGGGCTTCTCCATCATCTGGAGGAACTGGCGCGCATACGCGGAGAGCGACTCCACATAGCGGCGCTGACCCTCGGCATAGATCGTGTCGAAGGCAAGGGAGGACTTGCCGGACCCGGAGAGTCCGGTCACGCAGATGAGCGCATGCCGCGGCAGGCGGACGGTGATGTCCTTCAGGTTGTGCTCGCGGGCGCCGTGAACGACGAGTTCGTCGGCCGCCATTCGGCCAGTCTAGCGAAGCGAACGTACGTTCCGGGACGCGCTCCAGGACCAGTCCTCCACTCGGTCGCAAAGACCTGCTTGGACCGGGTTCTCAAGGACATAGCGACAGGCGGCAGCGAGGTGCTCCTCGTCGTTCACGACCCAGGAGGCGAACCGGTCGCCGAAGAGGTGGCCGGTCCGCCTGTGCTTGCGGTTGAACGTCTGCGCGTAGACGCCGTTCACACGCTGGAGCCCATCTGAAAGGCGCGCGACCGTCGTCTCGACGACTAGGTGATAGTGCGTCCCCATCAGGCAGAACGCGTGGGAGCGCCACTGCAGGCGGCTGACCGTCTCGGCGAGAAGGCGAAGGAAGAAGCGCCGGTCGTCGTCGTCGCGATAGATCTGACACGAATTCACCCCGCGGGTCGTCACGTGGAAGATCCCGTCCGGAAGGTCACCGCGACGTCCACGCACGACCGCACTGTGGCCCCAAGGAGCCCGATCGACACGCCCCGTGACACTTCCGACACGCTCTCGTACCGCATTCGGCACGAAGGCCGTGGCCGCTCGGGTCCCCCCGAGGGACAGACCCTTGCGGGGAGCGCGGCGCGCTAGCCGGCGCTGAGGCCGCGCGAGCCCGCTTCGGCCACGTACGGGACGGCGAGGTCTCCCGCGATCAAGGTGCCGTAGCCGAGGAAACGCCCGGCGAGCGACTGCTCGACCTCGAATGGGGTTCCTTCGTCGAACTCGACCTCCGCGGCCTTCCGCCGGAGGACCCCGTGCTGGACGACGAGGCGTCGGCTGGTGACGACGACGCGGGTTCGATCCCACCTCACGACTGCGCGAAGCGCGCTCAGGGCGCCGAGAGCGGCGAAGAGCGCGCCGACCGCGGCGACCAGCCACCCAACGCCGGAGCCGAGGAGGACGAGCGCCCCACCCGCGCCGGCGATCACGAAGGCGCGGGCCAGCGGGCGGACGAGCGCGGCGCCGTGCGGCCTGGTCGAAAGTCGGACGATCTCGTCGCGGCGGCGGAAGCGGCTCACGCGGCGCGCTTCGCCGGGCGGCGGGCCCCTCCTCCCCGCGCCGCGCCGGTCAGGCCTTGCGCCAGCGGCGGAAGACGAGGCCGCCGATGGTGAAGCCGAGGCCGAACGTCCCGACCGCGAAACCGCCCACGGCGATCGACTTCCGGAAGCCGGACATGCGCTCCCAGCGGCCAAGCGCCTCGTGCTCCTCCGGGGAGAGCGGCTCGCCGCGGCGCTTCTTGCGCCCGGCGGCCCCGGCTCGAAGGCCGACGTAGATGTCGTCGAAGAGCTCTGCGGATTCCTCAGGCATCCCCCCAGAACTATAGTGTCCGCCCCCGCTGTGGCCAGCCAGATCACGTGGCCAGTCAGGGTCCTTCAGGTTTCGGACCTGCATACGGGCACGCTCGAGGAGCCCGAGGTGGAGGAGGATCTGCGCCGCCTCGTCGCCGAGTCCGACCCCGAGCTCGTCGTCGCGAGCGGTGACCTGACGCACCGGAACAAACGGGAGCAGCACGCCCGCGCGGCCCGCTTTCTGCGCTCCTTCGAGCGGCCCCTCCTCGTCATCCCGGGCAATCACGACATCCCCGTCTGGCCGCCCGGACGCTTCACCTCGACCTTCGACGCCTTCCGGCGGGAATGGCCCGAGACGGAGCCCGTCTACCGTTCCGAGCAGATCGTCGCCTGCGGCCTCAACTCCGTCCGTCCCTGGAAGCACCAGGGCGGCGCCCTCCGCCTCGACCAGATCGAAGCGGTCGCCCGCACGTTCGCGGAGGCGCCGCCCGCCGCGCTGCGCCTCGCCGCCCTTCACCACCACCTGCTGGGAGCGCCCTGGCGCACGCGCAAGCTCACGATCGCCAACCGCTCGACCGTCCTCGGCGGGCTCGTCGATGCGGGCGCCGAGCTGATCGTCTCGGGCCACGTCCACCAGAGCACCGTCGGCGAGCGGCGGGAGTTCGAGGTGCTCACGGCCTCGAGCCGGCCGCACGCGACCACGGTGGCGACCGCGCCCGGCCTCGGCCAGCCACGGCCGAAGCGTCGCGGCGAGGCCCGCGGCCTGCACGTCTACGAGGCGGACGCGCGCTCGCTCCGCGTTCTCACCTACGCCTGGGCGCCGGGCGTCGGCGACGGCCTCGGGAGCTGGATCCAGATCGCAGACCGCCGGTTCCCGCGCGGCGAGCAGCCCCTCGCGATCGTCGACTAGACGCTCGTCAGACTCGGGAGGGGCGGGGACGAACCCGCTCGGTTCCGGCACAAACGGCCCGGATGGCCATGGCGTTCGGTGGAAAACGGCCCCGATTCGGCCTGTTTCGGCCGGCGGGACACGGCTGGGGAAAAGGGCCGCCGCGGTGTCCGCGACGGCCCTTTTCGGCGGTGCTACGGGGTGACCACCGGGCAGCCGACCCCGGTGCAGTTGATCCGCCCCTGGATCGCCGGGCTGATCGTCCCCTGCGCCGCGATGTAGTCGGCGACCACCTGATCCATGATCTCCCGCGTCGTGAAGCGACCCTGGAAGTTCGGGTACGAGTCGCCGCCGCTCAGCGTGAAGTCGTTCGAAGCCAGCGTGTACGTCGACACGGCGGTCAGGTCGACCGGGGGCCCGGTGCAGGTCCCGTTCCCGGCCTGGCGCACGACCGCGACCACCCGACTTCCGGCCGGAAGCGTGATGTTGTAGGTGACGCAAAGGCCCGAGATCTGCGGGAAGCGTCCGTCGGCGGCAGGCATCCGCGAGACGCCGTTCTCGAGCATGGTCTTCAGCTCCGCCCCGTTGATCGAAACCGTCGAGGCGATGTTCCCGAACGGGAGCACCTCCAGCACCTTGCCGCGCGTGATCGGGTACGGCGGAGGCGTGAAGGGCGGGCAGAAGTCCGTCGAGCTGTCGACAGTCGGACAGGTCAGGTCGGCGCGAAGGCCGCCCGAGTTCGTGAGCGCGAAATCGGTCCCGTAGGTCGCGCGCAGGGCGTCGGCCACGACGTTCCCCTCGAGCGACTCACAGGTCCGGCCCGCCGACTGGCCGCAGGCGTCCGCCCGCGGGATGCGCCTGGTCGAATTGCCGATCACCTGGCTCAGGCGGCCGCTGAGCTGCGCGTTCAGCGAGTCGATCTGCGCCTTCAGCTCAGGATCGGGGCCTACGCCGATGTTCCACGGACGGTGCCAGTCCGCCGTCTTGTAGATCACCCGGTTGTTCAGCGTGTTGATGACCAGCCGGACGCGGGTGAACCGGATGCCCTTGCTTCGGTTCTCCGTCAGGAGGACGCCGTTCGGCCTCCGGTCGATGGCCTGGAAATCCGTGTGGTCTCCGATGACCACGTTGACGTTCTTCGCGGCGTCCGCGAGCGCGACCACCGGCCCTTGCGGGTCGTTCAGCGTCCCGGTCGTCGCCCCGAGGTGTCCGAAAGCGACGATCGCATCGACGCCCTTGGCCTTCAGCCTCTTCGCGTGGGCGTTGACGGCATCGGTGGCGCTCGTGACCTGGAACGGCCCGAACGCGTCTGGACGCACGAGCGTCGGCGCGTCCTCGTTCGTGAACCCGATGAAGGCCACGCGGACGCGGCTCTTCCCGCTCCCGAACGTGAACGTCTTGGCCGGAGCCCACTCCGTGGGGGTCTGGCCGGCCTGGGTGACGTTGGCCGAGAGATACCGGAAGGTCGCCAGCGGGATCAGCTCCTCCCGGAGGTATTGCTGGCCCCGGTCGAAGTTGTGGTTGCCGAGGCCGTCGAGCTTGAACCCCATGCGGTTCATAGCTTCAATCGTGGGCTTGTCGCCGAAGAAGGCCGAGATCGGCGGGGTCGCGCCGACGGCGTCTCCGCCGGTCAGCGTGACGTGCCCGGCCCGCGCCTCGCCGCGGTAGGCGTCGAACCACGGCTTCAGGAACGCGGCCCCTCCGATCTCGTAGGTCTGGTTGATCGTTCCGGACCCGGTCAACGTGTCCGCGGCCTCGGTGAGCGGCGTCAGCTGACCGTGGTAGTCGCTGATGTTCAGAATCGTGACCTCCTTGAGGTCACGCGGGCCCGCGGCGCGGCCCGTCAGCTGGCCGCCTCCGCCGGCGCCACCCGTTCCGCCACCCGTCGGCGGCTTCGGCGGCGCAGGCGTCGGCAGGAGGTCGAGGAGGATCCGCCCACGCGCATTCTGCGGGCCCGGGATCCGGAGGAGGAAAGCGACCGTCGGAGCGACGTCGATCGCCCGGACGTTGCGAAGCGACTTCTTCTTCGCGATCGCCGGCCCACCCGCGATGAACGTTCCGTGCATGTTGACGTTCCGGGCGATGTTCACAAGGTTCGGGGCGTACCCGTGCTGGCCGAAGAAGTGGGAGAAGGCAATCCTCTTCCCAGGCTCGGCCGCGTCGAACTGGTATGGAGGCCGCGCGATCACGACGACGTCGCCCGAGCGCGAAGGATGGAGCGCGTCGGTTCCGTCGACGTTCCTGAGCTCTTCCTTCATGAGCACGCGGTCGATCACGGGCCGGCCCGGCGTGGCCGGGTCGGTCAGGTTCATGAACGCCGCCTTGACCTGCTGGCGGACGTCCTCGTACTGCGTGGCGCTGTAGCCCGCCGGGCGGCCTGAGATCGCCGGGTCACGCCCGTCCCGGCGCAGGTAGATCTGCGCCGTCCCGCCGGCCCAGCACGCCTTGACGCGCTGCGAGGTGTCGGCCGCGGCGACGCGACAGTTCGACAGCGACTCGGCCGAGGCGAGCCCAGCGTCCTGCAGCACCTTGCCCGCATTGATCGCCATCCACTGCGGAGCGAACCCGTGGTCCGAGCTCACGAACGTCGTCGCGTTCTTGACGAGCTGCCGGGCCAGCTTGAGCGTTGAGTCGGCTTCGTGGTAGGCGGAGCGGATGAAGCCCTCGCGGGCGGGCACCCGGTTGTCCTTGGTGCCGTCCCCGTTCACGTCGTCGAAGTACGGGTTCGGACGCCCGTCGATGTCGGTCGGCGTGACGAGGCCCATGAACTGGTGGGAGAACTCGTCGGTCACGGGGTTTCCGACCATGAAGAGGTCCGGCTTCACGCCGAGGTCGTTCACGATGTAGCGCATGTAGGCCCAGTGGGCGTCGGCCCACATGAGGCCCTGCTCCACGTAGGTCTCCTCGTCCACGATCTCGGCCTCGAGCGGCGCGAAGTCGGCCGCGGTCGAGGTCGGGAAGCGTGAGGCGAGCTGCTCCTCGAAGTCCGAGGCGCACGTCGGCGTAGCCGTGCAGCCCGTGTAGGTCGCGTTCACGCGGGCGATCGACGTGTAGTACAGGCGGAACTGCGAGCCGTCGGCCGACAGGTCGATCAGCTTCAGGTAGAAGCCTGCCGTCTGGCCGGCGCGCGGGCCGGTGAGCTGCACCTTGACCTCATCCCACTGGTTGCGGGCGAGGTTCGAGGCCGCCTGGGCGGCGTTCTTCGCCGACTCGGCCGGGACGATCAGCACGCGGTCGTAATTCGTCTGGCTGTCGTTCGTGGAGTCGTAGATGTAGAGGTCGTAGAAGCGGTCGACGTTCGCAGTCGCCGGGAACGCCGTGTTCGTCACCTTGAGCCGCTGCTCGCGCGCGGGGCTGTACGACGTCGGTGCGCCGATCCAGCCGGTCGCCGTCGTCAGCGTCACGCGCTGATAGGTGACCCCGAACTGGTTCGAGAGCGCCGGCTGTCCCGGCAGGTCGTAGTTCACGAGGACGCCGCGGTCGGAGAAGAAACTGCGGAAGTCGACGACGGGGCCGCTCAGCGCGGGCGCGATGTTCCGGGAGCCGACCCACTCGACCGAGACGACGGTCTTGCCGGCGCGCTCGGCCGCCTGCTGGATCGTGTCCGCCTGGAGGATCCCGGTCGTCGCGAAGCTCGTCCGGTTCGTGAAGAGGTCGCCCGTGCGGTGGAAGGTGTTGTTCGTCGAGCCGTGCTCGCTTGGCCACGTCCCTGTTGCCAGCGTGTACCAGCCGACCCCGGTGTTCGGCGGGAAGCCCTGCTTCAGCCCGTTCACGCCCTTGGAGCCGTCCCGCATGAGCGCGCGCATGGTCGGCATCGCCCCGGAGCTGGCGTAACGGTCGACGAGGTCCGGCCGCATGCCGTCCGAGGCGAACATGATGACCTTCGAGGCCTTCGGGACGTCACGCTTCGAAGGCGCCTGCTTGGCGCCTGCCGTGGCGAGGCCGACGACGAGCGGGACGAGAGCGACGAGCGAGGCCAAAGCGGCCGGGACAAGGCGACGTGTAGACATTTCAGCAGACCCTCCAGAGACGTTGGGGGCTTGACGCTACAACCGTCCCGGGGCGGGGTCAATGTGAACATGGTGTAACCGTCGTGACTAGCCCGTGACGGGGTGGTGAACCCTCGCGCTGTTTGACGAAAGGCAACGCCAGGCGTACGCTCGTCGCGCGTGCATCGCCTGTGGGGGGTCATGGCCGTTCCGGCGCTGGTCGCGGCACTCGCCGCACCGGCTGCCGCTCAGGTGCCTGCGCCCGCGAAGCAATCCGTCGCGTCGGGCCGGGGCGGCGCGGCAGCGACGGTTGACGCGCTCGGCACCCAGGCCGCGATGAACGTCCTGCGCGGCGGAGGCAACGCCGTCGACGCCGCCGTCGCGGCCGCGGCGACGCTCGGCGTCACGGAGCCGTACTCGTGCGGGATCGGCGGAGGCGGCTTCATGGTCATCTACCGCGCCGGCGACCGACAGCTCTTCACGATCGACGGCCGGGAGGAGTCGCCGGCCGCGTTCCAGCCGAACAGCTTCATCAACCCGATGACAGGGAACCCGATCCCCTTCGCGGAGGGACAGACGAGCGGTCTCGGCGTCGGCGTCCCGGGAACGCTGCGGACGTGGCAGGAGGCGCTTCGGCGCTTCGGCACCAGGTCGCTCGGCTCGCTGATGCAGCATGGGATCCGGGTAGCCGACGAAGGCTTCGTCGTCGACCAGACATATCGCGACCAGACCGAGGCGAACCGCGACCGCTTCGACGACTTCACGACGACGCGCGCGGTCTTCCTCACGCCGGGCACTTTCCAGTCGCCGGCCGTCGGCTCGGTCGCGCGTAACCCGCAGATGGCCGAGACGTACCGCGAGATCGTCGCTCGTGGAGTCGGCGCCTTCTACTCCGGAGAGATCGCAGACGCGATCGTCCAGAGCGTCCAGAGCCCGCCCGTCGTGCCCGGGACGACCCGGAACGTCAGACCGGGGCTCATGACGCAGGCCGATTTGGCCGCCTACCGCGCGCTCTTCCGCACGCCCGCCTCGTCCATCTACCGCGGCCTGCGGCACGTCGGCATGGGCCCGCCGTCGAGCGGCGCGTCGACGGTCGGCGAGGCACTGAACATCCTCGAGGGCTACCCGCTCTCGACCATGACGCGGACGCAGGGGCTTCATTACTTCTTCGAGTCGTCCGCCTTCTCGTTCGCCGACCGCGGGCAGTACCTCGGAGACCCCGATCACGTGACCGTCCCGCTCGCCGGGCTCCTCTCCGATTCCTACGCCGCCGAGCGGCGCGCCCTGATCGGGCCGACCGCGGCGCCCAAGCCGGTCTCTCCCGGGAATCCCACGGACAACGAGGGGCCCTCGACGACCCACCTGACCGTCGCCGACAAGTGGGGAAACGTCGTCAGCTACACCTTCACGATCGAGTCGACGGGCGGCAGCGGCATCGTCGCGGGCGACAAGGGCTTTCTCCTGAACAACGAGCTCACGGATTTCAACTTCACGACCGGGACCGCGAACTCACCGGCCGGGAGCAAGCGTCCGCGCTCCTCGATGGCGCCGACGATCATGCTCCGCGGCGGGCGTCCCGAGGTCGCAGTCGGCTCGCCGGGCGGCTCGACGATCATCACCACCGTCCTCCAGACGCTCGTCGAGCATCTGGACTTCGGCCGGCCGCTGCCGGACGCGATCGCCACCCCCCGAGCTTCCCAGCGCAACACGACCTCGGTCAGCGCAGAGCCCGCGTTCATCGCGTCGCCAGACGCCGCGCCGCTCCAGGCGCTCGGCCACACCTTCACGAATGCAGGCGAGATCGGTGCGGCGACTGGCATCGACTTCCAGGCCGACCGGATGATGCAAGCCGTCGCCGAGCCCGTTCGCCGCGGCGGCGGCCACGCAGCCGCACTGCGTGGAAGCGACTTTCCGCCGCTGGATTGCGACATCGAAGCGAGCCGGTCGGGTCGGGGCGAGATCACCAGCGGCCGGACTTACCGCATCCGGGTTCAGATCGATCTGCTCGGCACCCCGGCCGAGCGCCGCCGCCTTCTCTCACGTGGAGCGGGCGTCCGTACGAGCGTCACCCTGAACAGCGACGGCGCGGCTTCGTTCACGATCCGGCCGACGAAGCGTGGCTTCGTCACCATGCGCGTCGTCGGCAGCGGGTGTCGTTTCGCCTGGGAGGTCGACAACGCCTCGTTCCTCGGTGAGGGTCAGGGCTTGACCGGCCGCTCAGCGGGTTAGCTCGGACGCTCTGCGAGAAGGGCCGACTCGTCCCCGGCGGCCGCGTCACCGTCTTCCGCCTCTTCAGAGGACGGGTGACGAGCGTGCTCGTCGGCTTCGTCATCGACTAGCCGCGCCAAGTCCAAAAGAGGCGTCTTGCGTGGCCGCCGTGTGGCTGCGACCGTGGACGAGGGCGTGGACACGCCGATCGAGCACCGCGACGTGACGACTATCATGAGCCTGCTGGGCCACATCCAGGCGGACGTGCAAACGATCCGAAGCCTGCTGGAGGACGATGGCGAAGAAGAAGCTTCCGAAGCTGACGCCTGAGGATCTCGCTCAACGCGAGGAGACACAGCGTCTCGTCCGCGAGCGCATCGAATACCACGAGGCGAAGGCGCGTGAGGAAGACAAGCGCCGCGCGGCGAAGCGCAGCTAGGCAGCAGCCTCAGCGGTCGCCTGGAGCTCTCGCCTCAGACCCTTGAGCTCGTCGCGGAGCTTGGCCGCGTACTCGAAGCGAAGCTCCTCAGCCGCGACGTACATCTCCTCCTCGAGCGTGACGACGAGCTTCTCGAGCTCCTCGCGGCTCATCCCCTCGACCTTCGCCTGACCGCGCCGCCGCTTGCCGGGAACGTTCGGAGATTCGAGCGCCAGGAACTCGGCGATGTCGGAGACGCCCTTCACGATCGACTCGGGCGTGATCCCGTGCTCCTCGTTGTAACGGAGCTGGATGTCCCGCCGGCGGTTGGTCTCGTCGATCGCGCCCCTGATCGCGACGGTCATCTTGTCGGCGTACATGACGACCTTCCCGTTCACGTTTCGCGCGGCCCGCCCGATCGTCTGGATGAGCGCAGTCTGGCCGCGGAGGAAGCCCTCCTTGTCGGCATCGAGGATTGCGACGAGCGAGACCTCCGGCAGATCGAGGCCCTCGCGCAGGAGGTTGACGCCGACGAGCACGTCGTACTCGCCCAGGCGTAGCTCGCGGATGATCTGGATCCGCTCGAGCGTGTCGATCTCCGAGTGGAGGTACCGCGCCTTGACGCCCGACTCGAGCAGGTAGTCGGTCAGGTCCTCCGACATCTTCTTGGTCAGCGTGGTGACGAGGACACGCTCGCCGACCTCCTCCCGCCGGCGGATCTCGTTGAGGAGATCATCGATCTGGTTCTTCGTCGGGCGAAGCTCCACCTCGGGGTCGACGACGCCGGTAGGGCGGATGATCTGCTCGGAAACGACCGTCGAATGGCGAAGCTCGTACGTCCCGGGCGTCGCCGACGTGAAGAGGAGCTGCGGCGCGCGCTCGAGGAACTCGTCAAAGCGAAGTGGCCGGTTGTCGAGCGCGGAGGGAAGCCGGAAGCCGTACTCGACCAGCGTCTCCTTGCGCGAGCGGTCGCCCTCGTACATGCCGCCGATCTGTGGGACGGTCTGGTGCGACTCGTCGATGAAGATGACGAAGTCGCCGGGGAAGTAGTCGAGGAGCGAGTTCGGCGCCGACCCGGCGGGGCGGCCGTCCAGGATTCGCGAGTAGTTCTCGATCCCGTTGCAGTAGCCGAGCTCCTTCATCATCTCCAGGTCGTACTCGGTGCGCTGGCGGATCCGGTGTGCCTCGAGCAGCTTCCCCTCCGACTCGAAGCGCTTGACCTGCTCCTCGAGCTCGTGGCGGATCTGGCCGAGCGCGCGGTCGATCGTCGGCTTGTCGGTGACGTACTGCGTGGCCGGGAAGATCGCGAGGTGCTCGAGCTTGGCGAACACCTCGCCCGTCAGCGGGTCGAAGTGCGTGATCTGCTCGACCTCGTCCCCGAAGAGCGAGATCCGGTAGGCGTACTCCGTCGAGGCCGGCTGCACCTCGACGACGTCGCCGCGCACGCGGAAGCGGCCTCGCCCGAGGAGCGAGTCGTTGCGCGAGTACTGAATGTCCACGAGCTTGCGGAGGAGAACGTCGCGGTCGATCTCGTGGCCGGTCGCGAGGAGCACGGTCTTCTCCTCGTACTCCTTGGGCGAGCCGATCCCGTAGATGCACGAGACCGAGGCGACGATCACGACGTCGCGCCGGGTCAGGAGCGCGCTCGTCGCCGAGTGGCGCAGGCGGTCGATGTCGTCGTTGATCGACGCGTCCTTCTCGATGTAGAGGTCCGCCTGCGGGACGTACGCCTCGGGCTGGTAGTAGTCGTAGTAGGAGACGAAGTACTCGACCGCGTTCGACGGGAAGAACTCGCGAAACTCGTTGCAAAGCTGCGCGGCGAGCGTCTTGTTGTGCGCGATGATCAGCGTCGGGCGCTGGATCTTCTCGATCAGCCAGGCCATCGTCGCGGTCTTCCCGGTCCCGGTCGCGCCGAGGAGGGTCTGGAAGCGGTTGCCCGCGACCACGGAGCGCGAGAGCTCCTCGATCGCCTTCGGCTGGTCGCCGGTCGGCTCGTACGCACGAGAAACGACGAAGTCAGCCACTGACCATGATGGTAGCCCCGGGCCCGGGCAAGCCGGCCCCTACAGTTCCAGCTCGTCCTCGTACGCGCGGGCGTAGACCTCGCGCAGCTCGAGCACCTCGGTCACGTACTGGCGGGTCTCGGGGAAGCCGATCCGGCCGCCCTGGTCGGCGAGCCACTCGTCCACGTTCCGCTGCCCCGCGTTGTACGCGGCGAGCGCGAGCCGCTCGTCCTCGTACTTCCGAAGCAGGCGGCGGAGGTAGAAGGCCCCGTAGCGCACGTTGATCTCCGGATCGACGAGATCGGCGACGACGAACGCCTTCCCGCCGGTGTTGAGGGCGATGCCCTCGGCCGTCGACGGCAGGAGCTGCATGAGGCCGACGGCGCCCGACCGCGACCGCGCCCTGGGGTCGAACTTGCTCTCGCGGTAGATGACGGCCGCGAGGAGCGCTGCATCCAGGTCGTAGTTTCGGGCGTGGCCGACGATCACGTGCTCGTAGGCCAGGGGGTAGCGGTGCTTCGCGTACCACCCCGGCTTGTCCTGCTCGAGGTAGAGGACAGACCCTGCGAGCGCGGCGACCAGGGTGACGGCTGCGAGGAGGTATCTCACGGGTCGTTCAGCTTGGCCATCACGTCGGATACGAAGCGATGGAGCTCCTTGCGCGTTCCGTCGTTCACGTAGGCGAAGTCGGCGCGGCGAAGCTTCTCGTCGTCGGGGAGGAGCCGTGATTCGCGCTCATCGACCGGACGCCGGGCGCGAGACGCTCGAACCTCCGGCGAGGCGGTGACGGCCACGACCTTGTCGAAGCGGGTCTCTCCCCCGACCTCGTAGAGGAGCGGCACCTCGGTCACGCAGACCGCTGGCGCATCCGGCTGGGCGGCGAGGTCTTCACGCCACTTGAGGTAGGTCGCGACGACCCGCGGGTGCAGCAGACCCTCCAGCCAGGCGAGCGCCTCAGCGTCGCCGAACACCGCCTCGGCCACGCTGGGGCGGTCGATCTCCCCGTCCTCGTCCAGAACGCTCTCGCCGAGGCGCTCGACGATCGCGTCCCTCACCTTCGGGTCATCTCGGAGGAAGCGGTGCACGATCTCGTCGCTCGAGATCACGGCTGCGCCATGGCGCTCGAAGGAGCGGAGAAGCTCCGACTTCCCAGTGCCGATACCCCCCGTGACGGCGACCGCGAGCGGCCGCTTGTGAACCCGTTTCAGAATGACGACTCGCCTCCGGGGTCGTGCTGGGTGGGGCGAGGCAAGGACGCAGGGAGGTCGCGTAGCCACAGGCTACGGGGCCGACTGAGGACGCGACGTCGCGCCGTCCAGCACGGGCCCGGGGGCTCAGTGCTTCGTTCTGAAGCGGGTTCTAGGCTACGGCTTTTCGTCGTCCTCGCCCGCGGCGACGGGCTCGGCCTCGGCGCTCGCCTCGGCAGGCGCCTCGGACTCGGCGATCAGCTCCGCCTCGTCGGCCACCTCTTCCTCGAGGCCCGGCTCGGACTCGGCGCTCAGCTCGGCTTCGGACACCGGCTCGGGCTCAGCGATCGGCTCGGGCTCCCCGGCCACCTCGGGCTCTGCGGCCGGCTCGGCCTCGGAGCTCGGCTCCGTCTCGACGACGGCGCTCGCCTCTGACTCCTCGGCGTGCTCGCTGCCTTCCGTCTCCTCAGCAAGGGCCTCGTCCGCCGGTGCGCTCACGTCGCCGTCCTGCTCGGTGAAGACCTCCTCGGAGAGGCCAAGCTCGGCTGAGCCGCTCAAGTCCTGCCCTTCGACGCGCTTCAGTGAGAGCGAGAGGCGACGGCGCTCGGCGTCCATCTCGATGATCTTGGCGCGCACCGTCTCGCCCTGGGAGACGATCTCCCGCGGGTTCTCGACGTGGTGCTCCGCGAGCTCGGAGATGTGCACGAGACCCTCGACGCCCGGAAGGATCTCGACGAACGCGCCGAACGTGACCACCTTCGTCACGCGGCCCTCGACGACGTCTCCCTCGTCGTAGGTGTCGACCACCTGCTGCCACGGGTCGCTTTGCGTCTGCTTCAGGCCGAGCGAGATCCGCTGGCGATCGCGGTCGATGTCGAGCACCTTGACCTCGACCTCCTGGCCGATGTCGAGCACCTCGGAGGGATGGTTGACGTGGCTCCAGGAAAGCTCGGAGATGTGAATGAGCCCATCGATGCCGTCGAGATCGACGAAGGCGCCGAAGTCGACGATGTTGGAGATCGTCCCCGTGACGACGTTGCCCGGCGAGAGCCGATCGAGGATCGCCTGGCGCATCTCCTTGCGCTCCTCCTCGAGAACCGCGCGGCGCGAGAGAACGACGTTGTTGCGGCTCCGATTCAGCTCGATCACCTTGCAGCGCAGGGTCTCGCCCGTGAACTCCTCCAGGTCTTGGACGCGGCGGATGTCGACGAGCGAGGCCGGCAGGAAGCCGCGCACCCCGAGGTCGAGGATGAGACCGCCCTTGACGACCTCGATCACGGTGCCCTCGACGGGCTCGCCGCTCTCGGCCGCGCGCTCGATGCGCTTCCAGGCCATCTCGAAGCGCGCGCGCTTCTTGGAGAGGATCAGGCGCCCATCGGCGTCCTCCTTCGTGAGGACGAGCGCGTCGACCTCGTCGCCGAGCTGGACCTCGTCGGCGGGGTCGACCGAGCGGCGGATGGAGAGCTCGGCGACCGGGATGACGCCCTCGGACTTGTAGCCGATGTCGACCAGAACCTCGTCCTTGTCGACGCGGACGACCTTGCCGCTGACGACCTCGCCCTCGTTGATGATCGGGAAGGTCGCGTCGTAGTTCGGGATCAGCTCGCCGTCCGGACCAAGGGTCCAGACGTCGCCTTCGACTTTGGGTTCTGCCTCTACGGTTTGGTTCTCCACCATGCGAAAACGCTGATTATAGCCGTGGTTTCGTGAAAGCCAGGGACGTCGCCATCGTCGCCGCGGTCCTCGTCGTGGGCGGAGTCGCGCTCGTCGACACGCTGCGCGACGCAGGCGCGCCGGAGCCCGAGCGACGGTCTCCGGATCCGCCCTCCTCGACCGAGCCGGAGCGATTTCCCCCACTCCCTCTCGCGGGCTCGCTCGCCTTTGGAGACTCGCGCGATTGCCGCCTCCGAGTGGTGGGCTTCGTGAGCGGGCGCGAGCGCCGCCTGAGACGCGTCGGCACCGGCTGCGAGCTCTCGGCTTCCCCGGCCGGGGAGCTCGTCGCCCATGGTGGCGGCGACAACCAGCCCCTCGAGTTCCGGCTCCTGCGCCTCGACCCCGCGCCACGCGAGCTCAGCGGCGGGGTGCGAATCGGGCCAATCGCCTGGAGCTACCGCGGGCTGATCGCCTGGTGCGAGAGTGCCACGAGCGGCGTCGAGTTCCTGGGCGCCTCGACTCGGGAGCTCACCTTCTGCCCGCGCGCGTACCTGGGCGAGGAGGTCGCGCGGGCGAGAGACCGGGAGCTCCTCGTCAGGGGGCGGGTGGTCATGACTGCCGCAGCGCACATCGAGCAGGTCGCGGGCGGGATCGAGGGATCGGTCGCGCTCGTCCTCGAGGGGGGCCGGATCGAGCGTCGTGACGCGCAGGGCCGGCGGCGCACCGTGCGCCTCCCCTCAGACACGCTCGCGACGACGCTCGTCTTCACACAGGACACCTGCGCCGCGGCGGCCGTCGGGTCGAGAACGGTCGCGATCGTCGACCTCGGCTGCTTCCGGGGCAGGGGGCAGGTGACGACCGTGTCGACGGACAACTGCACGAACCGCCGCGAGTCGGCGAACTCGGAGTGCGCGCGCTATCCGGCGCCCCGCGCGTTTCCCGGCCGCGCCGCCGCATGGTCTCCGGACGGCGAGTGGCTCGCGGTGGCCGAGCCGACCGGGATCGCCTTCCATCGAGTCGTCGGCGGCTACCGCGTCATTCGCTGGCCGGCGCAGGCCGCGGCGCTCGCGTGGCTGGGTTAGCGACGCTCGGCGAAAGAGCGGGCCGGATAGATCCGGCCCCTACGATTTGGCTTCGTTCCAGTCGTCGCCCGCGCCGATGTCGACGGCGAGCGGCGGGTCGAGCGGATAGGCGCCGACCATCTCGGCCCGGACGAGCTCCTTCACCCCCGAGAGCTCGACCTCGGGCACCTCGAGCAGCAGCTCGTCGTGCACCTGGAGGACGAGGCGAGCCGCGCGGCCCTCGTCGCGCAGGCGCCGGTGGATCGAGACCATCGCCGTCTTGATGATGTCCGCGGCCGTGCCCTGCATGACGAAGTTGACCGCGAGCCGCTCCCCGAACCCGCGCGTCTGGCGGTTGGAGGCGCGAAGCTCGGGCGCGAGGCGCCTGCGGCCGAGCAGCGTGGTCGAGTAGCCGTCGCGCGTCGCCTGCTCGATCGTGCGCTGGATGAAGTCCTGGACGTGCGGGAAGCGGGCCAGGTAGGCGTCGATGTACTGCTGGGCCTGCTCGCGCGGGATCTCGAGGTTCTCCGAGAGCCCGAAGGCCGAGATGCCGTAGATGATCCCGAAGTTGACCATCTTGGCCACGTTGCGCTGGTCTTTCGTCAGCTCGGCCCGGGGGACGCCGAGCACCTCGGACGCGGTGGCCGCGTGGATGTCCTCCCCCTGCGCGAAGGCCTCGCGAAGCTTCGGCTCGCCCGAGACGTGCGCGAGGATCCGAAGCTCCACCTGCGAGTAGTCGGCCGAGACGAGCCTGAAGCCGGGCTCGGCGACGAAGGCGCTTCGGATCTCCCTCCCGAGCTCGGTCCGAATCGGGATCGACTGCAGGTTCGGGTTGGTGGTCGAGAGCCGCCCCGTCGAGGCGACGGCCTGGTTGATCGTCGTGTGGAGCCGTCCGTCCTCGCCGATCAGCTCGGGCAGCGGGCCGAGGTAGGTGTTCAGGAGCTTCGAGAGCTCGCGCCACTCCTCGAGCACCTCGACGATCGGATGCTCGCCGCGGATCGAGCGAAGGACGCGCGTGTCGGTCGAGTAGCCCGTCTTGCCCTTCCGGCCCGCCGTGAGCCCGAGCTTCTCGAAGAGGATCCGCGCGACCTGCTGGGTCGAGCCGAGCATGAACTCCTCGCCCGCGAGCTCCTGCGCGCGAGCCTCCAGCTCCTCGACGCGATCGGCAAGCCGGGCGGTGATCTCGCCCATCCGGTACGTGTCGATCCGAACGCCGACGTCCTCCATCTCGGCGAGGACCGCTGTCAGCGGCAGCTCGATCTCGCGGTAGAGGCGTTCCTGCCCGCGCTCGGCGAGCTTGGCGCGAAGCGGCGGGGCGAGTCGCAGGGCCGCGGCGGCCTGACGGACGAGCGTCTCCGTTTCCTCGTCGGCGGCGGGGACGGGCTTCAGCTCGATGCCATGCTCCCCGGCGAGATCGTCGAGGACGTAGGTCGCGCGCCCTGGGTCGACGAGGTAGGCCATGAGCAGCGTGTCGTCGGCGATGCCGAGCCCGGGCCCGGCCGCGCGGCGAAGGAGCTTCGCGTCGTGCGCGACGAGCCTCGCGCCCTCGAGCGCGCGGACCGAGTCGACCCGCCACTCCCCCACGAGCACCTCGGCCTGCGCGAGCCCGAAGCGCCCGTCCACGACCTGGATGGCCGCCTCTCCGCTCACCGCCTCGGGCTCGCCCTCGCGCCACGGGGCCTCGACGCCCTCGACGACCGGCGCCGACGAGGGCAGCGCGGCGTCGAGCTCGTCCACGCGGCCGAGGAGGTTCCGAAACTCGAAGCGCCGGAAGATGTCCTTGAGCTGCGAGCGGTCGGGCGGGGCGAGCACGAGGCTCTCGGGCTCGCACTCGAGCGGAAGGTCGCGGCGCATGGTCGCGAGCTCCCTCGACGCGCGCGCCTGGTCGGCGTGCTCCCGGACCGCTTTGCCGCGGGCCGGCGAGAGCTCGTCCGCGTGCTCGATCACGGACTCGAGCGACCCGTACTGGGCGAGGAGCTGGCCCGCGGTCTTGTCACCGATCCCCGGGATGCCCGGGATGTTGTCCGAGGTGTCGCCCTTGAGCCCGATGAAGTCGGGGATCAGCTCGGGGCCGATGCCATAGCGCTCGAACACCCGCTCGGGCGTGTAGACGTGCACGTCGGCGACGCCGCGCGGTGTCATCATCAGCGCGACGTTCCCCGAGACGAGCTGGAACGCGTCCCGGTCGGTCGAGACGACGGTGGTCTTCAGCCCCGCCTCGTCGGCACGCGTCGCGAGCGTCGCGATCACGTCGTCGGCCTCCCAGCCCTCGAACTCGAGGTTCCGGTAGCCGAAGGCCTCGACGATCGGCCGGAAGTGCGGAAACTGCTCCCGCAGGAGGTCGGGCATCGGCCGGCGGTCGACCTTGTAGTCGGGGCTCGCCTCCTTACGGTGCACCGGCTTCGTGTCCCAGGCGACGGCGACGCCCTTCGGCCGGTAGTCGGCGAGGAGCTTGAAGAGCATGTTCGTGAAGCCGAGGAGGGCGTTCGTGGAGAAGCCCTCCGAGGTGGCGAGCTCCTCGGGGAGCGCGAAGAAGGCGCGGTAGGCGAGATTGTTGCCGTCGACGAGGAAGAGCTCGGAGTCCCGGACGGGCCCGTCGTCGACCTGCAGCTCGGCCCCGGTCAGGGTCTTCGGCACACCGCCATGCTATTCGCGGGCCGGCCGATCTCGGCCCGGCGGACGAGCGCCCCTAATCCATCCCCAGGTAGGCCTTCTGGACCTGCTCGTTCTTGGCGAGTGCCTTCGCGTCGTCCGTCAGCGCGATCCTGCCGGTCTCCATCACATACCCGCGGTCGGCCACGTCGAGCGCCATCAGGGCGTTCTGCTCGACGAGGAGGATGGGGGTCCCCTGCTGGTTGATCTCCTTGACGATCTCGAAGATCCGCTCGACGAAGATCGGCGCGAGGCCCATCGACGGCTCGTCCAGCATGACGAGCTTCGGGCGTGCCATGAGCGCGCGGCCCATCGCGACCATCTGCTGCTCGCCGCCCGAGAGCGTCCCCGCGCGCTGCGTCTTGCGCTCGGCGAGGCGCGGGAAGAGGGCGTAGACCCGGTCGAGGTCTTCCTTGAAATTCTGGCGGTCGGTGCGCTGGAAGGCGCCCATCTCGAGGTTCTCGAGCACGCTCATGTGCGGAAAGAGGCGCCGG
>Ga0136613_10000158_pt1 | contig 26412 bp, 28 predicted proteins | sample AntDrymUQ2722106_2_FD_106649 | JGI IMG/M metagenome (GOLD analysis project Ga0136613, IMG submission 106649) | Polar desert sand microbial communities from Dry Valleys, Antarctica - metaG UQ272 (21.06) | ecosystem: Environmental > Terrestrial > Soil > Desert | place: Antarctica: Dry Valley... | reverse complement strand
GCTCCGGCGCCGGCCGCTTCGTTCAATCCGCAGCCAAGCCCCGCCTGCGCACCATCGGTCCGCGGGCCGGCACGTCACGGGATGGCGTGCCGGTCTCGCGTTGCCGGTCGAGACCGCCGAGGCACGTCGTCTGCATCGGTGCGCTGAGCTGAACCGCGACTGCACTGGCGCGTCATGATGGTGTCGTGCCGGCCTCCTGCTGCAAGCCCGACTACGACGCGGCATTCGACGCCCGGACGGCGCGCCGGCAGCTGACCGCGTACCGGCGATCCGGCGCGAGCGGCAGCACGCTGCGGCTCGTCGAGACGATCAGGGACGCCGGCGCGCGCGGCTCGACCGTCCTCGACATCGGCGGCGGCGTCGGCATCATCGGACTCGAGCTCCTCGCGGCCGGCGCCGAGCGGGTGGCCGAGGTGGACGCCTCGCGCGCCTACATATCGGTCGCGCGTCGCGAGGCCGATCGGCGGGGATGGGGCGCGCGGACGTCGTACCGGCACGGCGACTTCGTCGAGCTCGCCGAAGCGGTGGAGCCGGCCGACATCGTGACCCTCGATCGGGTCGTCTGCTGCTACGGCGACTGGCGCACGATGATCGACCGCGCGACCGAGCGGTCGAGGCGGCTCGTCGGCCTCGTCTACCCGCGCGAGCGGTGGTGGCTGCGGCTCGGTATCGGCTGCGGCAACCTGTGGCTCCGGCTCATCGGCCGATCGTTCCGCGGCTACGTCCACCCGGAGCGCGCGATCGACGAGCGGATCCGCGCGGCGGGCTTCTCGCCGCGGAACGATCACGAGGGCTGGATCTGGCGGACCGCCCTGTACGAACGCGTCGCTGCCACGGACCGATCAGGAGCCGCATAGACGCACGCGGGGCTTGCCAGCCGCCGGGCTCCAGCGCATGATGCCGTCGACCACTCCACCGCACGCACGCACGAACGAGGAGGACCGACATGAGTGCCACCGCGCCCCGTCCTCCCGATGCCTCGAGGCGCCACCACCGCTGACGCCCTCCGAGGGTCGGGCAATCCCGAACACTCGGAGCATTCTGCGTGCATTCGTCACTTGCGCCTACGCGCCAAACCCCGATGTGGCTGCTCGATGAGCCCTACGTCGACACCTCGCTCGGGACCCTGAAGTCTGGCAAGGAGGCCGAGGTCTTCCTCCTCGAGCGCCGATACGCCGGTGGCTCCGTGGTGCTCCTCGCCCATAAGCGATACCGGCCGCGACGTCCGTCGGCCGGCGAGCTGCGCGAGCTCGGATTCGCAAAGGCCACCGCATACCGGCACGACTCGACGTATCGGGCGGGCTGGTTCCTCTCGAGCCGCGACCGGCGAGCCGTTGCGCACAAGACCGATCACGGTCACGAGGTGATCCAGCGCCTCTGGCCGATCCAGGAGATGGAGACGCTCGAGCGTGCCTGGGCGACAGGTGCTTCGGTGCCCTACCCCGTCGAGCGGACCGACGACGGAGTCGTCATGGAGTTCATCGGCGACGCCGCCGCGGCTGCACCTCGCCTGGCGCAGGCAAGCCTGTCGCGCTCGCAGCTCGTCGACGCCTGGACGCAGCTCGTCGACAACCTTCGCAGGCTCACGGCCGCGGGGCTCGTCCACGCCGATCTGTCGGCGTACAACCTCCTGTGGTGGAAAGGCCGCCTCGTGATCATCGACCTGCCCCAGGCGGTCGAGTTCACCACGAACGCGGACGCCCCGGATCTGCTGTACCGCGACGTTGCCAACGTCGCCGACTGGTTCGGTCGACGCGGTGTGCTCGTGGACGTCGACTCCATGTATGCGGAGCTCATCGCCCTGGCGTGGTGATCTACCGTGGGTGCGTGCAGCCCTTCCGTTTCGCCGTCTACGTCAACGACGCGGGTGAGGTGGATCGCTGGACGGCCTTTGCCCGGCGTGTGGAGGATCTCGGATATCAGGCGCTCTACCTGACTGATCACCTGAATCGGCAGCTGGCGCCAAACGCGGCCCTGGCGGCGGCCGCGGCCGTGACGACGAGGCTGCGCATCGGTCCGTACGTGCTGGCGAACGACTTTCGACACCCGCTGATCGTCGCGCGCGAGGCTGCCACGCTGGATCGGCTGAGCGGCGGCCGCCTGGACCTCGGCCTGGGCGCGGGCTGGCGGCGGGACGATTACCGTCAGCTCGGCATCCCGTACGACCGCCCAGGCGTCCGGATCGACCGCCTCGTCGAGTCGCTCGCCATCATCAAGCGCCTCCTGAGCGGGGAGGATGTGACGCACAGCGGCCGCTTCTACCGCCTCGAGGCCGCCCGCGTGCACCCGGCACCGACCCAGCGACCGCACCCCCGGCTCATGCTGGGTGGCGGGGGTCCCCGCATGCTGCGCATCGCGGCGCGCGAGGCGCAGATCGTGAGCCTCGTCCCCCAGTTCTCGCCGACCGGGCGGCCTATGCTCCGACATGCAACCGAGTCAGCCCTTGAGACCCGGATCGCGGCGGTGCGTGACGCGGCTGGCGCCGGATTCGAAGATCTGGAGCTCAACATCTTCGTCGGCGACGCCGGGATTGTCGGCGGCCCGCAGCCGCTCTCGACGTCGCTGGCCGCGCTCCTCAAGTCCGCCGGGCCGGCCGTGGCCGGAGGCTCGCCGTACCTCCTGTACGGGACCCTCGGCCAGCTCCGCGAGAGTCTGCTGCGCCGTCGCGAACGGACCGGCGTCAGCTCCTACGGCATCCCGGCCCGCGCCATGGAGTCCTTCGCGCCGCTCGTCGCCGACCTCGCCGGCGAGGAAGGACGTCAGCGCGCGTAGCGGACGCCGCCTCCGCGACGCTCCTTGTTGAGCCGGCGGTTGAGGTGCAGGCCCTCCAGCACGAACTCCGTGGCCGACGCGATCCCGGCCGGGGATTCGCCGGCGTCCAGGCGCCCGATCGCAGCCCGCAGCTCAGGTACGGCACCGGCAAGCTCACCGTGGGTGCTGGAGGAGACGAACTCGCCGACCTCGGCCTCCAGCGCCTCATCCTCGAACCGCTCGATGAGCGGCACGAGCTCAGAGAGGGCGAAGTGGCGGTTGAAGACGTTCACCACCGCCCGGGCGACGAGCTTCTCCACGACGCGGTCCTCACGCGTCTCGTCGCCGAGGGTCTCGAGCTCGATCTTGCCGGCGGTGGACGCCACCACCGATGGCAGGTCGCTGATCCGCGGCGCCGCTGACGGCTCACCGAGTCGGACCGCTCGCTTGAGCGCGGCGGCTGTCAGCGTCTCGTGGTTCGCGATGGTCACGCGCACGGAGACGCCCGACCGCTGGCTGACCTCCGACGAGCGGCGGGCCAGTTGCGACAGCTCGGCCACCACCTCCTTCATGAAGCCCGGTACCTGCACCGGCACCGAGGTGCCCTCGTCGAAGGCGGCAGCCTCGGCCTCCATGATCGCGATCTCGACCGACGTCTCCTCCGGGTAATGCGTTCGGATCTGCGCCCCAAATCGGTCCTTGAGCGGGGTGATGATCCGGCCGCGGCTCGTGTAGTCCTCGGGATTGGCGCTGGCGATCACGAACAGGTCGAGGTCGAGCCGGACGCGGTAGCCGCGGACCTGGACGTCGCGCTCCTCCATCACGTTGAGCAGGCCCACCTGGATCCGCTCGGCGAGGTCGGGCAGCTCGTTCAGGCTGAAGATGCCCCGATGCGTTCGCGGCAGCAGCCCGTAGTGGATCGTCAGCTCGTCCGACAGGTATCGACCCTCGGCCACCTTGACCGGGTCGACCTCGCCGATCAGGTCGGCGATGCTGATGTCCGGGGTGCTCAGCTTCTCGCTGTATCGGTCCTCGGCCGCCCACCAGGCGATCGGCGTGGCGTCGCCGGCATCCGCCACGATCGAGCGCGCCAGCGGTGAGACCGGATGAAGCGGGTCGTCGTGCAGCTCCGTATCGGCGACATAGGGCACCCACGGGTCGAGCAGGCCGACGAGCGACCTGGCGATACGGCTCTTCGCCTGCCCGCGCTCGCCAAGAAGGATGACGTCCTGCCCGGCGAGGATGGCGTTCTCGAGCTGCGGCAGCACGCTCTCGTCATAGCCAAGGATGCCCGGCAGGAACGGCTGGTGGGTCCGAATCCGCTCGATCAGGTTCGCGCGCAGCTCCTCCTTGACGCTCCGGCTGCGATACCGCGCCGCGCGCAGCTCGCCCAGCGTGGTATCGGTGGGTCGATCGGTCATGCGGGCAGCTCCTCGGGTGCGGGAAGGCCAAGGTAATCGCGAATCGCCATGGCCACCGACGGTGGGTCGCAGACGCCTCGCTCGGCCAGGCCCTCCAGGAAGATGGACCGATGGGAGAGCTCGGCTTCGAGGGCAGCATGCGTCATTCCGAGGCTTCCCGCGAGGACGGCGTAGGCGGCCGGGTCGTGCTCGAACGGGCGGACCGACCGGCCGCCGTCGTCAGGCAGCATCGGTGGGGAGGGCAGTCGTTGGGCGCCGGTCAGCGACGGCGATCGGTCGCCTTCGATGGCTCCGAGCCGGACAGGGGCAAGCGAGCCGGCATCGTTCAGCCGCAGGTGCCAGGCCTCCTCGATGCGCCGATACATCCCCGCCGGCGTGAGGTAGGCCGAGTACTGGAGGTAGATGGTGAGTCCGGCGAGGTCCACATCGGTTGCGCCAAGGTTGATGCGCAGGCTCTCGAGAGCTTCGGGCAGCGAGTCGGCGTGCATCGTGGCGCCCAGGCCCCAGCCCTTGCCAGCCAGCACCAGCGCGCCGCGCGCCGCCCGGCCCCAGACGTAGATCGGCAGGTGGTCGCTCATCTCGTTGATGAGCAGGTACCCAGTGCCGGGGGGAATCTCGTCGAGCCAGTCGTACTCCTCCCACCAGCCGCGGACGAAGATGCCGGTCGTGTCGGCGGGGAGGAAGTCGACCAGCGCGCTGAGGGCCGTCGTCTTTCCAGCCTGCGGGGCCTCTGAGCTGAGCATCACGCTTCGGCGTCGGCTGACGATGGCCCACAGGGTGGCCATCAGGCGGGTATCGACGGTCGGGGTGCCGATCAGCTCGACGGCGCTCATCGGCGTCGGTGGTACCCAGTGGTAGCCCCACCAGCCTTCGGGGAACCGGGAGAACCATGCTGCGAGGGTGCCGGTCATGCTGCCGGCCACGGTACGCGCGGGTAGCCGCCCGCGCAAACCCGTCAGCGACCGGGGAGGAGCTGTCGCTGGCGAATGGCTCGCCACACGAAGGCGAGGCGCATGACGATGCCCGCCACGCGGTCGATGACTTCCCCGGCGAGCCCGCCCGGCCCGACGTGAAAGTCGACTCGGTCCTCGATCCATGTCCCCCGTCCCGCGGCCGTGAACGTGTGCGAGTGGTGAAAGCGCGCCATCGGCCCTGACAGCGTCTCGTCCACGAAACGTCGAGGCTCGACTCGTTCGAGCAGGCGCACGGTCCACGAGCGCTGGAATGGTCCAAGCCCGTAGCGGAACTCGAAGATGGATCCGGGACGCGGCGGCGCCGGCTCGATGCGCACCAGGCGGATGCTGACCGGCGGCGGCATCAGACGCCCTAGGTTGCCGGGATCGTCGAAGAAGCCAAAGACCTCGTCGATCGGCGCCGCGACCCAGGCGCGGACGTGAAGTGTCGGCATCGGCTCACCCGGACGTCGCATCAGCGGGTTTGCGTGGCAAGGTGCCCCACGATCGAACGTGCCACCGTGCAGCACGTTCGCCCGCCGCGTGTCTGAGCCCGGACGGCCGTCGTCGGCGCATCACACGCCGAACGGGTTCGCCGGCTTCGGCGAGGTTCCCTGCAAGATCGCCTTCGTCTCGGTGTACAGGTCAAGCGCCTCGAGCGACTGCTCGCGGCCGTAGCCTGATTCCTTGAAGCCGCCGAACGGCACGCCGGGGAACGCGACGAACGGCGTGTTGATCCCCACGGCGCCGGAGCGGATTCGTTGCGCGACGCGATGGCCACGGGCGCTGTCGGCGGTCCAGACCGTCGCGGCCAGGCCGTAGCGCACGCCGTTGGCGAACGCGATCGCCTCCTTTTCATCGCTGAATCGGGTGAGTGTGACGACGGGCCCGAAGACCTCCTCCTGGGCGATCCGCGACTCGTTCGAGACGCCGCCGATCACGGTCGGCGCGACGAAGGCATCGGCGTCGAGCCCGTCGGCGAGCATGAGGTCGCCTCCCGCCAGCAGCTCTCCCCCGTCCTCCAGGCCCATGGCCACGAACCCGCGCACCCTGTCCGCCTGCGCGCGCGAGATCAGCGACCCAACCTTGGTCTCATCGAGGAGCGGATCACCGACCGCGAGCGACGTTGCCTTCTCGGCAAAGGCCGATGCGAACGCGTCGTACACCTCGTCCTGCACGATGATCCTGGACCGAGCCTCACACGACTGGCCGGCCGAGTAATAGATGGCCCAGAGAGAGCCGATGACCGCGGCATCCAGATCCGCATCGGCAAAGACGATGTTCGGCGACTTGCCGCCGAGCTCGAGCGACACGCGCTTGAGGGTCGTTGCGGCGGCGGCGGCGATCCTCCGCCCCGTGGCCGTCTCGCCGGTGAAGGCGATCTTGTCGATCCCCGGATGCGTGGCCATCGTCTCGCCGATCTCGACGCCCGGCCCGGGGACGACGTTCAGCACCCCGGCGGGGATGCCCGCCTCGAGCGCCAGCTCGCCCAGCCGGATCGCGGTGAGCGGGGTCGCCGACGCCGGCTTGAGGACGAGCGTATTCCCCGTCGCCAGGGCGGGGGCGACCTTCCAGGCGGCCATCATGAGCGGGTAGTTCCACGGGATGATCGCGCCCACCACGCCGACCGGCTCGCGCAGCGTGTACGACACGACGGATGGATTGACGACGTGCGACCGGCCGTAGAGGTGCTGGGCGGTTCCGGCGAAGAACTCGAGCGTCGAGACCGCCACCTTGATCTCGGCGACGCACTGCCACCTGACCTTGCCGTTGTTGCGGCTCTCGAGCTCGGCCAGCTCATCGGTCCGCTCGTCGATGAGCTGCGCCAGTCGGTTCAGCATCCGCGCACGCTTGGCCGGCGCGGTCTTTGCCCAGGCGCCGTCGAACGCGCCGCGGGCAGCGTTCACCGCCGCGTCGACGTCGTCGGTCCCCGCCCGCGCGACCGAGGCCAGCTCGCCGCCATGGGCGGGGTCGAAGGTGGCGAAGGTGGCGCCGGCGGCGGCGTCCCGGAGCTCACCGCCGATGAGCAGCTTGGTAGGCGCGTCGATCATCGGCAGATGGTAGCCGCTGATTACTGGCCGATGCTTCCGTCGAGCAGGACGCGATCGGCCACCGGAGCCGCAAGGTCCATCTCGGTGACGACCATGCGTGGCTCTTCGGGACAGGCGCCCGTATTCGGGTCGTCGTTCACCGCCCCGATGAGCGTGATCGAGACGGCGTCTGCCGATTCGAGGAGCTCGATGCGCCGCAGGACGTGGCAGTCCGGACCGCCCGGAAGGGTGAAGCCCAGTTGAAGTCGCCGATTCGCAACCCGCTCGATACAGGCGATCTCGAGCGCGTCGGTCTCCACGCCGGTGCCGGTGGCCGCCACCGCCGGCGCGTCGAGCCATTCGGCGTTGCAGCCGCGGCGCTCGTCGCCGGAGGGGGCGGCGCAGGCGCCGAGCACCAGCAGCACGGCCACGGCGGCCCTACGCACCGGCGTCGAACCGGACCTGGTCGACGTCGCAGACGGGCTCGTAGCCGATCGCCCGGTAGATCTTGTTCGAGGTCGGATTGGCGAGATCGGTGAAGAGGAAGCAGAAGCGGCGCCCTCGGACCAGCTGGTCCGCGCTGGCCGCGACGGTGAGCGAGCTCGCATAGCCACGCCCCCGCAGCGCGGGCGGTGTGTACACCGGGCCGATGCGAATCCCGTTCGGCGTCTCGCCGGAAGCACCGACCATCGAGACCACCGCGCCGCCGTCCTCCCACAGGTAGCCGAGGCGACCGGCGCGGGCGATCCAGCGGTCGGCGACGGCGGCGGGATCGGGAATGGGTGGCGCTTCCGGGACGGCCTCTTCCGAGAACGCGACGACCCAGCTCGTGATGAGATCGCGGTCGCGCGGCTCCGCCAGTCGCCAGCTCCCCGGAGGGGGCCGGTCCGGCGGAATGACGCGCATGAGCCGGAAGATGCGCTCCGCGACCTCGATCGCGGCGGTCTGCCCGGTCGCATCGGTCCAGCCGGCGGTAAAGCGCGCGGCGGCGCCGGTCGGACCGAGCAGGCCGGGAAGCGACTCGCTCCCGAGGGCGTCGACGAGGGCGTCGACGGCCTTCATTTCGTCGGTCCAGGAGAGCACCAGGTTGTGCGGCGGCGTGCGGAGGGTTGCCGCCACGATCCGGCCCCCGTCATCGGCGACCGATGCGAAGCGGGGAGGATCGTCCGCGAAGAGCTCGGGCGTCACACGAATGGCGCTCGAGATGCCGAACAGCAGGTTGTTCTCCGCCTCGTGCTGCTCGAGGAATGGTCCGGCGGCGGCCAGGAACTCGTCGACGAGTGCGTGGCGCTGGACGATGAGCGGCATGGCCCAATGATGCCGCCTCAGGCCGGGCCCGCGCTCGGCAGCCGCACGACCCCAGCTTCGTGGCGCCGAGCCGCTCGAGTCGCTCGGCGGCGACCAGGGCCCCGAGGCATCAGGAGCGTCGATCGCGCCTCTGGCCATTGATGAGACCGGGCCCTTGGAGGATCCGGTCTCATCGCGCTTGCTCCGCCCGATCAGCGGCGCCTGGGCGCTACCTGGACCTCCGTAACGTCGCCGGCCTGCCGAAGGCTGCGTCACCGTCGACGATGGCCTTGTAGCGGCCCGGGGCGAGGTCGACGAAACCGAACCAGCCGGTGTCGTCGGTGCGCGTCGTGCGGGTCACGAGGCGAATTGCTCCGCCACCGCGCGTCGGTGGCCGATGCGACCCTGAACCAATGTCAGCTGGGGACGCCATTCCGCATCCAGCAGGACGAGATCGGCCACGCGCCCGACCTCCACTCGCCCGAGGTCGGCCTCCAGGCCCAACAGGCGGGCCGGCGTCGTCGACGCCGCGCGTACCGCCACGGATGGCTCCAGCCCAGCGGCGACCAGGCGGCCCAGCGCGGGGGCCATCGGCACGACCGATCCGGAGAGGGTCCCGTCCGCGAGGCGCGCGACGATGCCGTCGGAGATGACCTCGCGCGATCCCATCCGATAGCTTGCCGGCGGCTCGCCCAGCGCGGCGAGCCCGTCGGTGACGAACACGAGCTCGTCAGGGGCTTTGATGGCGGCCACCAGCCGGATGGTCTCCGACGCGAGGTGGATCCCGTCGACGATGAGGCTCGCCGTCACGCCCCCGGCGAGGAGGCGGCCCACGATGCCCGGCTCGCGGTGGTGCAAGGGGCGCATGGCGTTGAACAGGTGCGTCCCGAGGCGAGCGCCGCCGACGATCGCCGCGTCCGCCTGGTCCCACGTGGCGTCGCTGTGGCCGATCGCCGCGATAACGCCGCGCGCGACGAGCTCACGGACGACGGCCGCGGCGCCCGGAAGCTCCGGGGCGAGCGTGACGATCGCCACGTTGCCGGCATCGAGCCACCCGCGGACCTCGACGAGATCGGGCTGGCGCAGGACGCCTGGGTCGTGCGCCCCGCGCCGGCCCTGCGCCAGGAACGGCCCCTCGATATGGACGCCCAGCACTCGCGCCGCCCCATCGGGCACGGGTCGCGCCAGGTTTCGGAGGATCGGCTCGTAGGCATCGGGCGGCGAGCTGACGACGGTCGGCAGGAAGGCGGTGACGCCGGTTCGCGGAAGGGCGAGCGCGGCCGCGGACAGGTCTGCACCGGGATCGGTGAAGTCCACCCCGAAGGCGCCGTTGAGCTGGATGTCGACGAGGCCGGGCACGATCCAGGCATCGGGACCCCCCTGCGCACCAGGTGGCGCATCGGCGGGCTCACCGATGCTGGCGACCCATCCCCGGTCGATGGTGACGAGGCGAACACCCGCTTCGTCGGGTGCCAGCAGACGTCCGATGAGCGAGATCACGTGAGGTCCACGTTCAGCTGGTATTGGTGGCCACGGTAGGCGGCCCGCACGAACTCGCCCACCATGAGCTGCGTCAGGGCGTAGCCGGCCACATCCTTGACCGTCCGACCACCGGTTCGAATAGTGCTCCCGTCCGCCAAGACCACCTCGAGGGCGGCCACCGCCTCACGCGTGACGCCGTATTTCACGCAGCACAGTCCGCCCGCGTTGGTCCCGATGTTGCCGCCGATGCTGCAGAACTCGGGGCTGGCCGGATCCGGTGCGTAGAACAGGCCCTCGCGGAGGGCCGCCGCCTTCAGCGCGGCGTTGATCACACCAGGCTGCACCACCGCCACGCGGTTCACCACGTCGATCTCGAGGATCTCGTTCATGCGGGTCATCGCGATCGTCAGCGCGCCCTCGATCCCGGCACTGCCGCCGGAGAGACCGCTGCCCGCGCCACGCGGGACCACCGGCACGCGATGCGCTGCGGCGATCCTGACGATCGAGGCGACCTCGTCCGTGCTGCGCGGCAGCGCGACGGCAAGCGGCAGCCCGGGCCGGAGGTGCAGTGCCTCATCCTTCCGGTAGGACTCCCGATCGATCTCGTCCGTCAGGACCCGGAGTCCGGGGATCTCGGTGCGCAGTGCTACCAGAATGTCGCTCATGCCCGAATGGTAGGCCCGCGCCGAGGGCAGCTCGTCGGAGAGATGCTCCGGAGTGACACGAACGGCGGCACACGGCGCTATCCACTCCACGCGGCGCCAACCCCCGGGTGGGTGCATTGGCCACTTCCTGGCCGAATATCCCGGGCGCGGGCATCTCGGCCAGGCAGGCGGGCGGTCATCGGCTGTTCCAGCCGGCGGTAGGGTCTATCGGCCAGGAAGTGTCCGTTCCACCCGCGCCCTGGGTAGTCGGGCCGCCCCCGCAATCCCCCGGAGGACCGGCTACGCTACCCACATGACGAAGATCGGCTACGCGGCGATGCTCGAGCAGTTCCACCCGACCGACCTCCTCGATTGGGCCGAACAGGCGGAGGGCGCCGGCTTCGATGCCGGCTTCCAGGTGAGCGAGCACTTCCACCCGTGGACGCCGCAGCAGGGGCAGAGCGCCTTCGCGTGGTCCTTCATGGGCGCGCTCGGCCAGCGCACGAAGCTGCCATTCGGCACGGCGGTGACCTGCCCGGGCTTCCGCTACCATCCTGCCGTCATCGCCCACGCCGCGGCCACGCTGGGGGCCATGTATCCCGGTCGATTCTGGCTCGGGCTCGGCGCCGGGGAGGCGCTCAACGAGCACGTCATCGGCGGCGAGTGGCCGGAGGTCGGCGAGCGCAGCCGGATGATGTTCGAGAGCATCGAGATCATCGACAAGCTGTTCAGCGGCAAGGTTGTCAAGCACGACGGCGAGTACTTCACGCTGGAATCAGCAAGGCTCTATACGTGCCCCGACCAGCCGGTGCCGATCTACGTCGCCACCGCCGGGCCGGTGAACGCGAAGAAGACCGGCAAGTTCGCCGATGGAATCATCACCGTCGGCGCGGCCGACGAGAAGATCAACATGCTGTGGGACAAGTTCCGCGAGGGCGCGCGCGAGGCCGGCAAGGACGCCGAGAGCATGAAGACGCAGCTCCAGATCCACGTCAGCTGGGCGCCGACGCAGGGTGAGGCGGAAGCGAACGCGCTGACCGAGTGGCCGAACGGCGGGATGCCGTTCCCGAAGCAGGACATCAAGAATCCGGAGGACTTCGCCAACATCGCGAAGCTGGTGCGGATCGAGAACTTCAAGGACCGGATGCTGATCAGTCCGGACCTCGAGGAGCACACCGCGCAGATCCAGAGGTTCGTCGACATGGGCTTCGACGAGATCTACCTGCACAACGTCGGGCGTGACCAGTCGGCATTCATCTCGACGTTCGGCGAGAAGGTACTGCCGAGCCTCAAGCTCAGCTGACGCCGATGGAGGCGCCCCTCGAGACGGATCGCCTGGTACTGCGGCGCCTGACCGATGCCGACCACGACGACCTGGTGGAGCTCGACAGCGACCCGGAGGTCACGTTCTTCATCACCGGCGGTCCGCCGGAGTTCCACGCGTCCATGCTGGACCACTGGCTCGCGCAATACCGGCGATGGCTTGGATACGGCACCTTCGCCGCCATCGAGAAGTCGACCGGCGCGTTCATCGGCTGGTTCCACCTGCGCCCGGAGGACGGGCACGACGACGAGCCGGAGCTCGGCTATCGGATGCGTCGGGACGCCTGGGGCAAGGGCTACGCCACGGAGGGCTCCCGCGCCCTGATCGACAGGGCGTTCACCGAGCTTGGCGCGAGGCGGGTCTGGGCGGCGGCCATGACCGTCAACGGGGCATCGCGGCGAGTGATGGAGAAGTCCGGCCTCCGGTTCGTTCGCCTGTTCCACGCCGAGTGGCCGTACCCGATTCCCGGCGACGAACAGGGTGACGTCGAGTACGCGATCACTCGCGAGGAGTGGGAGGCCGACCGGCGACCTCCGGCGTGACGGTCGCCACCCGAGGTCATTCGATCGACTCGAAGACGGCGGCAATCCCCTGGCCGACACCGATGCACATCGTCGCCAGGCCGTATCGCGCACCGCGGCGCCGCATCTCGTGCAGCAACGTCGCCGTCAGGCGGGCACCCGAGGCGCCCAGGGGATGGCCGATGGCGATGGCACCGCCGTTGACGTTCGTCCGTTCCGGGTCGAGGCCGAGCTCTCGGATGACCGAAATGGCCTGCGCTGCGAAGGCCTCGTTCAGCTCGACGAGGTCGAGGTCGTCGACGCCGATGCCCGCGCGCGCGAGGGCACGCCGCGTGGCCGGGATCGGTCCGAGGCCCATCGTCGCCGGCTCGACGCCGGCCACCGCCGAGGCGACCATGCGTGCCATCGGTCTCAGGCCGAGCTCGCGGGCTCGTGCCTCGCTCATCACGAGGAGCGCGGCGGCGCCGTCGTTGATCCCGGAAGAGTTCCCGGCGGTGACCGATCCGGACCCGTCCCGCTTGAAGGCCGGCTTGAGCTTCGCCAGCGACCCGAGCGTGGCATCCGGCCTTGGGTGCTCATCGGTGTCCACCAGCCGCGTCGTTCGGCCATCCGGCACCTCGATCGGAACGATCTCGTCCGTGAAGCGCCCGGCAGCGTGCGCATCGGCCCAGCGCCCTTGCGACGTCAACGCAAAGGCGTCCTGGTCCTCACGACTGACGCCGCAGCGCTCGACGACGTTCTCGGCCGTCTCGCCCATCGAGTACGGGTAGTGGGCATCCGCCAGGCGAGGGTTGGTGAAACGCCAGCCGAGCGTGGTGTCGTACATCGTCTGCTCGCCGCGCGGGAACGCCGCTGATGGCTTGGCGGTCACGAACGGGGCGCGCGTCATCGACTCGACCCCGCCGGCCACGAACACCTCGCCGTCGCCGTACGCGACGGCATGCGCCGCGCTGACCACTGCCTGGAGTCCGGACCCGCAGAGTCGGTTCACCGTCTGGCCCGCCACAACGGTAGGGAGCCCGGCGAGCAGCGCCGCCATGCGCCCGACATTGCGGTTGTCCTCGCCGGCCTGGTTGGCGGCGCCCAGGATCACGTCGTCGATGGTCGCCGGATCGACGCCGGTCCGATCGACCAGGGCACGGATGACGTGGGCGGCCAGGTCGTCGGGCCGGATCTCGCTCAGGGCGCCGCCGTAGCGGCCGAACGGAGTTCGGAGCCCGTCGACGATGACGGGCACGTTGCGCTCCAGGTGGTTCATGTCGCTGATGCTACGCCACGCCGGAATCAGAAGCTTGGCGGCGTGATCACGAACAGGATGCGGGCGGTGGTCGGGCCCGGGTTCTGGTTGCGGTGCGGCACCCTGCTCGAATAGCGGATCGCATCACCGGCCTCGAGCCGATGCTGCTCGGCGCCGACCCACAGGTCCAGTGATCCCTCGAGCACGATCAGACACTCTTCGTCGGACTCGTGACTGTAGGCCTCCGGGCCGGTGCCACCGCCGGGCTCGACGACCGAGAGGATGACCTGCAGGCGCCCGTCGCTGCCATCGGTCAGGAATTCGTCGCGCGCCGCGAGCCCGGGATAGGTCACGACACGGCGCTCTCCGGCACGGACCAGCTGACCGTGAGGTCCTGCCTCGTCAAGGAGGACGCCGATCGATGTCCCCAGCGCGACCGCGATTCGGCGCAAGGTGGCGATCGACGGGCTGGCGATGTCCCGCTCGACCTGTGAGAGAAAGCTCTCCGTGACGCCGGCCGAGGCGGCCACCTGGCGCAGCGTCAGCGCTCGACGCCGTCGAACGCTGCGGAGGCTTGCGCCGATCATCGGCCCTTGCTCGGTCATGGCCTGCATTCTAAAGGGCCGCTTCAGAGGTCTCGCGTTGACCGAGAGGCTGGATTCCCGATACGATCGCGGAACTGTAGTCCTGCTTCAGGATCCGCCGAGTGCCCGAGCCACACCCACCCGCGCGTCTGCCCCAGCCGGGAACCCAACGCAGCTGGTGGCTGCGCGAGGCACTGGGTGCCGAGGATCAGCGGTCGCCGATGCCGCCCCTCCGGGGCACGGTCGACTTCGACGTGGCAATCGTGGGGGGCGGCTACACGGGCATGTGGACCGCCTACGACCTGACCGAGCGAGCACCGGGCGTCCGGATCGTCCTCCTCGAGCAGGACATTTGCGGTGGCGGACCGAGCGGCCGCAACGGCGGCTTCGTCCACGCCTGGTGGGACCAGCTGCCCCTGCTCGTCGAGCTTCACGGGCCCGAGCGCGGGCTCGAGATGGCACGCGCCTCGGAGGTGGCCGTGCGCGAGGTCGGCGAGTTCTGCGAGCGTCATGGGGTTGATGCGTGGTTCGTGCAGGCCGGCTACCTCCAGGCCAGCGCATCCCCGGCCCAGGACGGGGACTGGGACCGCGCGGTGGCCGTCTGCCGCGAGCTCGGCGCGGCAGATGCCTACCTGCCGTTGACCGAAGCCGAGGTCCGGGCACGGTGCGCCTCGCCACGCTTTCGGGGCGGGGTCCTGATGCCGAGCGGCGCCACTGTCCAGCCCGCCATCCTGGCCCGGGGCCTGCGACGCGTGCTGCTTGAGCGCGGCGTCGTGATCCACGAGGGGACCACGGTCCGACGTCTCGTGCCGGGGGACCCGGTCAGGCTCACCACAGATGGCGGTGAGGTGCGCGCTCCGCAGGTCGTGCTGGGCATGAACGCATGGGCGGCGGGGTGGGCGGGATTTCGGACACGGCTGATGACGTGGGCCAGCTACATCGTGCTCACCGAGCCGATCCCCGACCGCCTGGGGGAGATCGGCTGGACCGGCGGGGAGGCGGTCACGGACTCGCGTTTCACGATCCACTACTTCCGCACCACGCGCGACGGGCGCATCGCGTTCGGTGCCGGTGTTGGCGCGGCGGGCTACGGAGGCGCCATCGGGGCTCGGTTCACCGAGGATCGAGGGGCGGTAGCACGGGCGGCCGCGGGGCTCCACCACCTGTTTCCGATGCTCGCCGACGTGCGGATCGAGGACGCCTGGGGAGGACCGATCGACATCTCATCCGACCGGCTTCCGGCCATCGGCTCGCTCCATGGCGGTCGCGTCCACTTCGCGCACGGCTACTCGGGCAACGGCGTCGGCCCGTCCCGACTGTCCGGACGGATCCTGGCGGCCATCGTGGACGGCGGCACCGATCCAATCTCGCGCCTGCCGATCGTCGGAGCCCACGCACGTCGCTTCCCGCCGGAGCCGTTCCGATACGTTGGCGCGCGGATGATCCGGGAGGCGCTGGTGCGCAAGGACGAGGTTGAGGATCAGGGTCGCCGGCCGAACCTGTTGGTGCGATCCATGGCGCGGCTTCCCCACTGGCTTGGATATCGGATCGGCCATTGAGGCGAGGGTTTTTCCTTCTTCAAATTCTGAAGCATTGCTTCAGAATCTTGACCCCACCGCGCCGTCGGACTACGATCCGGCCTTGAGCGACACTTCAGGGAATAGGCGCCCGCAGCCGAGGCGCAGCAGGAGGCACCCGAGCATGCGAACCCTGTCCTCACCGCGGATGCCAGCGGTGCTCGTTTCCCTCTGCGTGCTGCTGGCGGCGTGCGGCACCCAGCAGGGCACGCCACCCGGGGCATCGGCCCCGGCGTCGGATGGCGACTCCCCAGCCCCGACCGCCGGCGCAGCCGCTGAGCCGGACGAGCTCCTCGTCCTCGAGTGGAGCGGGTACGAGGAGGAGGACTTCTGGACCGACTTCGCATCGGCCCATCCCGATACGGAGGTCAGCTTCGAGTTCGGCGATACCGACGCCAACATCCTTGCCCTCATGCAGGGCGGCAGCCAGGCAGACATCTTCCACTTCTACACCGGCTGGCAGCAGTTTTACGTGGACGGGAGCCTGGTCCAGGAGATCGACACCAGCAAGCTCGAGAACTGGGACAAGGTTCCGGCGGAATACCAGGAGCTCGGGCAGATCGACGGGAAGCAGTACTTCGTCCCCTGGGACTGGGGGTTCACCTCGATCCTCTACAACACCGATGAGGTCGACGAGGTGACCAGCTGGGATGCGCTGTTCAACGAGGAGTACGCCGGTCATATCTCGATGTGGAACGACGGTCCGGGAGCCGTGGCCGTGTCCTCGTACATCAACGGCTGGGACGAGACGAACCTCACCGATGACCAGCTGGCCCAGATCGAGGACGACTGGATCAAGCAGAAGCCACTGAACTCGTTCTATTGGACCGGCGAGTACGTCGACCTCTGCCCGGCCGTCCAGGACGGCACCGTGTGGGTGGCGTACGCCTGGCAGGGCTGCTACGCGACTGCGCTCGCCGCCGGCGACCCTGTCGCCTATGCCAATCCCGAGGAGGGTCGCAACTCGTGGGTCGGCCTGTATGGCATCAGCGCCGAGAGCGACAGCCCCGAGCTCGCCCTCGAGTTCCTCGACATGAAGCTTGCCGAGGCGAGCTGCGGCAATGCGGTCACCCTCTTCTACTACGGTTGCGCCAACGGCGACGTGATGGCCGCCATCGACGACCCGATCCTGATCGAGGCGTTCGGGATCAACGATCCGAGCATCCTGGAGTCCACGAACTTCACGCCGCTCGTCACCGAGGAGCAGCGCGAGGCGTGGACCGGACTGTGGGAGCGCGTGCAGGCCGAATAGCCGCCACTTCCGACACGCGGCGAGCGGCAGGCGATGCTGGGCCGACGCGGAACGCTGCCGCTCCTCGCCGGGCCTCCGCTGCTGTGGCTCGCGTTCCTCTTCGTCGCGCCGCTCGTCATGATCGCGGCATTCAGCCTCAGGGAGGGATCCGGTGCCGTGGGCGCATCGGAGGCATGGGCGCCATCGACCGAGCATTACCAGGACGTGCTCGGCACACCGGCGTTCATGCGTCTGCTGGGCGTGTCGGTCCTCATGGCGCTCGGCATCGCCGGATTGGCGACCGTGCTGGCCTATCCGGTCGCCTACTTCCTCACCTTCCGGGCGGAATCACGGGCGCCCTTCTACCTGACCCTTCTGCTGATCCCGTTCGCCGTGAGCTACCTGCTTCGCGTGATGGCGTGGAAGCTGATGCTCGGTCCAGAGGGCGGCATCAATTCCCTGCTGACGACACTCGGTGTCACTGACGAGCCGATCCAGCTCCTCCTCTACAGCCGGCCGGCCGTGATCATCACGCTCGTGTATGTCTGGATCCCTTTCGCCGCGCTGCCGATCTATGCCGCGATGCAGCGCATCGACCGCCACCACCTCGAGGCGGCGGCGGACCTTGGCGCCGGACCCTGGGCACGCTTCTGGCGGGTCACCGTCCCGCTCAGCCTGCCCGGTGCGCTGGCGACCTTCTTCATGGTCTTCATCCCGACCGTCGGCGAGTACGTCACGCCGGCCCTCGTGGGAGGGGCCGACGGGATCATGTACGGCAACATCATCCTCGGGTTCTTCACCCGTTCGGCCAACTGGCCGCTCGGCTCAGCCATGGCGATGATCATGCTGGTCCTGACCCTTGTCCTGGTGGCCGTGGGATTACGCCTCATTAACGTGCGCCGGGCATCGACGTGACAGCAGCAGCGGTGCGAGCGGCCCGGCGCGGCGCGATCGGCGTGGGAAGAACGCGCGTCCCGCTCCGGCCCTTCTACCTCGGCATCCTTCTCCTCCTCTACCTCCCCATCGGCATCCTGTTCGTCTTCTCCTTCAATGCCGGCACGACGCTCTCGTTCCCGTTGGACGGGCTTACCCTCGACTGGTACGCATCGGTCTTCGGCAACTCGGCCATGCTGGATGCCGCGCGCAACAGCCTCGTGGTCGGCGTCGGATCGGCCACGCTGGCGACGACGCTCGGCAGCCTGGTTGCCCTCGCCGTCCTGCGCTTCCGATTCCGCGGGCGCACGGCGCTCCTGGCATTGGCGGGCATGCCGCTAATCGTCCCGTTCGTAGTCCTCGGCGTCGCCTTCTTCCTGCTCTTCGTGGCCCTCGACGTTCCGCGGTCGCTGCTGACGGTCGGCATCGGTCACACGGTCATCGCCATCCCGTACGCGACCCTCATCGTGCTGTCCCGCCTCAGTGGGTTGGACCCGGCGCTCGAGGATGCGGCCATGGATTTGGGGGCGACCTACCCGATGACCCTGCGTCGGGTGGTGCTGCCGCTCATGGCCCCCACGCTGCTGTCGGCGTGGCTCACCTGCTTCATCGTGTCGTTCGACGAGATCGCGCTCGCGATCTTCCTGGTCGGTGGAGATCCGACATTTCCGGTCTTCCTGTACGGGCAGCTCCGCTTCGCACAGCGCCTGCCGGTGCTGATCGCCATGGCCGTGCTGCTGATGGTCGGAACGGTGGCCCTGACGCTGGTCGCGATGCGACTGCGCGCGAGGGAGACTTGACTGACACGGCGGTCGCGAACGATGCCTCGTGAGGCATCGGCCTCGTCAGCCGAAGTCGTGCGACACGTCGCGCCTCGCCAGCTCGGCGATGCCTCGAAGGCGCCAGCCGAGGACGATGCCGAACAGGATCGAGGCGGCGCCCGCCAGGCCCAGCCAGATCTCGTCGCGGATCTGCTCGCGCAGGCGAATGGCGGCCACGACCTCAAGGACCCCGGTCACGATCGCCCAGGCCGCGATGATGAGGACGAGCACCTCGGCCGCGAACGCGGGGACGATGAGCGCCACCAGGCCGGCCGCGATGCCGGCGATACCCTCCAGGATCTCCAGCCACCAGCTTCGGTCGCTGCCTCGGGTCCGGATGCCGGCCGCGATGCTCGCCGCCCCATCGATCAGGGCCCAGGCGGCGAAGAGCCCCACGAGCACGGCGATGCCCAGCGGCGGCGCGAAGAAGGCCAGGAGCCCGAACACGATCGCCAGGATCCCACGCAGGATGAACGTCCACCACCATCGAGCCAGCTCGACCGTCTCCTTGACGTCGAACGGCATCAGCCGGTGCGGCGAGCCTGCGGATGCGTCGCCGCCACCGCGTCGAGCAGCTGCCGGGAAGCGGCGGCGATGGCCTCGACGGCTTCGTCGAATGCTCGCTCGTTGGCGGACGACGGCTTGCGGTAGCCGCTCACCTTGCGCACGTATTGCAGTGCGGCGGCGCTGATCTCGTTGTCGCTGGCCGGCACGGGGCCGGTGCGCAGGGTCTTGATGCTTCGGCACATGGGACGAGCATACGCCGATCAGGCCCCGAGCAGCTCCTCCAGGGAGTCGACGACGCGGTCAGCCGCAGAGACATCGGTCTCGGCGAACTGCGGGACCCCGATGCAGGTCAGCCCCGCAGCCTTGGCGGCGGCAACGCCGGACGAGGAATCCTCGAGCGCCAAGGCGTCGGCGGGAGCCACGCCCAGTCGATCGCACGCCAGCAGGTAGAGGTCGGGTGCGGGCTTCGGATGCCGGACGTCGTCCGCGGTGACGATCGCGTCGAACGCATCGGCCATGCCGGCACTCGCAAGCGCGGTGTCGACGAGGAAGCGCGGCGAGTTCGAAGCGAGCCCGATTCGCACGTCATCCAGCTGGCGCAGTCCACGGATCAGCTCCACGGCTCCCGGCCGCGCTCGCACGGCACGCTTCACGCGCTCGTGCATCAGGCCGACCATCTCCTGGGCGAGGGCCGTGCCACGTCCGGGCGGCTGGCCGAGGCGATCGGCGAAGTAGCGCGCGGTGATCGCGAAGCTGGTTCCCATCACCGCCAGCTGATCGTCGTGGGTGAAGTCCGCGCCGTGACGCCGAAAGAGCTCGACCTCGGCCTCATGCCAGAGGGTTTCGGTGTCCAGCAGGAGGCCGTCCATGTCGAAGACGACGGCCCGGTAGCGGCCGGAGAGCGGCACGCGCTACGTCGGCTCGGAGAAGAAGGTGGCGGCACCGAGAGCCAGGTGACGAAGAAGTGGCGTAACGCGATAGCGGCCATCGGGAACCGCGGAGTGCAGAGCATCGAGCGTACCGACGACGGAGGCAAGACCGATGCGCTCGCCCCAGGCGAGCGGGCCGTCCGGCCAGTTCGTCGCCAGGCGCATCCCCGTGTCGATCGCCTCTGGCGAGGCCACGCCATCGGTCACCGCGGAGGCTGCCTCGTTGACGATCGCGGCGAGAATGCGGACCTGTATCTGCGTCGCATCCATAGGCGGCATCGCGGACGGTCCTTCGGCTCGTGGCACGACCGCCCGCCAGGGCTCCCCACGGGTTCCATCGGGCCCGTAGTCGTAGTAGCCGGCGCCGCTCTTGCGCCCGAGGCGGCCGGCGTCGACCACGCGTCTCTGGACCTGGGCCGGCCGCAGGCGCGGATCGCCGAAGAACCCGTCGAAGATGGCGATCCCGGCAGCCAGATTGACATCGGTGCCGACCACGTCGGCCAGCTCGAACGGACCGAGCCGGAAGCCGATCTCGCGCATCGCGTCGTCGATGGCGGCCACGTCCGACAGCCCGCCCTCCAGGATCCTGCACGCCTCCAGGTAGTACGCCCGCTGCACGCGGTTGACGATGAAGCCGGGCGTGTCGGCGGCGATGACCGGCGTCTTCCCGATCAGGCGCGCGAGCAGCGCGACGCTGTCGGTGACGGAGGGATCGGTCATCGGCCCCGGGACGACCTCCACCAGCGCCATGAGCGGGACGGGATTGAAGAAGTGCATCCCGATCACGCGGCCGGGGGTGCTCGTCGCCCCCGCGATCCTGGCCACGGCCAGCGAGCTGGTGTTGGTCGCCAGGATGGTGTGTACGTCGGCCACGGCGTCAAGGCGGCGGAACGCCTCCCGCTTGAGGTCGAGCTCCTCAGGGATCGCCTCGATCACGATATCGGCCACGGCAAGGCCCTCCAGCACGGCCGAGGTGCCGAGCCGTCCGACGGCCGCGGCCCGTTGCATCTCCGTGAGCTGACCCTTCTCGACCCTGCGGGCCAGGAATCCGCCGATGCGCTCGCGGGCCCGGTCCGTTGCCCCGGCAATCGGGTCGTGGAGGAGCACCTCCAGGCCCGCCTCGGCGGCAACCTGGGCGATGCCGGCGCCCATCGTGCCGGCGCCAAGAACGCCGACCGTGGTGACCTCGTTCATCGGCCTCGGAACTTGGGCTCGCGCCTCTCGGCGAAGGCGGCGACGCCCGCCGCATGATCCTCGCTGCGCCCGGCGATCTCCTGCAGCGCCGCCTCGGCGTCGAGGGCGTCGGGCAAGGTCGCGTCCTCGGCCGCGTTGACGAGCCGCTTCGTGAGGCCGATGGCGCCGGTCGGCCCCGACGCCAGCCGTCGAGCCAGGGCCCGCGTGGTGTCTGCCAGAGCATCGGGCGGTACGACCGCGGCGACCAGCCCCGCCGCGTGCGCGTCATCGGCGCCCAAATGACGCTCGCCGAGCAGGATCTCGAACGCCCGATGCCGGCCGAGCGCCCGCACCAGCGTGCGGGTCAGCCCGGAGTCCGGGACGAGCGCGATCCGGTTGAAGGCCGGCACGAAGCGAGCATCGTCGGATGCGATGACGAGGTCCGCGGCGAGCGCGAGGCTCACACCGGCCCCGGCGGCGACGCCGTTGACGGACGCGATGACCGGCGCACCGAGGCCGCGAATGGCCTCGATGAGCGGGTTGTACTCCGTGGTCAGGACGCGGCGGAAGTCGCGCTCACCACTGCTTCCACGCAGATCCGCGCCCGCGCAGAACCCTCGTCCCGCGCCGGTGATCACGATCGCCCGCACGGTTTCGTCTCTGTCCGCAACCTTGATCGCGGCGAGCAGCTCGCGACGCAGGGTGGCGTTCAGGGCATTCAGCGCGTCCGGGCGGTTCAGCGTGATGGTGGCGACGCCCGCATCGGTCTCGAACAGGAGCGTCTCGTACGGCTGGTCAGACATGGAGCCCGATTCTACCGGCGTGCGGATGTCATGAGGCGTCGCCGCGTCTCGCAAAAATGGGCGGATTCGTTCAAATCCGCGACCCGCGCGTCCTCGACTCGCGAAAAGTGCGCGGTGCGGACTGTTACCGGGAAGCGCGGCGCCCGAACTGCATCGGCCATGCTCAACCTCGAGCCGAAAAGGTCGAATCGGCCGGGTAATGTGCGCGGACGGGGACAAACCGCGAGACGAGGCCATATCGGTCTCGACTCCGGACCAATTCGCACCGCCGGTCAGGCATCGGCGCCGCCTATGCCGAGCGGATATGCTCGACGACCGTCCACGTGCCTGACCTGCGCGTCGCGAGCGTCAGCTCCACCACGCGTTGACCGATCGGCAAGCCAGCCGCGAGGTGCTCCTCGAGCGCAACCAGGGTCTCGTTCGGGGCGCCATCGGCGACGGTGAGGTGATGGATCACCGTCTCGAATGCGCCACCGTATGGCGGGTGGTCGGGCCAGCGGGCGGCGATCGCGGCGGTCAGGGCGGCGAACGGAGCAACCGGATCAGGCGCCAGCCAGACGACCTCCGGGAACCGGCCAACGCGCTCGAATCGGACATCGAATGGTTGCGCGCGCGCCGCGATCAGCGCAAGCGCCTCGCGGACGGACCGATCGATCGCGTCCGGGTCCAGGAACGGGAACAGGACGGTCACGTGCGCCGGAATGCCGGCCGCCGCCACGGCGTCCCATGCCAGCCGGTGCTCGGCCACGAGGCTCTCCGCGGCCGCGATCTCGACGTAAAGTGCCGACACGTCCGGCAGCGGTGATGCGACCAGCCAGGTGCGCCGCTCGTCGATCCATCGGTCGAGTCGCAGCCCGGATGCGAACAGGCGCGCCTCCATCTCGGTGTCGTCAAGGATCGTGGCCGCGAACGGCCCGTGGCGCCACCCCTGCCCGGCCACCTCGTACTCGGCAGTGGCCGTCAACAACCGCCCCTCGCGATGGGGCTCGAGCACCCGGATTCGAACGCCATCGCGTCCGACGTCGGTCGGCGTGGGATCGGCGGCCCACTCGGGGTCGTAGCGCTGGATCAGGACGACGCCATCGTCGGGCACATGACGCGCGCAGGTCTCGAGGTAAGCCGCGCGCTCGCGGTCGTCGACGTTGATCAGCTGACTGGCCATGAGGACGCAGTCGAAGCGCCGGCCGAGCTCCAGTCCCGCGATCTCGGCGTGAATCGTCGTCGCTCCCTGGACGCGCGCCAGCATCTCGGCAGAATTGTCCACGGCCGTCACGGCATGGCCGAGCTCCAGGAGCCGATGCGTCATGCGGCCCGCCCCGCTGCCGAGCTCCAGGATCTCCGCACCTGCCGGAATTGCCTCGTGGATCAGCTCCGGCTCGCCGAAGGTCGGCATGCGTGCATACAGCTTGACCGGAGACTCGTGCGCAGCCGATCTCTCAGCCATAGGTCTCGATTCTAGCCACCCGCACTGAGGCGCGGCGCTCGCGAGATCGTCGAATATCGTTTCGGGGTGCGAGCCGGGTGTTCGCGACTCGCGGAATGTGTGCCGTTGGGACCTTTACCGAGGAAATCAATCCTCGCGCCGCATCGGGCGCGCTCAACCGCGGCCGATGTGACCGAATCGGCCGGGTAATGTGCACATGACGGACCAATTCGCGAGACGATGCCCGATTGGACCCACGGAGGCGCCAATACGCCCGATGCCTCATCGGCACCGGGCGCATCGGTCTGGGCGAGAGCGCGGTCAGACGGCGCGCGAGCCGCTCCGCTTGGTGAACATGTTCCACAGGAACACGACGATGATCGCACCGACAATGGCGGCCAGGATGGTGGGAATGTCGATCCCAGTCAACCAATCCTCGTTGCCGGTCAGCAGGCTGAACAGGAACCCGCCGAGCATGGCGCCGACGATGCCAGCGATCAGCCCGCCGAGGACTCCATACCCCTCGTCACCCGGGACGACCTTGCTTGCGATGAAGCCGGCGATGGCGCCGACGACGAGCCACGCGATGATGCTCATGAATAAATCTCCCTCAGTACTGCAACTCGGGAACGGTCTGCCGCACCCGCGACAGCTTCCGTAGCAGGTTCCATACCGTTCTCACCGAGGAAGGGCTGATTCGCTCAGCGGGCGAGCGTGAGAAAGCTCCCGACGTCGGCCATCCCGGCCGCGGTGTACAGCCGGTGCGCGACCTGGCGGTGGTGGCCGGACTCGAGCGCGACCGCATACGCGCCGCGGCGAAGAGCGTCCGCGAATGCGGCGTCCAACAGGACAGCCCCGATGCCCCGACCACGCGCCGCCTCCGTCACGACGAGATCCGGGATCCACGCCTGGGGCGCGTTGGTGAAGAAGGGGTGGCGGAACACGAGGCTGATGAACCCGACCGGGACGCCGTCCAGCAGCGCGAGCATCGATCCGGTATCAGGGCTGCCCACATGCTGGGCATAGGTCCGTCGTAGAGCCGGCAGCCGCTCTTCGATCGGTGTCGGCCGTCCCAGCTCGGCCAGCAGGCGAGTGGTCGCATCGAAATCGGCGTCCTCATCGGTGATCGAGCGGAACTCGACGCCCTCCGCCGGGCTGACCCCACGCGCCACGACCGGGCTGATCTCGAAGTACTTGCCCTTATCCTCGAAGCCGATAGCCTCGTACAGGCCTCGCGCTGCCGTCCGTTCGCTGCCGACCTCGAGCATGACCTGGTGGCCGCCGCGCAGGCGCCACTCGGCGATCACGGCAGCGAACAGCGCTGAGCCGATCCCGCGCCCGCGGAACCGCTCGCGAACGTATAGATCGCTGACCCAGCCCTCGAACGTGGTGTGATTCAGGCGGCGGCGGAATCGGAAGCCGATGAACCCGGCAGGCTCGCCGTCCGCGATCGCGAGGAACGGAGCGGCGTCGACGTCATTGACCAGCGCCTCGAATCGGGCTCGATGCGGCTCCGGATCAGCGGAGGGGAGTCCGTACAGCTCGCGAGCCATGGCCAGCGCGTCCGCGAAATCATCGCGGCCGAGCGGCCGAAGCTCCACGCCGGCAGGTCGCGGAACCGCCAGGCCGCCGACGGCGTGGTCAGGATTGCCGAGGTTCATCGGCCCGTGAAATCGGGGGTGCGCTTCTCGAGGAAGGCGGCCATCCCCTCCTTCTGATCCTCGGACGCGAAGAGCAGGTAGAAAAGGCGGCGCTCGTGCGCGAGCGCATCGGTCAGGCTCATCTCGTAGGCAGCGTTGACGGCCTCCTTGGCGAGGCGGAGGGCGATCGGCGACTTGGTGGCCATCTTCGCCGCCAGCGCCAACGCATCCTCGACGCACAGCTCGTTTTGGGTGACGCGGGCCACGAGGCCGGCCGCCTCCGCCTGGCGTGCGGTGATGGGGTCGCCGGTCAGGATCATCTCCATCGCCTTCGATTTGCCGATGGCGCGCGTGAGCCGCTGCGTGCCTCCGGCGCCCGGGATGACGCCGATGCCGATCTCCGGCTGTCCGAACCTGGCGCCCTCGCCGGCCACGATCAGGTCGAGCGTCATCGCCAGCTCGCACCCGCCGCCGAGCGCCCAACCGTTGACCGCCGCGATCACGGGCTTGGTGATCTTCCGGATCCGATCCCACTGGCCGATGCGGTTGGTGATGAGCATCTCGACCGGCGTGGCGTTGGCCATCTCGCCGATGTCTGCGCCGGCGGCGAAGGCGCGCTCGTTGCCGGTCACCACGATCGCGCGCACGGCGTCGTCGCCGTCGAGCTCCTCCAGCGCAGCGCAGAGAGCATCCATGACGGCCCCGTTCAGCGCATTGAGCTGCTTCGGGCGGTTGAGCGTCACGAGCGCGGTGCGCCGCTCCGGCTGGCGCTCGACCAGGACCAGCCCGTCGTCACTCATCGGACCCTCCCGGTGCTCCAACGTTCGCCATTCACTCGCCGGGTGACTGTTAGCGCGTGAATCTGGGCGGCGCAGAGGCGCGCGGTATAGGTTTCCATAGATTCTGGGCCGCCGGGCGACCCGAAACCGGGCCTAGCAGTCGCTCCGTGAATAGCTGGCCACGAACTGGGCATCATGCACCCCCCGACCACGCATCCGGCAGCTCCTCGCCGCAAGAGCCGCAGAACCGATGCGCCGCCGGCAGCCCCACCGCGCCGCAGGCAGGGCATGTGCGCCCGTACCCGGCCTCGAGCCGTCGCAGCTCGGCGAAGCGAGGCTTGCGCTTCTCGTGGAACGCCCCG
>Ga0136613_10000157_pt1 | contig 26431 bp, 25 predicted proteins | sample AntDrymUQ2722106_2_FD_106649 | JGI IMG/M metagenome (GOLD analysis project Ga0136613, IMG submission 106649) | Polar desert sand microbial communities from Dry Valleys, Antarctica - metaG UQ272 (21.06) | ecosystem: Environmental > Terrestrial > Soil > Desert | place: Antarctica: Dry Valley... | reverse complement strand
AGGTCAGACTCCGATCGGGTGCCAGACGGTCTTGGTCTCCAAGAACGCGGTCATCCGGGACAGTCCCGGTTCGGCGGCCCAGTCTGGACTACCAACCGACGGGCGTCGAACCCGCTTCAGGGTTCCGGCGGCTTTCGCCTCCAGATCGCGCGCCAACTCGGCATCGGCGCCCTCTGCGCCATCCGAGCCGCCGACGGTGCCGGTCAGGTCGATCGCGTTCACATCGGCGTGCTCGGCAAGCCATGGGCCGATCTCCGCGGCCCCGCCAGTCAGCAGGTTCACGACACCACCGGGTACGTCGGAGGTCGCAAAGGCCTCGGCCAGGGTGATGGCCGGAAGCGGCCGCCGCTTCGAGGAGACGGCCACGACGACGTTTCCACCGGCCAGTGCGGGGGCAAGGACGCTGACCAGCCCGAGCAGCGAAGAGTCTTGCGGGGCAAGGATGGCCACCACGCCGGTAGGTTCAGGGATGGAAAAATCGAAGTACGGGCCAGCGACTGGATTGGTGCCACCGACCACCTGCGAGAGCTTGTCGGTCCATCCGGCGTACCAGACCCAGCGGTCGATCGCGGCCGCGACGACGCCTCGCGCCTGGGTCAGGCGCAGTCCCTCACCGGCGGCGACCTCGGTGGCAAATTGCTCGGCCCGCCCCTCCATCACTTCGGCGACCCGGTACAGCACCTGACCGCGGTTGTACGCCGTTGCCCCGGACCACCCGGAGAAGGCGCCGCGCGCTGCCACGACTGCATCGCGGGCGTCCTTGCGTGAGGCCCGGCTCGCGTTGGCGAGAAACTCGCCCTTGGTGTCGGTCACGACATAGGAGCGTCCCGACTCCGAGCGCGGGAACTTGCCGCCGATGTAGAGCTTGTAGGTCTTCCTGACATCCAGTCGTGAACTCACGCCTCACTCCTCCTCGACACCGGCGAGGTAGGCGGCCAAACCGTGCCGGCCACCTTCGCGGCCGTAGCCGGATTCCTTGTAACCGCCGAAGGGGCTGGTTGGATCGAACCGGTTGAAGGTGTTGGCCCACACCACCCCCGCGCGCAACCGAGAGGCGATCGCCAGGATCCGCGACCCCTTGTCGCTCCAGATCCCGGCCGACAGCCCGTACGGGGTGTTGTTGGCCTTGGCGACCGCCTCGTCGGGTGTACGGAAGGTCAGCACGGACAGGACCGGCCCGAAGATCTCGTCACGCGCGATCCGATGAGCCGGCGAGACCTCGGTGAAGATGGTTGGCGGGAACCAGAATCCGCGATCGGGGAGGTCACACGGCGGCGACCAGCGCACCGCTCCCTCCTCCTCGCCGATGGCCGACAACTCCCGGATCCGGGCCAGTTGCTCGGCGGAGTTGATCGCGCCGACATCGGTGTTCTTGTCCAGCGGGTCGCCCACCCGCAGCATCTTCAGGCGGCGCCGCAGCGAGGAGTTGACCTCCTCGGCCACCGACTCCTGCACCAGGAGGCGCGAACCGGCACAGCAGACGTGTCCCTGGTTGAAGAAGATGCCATTGACGATGCCCTCGACCGCTTGGTCGATGGGGGCGTCGTCGAAGATGATGTTGGCGGCCTTGCCGCCCAGTTCAAGGGTCAGTTTCTTGCGCGTACCGGCGGCGCTGATCGCGATCTGACGGCCGACTTCGGTCGACCCCGTGAACGCGATCTTGTCGATGTCGGGGTGCTCCACCAGTGCCCGGCCGGTGTTCCCGGCACCGTTGATGATGTTGACCACGCCGGGAGGCAGATCGGCCTGTTGGCAGACCTCGGCAAACAGCAGCGCGGTCAGCGGTGTGGTCTCGGCCGGCTTCAGCACGACGGTGTTGCCGGCGGCAAGTGCCGGCGCGATTTTCCAGGCCAACATGAGCAGCGGGAAATTCCACGGAATGACCTGCGCCGCAACGCCCAACGGCTTGGGGTCAGGCCCGTACCCGGCGTAGGCGAGCTTGTCGGCCCATCCGGCGTAGTAGAAGAAGTGTGCGGCCATCAACGGGACGTCGACGTCCCGGGACTCACGGATCGGCTTGCCATTGTCCAGGGACTCCAACACGGCGAGTTCCCGTGATCGTTCCTGGATGATGCGGGCGATCCGGAAGAGGTACTTCCCGCGCTCAGCGGGCGCCAACCGGGACCAGGTGCCGTTGTAGGCCCGACGCGCAGCGCGTACGGCGGTGTCGACGTCGGCGGCATCCGCGGCGCTGACCTCGGCCAGCACCTCCTCGGTGGCGGGGCTGATCGACTTGAAGCTCGGTCCCTGCCCGTCGACGAACTCGCCGTTGATGAACAGACCGTAGGAGGCGCGCAGGTCCACGATCGCGCGGGACTCCGGAGCCGGGGCGTACTCGAAGCCCACTGCGGCCGTGGGCGGTGAGGAACTCATCTGGGTCACCTTGCTCTAGTCGACGGTGACGTAGTCGGGGCCGGAGTAGTGCCCGGTGCGGAGCTTGTGCCGCTGTAGCAGTAGGTCGTTGAGCAGGCTGGACGCACCGATCCGGAACAGGTCCGGGTGCAGCCACTCAGGTCCGGTCGTCTCGTTGATCAGCACGAGATGCTTGATCGCGTCCTTGCTCGTCCGGATGCCACCGGCGGGTTTGACCCCGATCCGACGGCCCGTGGCCCCGGCGAAGTCACGGACCGCCTCGAGCATGACCATCGTGACCGGGAGGGTGGCGGCCGGCGACATCTTGCCGGTGGAGGTCTTGATGAAGTCGCCGCCGGCAAGCATCGCCAACCACGACGCGCGTCGGACGTTGTCGTAGGTGGCGAGCTCGCCGGTCTCGAGGATGACCTTGAGATGGGCGCTGCCGCAGGCATGCTTGACCGCGACGATCTCGTCGAAGACCGCGGAGTAGCGCCCGGACAGGAACGCCCCCCGGTCGATGACCATGTCGATCTCGTCGGCACCCGCGCGTACCGCGTCCTGGACGTCGGCGATCTTGACCTCGCGGCTGGCGCGCCCGCTCGGAAAGGCGGTGGCCACGGCGGCGATGTGGACGCCGCTGCCCTCGAGCGCTTCGACGGCGTACGGGACCAAATCGCCGTACACGCACACCGCAGCGGTCGGTGGGCAGCTGGGATCACTCGGGTCCGGGCGGCGCGCCTTGGCGCACAACGAAGCCACCTTGCCGGGGGTGTCGGAGCCCTCGAGCGTGGTCAGGTCGATCAGCCCGATCGCGGTGTCGATCGCCCAGGCCTTCGCGGTCGTCTTGATCGAGCGGGTGGCCAGGGTCGCCACCCGCGCCTCGGCCCCGACCTGATCGACGCCCGGCAGGCCGTGCAAAAAGGCGCGCAGCGAAGCGTTGTCCCGCGTGGCATCAAGGTAGGCGGGAGGAACCGCCGTCGAAGGGGCGGCGGTGTCAAGCGTCGGGGCAGCCACGATGGACAAGTCTAGTGGCCGAATCAGCGCGCTACGGTTACTCCTCGTGCAGACCACCGTCGTTGATCATCCGCTCGCCCGCGCCCGCCTGACCACGATGCGCGACGAGGTGACCGACAGCGCGACTTTCCGCGCGGCCCTGGCTGAACTCACCGTCATGCTGCTCTTCGAGGCCACGCGTGAGCTTCCGGTCGAGGACTTCCCGATCACGACGCCGGTCGGGCCGACGCTCGGGACGAAGGTGAGCACCCCTCCGGTGCTGGTGCCGGTCCTGCGCGCCGGGCTGGGCATGGCCGATGCTGCTTTCGGGTTGCTGCCGGAGGCGACGATGGGCTTCGTCGGGTTGGCCCGGGACGAGGAGACCTTCCAGCCGACCGCGTACATGTCCTCGCTTCCGGAGTCTCTCGCCGGGCGGCCGGTGTTCGTGCTCGACCCGATGCTGGCCACCGGCGGTTCGTTGGAGCACTGCTGCCGGCTGTTGCTGGAGCGCGGAGCCGAGGAGATCACCGTGTTGTGCACGCTCGCCGCCCCTGAGGGTCTGGCGCACCTGGAGTCCACCGGCATGCCGCTGCGGGTCTTCACCGCGAGCATCGACGAAGGGCTCAACGACCAGGCCTACATCGTGCCGGGACTGGGCGATGCCGGCGACCGCCAGTTCGGCGCCGTCTGACAGCACATCTGCGCCGACCTTTTCCGCCGTTTTCGCGATAACCGCGCGCGTGGGTGCGCCAGAACAGCAGTTCTCGCGATAACGGCGGGAATGGGTCAGCGGGCGAGCAGCGTGCTGACTTCGGCGTGCAGGGCCTCGAGTTCATCTGCTGCCCGACCTCGCGCGCCCAGGATCCCCGCGTCGGGAAGGACCGGGACGACGACCTCGAGGTAGGTCTTGAGTTTGGGCTCGGTGCCGCTGGGCCGCACGATCACGCGTACGCCCTCGCCGCGGAAACGGATCACATCGGCATCGGGCAACAGGTCCTCGGCCCGGACATCCCGACCGAGCAGCTGCGCCGGAGGTGCCAGTCGTAGCCGCTGCATCAGCTCGCCGATCTCCGCGAGTCGTTCGACCCGGATCGAAATCTGCGCGGTCGCATGCAGACCATGCTCGACGGCCAGCTCGTCCAGCCGATCGTTCACCGTGGCGCCGCGGGCCTTGAGTCGTGCGGCGAGCTCGGTGAACAGCAGCGCCGCGGAGATCCCGTCCTTGTCCCGTACCAGAGCAGGGGCGACGGCGTACCCCAGCGCCTCCTCGTACCCGAAGGACAGCGGTACGCCGGTCACCGTCGGAGCGCGAACGATCCACTTGAATCCGGTCAGGGTCTCGGCGTACGGGACGCCATGCACGGCGGCGACCTTGCCCAGCAGCGATGAGGACACGATGCTTGCGGCGAAGGTGCCCGAGGCCCCACGAGACAGCAGATGATCGGCCAACAGGACCCCGACCTCGTCGCCGCTGAGCATCCGACCCTGGCTGGCGATCGCACAACGGTCCGCGTCCGGGTCGTTGGCGATCCCGAGGTCTGCGCCGCTGGAAGTGACCAACGCCAGCAATCGGTCCATCGCCCCGGGCTCCTCCGGATTGGGAAATCCCACGGTCGGAAAGTCCGCGTCCGGCTCGTCCTGGTCCGTGACGACCTGCGGTGCCGGGTAGCCGGCCGTTGCAAAGACATCGCGCAGGACGACTGAGCCGACACCGTGCATCGCGGTGTAGGCGACGGAGAGCTCACGGGGCGAGGTCGGGTCGACCAGCCCGGCGACCTGCTCCACGTAGGCGGTGACCACGGTGTCGTCGAGGCGGGAGAAGTTTTCGGTCAGCGCGATGGCCTGCGTCGATCCGACGGCGGCGATCGCAGCCTGGATCTGGGCATCGGCCGGCGGGGCGATCTGCCCTCCGTCGCCCAGATAGACCTTGTAGCCATTGTCCTGCGGCGGGTTGTGGCTGGCGGTGACCATCACCCCGGCGACCGCACAGTGGTGCCCGATGGCGAAGGCGAGCACCGGCGTTGGCAGCGGCCGAGGCAGGACGAGGGCCTGGAACCCGACCGCGGACAGCACGGCCGCGGAGTCGTGGGCGAATTCCCGGCTGCGGTGTCGGGCGTCGTAGCCGATGACCACCGTACCGACGGTGTCGCACGAGGTGAGATAGGCAGCCAGCCCGGCGGCGGCACGGCGTACGACTGCAGCGTTCATGCCACCGGGCCCGGCCCGAAGCGGCCCGCGCAGACCGGCCGTGCCGAAGGTCAGCGGCCCGGTGAAGCGATCCCGTAGTTCGGCGATGGCAGCAGCCTCCCCAGCGGTGGCAGCGGTGAACAGCGCGCCCAGCTCCCGCACGTCGCCGGCGTGCGGATCGTCGGCCATCCAGGAGGACACCGCGTCGAGGAGTTGTTCGAGCTCTCCCTCGGCCGGCCCGGGCGAGGACGACGGTGGTGTGGGCACCGCAGGGGGCACCTCTTCCGGCACTACAGACGACCGATCAGGTTGCGCAGCAATCCGCCCATACGCTGTGCGGAGGCCTGACCGGCCTCGAGTACCTCGACGTGGTTGAGCGGTACGCCGGTGATCCCGGCGGCGAGGTTGGTGACCAGGGACAGCCCGAAGACCTCCATCCCGGCGGCACGCGCAGCGATCGCCTCGAGGGCCGTCGACATCCCGACCAGGTCTGCGCCCATGCCGCGCAACATCCGGATCTCGGCGGGTGTCTCGAAGTGCGGACCCGGCAGCGCTGCATAGACCCCTTCGGCGAGGTCCGGCTCGATCTCCCGAGCCAGTTCGCGCAGCCGCGGGGAGTACAGGTCGGTGAGATCGACGAACTGTGCGCCGATCAACGGGGAGGTGGAAGTCAGGTTTAGGTGGTCGCTGATCAGGACCGGCTGACCGACAGCAAAGCCCTCCCGCAGCCCGCCGGCGGCGTTGGTGAGGATCACCGTCTCGACGCCCGCGGCGGCGGCCGTACGGACAGCATGCGCGACCTGGGCCACCCCGTGCCCCTCGTACAGGTGAGTACGGCCCAGAAAGACCAGCGCCTGGCGCTCGCCCGCTTCGATCAGCCGAATCTTGCCGCTGTGGCCGACAACCCCCGGTGCAGTGAACCCGGGAAGGTCAGCAGCCGCGATCTCGGCCAATGGCTCCCCGAGGACGTCGGCGGCCGGCAGCCAACCGGAGCCCATGACGACGGCGACGGTGGGGGTGCTCGGCGGCAGGGCGTCGTGCAGGGCGGCCGCAGCCGCTGCTGCGTCGAGAAGGCTTGAGGACACAGCGGCGGAGCTTACTGAGCGGGGTAGTAGCGCACGATCGACTGGGCGACACAGACTGGCTTGTTCACGCCCTCGGCTTCGACCGTCGCGTCAACGATCGCCTGCACACCGCCGCTGACCCGCTCGGCGGCAACCAACTCGGCATGCACGCGGACCCTGGAGCCGACCGGGGTCGGCGCTGGGAAGCGGACCTTGTTCAGCCCGTAGTTGATCCCCATCGCCACCCCCTCCACCTGGAAGGCGTTGTGCAGCAGGGGGACCAGCATCGACAAGGTCATGTAGCCGTGCACGATCGTCGCGCCGAAGGGGCCCGCGGCGGCGCGTTCGGGGTCGACGTGGATCCACTGCTCGTCCTTGGTGGCCTTGGCGAATGCGTTCACGTCGGACTGCGGAATCTGCACCCAGTCGCTCGTGCCGAGGTCGGCGCCGATCATGTCGAGTAGCGCGTCGGGACTGGCGATGTTCGTCGTCATGTCAGCCATCCTGGCCTATCCCGCGGCTACGTTGCCCGCAGCGCCACCCCCCGTCCGACGGGCGAGAGGCGTGTGCGGGTCACAGGCTGGCGTGGATTCGATTCGCACGCAGGGCAAGCAGGTCGATCTCCCACGCGTCCGGGAATCGCAGCGACTTCCACCAGCGAACCGCGTCGATTCCCAATGTGGCGGCGATCCAGAGCGAGGTGCTGATGCCATGGCCGACGACGACGAGCTGTCGACTGCCGGCACGCGACTGGTGGTCGTCCAGGGATTCACCGATCCGGCGTAGAACGTCACTCTGCGCTTCCCAGCCGTGGACGTCCTCGCCGCTGAGATAGCGCCGGGCATCGCTGCGGTGCTCGGAGTTCCAGCGGCTCGGTCGGCGTGCCTCGACCAGTCGCAGGTCCAGGGCAGGGTCCCGTCCGGTGACCAACAGGGCGGTCGCGGAGGCCTTGGGTTCGGCGCTGGCCACCACGTACGGGTTCTCCGACAGGAGGCCGGAAAGCTTTCGCGCCGCGGCCACGCCCTCCGGGCCAAGACGCCAGGTACTGGGGTCCTCGTCAGGTACCTGTTGGGGCATTGCGTGGCGCAGCAGGGTGAATGCGCCGAAGGTCACATCGCAGTCCAACGGCCGAGCGCGGGGTCTGGTTCCGGTGCGGCCTAGACTCAGAGGTCGTCGATCGCCGTCCGCCCGATGCCTGAGCTGGGCTTTCGGCGGCGCGCGAGTCCGAGCGGACCAGCGACATCCGATCGAGAGGATCCGTCCCGGTGTGCCCTTGCGTGAGTGCGGACGACGCACTCTTCGCCGCGGAGGAGTCGTGAGCACTGCCTTGAGTCAGGCCGCACGCGGAGAGCGGATCGGCGGATGGATCGACGCCTGGATCGAGGCGCACGGCAGCGAGCTGATCGAGACGCGGCGCACGATTCACGCTTCCCCCGAACTCGGGTACGTCGAGCACCGGACCACCGACCTTGTCGTCGGCCAGCTCCAAGCAGCCGGATTGCAGCCAACCGTGCTCGAACACGGCACCGGCGCCATCTGCGACATCGGCAACGACGGCCCGGTGGTGGTCCTGCGCGCAGACATCGACGCCTTGCCGCTCTTCGACGTCAAGGCTGTGCCCTACAAGTCTCAAATCGACGGAGTGGCGCACGCCTGCGGGCACGACGCGCACACGGCGATCTTGCTCGGCGTCGCCCGACTGCTCACTGAGCTTGCCGCGTCCGGTGAACTGGGAGCCTCGGTCAACCCGCGTGGACGCGTCCGATGCGTATTTCAGCCGGCCGAGGAACAAGTACCCGGCGGCGCCCTCGCGGTGCTGAAGACCGGCGCCCTGGACGGGGTGCTGGCCGCCTTCGCCGTGCACTGCGATCCGACCCTGGACGTGGGCAATGTGGGACTCAAGGCGGGGCCGATCACGGCGGCCTGCGATGCCCTCAAGGTGACTCTGACCGGCCCCGGCGGGCATACGGCTCGGCCGCACATGACCGTCGATCTGGTCGATGCCCTGGGCCGGGTGATCACCGCGACTCCAGGACTGCTCTCGCGCCAGATCGACCCCCGGGCCGGCTTGTCGCTGGTCTGGGGTGCCGTCGGTGCCGGTATCGCAGCCAACACGATTCCCGACAGCGGCTCCCTGCACGGAACGGTACGACTGCTGGACCGCAACTCCTGGGACGAGGCGGAGAAGTTGATCCGTCGGCTGATCGCCGAGATCGTCGCACCAACCGGAGCAGAGGTACAGATCGACTACCAGCGGGGCGTACCCCCGGTTGTCAATGCTCCGAGCGCGATCGCGGTGCTCTCCGCCGCCGCGCGGGAGACCGTCGGCGCAGCCGGTGTCCGGTCGACCGAACAGAGTCTGGGCGGGGAGGATTTCGCCTGGTACGCCGACCATGCGCCGATCGGGCTGGCCCGGTTGGGTACCTATGGCGGTGGCCCCCAACTGGATCTGCACCGTGGCTCCTTCGACATCGACGAGCGGGCTCTCTCGGTCGGGGTCGGGTTGCTGGCCCGAACCGCCCTGCGGGCGCTGGCCGAGGAAACCGGCTAGCGGGGTCGCCATGGCGCAGCCTCCGGACCCATCCCCGCCAACGGCGGAAGAAGTCGCCGCGCCGGAAGAGGTGACCGCGCCGGAGGAGCTGGCCCTGGCCGCCGGCTTCCCCGAGTCCGATCGGGAGCAATGGCGGAAACTGGTGACCACCGTGCTGCGCCGTTCCGGTCTGGCCGAGCCCCCCGAGCCGGTCGAGTATGCCCTGCGCACATCGGTTGGCATCGGGATCGACATCGAGGCGTTGTATGTCGCGAAGGACGCGGGCGAACTTCCGCAACGGGTCGGAGTGCCCGGCCTTGCGCCGTTCGTGCGTGGCCGGCGGGCCGGCCACCGGAAGCACACCGGCTGGGACGTACGTGCCCGCCATGCCCATCCCGATGTCGCGGTCACCCGCGAGGCGATCGGAACCGATCTGGACAACGGGGTGACCTCGTTGTGGCTGGTGCTCGGCCAGGGCGCGATTCCCGTGAAAGGCTTGAAAGAGGTTCTGGCCGAAGTACTACTCGACGTGGCTCCGGTTGTGCTGCAGGCCGGTACGGCGACCGCGCAAGCTGCAGATGTGTTCTTCGAGCTGGCGGCCGCCGGAAGGGTCGAGGCACCTGAGCTGGTCGGAAATCTCGGCGCGGACCCGTACGGAGATTCCATCCGTACCGGCTCGGACCCTGATCTGTCGTTGGCGACCGCGCTGGCTCGTCGGTGCCATGACGAGTTCCCGCAGATGCGCGCCATCGTGGTGGATGGCACCGTGTTCCACGATGTAGGTGCCGGGGCTGCGGAGGAACTGGGCTGCTCCCTTGCCGCCGGAGTCGGTTACCTGCGTGCGCTGACCGACGGCGGCCTGGACGTCGATTCGGCGTTCGCGGCCCTGGACTTCCGGCACTCCGCCGCTGCCGACCAGTTCCTGACCATCGCCGCACTCCGGGCCGGCCGCCGCCTGTGGAACCGGGTCGGCGAAGTCTGCGGCGCGTCTGTCGCCGTACGCGGTCAACGACAGCATGCGGTCACCTCGTCGGTGATGATGACCCGTCGTGATCCGTGGGTGAACATGTTGCGTAGCACCCTCGCTTGCTTTGCAGCCGGAGTCGGAGGTGCCGACGCGGTCACGGTGCTGCCGTTCGACAGCGAGCTCGGGCTGCCGGACTCCTTTGCGCGCCGGATCGCCCGCAACACCCAGACCTTGCTCATGGAGGAGGGCCATCTCGCCCGAGTCCTGGACCCGGCCGGTGGGTCCTGGTACGTCGAGTCATTGACCGACCAGTTGGCCGCCGCCGCGTGGGACTGGTTCACCGAGATCGAGCGGGTCGGGGGATTGGCCGCAGCGATGTCCAGCGGCCTGGTCGCCGAACGGATCGGCTCGGTGTGGACGGCTCGTCGGGATCGGCTGGCGCACCGCAGCGAGCCGATCACCGGCGTGAGCGAGTTCCCCAACCTGGGCGAGCAGCTGCCGGTACGCGAACCCTACCCAGCTGTGTCGGCCGTTGCCGGCCCCCCGGTCCTGCCGGTAGTGCGATCAGCGGAGGACTTCGAAGCTCTACGCGACCGGGTGGATGCCGTTGCAAACGAAGGGGATTTCCGGCCAGCGGTGTTCCTGGCCTCGCTTGGCTCGATCTCCGCTTCGACGGCGCGTGCATCGTTTGCGGCGAACCTGTTCCGGGCCGCTGGACTTGATACCCCCAGCAACGGGGCCGATGACGGTGACGACGCAGCCGTCGTGTCCGCCTTCACCGCGTCCGGGACCACCGTGGCGTGTTTGTGCGGCACCGACGAGGCCTACGCCCAGCGGGCCGACGCGGTCGCCGAGAAACTGAGCCAGGCAGGCGCGACCCAGGTCTGGGTCTCCGGGCCGCCCAATTCTGGCGGTTTGGGTCAAAACCGCCAGAATTCAGCGCAGCTCGGTAATGCCGCTCGGATCGATGGACACGTCTTCACCGGTTGTGATGCCCTGGCCGTGCTGAGTGCGGTGCTCGACGAACTCGGCGTGGCCGAGGAGGGAGGTGGCCGTACATGACATCGGTGATCCCGGACTTCGGCGACGTCGGGCTCGGGCCCCTTCCGGTCGATGCACCCGGATCGGTGCAGTGGGCCGAGCAGTTCGAGGCAAGCACCGGGTGCACCGTCGCCGATGCCAGTTGGAGTACGCCCGAAGGCATCACGGTGCCGCCGCTCTACACCAGCGACGACCTGGTGGGTCTGGACTTCCTCGGGGGCTACCCGGGGATCAAGCCGTACCTGCGTGGGCCGTACCCGACGATGTACACGACCCAACCCTGGACCATCCGCCAGTACGCCGGGTTCTCCACGGCGGCGGCGTCGAACGCCTTCTATCGGCGCAACCTCGCAGCCGGGCAGAAGGGGCTGTCCGTCGCCTTCGACCTACCGACCCACCGCGGGTACGACTCCGATCACCCGCGGGTCCCGGGCGATGTAGGCATGGCCGGAGTGGCGATCGACTCGATCCTGGACATGCGCCAGCTCTTCGACGGCATCCCACTCGACGAGATGTCGGTGTCGATGACGATGAACGGCGCGGTACTTCCGGTGCTCGCCCTCTACATCGCGGCTGCCGAGGAGCAGGGTGTTGCCCCCGACCAACTCTCGGGGACGATCCAGAACGACATCCTCAAGGAGTTCATGGTCCGTAACACCTACATCTACCCACCCGGGCCATCGATGCAGGTGGTGAGCGACATCTTCAGCTACACCGCGCAGAAGATGCCGAAATACAACTCGATCTCCATCTCGGGCTACCACATCCAGGAGGCGGGTGCGACCGCCGACCTGGAGTTGGCATACACATTGGCCGACGGGATGGAGTACATCCGCGCGGGCCAGGCGGCCGGACTGGACATCGACGTCTTCGCGCCTCGGCTGTCCTTCTTCTGGGCGGTCGGGATGAATTTCTTCATGGAGGTCGCGAAGCTGCGGGCTGGACGGCTGCTCTGGGCGAAGCTGGTGGCCGACGCCGGCGCGAAGCAGGACAAGTCGCTCTCGCTGCGGGCGCACTGCCAGACCTCGGGCTGGTCACTCACCGCTCAAGACGTCTTCAACAATGTCGTACGCACCTGCCTGGAGGCGATGGCGGCCACTCAGGGGCACACGCAGTCGTTGCACACCAACGCATTGGACGAGGCACTGTCGCTGCCGACCGACTTCTCAGCGCGCATCGCCCGCAACACTCAACTGCTCCTGGCCCAGGAATCAGGGACGACCAGGGTGATCGACCCGTGGGGCGGCTCGGCCTACGTGGAGAAGCTGACCTACGACCTGGCCCGCCGGGCCTGGGCGCACATCGAGGAGGTCGAAGCTGCAGGCGGAATGGCCCAGGCGATCGACGAAGGACTGCCCAAGCTTCGGATCGAGGAGGCGGCGGCCCGTACCCAGGCGCGGATCGATTCCGGGCGTCAGCCGATGATCGGCGTGAACAAATACCAGGTGGACGCTGACGAGGACATCGAGGTCCTCAAGATCGACAATGCCGACGTGCTGGCCCGACAGGTCGCTCGATTGAGAGTCCTTCGTGCCGAACGAGACTCAGCTGCCTGTGCGGCCGCGCTCGACAAGCTGACCGATGCGGCCCGAGCAGCCGCCGAGGGACGTCGCGGTTGCGATCTGGCTGACAATCTGCTCGCGCTGGCTATCGAGGCGGCGCGAGCCAAGGCCACGGTCGGGGAGATCTCCGACGCGCTGGAGAAGGTGTACGGAAGGCACGCCGCCACCGTACGGACGATCTCCGGGGTCTACCGGGATGAGGCGGGCACCGTGGACAGCATCGAGAAGACCAGGGCGCTGGCTGAGGAGTTCCAGCAGGCACAAGGCCGCCGACCCAGGATCCTGGTGGCCAAGATCGGCCAGGACGGACACGATCGTGGCCAGAAGGTGATCGCTACCGCATTCGCCGACCTGGGCTTCGATGTCGACGTGGGTCCGTTGTTCCAGACGCCGCAGGAGGTGGCCCGTCAGGCGATCGAGGCCGACGTGCACATCGTCGGGGTCAATTCTTTGGCCGCGGGACATCTCACGCTCGTGCCCGCACTGCGCGCGGCACTCGACCTGTTGGATGCCGAGAACATCTTGATCGTCGTCGGCGGCGTCATTCCGACCGGTGACTTCGCCGAATTGCAAGCAGCCGGCGCATCGGCGATCTTTCCGCCGGGGACGGTCATTGCCACGGCAGCGCAGGAACTGCTCGCGACCTTGGCCGAGCGCCTCGGGCATTCGTGAGCCGGAAGGTGACGCCAGGCGAGGCGCGGATAGCTGATCTCGTCGCGCTTTTGACCGACGGGGTGCTGGCGGGATCTCGTACAGCCGTAGCTCGGGCGATCACGCTGGTCGAGTCCACCCGCGGAGATCACCGTGCGCGGGCCCAGGAGCTACTGGCCGCTCTGCTGCCGCACGCCGGATCCGCTCGCCGGGTCGGGATCAGCGGGGTACCAGGCGTGGGCAAGTCCACGTTCATCGATGCGCTGGGAACCTCGCTCACCGCGGCTGGGCACCGGGTGGCGGTTCTTGCCGTCGACCCGTCCTCGACCCGCAGCGGCGGCTCGATCCTCGGCGACAAGACCCGGATGTCGCGACTGGCCGTGGATGAGGCGGCCTTCATCCGGCCCGCACCGACCGCTGGCACGCTCGGCGGCGTGACCCAGGCCACCCAGGAATCGATGGTCGTCGTCGAGGCGGCGGGCTACGACATCGTGCTCGTCGAAACGGTCGGGGTCGGCCAGTCCGAGGTCGCGGTGGCCGACATGGTCGACACGTTCCTCTACCTCACCCTTGCCCGGACCGGTGACCAACTGCAGGGTATGAAACGCGGGATCCTGGAGATCGCCGATGTCATCGCGGTCAACAAGGCCGACGGCCCGCACGCCGATGATGCCCGCCGGGCCGCGCGGGAACTGGCCGCAGCGATCCGCCTGGTGCGCGGCCCCGGGTCGGAGTGGCAGGTGCCGGTCCTCACCTGCTCGGCCATGGATGGAGTCGGCCTCGATGAGGTCTGGTCGAAGGTAGTCGCCCACCAGGAACAGTTGGCCGCAGGTGGTGAGCTCGAGCGGCGACGACAGCGACAGCAGGTGCAATGGACCTGGCGGATGGTCCGTGACGCGCTCGAGCACGATCTCCGGAATCACTCGTCCGTACGAGCGTTGACCCCGGAGGTCGAGCGTGCCGTACGGGCTGGCGAGCTCACCCCAGCACGGGCTGCTCGGCAGATCCTGGACGCCTTCCACGACCGCTGAGCTGGCTCCCGCCCGGCTAGTCTGCAGGGACTGACCTCTGTCTCGAAAGGAGTATCTGATGGCCTCCCGTCTCAATCCCTACATCAGCTTCGCCGGCAACGCCCGACAGGCCATGGAGTTCTACAACGGTGTCTTCGGCGGCAGCTTGACTCTGAACACCTTCGGTGAGTTCGGTGCGCCGGATGCCCCGGAGGCCGACAAGATCATGCACGCGATGCTCGAGACCGACAGTGGATTCACGCTCATGGGCGCCGACACTCCGCCAGGGATGGAACACAACCCTGGAGACAATGTCGCGGTGAGCCTGAGCGGGGACGACACCGACGAGTTGCGCGGCTACTGGCAGAAACTGTCTGACGGCGGCACCGTGTCCGTCCCGCTGGAAAAGCAGATGTGGGGCGACGAGTTCGGCGCGTGCGTGGACCAGTACGGCATCTCCTGGATGGTCAACGTCGCCGCACCGTCTGCCTGATCCGGCCTGGCTGGGTCGCGGTCGCTCATCCGCCGGTAACTGACCGCAGCGCTGTGGACGCGTTCGCATCAGCTGCGGGTGCGCCGATCATCGACCGTGCCGCCGTCGTTGCGCGGCTACGCGCGGACTTCGGCGTATCGGTGCATTCGATTTCTCAGGTTTCCGGTGGGCAGGACTCCGAGGCTGTCGTCATGCGTGCGGTCACCGTCGACGGCGCGGAATTTGCGGTGAAGGTCAGCCGCAGCCTGGGCGTTGGGGGCCTGCTGGCTTCGGCTTTCCTGGCCCGGCGGGTCTCGTCCGGCATCGCGGGGCCACTGCAAGCTCGCTCCGGGCAGCCGTTCAGCGTCGTCGACGGTCGCAGGTTGTCGGTGTCCCCGTGGGTCTCGGGACGGGGAGCGTACGAGACGGGAATGGATGCTCCCCAGTGGCGGTCCTTCGGCTCGGTGCTGGCCGAGGTACACGACGTGCAGCTGCCGCGCGCGGCCGCCGACCAACTCCCGACCGAGGACTACCGCACTCCTGCCGCAGCCAGCACGCGTGTCCTCGACGAGCGGATCCGCGCGGAAGTACGCCGCCATCCGGCCGGCTCGGATGCCTCGCCGACTGGCGCTCTGATCCGCGAATGGCACGCCGCAACTGGTTCGGTGGGGGCAATTCTCAGGCACATAGACGACCTGGGGGACGAGCTACGAGCCTGCCCAAGACCTTCTGTGATCTGCCATGGCGATGCGCACATCGGGAATGTTCAGCTCAGCGACGACGGCGGCATCTGGTTGCTCGACTGGGACGAGGTCGTCTGTGCACCCCGGGAACGGGATCTGATGTTCGTGCTCGGCGGCGTGCTTGCCCATGCACCCGTCAGTACGCGACAGCAGGGATGGTTCTTCGAGGGCTACGGCCCCGCCGATATCGATCCAGTGCAGTTGGCCTACTACCGGTGCTCATGGGCGCTGCAGGACATCGCTGACTACGCGGGCCGGGTCCTCGACCAGCCGGCAATGTCCGCGGGCGCAGGCAGCCAGGCACTCGAGCTGTTCTGCGACCTGCTGTCCCCGACCGGCATCGTCAGGCTTGCCGTCGACTCCCTACAAGAGATCGGCCGAGACGTCAGCGTTGCTGGTTCGCGATGCGGTGGACGGCCGTGATCGCCACGAAGAGGATCCCCGAAATCGTGATCGCGATAAGGACTACCGCCCACTCCGGGACGGTGTCGAAGGGCAGGATCGCCTGCCGGAGATAGTTCGCGCCAAGGATGATGATCAGGTAGACCCACCACGGCGCCCATCTGTCGTCCCGGTCAGGTCCGGCCGGTCGTTGTGCAGGTTGCTGTTCAGTCATGTTTCCTCCTCTCTCTGATGTCCGATTTCGTTGTGCCGCGCTGCCGGCAGGACCGCTGGTAGCGGTCCGGTGACGAGCCAGATGATCAGTACGACGCTGACGACGCCCAGATAGGCCAACAGCGCCTGCGCGCGCTGGAGGTCGCCGATCAGCAGGATCAGTGCGCCGAGCACGGCGCACGAGACGGCCCAGGCCAGGACGGCTCGGCGGAATTCGCGCCATTCGTAGGCGACCCGCTCGGGTCCAGTGCGAGGCACCCGGACCGGCGGCGGGCCGCCGGCAAAGCGGTGTGCGAAGCGTCGATCCGCCGCTTCGACCAGGCGATGGCCGAATGCGACCGCGAATCCCAGATACAACGCGGCAATGGCATGCACCTGGGTGGCTACCGCGCCCCGCTGCAGATCAAACGCGGTCAGACCGAGCAGGATCACGTCAGCGACCGGCGAGGCAGCCAGCAAGACGAGCCCCAACCGCGGCCGATGCAATAGGTAGCGCCCAATGAGCCCGGCGACCAGGAACACCCAGAACGCCACCTCACAGACGACGATCGCAGCGATGAGCATCTCCGGTCCTCCCTTCCTAACACAGTCGTGCTAGCGACAATAGCACGACTGTGTTAGATAGGTTGGTGCGGGCTGAGCACTCGCGACAACCTGGGGTGCGCTGTGCTGCTCGACGGGTATGCCCGCAGCATCGCCGGCCCGTCCCAGGACATCAGCGTCAGTGATTCCCGCCCGTGCAGTCGGCGGCTGTGACCGAGTTCCTGCTGCCTCGGTTACAGGATGGGTTCCCGATTCTGGCCTCGATGCTGGCCCAGGAGCAGTACGAGGACGGGCTCGATGACGACGTCGACTTCGGGTTGCACCGCATCCTCGACGGGATCGAGCAATTGGTCAGCACAGGGCGCTACAAGAGTTGACGAGCGCCGCATCTCAGGTCGCTGATTCCCATGTCGCCGCATCCTGGGTCGAGGCGGCTCAGGTCGGGAGCAGGCCGCGGCGCTCCAGAAGGGGCTCGATCCGTGGTGGTCGCCCGCGAAATTCGGCGAAGGCCTCCATGGGATCGACACTGCCGCCACGGGAGAGCAGCGCGGCCCGGAAGGCGTCGCCGTTCCTACGGTGCAGGCCCTCGTTCTCGTGGAACCACTCCACGGTGTCGGCGTCGAGGACCTCCGACCAGATGTAGGAGTAATAGCCCGCGCTGTACCCGCTCGCGAAGATGTGCGAGAAGTACGCGCTGCGATATCGAGGAGGAACCGAATCGAGCTGCAGCCCATGACGAGCCAGCGCCGCGGCTTCGAATGCTTCGACGTCCTCCGGCGCGATCGCGGCGTCTGATGCCGAGCGACGGTGCCACTCCTGATCCAGCAGAGCGGCCGCGAGGTACTCGGTAGTGGCGAATCCCTGACCGTAGGAACGTGAAGCCAGCAGCCGGTCGGCCGTCTCCTGCGGAAGCGGCTCGCCGGTCAGGTGGTGCACGGCGTAGTTGGCCAGGACACTGGGCCACCAGGCCCACATCTCGTTCACCTGCGAGGGGTACTCCACGAAGTCGCGCGGCACGCTCGTACCGGAGAAGCGGGGATAACCGACGTCGGAGAGCAGTCCGTGCAGTGCGTGCCCGAACTCGTGGAAGGCGGTCCGTACCTCGTCGGCGGTCAACAGGGTCGGCTGGCCCTCCGGTGGTCGCGGGATGTTCAGGTTGTTGACGACCACCGCCGAGGTCCCGAGCAGATGGCTCTGGTCGACGAAGGTGTTCATCCACGCCCCGCCGCGCTTGGACTCGCGCGCGTAGAAGTCCGCGAGGAACAACCCCAGCGCGGCTCCGCCGTCGTCGGTGACCTCGAAGACGCGTACGTCGGAATGGTAGGTCGGCAGGTCATTCCGCTCGGTGAAGGCCAATCCGTACAACGCCCCGGCTGCCGAGAAGATCCCGTCCATCAGGACCCGTTCCAACTCGAGGTAGGGACGCACCGTTGCGGCGTCGATGTCGAACCGGGAGCGCTTGATCTGGTCGGCGTAGAAGGCCCAGTCCCACGGCTGCAGCGTTCCGGGACTGCCGGCTGCCTCGAAGGCTGCCTGCAACTCGGCCTCCTCCGTACGGGCGTTGGCCACTGAAGGTCCGATCAATCCGTCGAGCATGGCCGACACGGCGTCGAGAGTGCTCGCGGTCTGGTCCTCGACGATGTAGGAGGCATGGTTGGGGTAGCCGAGCAGCGCAGCCCGCTCGGCTCGCAGCTGCACCATCCGGGTCAGACTGATGCCGGTGTCGTGCGGACCGCCCAGCAACCCCCGGGACGTGGCGGCTCGGAAGATCCGTTCTCGCAGCGCCCGATTCTTCAGCGAGACCAGGACCGGCTGCGCAGTCGGCAGGATGAGTGGCAGCAGGTAACCCGAGCCGTGTCCGCGGCTGCGAGCCGCCTCCTGCGCCGACGCGATCGAGTCCGCACTCAGGCCGGTCAGCTGGGCCTCGTCCTCGACGTGGATGGCGAGGGAGTTCGTCTCGGCCAGCAGCCGGGCCGAGAACTCGGTGGACAAGCTGGACAGCTCCTCGTTCAGCTGGCGCAACCGGCTCTGATCGGAGGCCGACAGGGACGCCCCGGCGCGGAGGAAGTCGCTGCGGTATCGCTCCAGAAGGCGAAGCTGTTCAGCGCTGAGATCCAACTCAGCGCGACTGACGTACAGATCCTCTATCCGTCGGAAGAGACCGGCGTGCAAGTGGATCGCGTCAGAGTGCGCCGCGAGTTGTGGCGCGACGGTTGCCTCGATCGCGCGCAGTCCGTTCGTGGAATCCGACCCGATCAGGTTGAAGAAGACACTGCGGACTCGGTCCAACAATCGGCCGGAACGCTCCAGGGCGACGACCGTGTTGTCCAGCGTCGGCGGCAGCGCAGAGGAGGCAATTGCCTCGACCTCGGCCAACTGCTCGGCCATTCCGGCAGCGAAGGCGGGAAGGTAGTGCTCCTCGCGGATCAGGTCGAAGGGCGGCAGCGCGTAGGGAAGCGAACTCGGGCGGGCGAAGGGATTCTCGTCGGGCAACACCCGGCCCACCCTCACACCTTCTGGTGGTTTTGGCGAAAACCGCCAGGGAATGGGGCTCATTCACCGACCGAGCGGCACTCACGGGCCCGCAGCGCCGCAACGTAGTCATCCGGGGCGGCGGCGGCCTGCGCCGCGTCGGCGATCAGCCCGATGGTGCGAGCCGAGGGAAGCCCGCCCTCGAAGGCATCCAGAACGTAGGTCCAGGCCAGTACGTCGCCGGTCAACCCGTGTACCCGAACCCGCATCCGCATGTACAGGTCGTTGTCGGCGCCCTCCCAGGCATCGAGCAGGCGCTGATCCTCGGCGGAAACGTCGTAGAGCGCGACGAAAACGACTTCATCATCGACCGGGACGATCGTCGGCAGGGCACCCTCCCAGCCGAGTTCCTCGCCGCCGAAGGTCAACCGCCAGCCACGGATCCAGCCAGTGCCTGCCTCCGGGGAGTGGGGGCAGCGACGGAGCATCTGCGCCGGATCCATGTTCGACCCGTACGCGGCGTAGAGCGACACCGGCGCAGCGTAGCCACCCGAGGGCTGCCAGGGCGCGCAGCTCGGTCGTCCGGGCGTCGAGCGGGTGGCGGGTAGGCGAGAATGTGCCCGTGACCAGCATCGTGATCATCGGGGGAGGACCGGCCGGCTACGAAGCGGCCCTGGTCGCAGCCCAACTCGGGGCTGAGGTCACCGTGGTCGAACGGGATGGCATGGGCGGGGCCTGCGTGCTGGCCGACTGTGTCCCGTCGAAGACCTTCATCGCCTCCAGCGGTTCCCTGACCGGCGTGCGGGACAGCGGAAGTCTCGGCGTACGCGCGGGGGATCTGGCGCAGGCCAGCCTGGACCCCGGGACCGTGCATGGCCGGGTGAACGCCCTTGCCGCCGCGCAGTCGGCTGACATCCGGACCAGGCTGGCGCGTGAAGGCGTCACGTTGATCGCCGGGTCGGCCCGGTTGGCCGATGCCGCTCCTGGTCTGGCGCGCCATGTGGTCCACGTCGAGTCCCCGGACGGGGAAGGCCGCAACTCCGGCAGTTTTGACAGCGACGTCGATTGCGACATCGTCCTGTTGGCCACCGGCGCAGATCCACGCGTCCTGCCCGGTGCAGAGCCAGACGGTGAGCGGATCCTGTCCTGGCGCCAGGTGTACGAACTCAAGGAGTTTCCCGAGCACCTCGTCGTCGTGGGCTCGGGGGTCACCGGCGCGGAATTCGCCAGCGGCTACCTCGAGGCCGGAGTCCCGGTGACCCTGGTGTCCTCCCGTGACCGGGTGCTTCCTGGCGAGGACGCTGACGCGGCCGAGGTGCTCGAGCAGGTCTTCATGAAGCGTGGCGGCCAGATCGTCCAGCAGGCCAGAGCATCCGGGGTACGGCGGGACAGCGGCGACGACTCCGGCGGCAGCGGCGACGGTGTGATCGTGTCCTTGGAGGACGGTCGTGAGGTACGCGGTTCGCATGCCCTGATGACCGTCGGCTCGGTCCCCAACTCCGCCGGGCTGGGTCTGGAGTCGGCGGGTGTCGCGGTGACCTCCAGCGGACACATCACTGTCGACAAGGTGTCCCGTACCAACATTGCCGGCGTCTACGCGGCGGGTGACGTGACCGGCGTCTGGCCGCTGGCCTCGGTCGCGGCGATGCAGGGCCGCGTGGCGATGTGGCATGCCCTGGGTGAGGCGGTGTCCCCGATCAAGCTCAAGACGGTGGCGGCCAACGTCTTTACCCACCCGGAGATCGCCACGGTCGGGCATTCGGAGAAGGTGATCGTTGACCGGGGCGTGGCCGCGGACACCATCATGTTGCCGTTGGCCACCAACGCGCGCGCGAAGATGGTGGACCTTCGGGACGGATTCGTGAAGCTGTTCTGCCGCCGCCCGACCGGCGTCGTGATCGGCGGCGTGGTCGTCGCGCCGGGTGCCTCAGAACTCATCCTTCCGATCGCGCTCGCGGTCCAAAACGGCCTCACTGCAGCCGATCTCGCACACACGTTCTCGATCTACCCCTCGCTGTCCGGCACGATCACCGAAGCCGGTCGTCGGCTGATGGCCGCCGACGACCTGGCTTAACCGGCACCGCATGAGCGGGCACGCCGAAGGGTCACTGGACTTGGCGTACCTGCGCGCCCACCCCCAGGTGGTCCCGATGATGGTGCGACACCAGCGGATCCGCGCCACCCCCCTGCCGAGCGGGGACAGCTGCGTTGCCGAACTCTTCACCCTCGAGGGCGGGGAGATGATCTTCGCCAAGTCGCGCGAGGGCGCGCCGACCGGGTTCTTCGCCGCTGAAGCGGCCGGCCTGACCTGGATCGCCGAAGCGGGCGTGATCCCGACACCGGAGGTCATTGCTCTGAGCGACGAGCTCCTGCTGCTGGAATGGGTGCCCCAGGGCGAGCCGACGAAGCGGGCCGCGCAACGGTTCGGGGCCGACCTTGCCGCGCTGCACCTGGAAGGTGCTGACGGGTTCGGCGCGCCATGGCCGGGATTTATCGGGCGCCTGAGCATGGACAACGCCAGCGTCGCCTCAGCGCAGTGGCCGGAGTTCTTCGCCGTACGGCGGATCGAACCGTACTTGCGCGCGGCCCGCGACGCCGATCACGTGTCGGCCGAGGATGCGGCTGCCGTGTCGGCCGTGATGTCCCGGCTGGAATCAGTCGGTGTGCCCGCAGAGCCGCCGGCCCGCCTGCATGGCGATCTGTGGAGCGGGAACGTGCACTGGGCTGCCGACGGCCGGGTCTTCGTGATCGATCCCGCAGCCCACGGCGGGCATCGCGAGAGCGACCTAGCCATGCTGGCACTGTTCGGGGCGCCGCATCTCGACCGGATCCTGGCCGCCTACGCAGAGGCCGCCCCGCTGGGTTCGGGCTGGCGGGAGCGGACAGCGCTGCACCAGCTGTTTCCGGTACTCGTCCACGCCGTCATGTTCGGCGGCTCGTACGGCGGCCAAGCCGGCGCGCTGGCCCGCCGCTACCTCTGAGCAAGGTGGAAGCCCAGGGGCGACCGCTCAGTCCGACGGATCGCTCTCGGCGCAAGGCGCGGCGTCCGAGATCGTGCAGATGGTCGCGCCGCTGCCCACGACCTCGCCGACCGATGCCCCGAGGCCGCTGACTGTGCCGGCCTTGTGCGCGTTGATGGGCTGTTCCATCTTCATCGCCTCGAGGACGACCACGAGGTCGCCGGCTTCGACGGTGGCCCTGTCCTCGACCGCGATCTTGACGATCGTGCCCTGCATCGGGCTGGTCAGCGCATCCCCGCCGGCCGCACTGCCGGAGCCCGAGCCACCGCGACGTCGGGGCTTGGCCGCAACTCCACCGGGCATGGGACCCCCGCCGCCCAGGGACAGGCCGCCGGGTAGGGAGACCTCGAGTCGGCGCCCTCCGACCTCGACCACGACGGTCTGCCGCTGCGCCGGCGCTTCGGGATCCTCGGTCGGCTCGGCGTAGGCCGGGATCTGGTTGTCGAACTCGGTCTCGATCCATCGGGTGTGCACCGTGAACGGTTCTGAGGTGAATGCGGGATCGGAGACGATCGCGCGGTGAAAGGGCACCACGGTCGGCATCCCGCCGACCTCCAGTTCGTTCAGTGCTCGGCGGGAACGTTCCAGGGCCTGCTCCCGGGTTGCCCCGGTGACGATCAGCTTGGCCAACATCGAGTCGAAGCCGCCACCGATCACGTCGCCCTCGACGACGCCGGAATCCAGCCGTACGCCCGGGCCGCTCGGCGGTCGCCAGCGGGTGACCGTCCCGGGCGTGGGAAGGAAGTTGCGTCCCGCGTCCTCGCCGTTGATCCGGAACTCGAAACTGTGCCCGCGCGGTTCGGGGTCGGTGTCGTAGCCCAGCGGCTCCCCGTCGGCGATCCGGAACTGCTCGCGGACGAGGTCCAGGCCGGTGGTCTCCTCGCTGACCGGGTGTTCGACCTGCAGCCGAGTGTTGACCTCGAGGAAGGAGATCGTGCCGTCGGCGGCCACGAGGTACTCGACCGTTCCGGCACCGACGTAGCCGGCCTCCGCGCAGATCGCCTTGGCCGATTCGTGGATCGTGGCGCGTTGCTCGTCGGTGAGGAACGGCGCCGGAGCCTCCTCCACGAGCTTCTGGTGGCGGCGCTGCAGGGAGCAGTCGCGGGTGCCGACCACGACGACCGTGCCGTGCGAGTCGGCCAGGATCTGGGCTTCTACGTGCCGCGGTTTGTCGAGGTAGCGCTCGACGAAGCACTCGCCCCGCCCGAAGGCCGCTTCGGCCTCGCGTACTGCCGAGGCGTACAGCTCGTTGATCTCCCCGGCCTCGCGGGCGACCTTGAGGCCACGGCCGCCGCCCCCGAAGGCCGCCTTGATCGCGACCGGAAGCCCGTGTTCCTCGGCAAAGGCGTGCACCTCTTCCGGACCGGAGACCGGGTCGCTGGTTCCCGGTACGAGCGGCGCGCCGGCCTTGGTTGCGAGGTGCCGGGCGGCCACCTTGTCGCCCAGGGAGATGATCGCCTCGACCGGGGGGCCGATCCAGGTCAGCCCGGTTTCGATCACGGCGCGGGCGAAGTCGGCGTTCTCGGCGAGGAAGCCGTAGCCGGGGTGTACGGCGTCAGCTCCGGCCTGCTTGGCGATGTCCAGAAGCTTGTCGATGCGAAGGTAGGACTCGCCTGGAGTGTTGCCGCCCAGGGCGAAGGCCTCGTCAGCTGTGCGAACGTGCAGGGCATCCCGGTCGGGCTCGGCATAGACCGCGACGCTGCCCAGCCCGGCGTCACGGCAGGCACGCGCGATCCGTACGGCGATCTCACCACGGTTGGCGATCAAGACTTTCTGCACGACGCGGACCTCCCTGCCACCAGCGCGACCCTATCGAGTCCGGTTCAGCGCACTGTGTCGATCGGCAGATCGGCGCTCGGCAGAGGTCACCATCCCGCCAGTCACACGTCAGGTCACCGCCGGATGGCGGCTGCGCAGTTCCCGGCAGAAGGTAGATCCCGCCCTCGTCGTCGGGTGTGCGCTGAATCCCGGAGGGTGAGGAGCACCAGGCTGTCCCGGTCCACAACTGCCAGCCTCGAGAGGCGTAGAAGTCGCTGGCTACTTCTGAGCGCAGCCAGTTCCCATTCCTTCTAGTCGGGAGCGTCGTCGGTCCAGCAGGCTCGCAGCATGAGCGAGATACCGACCAGAATCCAGATCCGCCTCGTCGTCGAGGACGCCGCCACCGCGTTGGACTTTTACGTGGCCGCTCTAGACGGGCGGGAAGTAGTCCGCTACGCCGAGCCGTCTGGGACGATCGTGCACGCCGAGGTCGAGGTCGGGGAGTCGGTCTTCTCGGTGACCCAGGCCGACGGCAACGTGAACCGGAGTCCGTCGGAACTCGGCGGCAGCCCCGTGCTGTGTCACCTTCAAGTGCCCGATGCCGATGCCCGGGCCGCAGCCATGGTGTCGAACGGTGCCACTGTGCTGATCCCGGTGGCAGATCAGTACTACCGAAGCCGTGACGGGCGGCTGCAGGATCCGTTCGGTCACCTCTGGCTGCTGTCCCAGCCGCTGGGTGACCTCAGCCCGGAGGCGATTCAAGCCCGCGTCGATGCCGGTCCGTCCTGAGCCCGCTCACCATGAGACATCCTCGATCGTGACGAAGAAGACGCAGGAAAGGCGCCCGACAGTCCTGACGTACTCGAGTTGACCCTTCCCGACGGTCGTCCCGGCCTCGTTGCGTACACGGCAAGTCAGCGCACGGGATGACCAGGCTGGGAGCAGTGGTTGCTCATGATCGTGCACACCACAGATCGGTCAAACGTACGCCGAGTCGGGCTGCCTGCGCGCGCAGTAGCGGCAGGCTGAGCCCGATCACCGTGCCGGTGTTCCCATCGATCGAGTCGACGAACTGACCGCCGAGCCCATCGGTGGTGAAGGCACCGGCGACGTTGAGGGGTTCACCGGAGCGCAGATATGCCTCGAGTTCCGCCTCGTCCGGCTGGCCGAAGCGAATTGTCGCCACAGTCGCGTCGACATCGCTTGCCTGCACGCTGCCGTTGACGACGAGGAGCACGGCCTGGCCGGTCCACAGCCGCCCTTCACTGCCGGCCTGGTCTGCCCAGCGTTCGCGAGCATCCTCGATGTCCGTGGGTTTGCCGAGTGCCCGGCCGTGGAGTTCGAGGACCGAATCGGCGCCGACGACTAGCCCGTGGGTCACCGCAGCGGCGACCGCCTCGGCCTTGGCGTAGGCGAGTTCGGTAACCAGCACAGCGGGGTCGGTGGTGGTGACCGCTGATTCGTCCACGCCGCTGACGATGACCGTCGGGTCGAACCCGGCCTGCCGCAGCAGTCGAAGCCGCCCCGACGAAGCGGAGGCAAGGATGAGGCTAGGCGGATGCACGGTTGCCCCCGAACGTGCCGTTGGAATACGAGAAGGTGAGCCCATGGCAGGCAAGCCAACCAAACCTGACCGCTCCGGCTTGGCGGGCGGTGGTGAAGATCCGCTGACCAGGACCGCAGACAATTCGGCGGGTGCCTCGATGATCTGGATGATCTCGACGACCTGGACGACCTGGACGACCTGAACGACCTGAACGACGAGGAATTTTTTCGCTTCCCTACTGACGAATTGGTTACCGCACTAGTGAGCTGGCTCGCCATCCGTCGTGTCCGGCTCGAAGCGGAGCACGTACGAATCCCGTCCGCGCGGACCAGCCGAATGCCGGCGGGGTCACTGCGGCCCGACGCGACTGCGAAGCGACAGACAGGACCGCTACCAAGGCGGCGACCTCCTCAACATTGGGTTCTCCACGCACGATCCGCAAGAACGGTGGTGAGCTCTCCGGCTCGCTCTCCATCAGAGGGGAATGTTCCCGTGCTTCTTGGGCGGCAGCATCTGTCGTTTGTTGGCCAGTAACCTCAGGGCGCGGACGACGTGGATCCTGGTGTGCGACGGGGGGATCACCGCGTCGATGTACCCACGGTCGGCTGCGATGTAGGGGTTGGCCAGGGTGTCCTCGTACTCGGTGATCTTCTGAGCCCGCAACGCTTCGGGGTCATCGGCAGCAGCAATCTCCCGGCGGTAGAGGATCCCGACCGCACCCTGCGCCCCGACGACGGCGACCTGTGCCGTCGGCCAAGCCACATTGATGTCCGCGCCAAGGTGTTTGGACCCCATGACGTCGTACGCACCGCCGTAGGCCTTGCGGGTGATCACGGTGACCTTGGGGACGGTGGCTTCGGCGTAGGCATAGATCAGCTTGGCGCCGCGCCGGATGATGCCGT
>Ga0136613_10000156_pt1 | contig 26474 bp, 25 predicted proteins | sample AntDrymUQ2722106_2_FD_106649 | JGI IMG/M metagenome (GOLD analysis project Ga0136613, IMG submission 106649) | Polar desert sand microbial communities from Dry Valleys, Antarctica - metaG UQ272 (21.06) | ecosystem: Environmental > Terrestrial > Soil > Desert | place: Antarctica: Dry Valley... | reverse complement strand
GGATCTGTTCATCGAAGGCCTGCTTGACGCTCTCGGCGGTCAGCCGCTGGCCGTCGGGGAACGTCTCGTCCCGCCGGATGCGGACCTCCAGCGTCCGCTCGTCGACCCACCGGTAGAGGCTCATGGCCGCGGGTCTGGTCTTGCCCTGTTTGGTGACGCGGACGGGCCTCGACCGTGTGATTAGGTGATGTAGAGCCAGTTCAATGGGTTGGGGTCGACCACGTGCACGGTTCCCACCGGCTCAGCGGCGCGCCGCCGGAGGGTCAACAGTTTCTGCACCACGCTCATGAGCGTCACGACTACCCCGCTTTGGCGGCCGGGAACGGCGTACCCGCCGGGTAGGGTCGGAGGGCAGGCTCAACCGCCGCCGAGATCGAGGAGTTCGCTGGTGCGCAGCAGCGCCGCCGACCCCACCGTCACCGAGCAGCAGAACGATCAAGAGACCGAGCAGCCACCGAAGGACGCCTGCGGAGTGTTCGGCGTCTGGGCTCGCGGCGAGGACGTCGCCAAGCTCACCTACTACGGCCTCTATGCCCTGCAGCACCGCGGTCAGGAAGCCGCCGGGATGGCGGTCAGCGACGGCGAGAGCGTCGTGGTCTACAAGGACCTCGGGCTGGTTTCTCAGGTCTTCGACGAGCCCACCCTGGCATCGCTCAAGGGTCACCTGGCCATCGGCCACACCCGCTACTCGACGACCGGCGGGTGCACGTGGGAGAACGCGCAGCCGACGTTCCGGACCACAAAGGCCGGCGCCGTCCTCGCCCTCGGCCACAACGGCAACCTGGTCAACTCCGCCGCACTGGCTGCCACGCTGTCACCTGACCGCACCGGGATGCCGGTCGCCACGACGGACTCCGATGTCATCACGAGCCTGCTCGCCATCCGCCCCGACCAGTCCGTCGAGGCTGCGGCGATGGAGGTCCTGCCGACGCTGCGCGGCGCGTTCTCCCTGGTCTTCATGGACGAGCACACCCTGTACGCCGCCCGCGACCCGCAGGGCGTGCGACCGCTTGTACTCGGCCGGCTCGAGCGCGGCTGGGTGGTGGCCAGCGAGACCGCCGCGCTCGACATCGTCGGAGCGTCCGTCGTACGCGAGGTGGAACCCGGCGAGCTGATCGCGATCGATGAGGACGGGCTGCGCTCGGAGCACTTCGCAGTGCCCCAGCCGAAGGGCTGCCTGTTCGAGTACGTGTACATCGCCCGGCCGGACACGACGATCTCCGGGCGCGGAGTGCACGCCGCTCGGGTCGAGATCGGTCGCCGGCTGGCCCTGGAGCATCCGGCGGACGCGGATCTGGTCATCCCGGTGCCCGAATCCGGTACGCCGGCCGCGGTGGGGTTCGCCGAGGCGTCGGGACTGCCGTATGGGCTCGGCCTGGTCAAGAACTCCTACGTCGGGCGGACGTTCATCCAGCCGTCGCAGACGATCCGACAGCTCGGCATCCGGCTCAAGCTCAACCCGTTGCGCGACGTCATCCGCGGCAAGCGGCTCGTCGTCGTCGACGACTCGATCGTCCGCGGCAACACCCAGCGCGCGCTGGTCCGGATGCTGCGGGAGTCCGGCGCGGTCGAGGTTCACGTACGGATCGCCAGTCCGCCGGTCAGGTGGCCCTGCTTCTACGGCATCGACTTCCCCACCCGGGCGGAGCTGATCGCCAACGGCCTGGACGTCGAGGGCATCCGCACCTCGATCAACGCCGACTCGCTCGGCTACGTCTCACTCGAGGGCGTCGTCGCTGCCACCGAGCAGCCGCGCAACCGGCTCTGCCGGGCCTGCTACGACGGTGAGTACCCGATCCCCATCCCCGAGGCTCAGCTCGCCGGCAAACATGTCCTGGAGGGCATCGGTCGTCGAGGTGTCGCCGAGCCGTTGCCCCTCGGCACGACCGCATGACCGCTGTTCCACCGAAGGGAATGTCCTACGCCGGCGCGGGGGTCGACATCGATGCCGGCGACCGGGCAGTCGAGCTCATCAAGGACGTCGTACGGCGGACTGCCCGCCGTGAGGTGGTCGGAGGACTCGGCGGCTTCGCCGGGCTGTTCGCGCTGGACACGGCACGGTGGCGCAGGCCGCTGCTTGCCTCCTCCACCGATGGTGTCGGCACGAAGATCGCGGTGGCACGGGCGATGGACGCGCACGACACGATCGGCATCGATCTGGTGGCCATGGTCGTGGACGACCTGGTGGTTTGCGGCGCGGAGCCACTGTTCATGCAGGACTACATAGCCTGCGGCCGCGTGGTCCCCGAACGTATCCAGGCCATCGTCGCCGGCATCGCCGAGGGCTGCCGGCAGGCGGGCTGCGCTCTGATCGGCGGTGAGACGGCCGAGCACGCCGACCTGATGGCTCCGGAGGACTACGACATCTCTGGCACCGGCGTCGGCGTGGTCGATGCGGACGAGCTGCTCGGCGCGGAGTTGGTTCGCCCCGGCGACGCGGTGCTGGCGTTCGGCTCGTCCGGCCTGCACTCCAATGGCTACGTTCTGGCCCGCCGGGTCCTGCTGGCCGAGGCCGGCCTAGCCCTTGATGCCCGCCCTGACGAGCTCGGCCGGAGCCTCGGAGCGGAGCTGCTGGAGCCCGCGCGGATCTACGCCAAGGACTGCCTGGCGCTGGTCGCGGAAACCAGCGTGCGGGTGTTCGCCCATGTCACCGGTGGCGGGCTGGCCGCCAACCTGGCCCGGGTGCTGCCGCGCGGTCTGGACGCAGTGGTCGACCGTGCCACGTGGACGCCGCAGCCCATCTTCGGCCTGATCCAAGGCCTGGGTCGGGTCGCCGACGCCGAGATGGAGCGGGCGTTCAACCTCGGGGTCGGCATGGTCGCCGTACTCGACGCAGACGATGTCGACCGGGCGCTGGCGCTCCTGACCGCACGACACGTGCCCGCCTGGGTGGCCGGTCAGGTCGTGCCGGCAGCCGACGCCGACCGGAGCAGCGTCGTCCGCCTGGTCAACCGCCACCGTTGAACCAACGTCAACGCATGGCACGTTGCCCCTTGAGGGCGCGGACACGCCGCCAAGCCGGCGGCGTGTCGCCGCCGCCGGGGGCGATGCCGCCGCTAGCCCGCAGCAGTGAACCAAAAGGTGCCACAATCAGCCGAATAGTGGCACCTTTCGGCGCACTGCGTCCGGCCGGCCACCGGGCAAAGCACCAAAAGGTGCCACCGCGGCAAACATCGTGCGAACGGGCTCGACGGGCCTCGGCGACGGCCAACCGAAACGCCGACAAACTTTCGGTCGGGAGCTAGCGGTTGGACGAGGCCCAGCGGTCGTCGTCGTAGTCGTCGTCCCGACCCGCGGGTTCGGGGACGCGAGGCTCAGAGGGTGCGCCCGCAAGCTCGCGCTGCAGCGCCGTCAGGTCGGTGTTCGGGCTGCTGTACTTCAAGTCCCGAGCGACCTTGGTCTGCTTGGCTTTCGCACGGCCGCGCCCCATGGCCGACCCCCTCGCACAGAAAGGCGGGGCGGCCCCGAGGCGGCCCCGACACGTGTCAATGTCTCGTGCTGACAGCGTACCTTTCCGCGGGCGCTCCGGCACGTGCGGTCAGCTGTGTCCGCAGCCGTGATCAGCTCAACCGGATCGTGCGCAGCCGCCCGATCTCGGCGATCCGCCGCTCGGCCAGCCGATCTGCCGCCGCGGCCGGAGGGACACCCTCGGCGGCGGCGATGTCGAAGACCCGGCGGGTCGTGTCGAAGATGCGAGCCGCCTTTTGCCGGGCCCGCTCGGGATTGAACCCGTGGATCTCGTCCTCGACCTGGATGACCCCTCCTGCGTTGACCAGGTAGTCCGGCGCGTACAGGATGCCGCGGTCGGCCAGCGCCTTGTCCATGCCGACATGGGCGAGCTGATTGTTCGCCGCACCGCAGACGATCTTCGCCGTCAGTGCCGCCGTGACCTCGTCGTCCAGGGCGAACCCAAGAGCGCACGGCGCGTAGACGTCCAACGGCTGGCGGACCAGCGAGTCCGTGTCGACGGCGACGTCGACCTCGGGATGCTGGGCGGTCACCGCCTCGATCGCCCGCTCCTTGACGTCGCTGATCACCACCGAGGCGCCGTCGGCGAGCAGGTGCTCGATCAGGTGACGCCCCACCTTGCCGACGCCGGCCACGCCGACCCGGCGACCGGTCAGCGACGTCGATCCCCAGACGTGCTCAGCGCTGGCCAGCATGCCCTGAAAGACGCCGAAAGCGGTGAGCACCGAGGAGTCGCCGGCCCCGCCGTACGCCGGGGACCGCCCGGTCACGAAGCGGGACTCACGCGCGATAACGTCCATGTCCTCGACGTACGTGCCGACGTCGCAGGCGGTGTAGTACCGACCACCGAGCGATTCGACGAACCGGCCGTAGGCGCGCAGCAACGCTTCGGACTTGACCTGCTCCGGGTCGCCGATGATCACCGCCTTGCCGCCGCCGAGGTCCAGCCCGGCCAGTGAGTTCTTGTAGGCCATGCCCTGCGACAACGCGAGGACGTCGGCCAGCGCCGCGTCCTCGCTGTGATAGGGGTAGAACCGGGTGCCGCCCAGCGCGGGTCCGAGCGCCGTGGAGTAGATCCCGATGATCGCGCGCAGCCCGGTCGGCCGGTCGTGGCAGAACACGACCTGCTCGTGATCGGTGCTGAACACCCGCAGCCCGCCAGCAGCTCCGTTCTGTACGTCGTACCCGGTCATGCAGAGCGCTCCTCGACTGTGCCAAGCAGCTGCCCTTGGTTGCGGCGGCCGCCGTGCCTCTGGGGTGGGTGTCCCCGCACGCCAATCTATCGCCGCGACACGCCGGCCATCCCGCCGGTGGCGGCGGTGGCCATGATCAAAAGGAGACAATCAGAAAAAAAGCGCCATTCCATGAACTCCGGAGGGGGGTCAAACCGAATGAACTATCGAGATCAACCCGAACACCATGATCCCGGCCGCAAAGGAGCGCCCATGTCCACCCACCCTTTTCCGTCGTCTGAGTCGCTGCTCACCCCGGCGGAGGTCGCCTCGCTGTTTCGGGTCGATCCGAAGACCGTGACCCGCTGGGCCAAGTCCGGCAAGCTGTCCAGCATTCGCACGCTCGGTGGTCACCGCCGCTACCGCGAAGCCGAGGTCCGGGTCCTGCTCAGCAGCGGCACGATCGACATCGACCCTGTTTCGCACCACGCCAGCTGACCGGTCCAGCCGACAGCGCGAGGGGCCAGGTCACCGGGCTGACGCCACCACGCAGTACCGGACCTCGTTGTCCGCGCTTCATGTACGCACCCTCCGCAGGTGGGCTGCTGCGACGGAGTGATAGTCGAGTGCCCACCGGTGGTCGAGGCGACATGATGAGGCAATGACAGCCACCCCGGCCACCCCGTCCGTCGTCGACGAGATCTCCGATCGGTTCGTCGAGCAGAGCGCGGCCCTCGACCCGTGCCTGGCGACGTACCTCGGCATCGGCGGCTACGACGACCGGTTGACCGACTTCAGTCCGGGGGGCTGGCAGGCCAGGGCCGAACTCGCCCGTACGGCTTTGCGCGACGTCACCGCCGCTGACACCACCTCGGACCGCGACCGGGTCGCCGCAGCCCAGCTCGCCGAACGCCTGGAGGTCGAGCTCGCGCTCTACGACGCCGGCTACGTGACGAGCGATCTCAACACCGCGGACTGCCCCCTGCTCACGGTCAGGCAGATCTTCGACCTGATGCCCACCGACGGCGAGCAGGCGTGGGAGGTCATCGCGGCCCGGATGCGCGCCGTCCCGGTCGCCCTGCAGGGCTACCGGGAGAGCCTGTCCGACGCCGCACGGGCGGGTCAGGTCTCGGCCCGCCGACAGGTGCTCGGCTGCGCGGAGCGCTCCCGGACGTATGCCGGCGCGGGCTCCGTGCCGTCGTTCTTCGGCCTGCTCGTCGAGCGCTCGGAAACCTCCGGCCCGCTGCGGCTGGAGCTGGACGAGGCGGCGTCCTACGCCAACACCGCGTACGCCGCCCTGGGCGCGTTCCTCACCGACGATTTGCTGGTCGACGCGCCGGCCAGGGACGCCGTCGGCGCGGAGCGCTACGCGCTGGCATCTCGGGTCTTCACCGGGACCGAACTGGATCTCGCCGAGACGTACGAGTGGGGATGGGCGGAGCTGGCGCGGATCGAGACCGAGATGCGACAAGCTGCTCGTGAACTCACCGGGGGTGAGGACGTTGATGCGGCTATCGCTGAACTCGACGGCGATCCCGCTCGCAAGCTGCGGGGCGGCGAGGCTTTGCAGGCCTGGCTGCAGGAGACCTCGGACGTGGTGCTTCGGGAGCTCGCGGATGTGCATTTCGACATCCCCGAGCCGGTACGTCGCCTGGAGTGCCGGATCGCGCCGACCTCCGGTGACGGCATGTACTACACCGGCCCGTCGGAGGACTTCACCCGGCCCGGCCGGATGTGGTGGTCGCTGCCCGAGGGCTCGGACGGCTTCAGCACCTGGCGGGAGAAGACGACGGTCTACCACGAGGGCGTCCCCGGGCATCATCTTCAGGTGGCGCAGACGGCGTACCGCTCGGAGCAGCTCAACCGGTTCCAGCGGCTGCTGTGCTGGGTATCCGGTCACGGCGAGGGCTGGGCCCTGTACGCCGAACGGCTGATGGCGGAGCTGGGCTATCTCGACGACCCGGGGGACCGGATGGGGATGCTGGACTCGCAGGCGTTCCGGGCCGCCCGGGTGGTGCTCGACATCGGGATGCACCTGGAGTTGGAGATCCCGCGCGGTGCCGGCATGCACGAGGGCGAGCGGTGGACGCCGGAGATCGGCTTGGAGTTCTTGCGGGCGCACACCCACATGGATGATGCGCTGCGGCGGGACGAGATCGACCGATATCTCGGCTGGCCCGGTCAGGCGCCGTCGTACAAGGTGGGTGAGCGGGTGTGGCTGGAGTGCCGCGAGGACGCCCGCCGCCGGCATGGCGACGCCTTTGACCTCAAGGCCTTCCACGCCGCCGCGCTGAACCTCGGATCGATGGGTCTGGACCCGCTGCGCGCGGAGCTCGCCCGCCTCTGAGTCACCGGCCGACGGGGCGCCTGCGCAGGGACGATTTCAGGACCCGTTGGGTCTGCGTCTTGGGCAGCGCGTCGAGAGCGACGTAGTACCGCGGCCGCATGAAGGCCCCGAGCCGGCCGGCCGACCATCGTCTGAGGTCATGGGCCGTCAACTCGCTGCCCGGGCGCAGGACGTAGTACAACGCGATGTCCTCCTCGGCGAGCTCACTCGGTACGCCGATCGCCGCCGCCTCGACCACGTCGGGATGAGCCAGGAACGCCTGCTCGACCTCCCAGGCGCTGACGTTCTCCCCGCGGCGGCGAATCGCGTCCGCGGTGCGCCCGACGAACCGGTAGTAGCCGTCGCTGCGGCGAGCCAGCAGGTCCCGGGTGCGATACCAGCCGTCGGCCGTGTGCGCCGCCGCGGTCTGCTCCGTGTCGAGGTAGCCGGACATGAAGTAGCCGGGCTCGCGCGGCCGCACCTGGAGTTCGCCGGATCCCTCCGGACTGCCCCCGACCGGCACCAGCCGGACGTCGATCCGGTCGCAGGGTGCCCCCACCGATCCGGGGCGGCCGTCCAGGTTCATCAGCCAGGTGCCGGCCATCTCGGTCTGGCCGTAGGTCTCCACCAGCCGTACGCCGTACCGCTGCCACATCGCCTCCCAGGCGTGGGCGGGAGAGGCGGCTCCGAAGACGGTTCGGCAGCGGTGGGCCGGCGCCGGCCGGTCGTCCTTGAGCAACACAGAGAGGATGCTGCCCACGAACGGGAAGGTCACCGCGCCGGTCTCGGCGATCCGGTGCCACAGCGTGCGCACCGGGAAGCCGTTGTCCAGGTGCATGGTGGCCCCGTGGCTGAGCGTCGCCATCGTCGTGCCCTGCGCGGTGACGTGGAACAGCGGGAGGCAGGCGTACGCCGCCTCGGCCGGCTCCAGAACGACCATCTCCCGGGAGTACGCGACCGTGTGCCCGCGCTGCGTCGAGGCCGGCCAGACCACGCCCTTCGGTCGTCCCGTCGTCCCGCTGGTGAAGATCACCTGCCCGCCAGGGCCGGACGCCGCCGCCGACGTCGGAGCCGGCAGCGAGTCCAGCCAGCCCTTCGCCGTCACCACCCGGCCCGGATCGGAGCCGGCCGCCGCGGCCAGCCGCGCGAGATCGGCCGCCGCGACCACGACCGCGGGGCGGGCAGCGCCGAGGATGAACGCCAGCGTGTCGCCGCGCAGCCCGATGTTGACCGGGTGGAAGCGGGCACCCCGGTGGGCGCAGGCCCACCACAGCACGACGAACTCGACGCTGTTCGGCAGCAGGCAGCCGACCATGTCGCCCGGCTGGACACCGCGGCCGGCCAGGTCCGCCGAAGCCCGCAGCGCGAGTTCGCGCAGCTGCGGCGTACCCATCGGCGGCCGGCGATGACGACGGCACCGGAGTCCGGGAGCGCGGCGATGTGGTCCCAGAAGGAAGCCATTCCGGGAACGGTATGGATCGGCGTCGATGTGGGCGTCATTGGAGGCGATTCTGGTCTTCCGGCGACCGCAATCACCTCCAATGATGAGCATTCGTCCCCAACGGCCTCAGCCGGTGTCGGCCTGCCCGGTACGGCGCAGCTCGGCGAGCGCAGCCTCGACCGCCACCCGGTCGATCCCGGCTCGAGCCAGGATCAGGGCGGCCAGACCCCTGCCCTCGCGCAGAGTTCCGAGCAGCACGTGCTCGGTCCCGACGTAGCCGTCCTTGCGGTAGATCGCCTCCCGCAGCGCCAGTTCCAAGACCTTCTTCGCGCGTGGGGTGAAGGGCGTGTATCCCCGTCGTCGGCCGCGCCGGCAACGACCGCGCGGTCGGTCCAGCGCGCCAGGCCCGAACGCGCCCTCGACCTGCTTGCGCACCGCATCGAGATCAATGCCGATGCTGCGGAGGGCATCGGCGTCCAAGTCGTGACCGCAGCCGCGGCCGACGATCTCGACGATCGACGCTCGTACCCCTGCCGGGTTCACGCCGAGCCGCCGCAGGGCACGCCCGCCGAGTCCGTCCGGCTCATCCAGCACACCGAGCAGCAGGTGCTCCGAGCCGATGACCGGATGGGACAGCTGCCGTGCCTCGACCTGCGCCTGGACAACGGCGTGCCGCGCGGCCGAGGTGAATCGCTCGAACATGGCTATCGCTCCCGTCTGGGGCCGCGGCGCGCGTGCTTCTTGTGGACTGCCTGTTTGCTCACCCCGAGCGCCGCCGCGATCTGCTGCCAGGACCAGCCGAGCGTTCGGGCATGGTCGACCTGGAGCACCTCGAGCTGCTCGGCCAGCCGGCGTAGCGCTGCGGCTGCGGCCAGCCCGACGACCGGATCGGCCTTGGCCGCCGCCTCGCTGAGCACATCGGGACGAGTCATGGATGTCAATATAAGTTGACGACTTCGTGGTGTCAATGAAGGTTGACGCTAGGGTTTCACGGTGGACATCGGAGGTGGGAATGGGACCGCTGGAGGGTGTCCGGGTGGTCGAGCTGGCCGGACTCGGACCGGCACCGTTCGCCGGGATGGTCCTCAGCGACCTCGGCGCCGACGTGCTGCGGCTGGACCGCGCCGACGGTGCCTTGCTGGCCGTCCCGAACGACCCGCTGCACCGCGGCCGCCCGTCGGTGACGGTGGACCTGAAGTCCGCCGGCGGGGTGGACGTCGTACTCCGACTGGCCGAGCTCGCTGACGTCCTGATCGAGGGGTTCCGGCCCGGTGTCGCCGAGCGACTGGGGATCGGGCCGGAGCCGTGTACGGCGCGCAACCCGCGGCTGGTGTACGCCCGGATGACCGGATGGGGGCAGAGTGGCCGGCTGGCCGCGCGGGCCGGGCACGACATCAACTACATCGCGCTGGCCGGGGCGCTGGGCGCACTGGGCCGTGCCGGCGAGCCGCCGGCCCCGCCGCTGAACCTGATCGGGGACTTCGGTGGCGGCGGGATGCTGCTGGCGCTGGGCGTCACCGCCGCCCTGCTGGAACGCGAACGGTCCGGGCGCGGTCAGGTCGTCGACGCCGCCATGGTCGATGGCGCGGCGCTGCTCACGTCGTTCCTGTACGGGCTGCGGGCGGCCGGAATCTGGTCGGACGACCGCGGGACCAATCTGCTCGACGGCGGCGCGCCGTTCTACGACACCTACGAAACTGCGGACGGCGGCTACGTCGCGGTCGGCGCCCTGGAACCGCAGTTCTACGCCGCCCTGCTCACCGGGCTCGGGCTGGCCGAGGAGGCGCTTCCCGACCAGCACGACCGGGCCGGCTGGCCGGAACTCCGGGAAAGGTTCGCGGGCGTCTTCGCGAGCCGGACCCGGGACGACTGGGCGGCTCACTTCGCCGACGTCGACGCATGTGTCACGCCGGTACTCAGCGCGGCGGAGGCGCCCCACCACCCGCACAACGCCGAGCGCGGCACGTTCACGGCTGTCCGAGGGCTCATCCAGCCGGCGCCGGCACCCCGGTTCTCCCGCACCGCAGCCGCCGTTCGGCAACCTCCGGCGGGGGAGGCGCTGCTCGCTTGGGGGCTCTCGGCGAGTGAGATCGCGCAGCTGCGGCGTACCGGTGCGGTGTCCTGAGCGGTTAACCGGACACGAACGGTAAGCGGACTCGAGCAAGTTGTGCTGGCCGACCTCTGGCGCCGGACCGTGAAAAGGAGTAGGACCGCTTTCACACGGGCCCCCGACGGAGGGAACGAGATGGAAGTTCGGTCAGCAACCAGACGGTCAGCGTGGTTCGTCTCCGGCTTACTCGTCATCAGCGTGGTTCAGCCGCTGACGGTGGGGCCGGCTGCGGCCGAGCCGACAAGTGAGGTGAGTGCACCCACATTCAGTACGGCCGTGGCCTTTGACACCTCGCGCCCGGTATCGGAGATGGCTCGGGCGGGGTCAGGCGCGGTCACGCCGGGTGCCGTGGGCGAGCGCGGATCAGCGGTCCCCGACAGCGGCTTCCGCGGAGATGGGGCGGTCCAGTCCAGAGCGGGCACTGCTGACGACCTTTCCGCGCCGATCCGGAACTTCGAGGGTGCCTCCAACCTCGACAACCCGTTCAAGGTCTCGCCGCCGGACCCGAATGGCGACGTCGGGCCCAACCACTACGTCGAGATGGTCAACCTGACGTTCTCGATCTACACCAAGACCGGACGAGTGCTCACCCCACCCACCCCGCTGGGCGAGCTGTGGGCAGGCTTCGAGGTCGAGGACTGCACTGACCTGTCCGGTGACCCGATCGTGTTGCACGACCAGCTCGCCGACCGGTGGATCCTTACCCAGTTCAGCACCCGCGGCCCCGAGTACTTCAACTGCGTCGCGCTCTCGACCACGGCAGACCCGACCGGTACCTACTATCGCTACGCGTTCTCCACCGGCCGGAAGTTCCCGGACTACCCGAAGTACGGCGTGTGGCCAGACGCCTACTACATCTCCACCCGCGAGTTCGGTCGGTTCAGATTCTCCGGTGTCGGCGCCTACGCGGTGGACCGGGCGCGAATGCTCGCCGGGGACCCGAACGCGGGGATGGTCATGTTCAACGTGGCGCCGCGCGACAAGCCATGGCTTCCCGGTGACGGCCTGCTTCCGTCCGACCTGGACGGCAACAACCTGCCGCCAGGAGGCAGCCCGAACTTCTTCGTCGGCACCCAGGACGACGAGGGTCCGTACGGCGCGCCATTCGACGCCATCAACATATGGCAGTTCCACGTCAAGTGGCGCCCCACGTTGGAGGCCAGCTTCTTCCGGTCCGCGCAGCTCCCGACCCGCGAGTTCGACTCGAGCTTCCCCTGCGGTGAGGACGGCAGGTCGTGCATCGAGCAGCCCGTGGTCGCCCAGAAGATTGACATCCTGTCCTACCGGCAGCGACCCACGTGGCGGGCGGCGTACCGGAACTTCGGCAGCCACCAGTCGATCGTGACCAATCAGTCGGTCCAGGCGCGGCCGGGTGAAGCGGGCGTGCGGTGGTACGAGATCCGCAGGCCGCACTTGCAGCCGGTCCTCTACCAGCAGGGGACGTACGCGCCCGACGACGGGGTGAACCGGTGGATGGGCAGCGTCGCGATGGACAAGTTCGGCAACATGGCCGCGGGATACAGCGTGTCCAACGGTGACCGGGTGTTCCCGGGGATCCGCTACACCGGCCGGCTGGCCTCAGATCCACGGGGACAGCTCCCCCAGGCCGAACAGGTGCTGATTGACGGTTCAGGGTCTCAGCGCGGCAGCCCACGGTGGGGTGACTACACCTCGATGAACGTCGATCCGACCGATGACTGCACGTTCTGGTACGTCAACGAGTACTACGAGAGGACGCTCGGTCAGGTGTTGTGGCAGACCAGGATCGGTAGCTTCCGCTTCCAGGGGTGCCGCGGCTGAGGTACGCGCCCATCGCTGATTGAGGTAACAGCGCGTTCAGGGCTCCGGGTCGGGTGTGGCCGTCGGGTGACGGCCACACCCGACCCGGGGCTCGGTCAGCTGAGGGTGACGCCGTCGATGCGCTCTCTGAGCAGGTCCGCATGGCCGATGTGCCCGGCGTACTCGCGGATCATGTGCACATAGATCCAGCACAGCGACAAGGGCCCGTACGGTGGATGCGTCAGATGCCGGACCAAGCCGAGCAATGACAGCGGGGAGGGTGGCACCGAGCGTTCCGCCAGTTGGTTCGGAGTGAGCCCGGCGCACCTGCGCAGTAACTCCACTCGATGCAGGTCGAGCCATCCGTCAAGCATGACGCGTTCCGCTGCCACGAAGGGTTCGTCCATCGGCTCGATGGTGAATCCAGCTCATCCGCTCAGGATGCCCGCGATCAAATCTGACGTCGTCGCCGTCCTCTGCCAAGCTGTCTGCCATGGGTGACTGCTATGGGTGATGAGGTAGCCAGTCGCGAGTTCAGCCGGCAGGACCGGCAGCTCTACCGGGCGAAGGTCAGACGCTGTCTGGACGTGTTCGCCAGGATGCTCGAGGCGTCCAAATTCGACTTCGAGCGGCCGCTGACCGGGCTGGAGATCGAGTTCAACCTCGTCGACGAGCGACGCGACCCGGCGATGATGAACGCGGAGGTGTTGGAGGCCATCGCGAACGAGGACTTCCAGACCGAACTCGCACAGTTCAACATCGAGATCAACGTCAAGCCGCGGGGGCTGGCCGGTGCCTCCCAGGCCAGCCTCGAGACTGACCTTCGAGCCAGCCTGAACTCCGCCGAAGAGAAGTCCCGCGAGGCCGGCGCGCACATCACCATGATCGGCATCCTGCCGACCCTCACCCGGGAACACCTCACGGCCGAATCGATCAGCCCCAACCCGCGGTACGCCCTGATCAACGAGCAGATCTTCGCCGCCCGCGGCGAGGACCTGCACATCGCCATCGACGGCCCGGAGCGGCTGTCGACGTACGCCGACACCATCGCTCCGGAGGCGGCGTGCACGAGCGTGCAGTTCCACCTGCAGGTCAGCCCACAGTCCTACGCCGACAACTGGAATGCCGCGCAGAGCATCGCCGGAGTCCAGCTCGCGTTGGGAGCGAACTCGCCGTTCCTGTTCGGCAAGGAGCTGTGGCGGGAGACCAGGATCGCGTTGTTCGAGCAGGCGACGGACACCCGCCCGGAGGAGCTCAAGGCGCAGGGGGTGCGGCCACGCGTCTGGTTCGGGGAGCGCTGGATCACCTCGATCTTCGATCAGTTCGAGGAGAACGTCCGCTACTTCCCTGCGTTGCTGCCGATCTGCGAGACCGAGGACCCGGTCGAGGTCTTCGATCGTGGTGACGCGCCGGCCCTGCAGGAACTCCGGCTGCACAACGGCACCATCTACCGCTGGAACCGGCCGGTGTACGACGTGTTCCGCGGCAAGCCGCACCTGCGGGTGGAGAACCGGGTGCTGCCGGCCGGGCCGACCGTCGTCGACATCCTGGCCAACGGCGCCTTTTACTACGGCATGCTGCGAGTCCTCGCGGAGGAGGACCGACCGATCTGGTCGCGGATGTCCTTCGCCGCGGCTGAGGACAACTTCCACCAGGGCGCTCGGCACGGCATCGCCGCGCGGATCTACTGGCCGGGGATCGGCGAGGTGCCGGCGACCGAGCTGGTCCTGCGCCGGCTGCTGCCGATGGCCCACGAGGGGCTGTCCCGCTGGGGCATGGACACCGCGATCCGGGATCGGCTGCTGGGCATCATCGAGCAGCGCTGCCTGACCGGGGTGAACGGCGCGGAATGGCAGGTGCGGACGTTCCACCAGATCGACCTGGAGGACCAGCCGTTGGACCGGCGGGACGCGCTGCGCGAGATGCTGCGCCGGTACGTCGAGCACATGCACAGCAACGAACCGGTCCACACCTGGCCGCTGGACTGACCCCTTCGGATGGGCACGTAGGTTCGGGCGGTGATGTTCGCACCCCGTCGCCCGCAGCTGCTCGTGCTGGTCGGGATCGTCCTGGTCGCCCTGACGCTACGGTCGGCCGCGACCGCGGTGTCGCCGCTGCTGGAGCAGCTGCGAGCCGACCTCGACATCGGAACCACCGCGGTCGGCGTTCTCGGGCTCTTGGCCCCCGCCTGCTTCGCTGGAGTGGGCGCCCTGACGCCGGCCCTCGGCCGCCGGCTCGGCCTGGAGCGGGCGCTGGTGCTGAGCCTGTTCGTCACCGTCGTCGGGTCGCTGACTCGCCCGCTGGCACCGTCGACGACGGCGTTCCTGCTGCTGAGCGCGGTCACGCTGTCCGGCATGGCCGCGGGCAACGTGCTCCTGCCGCCGCTGGTCAAGCGGTACTTCCCGGGCCGGATCGGCCCCGTCACCTCCCTCTACGTCGTGATGATCGCCGCCGGCGCCGCCCTGCCGCCGTACCTCGCCGTACCCGTCGCGGATTCATTCGGGTGGCGGCTGTCGCTGGCCAGCTGGGGGCTCGTCGCCCTGGTCGCTGTCCTGCCCTGGCTGCCCCGGCTGCCTGCCGCGTCCGGCGTCGTTGTGATCGCCCAAGGCCGGGTGGCGGTGCTGCGGTCGCGTCGCGCGTGGGGCCTGACGGTCATGTTCGGCATGACCGCCCTCAACGTCTATGCCCTCTTCGTCTGGCTGCCGCCGATCCTGATCGACGCGGGGCTCTCCGTCGACCGCGCGGGCGTGCTGCTCGGGCTTTACGCGGGCACCGGCATCCCGGCCTCGATCGTCGTACCGCTGATAGCGGCCCGGATGCGAAACCCGTTCCCGCTGGTGGTGCTGTTCACGGCGTTCTTCGGGATCGGGTACGCCGGACTGGCCTTCGCGCCAGCCGCCCACCCGGCGCTGTGGGTGGTCCTGGCCGGGCTCGGCCCGTCGACGTTCCCGATCTCGATCACCATGATCAACCTGCGGACCACGACCGAGTCGGGGTCGGCGTCCCTGAGCGGAATGGTGCAGGGCATCGGCTACGCCGTGGCAGGCGTCGGCCCGCTCGCGTTCGGGCTGCTGCACGACGCCACCGATGCATGGACTGCCTCGCTCGGCCTGCTGAGCGGCACCGTCGGGTTGATGCTGGTCGGCGCCTGGTTCGCCTGCCGCCCCGGGACCGTGGAGCAGGAGCTCACAGACCGCGGTCTAGCTGGCGATGATCATGGGGTTGCGCCGGTCCTGACCGGTCAAACCCCATGATCATCATGCTGGTGGAGTCGGTGGCCAGGAGCATTCCTGCGGATTGGCTTGGCACCAGGGCGTGACCCCCCGGAAGCGTCGCCGGTTGCGCGACACCCAGACGTAGACGGCATCCTGCAGTCGGCGCATCCCGGGCAGGCCGTACACCCGCAGCGGCAGGCGGGTCCCCAGCGCCGCTGCAAGGGCGGCGTTGATGGCGGCGGCGCCGCGATGCCTGCCCCCGTCTGAGGTGATTGCCCAGGCGGCCTCGTCACAGTCCTGCGCGGTCAGCTCCCAGCGTGCCAGGACGTTGTCGGCCTGGTACGGCTGCACGGCGAGGCGGTTTCGGTGGTCTAGACGCCGCAGCCAGCCGACGGTGCGGGTGCAGAACCCGCAGTACCCGTCGAAGATCAGCACCGTGGTCATCTGCGGATCAGCCTCTCGAGGTCCATAAATGACGCGTACGCCGCGCCGGACAGCTGGTAACGGAACTTGATCTTCATGATGGCGAGGATCCCCCAGTGCAGCTGCCAGGCAGCCAGTGCCCACAGCCTCGCCAACCGTCGATCGAAGATGGCGATCGGACCGAGTAGCTCGATCGCCATCGAACCGAGCGCCAGAATGCGGAAGAGCGTGACGTTGCCGTACAGCTTGTAGGCCAGCGGCGACGCGGGGGAGCCGAACGCTTCCTTGCGGACTCCGTCGACGGCGACCTGCCGGCGCAGCGACTCGCCGGAGGTCCACTTCCAGCCCAGCGGTCCGGCTACTTTGGCCACCCCTGCCAGGGCGTACGTCGTCACCGTGGTTGTCGAGGCCAACTGCAGCGGCCAGCCGTAGCGAGCGTCGGCTCCGCTCGGTCCGGTGCGGCAGCCCCGTACCCACGCGTCGACGCTGAGCGCGTCCGCGGACGGCCCGGCCGCCAGTGCTGCCGCGTGCAGGACCATCAGGTTGTCGTTGTGGAAGATCATCGTCCAGGAGTTGCGATAGGACAGCGTCCAGGTGAGCAAGGCGCCCGCCATCGGTCCGGTGACGCGGTAACACAGGCCGGTGGCCGCGGCTGCGGCGGCCACGAGCGTCGCATCGACGATACGGTCCGCGACCGTGGCTGGCAGCGGCTTGCTCAAGATCCGGCAGGGACCGACCGGAGCGAAGTCATTGGATCCCGAGCGGTGGATCTCCGCGAGCATCGAGCGCCGCTTAGCCAAGTACCACAGCGAAAAGGCGCCGTGGGTGATCCTGGTACCGGCTAGCCGGGCGGCCGGCGCAGGGGTGAACCACCACACCGACAGCCGCTCGGTGAGCAGCGCTGGGGTGCAGCGCCGACTCACGGCTGGGTGTCCACGCATGTCATGGACTCGAGAACCGTCTCCTCGCCCACCAGGCCGTCTCCCGCGAAGCAGTCGTCGAGCCGGAACTTCGACGCCACGAGGTCCACCGAGACGATCTCGGAGAACAGGCTGCGCTGCTGCTGGTTGCGGGCGATCAGCTCTCGAGCCACGCGCTGGCACAGTTCCTCGGTCCGACCCTCGGCGACGCATCGGTTGATCTGCCTGCGCACCTGATTGAGCCCGCCGGTGCCGGCGATCCGGTACGGGAGCCGGACCCTCGTCCTGTCTGCGGCGACCCCCACGAGCGAATACACCGTCGTGGTAGCCGGCCGCCGTGCTGAGAACATCGGGTAGTAGGACAACGGGAAGCCGTCTTTGCGCGGTTTGGGTCGCCAGTTCTGCCGAACTGGGGTGATGACCGCACCCAGCAGAGCCAGGCTGTACGTCGCAGCCAGCCGTCGGGTCAGTGGCGTCATGGGCGCGCGCGCGTCCGGGTCACAGTCATCGCGTCAAACCTTCCAAGTCGAGGCCCGTTCAGGGTCCAGTCACGCGGACAGGTGCAGCGGCGGCGGTGGGGCGTAGGACAGCCGCCGCGTCGTGAGCGCTCCGTCGGCGAGCTCCCAGATCAGGTCCGCGTGGGCGGCTCGTTCCGGCCGGTGGGTCACCAGCAGCACGGTGCCCGTGTAGTCGGCGATGACCCGATCGATGATCCTGCCGGCAGCAGGGTCGAGGTTCGCGTCGGCCTCGTCGAGCAGCAGCAGCCGTGGCCGGGTCAGCAGCGCGCGGGCGAGAGCCACCCGTTGACGTTGTCCGGAGGACAGCCGGGCACCCCGCTCGCCGACCCGGGTCAGCGAGCCCTGCGGTAGGGATTGGACCACCTCGTCCAGCCCGCACCGCGCCATCACCGCTGCTATCTCGTCATCGGTGGCCTCCGGGTCGCCGTACCGGACGTTGTCCGTGACCGTCCCGCGCAACAGCGGGACATCGGCGGCGACGACGCCGATCGCCCGGCGTACGGACTTTGCCGACGCGTCGGTCAGCGCCGCGCCGTCGAGCCGGACCACACCGGCGTCGGCCTCACCCAGTGCGGCGATGATCTGGAGCAGGGTGGACTTACCTGCGCCGTTCGGGCCGACCAACGCCACCACCTCACCTGCTTCGATCCGGGCATTCAGTGGGCCGAAGAGGCCGTTGACGCTGATGCCGTGGACATCGACGACCCCGGGACCGTCGGGCAGGTCTGGGGCGTCGGCGGGTGGCTCTGGCCGGCGGGGACGGGTCAGCACCTCGCGGACCTTCTCCAGGGCCACGGTCGCGGCGGTCCGGTATTCCCCCACCCGCGCCAGGTCGCGGACCGGCGCGACGAGGTAGCCCACGATCGTCACCGCCGCAGCGGCGGGTCCCACCCCCTGTCCAGCCGTGACCGCAAGAACCACGACACCCCCGGTGGCTACCGCGACGGTGGCCTCGGCGGTCGCCCGGATCAGACCGATCGCCCGCGCCCTGTCGATCATCGCGCGGCGCAACCGCTGACCTCGTCGTCGTACCGCGGACCGCTCACTGCGCTCCTGCCCGAAGGCCTGCATCACGCCGGGGTGCGCTACGTGCTCGGTGACGTGAGCGGCCAGTTGCGCGCGGCGGCGCCTGGCCGCCCGGGTGGCCTGGCGCAGCGCCCGCGTCTGCCAGAGGCTGACCAGGGCGCCGGCGAGCAGCACGACGCCGACGCCGAGCGCGATCAACGGACTCACGAACACCAGCGCGGCCAGGCAGACCGCCAGCAGCGGGACGGCCACGGCCAGCCGGGAGATCCCCAGACTGACCCATTGGCGGACGGCGGACAGGTCCCCGGTGAAGCGCAGAGCGGACGCACCCACGCTGCGCTTGCCCGCCTCGCGGGCCGGCGTACGGGTGATCTGCCCGAACAGCGTCATCCGGACGGCCTGTACGTAGGATTGCCCGAGCTTTTCGGCCAGCACCCGCTCCAACGCGGTGAACACCGCCCCGGCAGCGGCCAGCATCGCCAGGCCGACAGCGACCAGAGTGACTATTCGGGTCTCGGCGACCGAACCGAGCATTGAGGAAAAGGCAAAGCCGATCAGGTACGCCGTTCCCAGGGCCACTGCTGCCCGGCCGAAGCCGACGGCGACCAGGGCAGCGAGTAGGCGGGGGCGGTCCGAGCGCCACAGCCCAGGGATGGGAGTTGCGGCCGGTCGAGTCTGGTACGGCGAGCTCATGCCACTCGCGCCATGGGCTCAGCCGCTGCGATCTGCGAGACGTTGTTCTCCTCGAGGCTCTGGGGGCTCTGGCGCATGCCGCTGCGCTCGGCAATGTCGCGGGCGATCGTCGGGTCGCCGAGGTCCTCCGGGTTGTAAACGGGTACGTCGAGTAGCGACTGCGCTTCGCGGGTGGCCAGCGGGGAGGCGGTCAGCAGACCGCTGGCGGCCATGATCGGCAATCCCAGCCGCCTCAGGGTGGCCACGCCGCTGACGGCTCCCAAGGCGTCACCGGCCGCGAACACCGTGCCGTCGATGCGGTCGGTGACAGCGCGCTGCTCGAGCAGCGCGCGCGTTTCCTGCTGCAGGATTCCGTCGGCTATCTCGATGACGATGGCGTCCACCTCGCGGGCGGCCAGTTCGGCGTGCAGCAGGACGAAGGCGTCGGTGAGGGCGCCGATGGGGGTGCGGTACGTGGAGGCGTAGCCCGCATCGGTGAAGTCCAGCACCTCGGCCACGCCAGCATCGGTGAACAGGTACGGGTCGCCGCCGGCTCCCGTGCCGGTGACTTTCGCTGCCCCCACCCGCAGACCCGCAGCGGTCAGGCCGTGACCGATCGCGGCCACCGTCGTGGTCTTGCCGGAGTTCATCGACGTGCCGACGACGACGATCGTCACCGGTGTGCGCGTCGCGGCGCGAGGTGCCGGCAAGGCCCCGTCGAGGACGTTGCACACGCGCCCGTCCGCCCTGGCGACGAGTCCGATGGGGACGAGGTCTGTGGCCTGGCCCATCTTGGAATGCTGAGCGGTCACCCGAGCGGCCAACCCGCCGGCCGCGACGAGCTGACAGCCGGCCAAGTCGTCGGGAACCTCGGCCTCGAACTGGTCGGGGGCGTACCGCCCGCCATAGGCGAGCAGGACCTCGTCGCCGCAATAGAGTGCGGCCTTGCGCCCACTGGCCAGTTCGATGCCCTTGTGCTGGCCGATCCGTGTCACCTCGGCCAGCACAAGGTCCCCGGCATTCGGTCGGATGTCTGGGCCGGAGCACAGCATCAGGTCGCCGGAAAGTTCTACCCGGCGGACCGTATAAGAGGCCTTTGCTTGAGCCAGTCTGTGGGGAGCCAGAGGTGTCTGCATGGCCGTGAGTCCTTCAGGTAGGCAGCGAGCTTCCTACCTAAGGGTGGACGGCGACCATGAGGGGCGCATGAGACAAGCGTGAGCGACTTCTCATGTGCTCCCGGCCGTCAAAGCTGGCCGAGGAAGAACCGGCCGTCCTGGTCGTCGGTGCACTCGGACATCATCCCGTAGGGCTGCTGCTGCGGGTCGGTCGACGTGCCACCCGCGTCCCGCACCCGTCGGACGGCCGCGGCGATGTCGTCAACCCGCCACATCGGTACGCCGGCCGGCCGGTCGCTGCCGCCGGCCAGTCCTGTCATCGGCGCCGTGTCGGTGACCTGCCAGCCGTCCTCGACGTTGCCTGGGCTGAAGCGCCAGCCGAGGACAGCGCCATAGAAATCGCGGGTCTTGGCCGAGTCCACGACGAGCATCGTGACGTAGGCAAGGTCCCCCTGGCCGGTGCCACTGAGTGCGGGCGAGCCGGCACCGGACACCTGGTTCAACGCGAACCGCGTCCCCTGGTCGTCGATGCAGTCGACGGTGCGGCCGTAGGGCTCGTCGCGGGGAGACTCGGTGCTGCCGCCGGCCGCCCGCACCTGCTCCGCCGCCGCCTCGACGTCGTCGACTGCATAGCAGCAGAACAGCGTCGTCTGCCGCTGCCCGCCGAGTATTCCCAGGGACAGCCCGGTGTTCTGGACATGGCGGTGCGGGCCGTCACCAGATCGGTAGCTCCAGCCGAGCACCGCGGCGTAGAAGTCGGCGGCTCGATCCGCGTCGGGCACCCACAAGGATGCGTAGACGAGGTCGCCCTGCCGTGCGGTGGGCGCCGCGGACGGGAGCGGGGAGTGCAGCCCCCAGCGGTGACCGAAGGGGTCGACGACGTAGGAGTTGCGCTGGCCGTAGTCGTCGTACGGCTCGCGGTCCGAGCGGCCGCCAGCAGCGACCGCGACAGCGAGCGTGGCAGCTACGTCCGGCACGGCGAGCATCAGGTTGACCGATGTCGGGCCGGACGACGGCGCCACGAAGCCGATCTCGGGGAACTCCTGGGCCAGATACAGGGTGCCGCCGGCCAGAGCCAGCTCACAGTGGCCGATCCGCCCGTCCGGCATCACGATCGGCTCTCCGACGACGCTCGCGCCGAAGACGTCGACGTACCAGTCGATGGCACGCCGCGCGTCACTGACGGCGAGGTACGGAATGGCGGCGCCGAGCGTTGCGGCGGTGGTCGTCGGTTCGTCGATGGTTGCTGCGGACACGGAGACTCCTCGGGGCAGGGACAGTGCGCGCTCGAGCCGGGCGCGCAGTCGGTCGGTAAAGGCGGGGGTCGGAGTGACGGCGGTGTCGGGCAGCCGCAGTGCGAGGAAAGGATCGGTCACGCGTCGGCCTCCTCGTCGGGATAGGCCCGGCGGAACGCGGAGCGGGCGCGGACCAACAGAGCCTCGGTCGCGTGCAGGGTGCGCTGGAGCAGCGCGGCGACCTCGGGGACCGGCAGGCCGTCGAGGTAGCGCAGCGTCAGCGCGGCGCGGTGCTGGGCGCCGAGCCGGTCGAGTGTGTCGCGCACCCGTGCGGCGTCCAGGTAGTTGTCCCACGGATCCACCTGGTCGTCGGCGCGTCCGCCGATGACCTGAAGGTCCCGGCGTTCGCGGGCCTGCCGGCGCCAGTGATCGACGAGTTTGTGCCTGGCTACGCCGATCAGCCACGGCGCTGACAGGGGCGGCGGGGCGGCCCGGCGGACGGCGTCGACAGCGGCCAGGAACGTCTCCGCGGTGAGGTCCTCGGCGAGGGATGCCTGTCCGCACCGGGACAACAGGTAGCCGTAGACCTGGGGCAGCGCTTCGTCGTACAGCGTCAGCAGGTCCGAGCCGCCGTCGTCCACCTGTGCCCGCACACTCCTATCGTCGGTTCCGCCCGCCGGATTCCGACGGTCAGCCGTGGACTTTCTCGCTGCCTCCGTAACTCTGGCTGGTATGGCGCTCGAACCTACGGACGCAAGGGTCAGCCGACGGCGCGGTGCAGATAGAGGTCGCGAAGCAGGCAGACCTCCGCTTCGTGGTGGATCTTCTCCCGGTTGATGTGCAGCACCAACTGGGTCATCGGGGCGTCCTCCCACGACTCCGCGGCGGGGCCGCCGAAGTGGTTGGCGGTCCGGTCACCGAGCACGCCGACGATGATGTGCGCCAACCGCCAGGCGATCGTGGTCACCGGGGCGGGGTCGGGATCGGGAATGGCCACGTCGACTGTGAACTCGCCCGCACCGATCGCCATCGGGGCAGTGCTCTCGCCGCGCCGGCGGACGTTCCAGCACCCCGGGACCGGCTCCCAGAAGTACTCCTCGTCGGCCAGGCCGGACAGCCGGGGGCGCAGCTGGCGCTGCCAGTACCGGTCCAGTTGGTCGTGCAGCTGATGGATCCAGTCGATGCCCATGGCACGACCGTAGGTGTCAGTCCTCCGCGCGACGTAGGTACAGGTCGCGGAGTAGGCAGAGTTCCGCGCCGTGGTGGATGGTCTCCCGGTTGATGTGCAGGACGAGCTCAGCCATCGGGTGCTCCGCGAACGGGCCTTCGGCCTCCCCGCAGGGTCGCCCGAGCCCCTCGGCGTCGAGCCCGCGGACGCCTTCGCTCCAGCGCAGGTAGCCGTCGTCGAGCTGCCCGAGCGCCTCGGCGGCGGTTCCGGCGTACCCGAAGCTCTGGTAGTCCATGGCCGGACCGCCGAAGTGACTGGCGGCGCGTTCACCGAAGATCCCGACGATGATGTGCGCCATCCGCCAGGCGATCGTCGTCACCGGAGCGGGCTCGGGCTCCGGCACGGCGAAGTCGATCGTGAAATCGCCGGATCCGACCGCCATCGGAGCCGCGCTATGGCCGCGGGACCGGACGTTCCAGCAATCGGCGACCGGCTCCCAGAAGTACTCCGCGTCGGTGAGGCCGGCCAGGCGGGGGCGCAGGTGGTGTCGCCAGTGCCACTCCAGCTGCTCGTGCAACTGATGGTTCCAGTCGATGTCCATGCCGACGACCGTAGGGCAGGTTGCGGACAGTTCCGGTCCGGAATGGATGCGAGACTGTCGCGCGTGATCACGACGTCGGCACGGCTGCTGCGACTGCTCGGCTTGCTGCAGCAACGCCAACTCTGGTCCGGAAGCGACCTGGCCGAACGCCTGGAGATCACCGAGCGGACGGTACGCCGGGACATCGAGCGACTGCGGACACTCGGCTATCCGGTGCACGCGGCGACCGGCACGGGTGGCGGGTACCGCCTCGGCGCTGGCGCCGCGCTACCCCCGCTGTTGCTCGACGACGAGGAGGCGGTTGCGGTTGCGATCGGACTGCGAGCGGAGGCGCTCGGAACCATCGCGGGTCTGGGTGAGGCTTCGCTGCGAGCACTCACGAAGCTGGAGCGGGTCCTGCCGGCGCGACTGCGACACGTGGTGACGACGCTGCATTCGGCCACCGTGCCGCTCACGGCCGCTGCGTCCACTGTGGACACCGAGTTGCTCCTGACGATTGCTGCGGCCTGCCGGGACAGTGAGTTGTTGCGCTTCGACTACCGCACGCGCGATGGTGCCGACAGCAACCGGCGGGTCGAGCCTCACCGGCTGGTGAACACCGGCAACCGGTGGTATCTCGTGGCACGAGATGTGGAACGCGCCGACTGGCGCACGTTCCGGGTCGACCGGATCAGCGCAGTGCTTGCGACCGGGCGGCGGGTCACATTGGTCGACCCGCCCGATGCGGCGGCGTTCGTGGCCGCCGGGGTGTCGAGTGCGCCGTACCGGTATCAGGCTCGCGTCCTGCTTGAGGTCGACCTGACAACAGCCGCTCAACTCGTGCCGCCGACGGTGGGCAGTCTTGCCGCCGTCGAGGGTGGCACGGTGCTCAGCACCGGCGGCGACTCGCTGGACGGGCTTGCGCTGCACCTTGCCTTCCTCGGCTGTGACTTCGAGGTGCTCGACCCGCCGGAGCTTCGCGCCCGCCTGGATGACCTGGCTCGCCGGCTTGCCACCCCAGCTACTCAGGTGGCCGCTGCCGGTTGGGCATCGAAGTCATGATCGTCAGGCCGAATCGGTTGCCATACAGCCAAATGGGCCTGACGATCTTGGAGTTCAGCCGAGCCGGCCGCGCTCGTCCTTCGCCCAGGCGGCCAGCAGTCCGCGGTAGTGCGCGATGAAGTGCTCGTGCTCGTGCGCGGGGAAGGTCGCCCGCACCGTCTCGACAAGGAGCCGGTCGAAGTCCACGCTCTCGATCCACCGCAGCATGACCTCGTCGATGGTGGCCAGCCGGCTGGCGCAGAAGTCGGCGTACCGCTCGACCTCGAAGTAGTCGTCGGCGAGCTGGCGGTAGGCACCGATCTTCTCGCCGTAGGGCAGGTCGTCGCGATCGGCGATGTCGAAGTAGCGCCGGGTGTCCAGGTCGTAGCGGGCCCGGCGGCCGGTGACCGTGCAGAACACCGACCACTTCACCAGCGCCTTGATCGCCCACGGGAAGTAGTAGTGCAGGCTGGTGATCGCCACGTCGGGGCAGGCGTTGGCGTAGTCGATCGGGTAGACCTCGGCGGCCTTGATGAGCGTCTCGCAGGAGTTGAACTCCCACCGGAAGAAGGCGTTCACGAGCCGGCCGATCGTCACGACCTCGTCGCCGACGCCGGCGTCGAGGAAGTCGTGGGTGATCGAGTAGCGCGCGTGCATCGGCTGATCCGGGTCGAACTTCATCACCATCGTCTCGGCGCCGATGGACAGGCTGCGGGCGAACACGTCGTAGCCGGCGACCGCCTTTTGCAGATGCATCAGCCGCTGCCCGGACTCGTCGTACGCCTTGTGCAGCTCGTCAGGGTTGCGGATCTGGGTGACGCCGACCCAGGCGCCACCGTCGTACGGTTTCATGAAGATCGGGTAGCCGATGCTCTCGGCCACCGAGTCCAGGTCGAACGGCTGGTTGTAGCGCTGCGAGGTGTACGCGTACTTCGCGTGGTCCGGCGGGTTCTTGTACGGCACCAGGACGGTCTCGGGCACCTTGAGGCCGAGCCGCATCATCGCGCAGTACGCCGCATGCTTCTCCATGCTCTGGAACGTGAACGGGCTGTTCAGCAGGTACAGGTTGTCCATCAGAGCGGCCTTCTTCAGCCACTCACGCGGCACGTAGTACCAGTAGGCCAGCCGGTCGATCACCAGGTCGTACCGCGGCTTGGAGCGCAGGTTGAACGGCTCGATGGTGACGCGCTCCGCGTTGTACCGGTGGATCGTGTCGCTGCCGTCGGTCACCGGTCCCAGTCGCCGGAGGATCGCCTCGAACGCGGCCGGCCAGTCCTCCTCGGTGCCGAGCAGCAGTCCGATCAGATGGGTCGTCTCCGTCATCGGGTCAGACTCCTCACGGCGTCAGGTCTGGTCTCACGCCGTGGTCGTCGAGCGTTGGCTCTGCGGCGGGCACGCCTGGACCCTAGTAGTCATCTCCGGCCTAGCGTTGAACCGAAGCCGACAGACCGACGTACGGTGAGGCATGCAGCCCGCCTCGGATACAGCGTTGGCTGCCGGGGGAGCAAAGGTGGGTTGGTGACCGCCGTACGCCGCTGGCTCGTCGTCGGGCTCGGGCTTGCCGTCCTGCTCGCGTTGCCGTCGGTGCTGGGCGCCCTCCCCGCAGCGCAGAGCGAACTGAGCGCCGCGGAGCTGCTGGAGCGGGTTCAGGAATCCGGCGATGTCTCCTACTCCGGCTATGCCGAGGCCGTCGGCGGCCTGCAACTGCCGGTCACGCAGGACTTCACCGATCTCGTCGATCTGTTCGGGGACCGCTCCCGGCTGCGGGTGTGGTGGCGCACCGCGGAGGACTGGCGCGTTGACACCCTCTCGGCGACCGGCGAGACCGACCTGTTCCACCGCGGCGGTGACACGCTGATGTGGGAGTACGAGGACGACCGCGCCACGCTGACCCGTGAGCCCGACATCCGGCTGCCGCGTAACGCCGATCTGCTGCCCACCGAACTCGGCCGGCGGTTGCTCAGCGAGGCCACCGCCGAGGAGGTGACCCGGATCCCGGCCATCCGGGTCGCCGGCCGCGACGCCCCCGGCCTGCGGCTTCGGCCGGCGGACCGGCGGACCACCGTGGACCGGGTCGAGGTCTGGGTCGATCCGCAGAGCGGACTCCCGTTGCGAGTCCAGGTGTACGGCGCCGGCTCGGACACCGCTGCCCTGACCGCCACGTTCCTCGAGCTGACCGTCGCCGAACCCTCCGAAGCCGACACGAGCTTCATCGCCCCGCCCGGCTCGGAGTTCCGGTTCGAGGACGTGGTGGACGTGGCCGCG
>Ga0136613_10000155_pt1 | contig 26535 bp, 27 predicted proteins | sample AntDrymUQ2722106_2_FD_106649 | JGI IMG/M metagenome (GOLD analysis project Ga0136613, IMG submission 106649) | Polar desert sand microbial communities from Dry Valleys, Antarctica - metaG UQ272 (21.06) | ecosystem: Environmental > Terrestrial > Soil > Desert | place: Antarctica: Dry Valley... | reverse complement strand
TGGTAGCCGTCGGGACGGGTTCCGCGCACGCCGAGGAACAGATTGAGCTTGGCCGGGGCGCGGACGTGCACCCAGAGGCCGTCCTCGGGCAGCTCCCGTAGCACGGCGGGCGCTCCTTTGCTCGCGGAGCCGTGCGACAAGCCTCGTCGCCCGCCCCCTTCAGCCGCACGCCGCATGGTAGGCGGCGCGCTGATCGCGCACCAACGTCGTGGCGGCCAATCGTCATGGCCGCAGCGCCGCGGTGAGCCGGACGAAGCCGTCGAGATCCAGCTCCTCGGCGCGCACTCCAGCACCGAGACCGGACGTCCGCAGCGCGGCCTCGATGCTGGCGGGCGGACGCTGCGGCCTGGCCAGCGCGTTGCGCAACCGCTTCCGGCGCTGCCGGAAGGCGGTGTCGACGACATCGAACAGCGACTGTCGGTCGCCCGTTTCAGGCTGGGCCCGTGGACGAAGCCGAACCAGCACCGAGTCGACCTTGGGCACGGGATAGAAAGCGTTGCGGCTGACCGAGCCTGCCAGCGCGGCCTCGGCCAGTGCCGCCACCTTGACGCTGACACCGGCATACAAGGGGTCGCCGACCCGCGCGACCCAGCGATGGCCGACCTCTTTCTGGACCATGACCAGCAGATCACCGAATGCGCCGCTGACCAGGGCAGTCATGACGATGGGTGTCGCCACGTTGTACGGCAGGTTGGCCACCAAGGCGGCGGGCTGCCCGCCCGTCAGTGCTCGGAAGTCGATGGCCAGCGCATCGGCGTGCATGACGGTGACGCCAGGGTCGGCGCCCACGACGTCGCCGAGGGCGCGCACCATGCCGGCGTCGACCTCGACCGCCACCACACGGGCTCCGGCCGCGCGCAGGGCGAGAGTCAGGCTGCCCAGCCCTGCGCCCACCTCGACCACAAGATCGCCGGGCTTGAGGTCGGCGGCCCGCACCACCTTGCGGACGGTGTTGGGGTCGACGACGAAGTTCTGGCCCAGCGCCTTGTGGGGTGCCAGTCCGTGGTCAGCCAGCAGCCGGCGCACGTCGGCCGGGGTGAGCAGCCCTGGCATCGCCTACGGTTGCTCGGGTTCCGGGAGGGCGAACAGCCTCCGGGCGTTCGCCGTGGTGGTCAGGGCCATCTGTTCGGCGCTCATGTCGTGCAGCTCGCCCAGTTGCGCGACTGTCAGCGGTACCCGCGACGGCTCGTTGGGACGACCGCGGTGGGGGTGCGGTGACAGGAACGGCGAGTCGGTCTCGGCGACCAGCAGCTCAAGTGGGACGGCGATCGCGGCCTCGCGGATCTGGGGAGCGTTACGGAACGTGACGTTGCCGGCAAAGGACATGAACCAGCCGTTGGCCGCGCAGGTCTGCACCAGCGTGGTGTCGCCGGAGAAGCAGTGAAACACCGTCCGCTCAGGGGCGCGCTCGTCGAGCAGGATCGCCACCACGTCGTCGTGCGCGTCGCGATCGTGGATGATCAGCGCCTTGTCCAGCTCCTTGGCCAGACGGATGTGGTCGCGGAAGGAGTCCTCCTGGCGGACCGGCGGCGCCCCCTCGCGGAACCAGTCGAGGCCCGTCTCGCCGATCCCGACCACCTTGGGGTGGCCGGCCAGGCCGGCGAGGTGGCGCAGGACGTGCTCCGTCGCCTCGATCGCGTTGTTGGGGTGGATGCCGACGGCGGCGTAGACGCCTTCGGTGTAGGTGGCGGCGGTCTGCACCGCCTCGGCCGATGAGGCCAGGTCGATGCCTACCGTGACTATGGCCTCCACGCCGGCCTCGCGGGCACGGACGATCGCCTCATGGGAGCCGGAACCGTCCATGAGCTCGAGATGGCAGTGCGTGTCGATGTACACGGCGTGTACCTCATCCCCGCAGCCGGATACGGCGAAGCCCGCGACGACGGCGGGCCGGGGCCACGCTATCAGGTGCCGCGGACTGGATCGCCTTTGACCAGCAAGCGCCAGCTGCCTCCTGGGTCGATCGCCACGCGCCAGCCGAGCCAGGCACCGAAGTGTTCCGAGTCGAGGACCGCCTGTTCGCCGAATGCGCTGAATGCGTCGACCAGCTCCGCGCGTTCCTCGGCCGTCCAATCCGCGGGAGTCGGGCGGGCGGCGGCTCGGGGCCACACGAACCAGCCGTTGTCCAGCCGGCCGGGCGGCAGCCGGCCCAACAGCGTGGCCATGGCGACCAACGGGCCGGGATGGATGTGGTCGGTGTCGTGCTCCCCCTCCCGGTAGACGGCAATGTGGTCGGTACGCCCGCCGGAGTTGCTGGTGAACTCGCCGTCGTTGGGAAGCAGTTCTCGCAGGGCCGCGTAGTCGCGATCCACGGCGGCGGCCAGCAGCGGGTCGACGGTGGCCTGCACCGCGCCGGGCAGCCCTGGGTCGCCGGCGGTTTCGGGCGGCACGCGTTGCAGCCATGTGTAGAAAGCCGCCACGTCGCCATCCAGCGAATAGATCGTCTGGTCGACGGTCGGGAACTGCTTGAGGGTGTTGTCCAGTTCGGACAACAGCCCCTCGGAGCCGCAGGAGGTGCTGGCGTTGTTGATGTCGCCGAAGCGGTCGTCGAAGTCGACCCGGGCTGTGCCTTCGGTGATGGTGACGCTGTTCAGCAGGTCGGCTGTCTCGGCGGAGAAGAAGCTGGTCGCGCCCTGCGCCCGCTCTTGTGCTGTCGGCCCGACCAGCAGCGCCTCCAGCGCCCCACGCGCCACCGCGGGCGCCTCGACCTGGCGCTCGTAGGCCCTGGTAACGGTGCAGTCGAACGTCCCCTCCTCACCGAAGTACACCTGCACCGTCGCGGTCGTCGGTTCCTTCGGCTCCGGGTCCGGTGCAGGGGTGGCCCCCTCGCCGACGGTCCGAGGCGCGAAGGTGGGGTCGACGGCGACACCTGACCAGGAGACCTCGAGCTGCACCAGGTCCCCGTAGCCGTCGACCAGGTAGGTGGCGTTGCCGTCGCCCACGATCCAGGCCGGCGCGTCACCCGGCAACCACAGCGGCTCGCCCTCCGCCGCGGCGGCGCGACCCTCCTCGTCGCGTCGCACGTCGAGTGCCCCGGCAGCGGCGGTGTACAGCGGCCCGGACAGGTCCAGTGGCATGGGCAGCTCGTTGAGCCCCTGCAGCGCCTGGTACTCGCCGGGGACCGGTTCGCCGGACCCAGAGCCACGCACTGCGCGGCCGGCGAGGCTCATGGCACCGATCTCGGCGTCGAGCGGCGCGTCGCCGTCGTTCACCACGCAGCACAGCTGCAGGACCATGACCTGGTTCGCCAAGCTGGGGGACGGCGTCACGTACGTGGAGTCCTGTAACCCCCCGGACACTTCGACCCGCGTCGGCGTCGGGCCTTCCGACTCCAGGTGCGCCGTCCACAGACCGGCGCCCTCGAAGCCAGCCTCCCACCACAGCCGCTCCCCCGAAGCATCCCAGGCGAGATGGCGGGCTGTGAACTCCTCGGCGGGGTCGCCGAAAACGGGGAACTGCAGAAGGGTCTCGCCCAACGGCTCGGGGCGAACTACGATGCTCGGCTGGGTGCCGTCGCCTGGCTGGTCGACCAGCCAGGCGAGCTGACCGTCGGGGCCGAACGCTGGTCCGTAGCCGGCGCCGAGGTCCGTCTCCTCGCCGCTGTCCAGGTCGAGCAGCACCACGCGCCCTGGCGCGTCGGCCGCCGGGCGTCTGGTGAAGGCCAGCAGGGTGCCCTCGGGCGAGAACGACGGCTCCGACTCGAGGGTGTCTGTGACGACAGGGTGCTCCTCGCCGCTGGCGCACGACGCCACCAGCTCGCCGTCGGAGGTGGCCGCCACCAGCGCCAACCGATCCTGTGGGCGGCATTCGCCGCCCAGCGAGCCTGCGGCAGGAGTCGGGTCCGGTGCCATGGACGGCGTCGGGGCGGGCCGGCCGACGACCGGTGGAACGAAGCGCACTTGGCGGCCGTTCAGCGCCGGCAGGGCCACGGTGGCGATGACGGCGATGGTTGCGACCACTACGCCGCCGGCGGCCCATCCCAGCGCGCGGCGGCGGCGGATGCGCTGCTGCACGCGGCGCCACGTCCCTGGGTCTGGCGTCACACCGGCGGCTCGCAGCCGCAGTGACCGGCGGACTGCCTCCTCCATGTCGGTCGGCATCACACCTCCTCCTGTCCCAGGACGGCGCGCATGCGCTCGAGTCCGCGGAACACACTGCTCTTGACCGTGCCGACCGACACGCCCATCACCGCGGCGGTGTCGGCCTCGGACAGGTCGGCGTAGTAGCGCAGCACCACCGCCGTGCGTTGGCGTCGGGGCAGCAGGTGCAGCGCCGTGAAGACAACGTCGGCGTCGGCGTGCTGCTCCTCGACGCCGCGCGCGCCCCGGTCGTCGCCGGAGCGTCGGCCGGCCTCCCGCCGCTCAAGGGCCAGGCGCCGGAACCGCGAGTTCATCTCGTTGACCACCGCCCGGCGGATGTAGGCGCGCGGTTGCTGGACGGTGTGGCGGCGCGCCCGCCGGTAGACCTTCGCGAACACCTCCGCAACCGCATCCTCGGCACGATGCGGGTCGCCGCAGAGCAGGTACGCCAGTTTCAGCGCCTCAGCGTGGTGAGTCGCGTAGAGCTCGGCGAAGTCGTTGCTGTCCGCCACCCGGGTCAGCGCCAACGCCTCCGTCCGCACACGTCACCTCCTCGCCCGCTTTGACGCACAAGGAGGCCGCGAGGTTGCTTTCGCGCGCGAGCTACTCCGCCAGCTTGGGAAAGAGCAACTCGCCGCGCTCGACCTTGGCACCCGCGGGCAGCAGGCCCGGCTGCGCTGTGGCCGGGTACCGCTGCGCCGACAGCGGCTCGTCGAGGCCCAGCTTGGCCCACAGCCGCGCGGCGGCGTCGGGCATCACGGGGCTGATCAAGACCGCGATGATCCGCAGCGCGTCCACGCAGGTGTACAGGCACCGGCCAAGCTCGTCGGCAGCTCCCTGTTTGTGCAGCTTCCACGGCGCGCGCGCCTCGACGTAGCGGTTGACCGCGCCGATGCCGACCCACAGGTCTTCCAGGCCCTTCTTGAAGTCGAGCCGGTCGAATGCCGCCAACCCCTCGATCGCCGCGGCGAGACCGCCGGCCAGCGCCGATTCCGCGTCGCCGGCCGCCACGGCGGGCTCGGGCACCGTGCCGCCGCAGTAGGAGCCGACCATGTGCAGCACGCGGTTGGCCAGGTTGCCCAGATCGTTGGCGAGGTCGGTGGTGTAGCGCGCCTCCATCGACTCCCACGAGAACGAGCCGTCCTGGCCGAAGCTGATCTCGCGCAGGAAGTAGTAGCGGTAGCAGTCGACGCCGAAGTGGTCGACCAGCTCGGCGGGCCGGATGCCGGTGGCGTTGGACTTTGACATCTTCTCGCCGCCGACCAGCAGGAAGCCGTGCGCGTAGACCTGCTCTGGCAGCGCCAAGCCGGCGGCGAGCAGCATCGCGGGCCAGTACACGCAGTGGAAGCGGATCAGATCCTTGCCGATGAACTGCACGTCTGCCGGCCAGCGGCGCTGGAATGCGTCTGGGTCGCTGCCGTAGCCGATTGCGGTGACGTAGTTCAGCAGCGCGTCGAACCACACGTAGAACACATGCTTGTCGTCCCACGGGACCGGCACGCCCCAGTCGAACGAGACGCGGCTCACGGAGACGTCCTGCAGCCCGGACTCGACGAAGCTGCGGACCTCGTTGCGCCGGACCGCCGGTTGCACGAACGACGGCTCGGCGTCGTACAACCGCAGGAGCTGTTCGGCGTAGTGGGAGAGCCGGAAGAAGTAGTTCTCCTGCTCGCGCTGTTCGACGGGCCGGCGGTGCACCGGGCACAGCCGGCCGTCGACCAGTTCGTCCGCGACGTAGTACGCCTCGCAGAACACGCAGTAGGCGCCCCGGTACGTGTCCAGGTAGATGTCGCCCCGGTCGTACAGAACTTGCATGAAGTCCTGCACCCGCGCGGTGTGGCGGGTCTCGGTGGTGCGGATGAAGTCGTCGTTGGAGATGTCGAGCAGCGACAGCATGTCGTGCCAGCGTGGGTTGATCTCGTCGACGTGCTCCTGGGGGGTCATCCCGCGCTTCGCCGCGGCACGGGCGATGTTCTCGCCGTGCTCGTCGGTGCCGGTCAGGAAATGCACCCGATCGCCGCGCAACCGTCGCCACCGGGCGAGCACGTCGGCCGCCACCGTCGTGTACCCGTGCCCGATGTGCGGGATGTCGTTGGGGTAGTAGATCGGCGTCGTCAGGTAGTAGGTGTCCTTGGCCGGCATGTGCCCGATCCTAGCCAGCCCCTTCGCCCTGGGTCCCGGGTTGGGCGGAGTGGCAGCCGCTAGTCAGCTGCGGGCGTCGAGGACCGCCTGGTAGACCTCCCGCTTGGGGGCGCCGGTGGCGGCCGCGACCTCGGCGATGGCTTCCTTGCGCGCCACCCCCGTCGAGACCAACTGCTGGACCCGAGCGGCCAGCTGCGGTGCCGACGGCGGCGCTGGCGGCGGTGCCCCAGCGACCACGACGGTGACCTCGCCGCGCACGCCATCGGCCGTCGCCCGCCGTGCCAGCTCGGGCAGGCCGGCCCACCAGACCTCCTCGTGCAGCTTGGTCAGCTCCCGCGCGAGCGCGGCCTGCCGGTCCCCCAACAGCTCGGCCATCGCCGTCAGGTCGTCGGCGGCCCGGTGTGGTGCCACATAGAAGATCAACGTCCGAGGATCGTCGGCCAGCTCGCGCAGCCGGCGCCCGCGGGCGCTGCCCTTGCGGGGCAGAAAGCCTTCGAAGGCGAAGCGATCCGTCGGCAGTCCCGACAGCACCAGCGCCTGTAGCGCCGCGGCTGGGCCCGGGACGGCTTCGACAACCAGCCCCCGCTCCCGCGCCTCGCGGACAAGGCGGAAGCCGGGATCGGCCAGCGCGGGGGTGCCCGCGTCGGTGATCAGCACGATCGTTTCGCCCCCGGCCACGCGGTCAAGCAGCGACCCGGTCCGCGTCGCTTCGTTGTGCTCGTGGTAGCTGGTCATCGGGACCGAGGAGCCGGCATGGTCGAGCAGCACGCGGCTGTGGCGGGTGTCCTCGGCGGCGACCAGGTCGGCCTCGCGCAGCATGCGCGCGGCGCGTGGCGACAAGTCCTCGAGATTGCCGATCGGCGTGGCCACCAGGACGAGGCGGCCTCCGGCTGCAGCAGCGCTGGCGTCCACCATGGCCCCTAGACTTGCCGCTGATGGCCGTCGACACCAGCGCGCCACGGGCAGGGTCCGCGGCAGCGTCCGACGGGGGGACCCCGAACTCGCGCGGCCGCCTCCGCGCGCGCCTCGTGCTGCCGTTGGTGGTGCTCCTGGTCGCAACCCTGCTGCGGTTCTGGGACCTTGGCTATCCAGAGCGGACGTACTTCGACGAGCTGTACTACCCCGAGCAGGCCCGGCAGCTGCTGGAGCAGGGCGTGGAGACCGACTTCGTGGTCCACCCCCCCGTCGGCAAGTGGCTGGTGGCGGGCGGGATGGCGGTGTTCGGCAACAACAGCTTCGGCTGGCGTTTCGCGGCGGCGGCGGCGGGTTCCCTGACGGTCCTCGCCACTTACCTGCTGGGACTCCGGCTGTTCCGCCGTCGCGGCGTGGCGGCGCTGGCGGCGTTCCTGCTGTGCCTGGACGGGCTGGCGTTCACCATCAGCCGCATCGCCATGCTCGACGCCTTCCTCGGCCTGTTCGTGACGACCGGCGCGTGGCTGCTGCTGGTCGACCGGGACGCGCAGTGGGCCGGCGTCGACCGTTCCGCCGCACCGGACCCGGACCGTTCCCTGCCACGCCGGACGCATCGCTGGCGCTGGCTGGCCGGGGTCGCCTTCGGGCTCGCCCTGGCCACCAAGTGGTCGGCGCTCCTGGCGATCGGGGCCGGTGGGGTGTTCGTGATCGCCAGCGAGCTGCTGTGGCGACGACGGCTGACCGGGACGCCGTGGCATCAGCTGACCCTCGCGCTGGCCAGCGTAGTCCTGACCCTGGTCGTCGTTCCTCTGGCGATCTACCTGAGCAGCTACACCAGCTGGTTCGCCAACTTCGCCGACACGCGCCCCGGCCGCGAGCTGTGCCCCGAGGGCGTGTGCGCCGTGACCGCACCGCGGATGCTGGCGGAGTGGTGGGGCGAGCAGAACGAGATCCGGGTCTTCCACCAAGAGCTTGAGGCGGTGCACGCTTACCGCAGCGACCCCTGGACCTGGTTGTACCTGGAGCGACCCGTCTCCTACTACTACGAGTCCTGCGACGAGGAGAAGTTCGCCAAAGGCGACTGCGTGACCGCGCAAGGCAACGTCGAGGAGATCCTCGGCCTCGGCAATCCCGTGGTGTGGTGGCTCGCCCTGCCTTCCCTACCGCTGCTGGGATGGTGGGCGGCTCGCCGGCGGGACTGGCGTGCGGCGACGGTGCTGCTGTTCTTGCTCCTGCAGTACCTGCCGTGGTTCGTCGTACCGCGCCCGAACTTCCTCTTCTACATGGTCCCCGCGGTGCCGTTCCTGTGCCTGGGGCTGGCGTATGCCCTATGGCGGCTGGGTCGCCGGCCGCTGCTGCGCTGGATGCCGGCTGCGGTCGTCATCCTGGTGGTCGCCGCGTTCCTGTTCTTCTATCCCATCTGGGTCGGCATCGAGCTGTCGCAGCCGACGTGGCAGCTGCGCATGTGGGTTCCCAGCTGGATCTGAGGATGGCCCTGTTCCGCCGGATTCCGCGCCCTGACGCCCTTGCCGGCTACCTCAGCGAATCGCTGTGGCTATTGCCATCGCTGGCGGTAACGTCAGGGATCTTCGGCGCAAGCCTGCTGGCCGTGGTCCGGGGCGGGCCTCCACTGTTCGTCTCGGGCACCGACAGCGCCCGACAGATCCTCATCACGATTGCCGGCGCGGGGATCACCGTCACGGGCACGGTGTTCTCACTGTCGATCGTCGTTCTGGAGATGGCCTCGAGCCAGTACTCGCCCCGGCTGCTGCGCAACTTCTTGGCCGACCGCGGCACCCAGACGACCTTGTCGATCTTCCTTGGGACCGTCGCCTACTGCCTGTCGCTGCTGCGCGCCTTGCCTCGGGGCTCCGACAACGCGGCGTTCCCCCAGTGGGCAGTCGCCGGCGCCTTCGTTCTGGTGCTGGCGAGCCTCGCCGCGCTGGTCTACTACATGCACCACATCAGCCAGTCGATCCGCGTCGAGTCGATCCTCGCCGATGTCGAGCAACGGACCTTGGCCACGATCCGTTCCCGCTATCCCGAGACCGACACGGTCGGCGTGGCGGCGATGCCGCCGGTACCGGAGGCGGCGGTGCGCGTGCCGGTCGACGAGAGCGGCTTCCTGCAGGCCGTCGACCTGACCCAGCTTCTGGTCGTGGCCCAACACCACGACCTGGTGGTCCGCCTACGGCCGCTGGTCGGTGAGCATGTCGTCGCCGGCACCACCCTGGCTTGGGTGTGGCGAACCGACGGCGGCGAGCTTGACGCGGCTCGGCTCTCCGAGCCGTTCAACGACCTCGTCGAGATCAGCTTCGAGCGCACCCTTGCCCAGGATGTGGCCTTCGGGGTGCGCCAGCTGGTCGACATCGCCATCCGCGCCATCTCCCCGGCCGTCAACGATCCGACGACCGCCGTCGATGCGATCAGCCACCTTGCCGTGCTGCTGAGCGCGCTCGCCGGACGCGAGATCGGACCTCGCCTGCTCGCCGACGCCGACGGCAGGGTGCGTGTGGCGCTCGACAGCTGTGACTTCGCCGACTATCTGGGCGCAGCCTGCGACCAGATCCGCCGCTTCGGCGCCAAGGAGCCGGCTGTGCTGGTCGCGCTGCTGGGGCTGCTGACCGACACCGCGTGCCGGGCGCGCGACGACGAGCGTCGCAAGGCCGTCGCCGACCAGATCGCCCTCCTGACCACCGACGCCGAGCGCGAGATCGTCCAACCCGCCGATCTGAACGGCGTAGCGGCAGCTGCGGAGCTGGCACGGCGCGCGGCACGCGGCGACCTGCCCGAGCGCATCGCCGGCAGCGGCCCGTAGCGGTCAGCCGTCGCCCGCCGAACCTGCCGCGTCCAGCGCCACGCGCAGTTGGCCGTACAGGCGCACGAGGTCGGGCAGCTGGTAGGAGGCGTTGAGCCCGCTGGGGTTGGGCAGCAGCCACACGCGAGCACCTGCCAGCGTCTCGTCCTGTTCGCCTGGCATGGCCTTGGGCCGGTCGAAGGCGACCCGGTAGGCCGTCATGGCCAGAACGGCCACGATCGCCGGCCGGTAGCGGCGCACGAGCCGCTGCAGCGTCGGGACACCCGCGCGCAGCTCGGCGGGGGTGACCTCGGCAGCCGAGGCGGTGGCGTGGCCGACCAGGTTGGTGATCCCGAAACCGAGCTCGAGCAGCTCTTCGCCGTCGGAAGGCAGGAACCGGCGAGGCGTGAACCCGGCGGCATGCAGCGTCGGCCACAGCCGGTTGGCCGGGTTGCCGAAGTGTTGGCCGCTGGCTGCCGACCACAGGCCGGGGTTGATGCCCACGAACAGGCAGCGCAGCCCTGGACGGATGAGGTCGGGCAGCTTGGCGTGCTGCGCCGCGGCCAGCTGGGCGCGGGAGGGTCGTGATCGCGGGGAGGCGGCGGGCATCACCACGCATCTTCGCCGGACCTGGCAGGCTGCGCCCATGCTGCCCGAACTACCCTCGCGGATCGCCGAAGCGCAGGCACTGTTCGCTCCCGATGGCGTGTACCTCAACACGGCGACGATGGGGCTGCCACCACGGCCAGCGTGGGACGCGCTGCAAGCCAGCCTCGACGACTGGCGGCGAGGCGCCGGTGACATGTATCTGTGGGACGAGGCGGTGACCCAGGCGCGCGAGCGCTTCGCCGACCTGGTCGGTGTCCCTGCCGCGCACGTCGCCGTCGCCAATCAGGTGTCGGTCTTCGCCGGGCTGGTCGCCGCGGCGCTTCCCAGCGGCGCCACGGTGCTGATCGCTGAGGGCGACTTCACCTCATTGCTGTTTCCCTTCCTCGCCCAACGCGACCGCGGCGTCCAGGTGCGGGTCACCGAGCTGTCGCGGATCATCGAGGACGTCGGCTCCGACATCGACCTGGTGGCAGTCAGTGCGGTGCAGTCGGCCGACGGGGCGGTCTTGGACCTTGCTGCGCTGGCGACTGCGGCCACCGCCAGCGGCACCCAGACCTTCGTCGATGCGACGCAGGCCTGCGGCTGGCTGCCACTTGACGCTTCGCGCTTCGATTACCTCGCCGTTGCCGGCTACAAGTGGCTGCTGGGGCCGCGCGGGACCGCATGGATGACGGTGCGCCCGGAACGGATGGACGGGCTGCGCCCCCATCACGCCGGCTGGTACGCCGGCGAGGACGTGCACGCGTCCTACTACGGCACACCGTTGCGGCTCGCATCCTCGGCGCGGCGCTTCGACGTGTCACCCGCTTGGTTTAGCTGGGTCGGCGCCGCCCCCGCCCTGCGCCTCGTCACACAGCTCGGTGTCCCGGCGATCCAGGCGCACGACGTCGCGCTCGCCAACCGCTTTCGCGCTGGTCTGGGCCTGCCGCCCGGCAACTCGGCCATCGTGTCGACGATCACGCCATCGGGAGCCGCCGAGCGTTTCGCCGCGGCCGGGGTGGTCGCTGGTATCCGAGCGGGGCGACTGCGCTGCTCGTTCCATCTGTACAACACCGAGGCCGACGTGGATCGCGCCCTGGAGGCATTGGAGTGTGCAGCTGGTCAGGCTTCCTCGTAGCGCACGCGGCCATCGCTCGCGCCGCGGACAGCGGCCACGCGTTCGGCCTCGGCGGTGATGCCCGCGCGAACGGCGGTCGGAACACCGTCGAACGGCTGCACCGTGACGTCGACCCGCGCCTTGCCCGCGGCACGAGCTCGCCACACAGCGACGATCTCGGAGCCCACCAGGACGACGCCGGGATTGCCGAGGATGCGCCAGACCGCCTTGCGTCGAGCCTTGTCACCGACCAGCAGGTCGCGGTCGCGGGCCTGCAGGTACGGGTCGGACGGCGGCAGCAGGCGGACGCGGTCGGCGTCGGGTGACGCCTCCCGCAACAGCGCCACCTGCTCCTCGGGGATCCAGGTCTTGCGGCCCTCGACCTGCACCGCAGTCAGGTCGTCTGGGAAGGCAGGGCGTATGGCCGCCGCGCTGCTGCCCAGATAGCTCGCCGCGTCGGCCAGTGTCGCCGGCCCGTGCAAGCGGAGGTAGGCACGGATCAGGTCACTCGGGCCCGTCGACGCGGGCGGCACCGGCGGCTGATCGTCCAGCGGAGCGAGCGTGGCCGGTGCGTGGTCAGGCAGCAACCGAACGCCGGCGAACAGCCCGACCAGCTGGAACAAGCCGCCGTACACGTGCGTGGCCTTGCAGCTGCGGCAGGCGTACGCGTAGGCGGCCGGCAGGCGCGCGGTCACGTCCGCGCTGACGTCGCCCTTGGTCGTCGGCTCGGTCACCACGGCGCGCATGGCCTCGGCCGCGGCGGCGAATGCCTCCACCCCTTGCACCCCCGCGGCCTTGAACGGACCCCGTTCGGCGGCCAGGCGGGCGATGGCGTCGGCGTCGCTGATCGGCCACAGCGCGCTGGCCAGCGCGGGCAGGTCGCGGGTGCGGTGCAGGTGGGGTGCGCCGCGGAACGACCACAGCAGCGTGAAGGCCGGGTCCGTCACCGCGTCGTCGTGGCCGGCCGGTAGCCGGGCGGCCAGTGCGAGACGTGCGGAACCGACGTTGGTGTCCTGGACGCCGAGGTCGAAGACCTCCAGCTCGTCGGGGCCGCCGGCCTCGCGGCCGAGTCCCTGCGCGGCCGCGCGGTACGCCAGCACCTGCCGGCGATCGACACTCAGGGTCATGGTCAGCTCAGGAGCCGGTGGGCGGCTGGTGCAGCCCAAAGGGCGAACCTTGATCGTCGCGGCAGAGCTTGAAGCGACCGAGTCGTGCGATCGAATCGGCATCGCCCTCCACGTCCATGTCATCGACGCTGCCGCCGAGGTCGCGCACCCGTTCGAGCGCCGCCTCCATGTCGTCGACGCTGAAGAAGACGTACGGCGACGCCCCGGCGTCGCCTCCGTGCATCCCGCCTTGCGTGTTCGGCGTTGTGATCATGAACCCACCGCCAGACGGCCCTGGTTCGAAGGTCCACCCGAACAGTCCTTCGTAGAACGCCCGCCCGCGCTCGGTGTCTTCTACACCGAGTTCGAAGAAGGCCATCTCGCCGCTCATCGCATCTCCTTTGCTCACCTGAGAGCCTGCACTGCCAAGGTATCCATGCTCAGCAGGCTGGAATCGCGGTGGCCTCGAAGTCGAGGATGTGGGCGTCGGCAGTCAGCAGCGGAGCAGCGCGAAGGCGGCTCTGCGCCACCAGGAGACGGTCGAACGGATCACGGTGTGACCACTCAAGCGCCCCCGCCAGCTCGGCCTGCACGCTGTCAAGGACGAGCAGGTCGAAGCCTTCGGCCGTCGCCGCAGCGACGAATCCCTCCGGTGCGCGTAGCCGACCGAGCCGGCGTTTGGTTTCGATCTCGAACACCGACACGGCACTGACCAACACCCGCGTCTGCCGGTCGGCAATCCGGCTCAACGCTTCCCCGCTGAGGGATGAGCCTCCCGCGAGCCACCACAGCAGCGCGTGGGTGTCGAGCAAGATCATGTACCGCCTCGCTCGAACAGGTTCAGCAGGTCTTCCGGTGTGTCGTCGAAATCAGGTGCCATCCAGATTTCGCCCGCCCAGCGACCCGGACGTCGGGGCTCGGTGGCGGCGCGGTACGGCACCAACTTGGCCACGGGCGTCCCCGCCCTTGCCAACACGACCTCCTCGCCTCGCTCGACGCGGCGCAGGAGTTCCGAAAGGGTGGACTTGGCTTCGTGCACGTTGATCATCGGAGTAGCTTAGCTTAGTCCAGTGCCTTTGAGTGCCAGCAGACGGGCGGCTGAGGCGATCCCCGCCGCCCGTCGATCAGCGCAACCTCGTGTCGGCGTACACCGACATGGCCTCGCGCAGGTAGGCCACCAGGGCGTCGTTGCCCTGCCCGATGTTGCGCGTGAAGCGCTCGTCGTCGACGTACATCTGGCCCAGGCCTCGGTAGGCCTCGGCGTTGGGCGTCCAGAACAGGCCGGTGATCTCGTAGTGCAGGTCGACCAACTCCTGGACCTGCCCGTCGTCGGCGGCAACGCCGTCGGCGAGCAACTCCGCCAAGCCGTCGTGCACCCGGCCGTAGCCCGCGCGAGCCTTGTCGGCGTCGGCGGGCGTCCAGCCCTTCATCCGCTCATACGAGGCGTCGACGGCTTCGTCGCCCCACCGCTGCCGTGCCTCGGCTTCGTACGGGTTGTGCTCGAAGCCGTCGAACATGGTGTCTGCGGTCATGTTTCCTCCTTCCTGCATCTCGTCGATCGTTCGGTCGATGGTGCGCAGCTGGCGCCGCAGCCGCTCCTGCTCCTCGATCAGCCGGCGACGGTGGCGTCGCAGGACGACGACCGTGCCGTCGCGGCTGTCGCGTTCGAGGATCTCGGCGACCGCTTGCAGGCACAGACCCAGGTTCCGCAACAGCAGGATCTGTTGCAGCCGCAGCAGCTGCTCCTGCTCGTAGTGGCGCCACCCGTTGCCTGCCACCCAGGCCGGTGGCAGCAGGCCTATGGCGTCGTAGTGGCGCAGCGTCCGGGAGGTCACCCCGGAGGCGCGGGCTACCTCGGCGATCGACCAGCTCACCGTGGCACCAACCCTTTCGTCGTCGTCATGGGTGGGACCCGTCCGACCTACCGTCACCGTACGTGTTGACGCAGCGTCAACCTCAACAGGAGGAGCGAACTTTCTTCGTTCACCACGGGCAAATGGTCAGGGACTTCGGCGAGCATCATGACGCTAGGGTCTTCGCATACGTACGACGGTCACCTTCGAATGGGATGTTGCCGTGGCGGTCGAACAACTCCGCCGCGGATCAACCAGGGAAAGTGGCATTGAGCTGGCGCTGAGCTTCCACTCCGATCGTGTCGAAGACAAGCGACGACTTGCCCGATCCGGACACGCCTGGAACACGGTGATTCGGTCCTTCGGGCCGCTCAGCGACAGGTTCCGCCGCAGTCCGCCGCGAAATCAGCCCGCTGTCGTCGGAGCAAGAGAGCACAACCCCAAGGACGTCTGTGGGCGGCCATGAGATTCCCACGCCCTGACCGGGCCGGCGAGTCTTATCCCACCCGGCTGCCGAGCGACCTCGCCCGGCTGAGCTTCCCTCGTGGTTCACTCCACCCCAAGGGGCTCCCACGGACCAGAGCAGCACCTCCGCCGGTTAGTAGCATTGCACTGGTGGACGCGACGCGGCGACCGAGGGCGCACGCGGACCCTGCTGTGATCGCGGCGCACCGGGGCCACGTCAGCGAAAAGCATGTCGCGCCCCTCAACACTCTTGCGTCAGAGATCGCCCGGGCTACGGGGTTGGATGTGCCGATGTTCGACCCAACCTCCGGCGGAACGTGCGCGCTCGCGTTGCTCCTGCTCGAGTCCCCTGGGCCTGCATCGACCGCTGCGTTGGGGTCGGGCTTCGTGTCGCCGCATAACGATGACCCCACGGCGGAGCACGTCATCTTCTCCTCACCCACCATCAGGTTCCATTCAGCTCCGTCGCGTTCTGGAACGTGGTGCCGTGGTGGCTGCCTGCGGAAACTGGCGCCGGCACCTTCCGCGCGCCTCGTACGACCGAGGTCGAGGCGGCCGCGCCATGGCTCGACCGACTCTTCTCGCTACTTCCGGACCTCAGAATCGTCATGGCTCTGGGACGGCCGGCACAGCGCGGTCTCGACCGCTACGCACAGGCACGACAGTTCCGTTACACAACAATTGCCGCTCCTCATCCCGGCAACCGAGCCTGGAACCAACCGACGTTGCGGACCTCGACACACGCGGCGTTCGCTTCCCCATCTCTCAGCTCCTCCGAGACAAGGCAACAGGCGATCATCCCCGGCGCATCGACCACTGGCCCTGAAGACTGCGTCAAACATGAGCAAGTACACGGTCCAGGGGCCGAGGGACCTTGGTGAGATCTAACGCCTCTACCAGCAAGCGCGCGTAATGGATCTTCCGGCCGGAGCGTGTGCCCATGAAGCGCCGAAGCTTCGCCTCATGCGTTCGGTCTTGCTGCGCAGGCTGCTTTTGGAAGATGCGGAACGATCCCAGCTCGCGCTGCGCGTCGACGACTTGTTCGACCGAGGCGGTACCCAGGGAGCGGATCAGCTCGTCCTCCAGGTCTACGAGACACACGTAGAAGCCGAGTGACTCCATGCCGGCGCGAGTGAGGTTGGAGCCGAGACCAGCCCGCTCGAGACCGCGCCGGAAGTCACCCTCCTCACCGGCGTCGCAGAGGCCCGCCAGTCGGAGGTCAAGCCCCCGAGGGCCGAACCGAACCAGGAAGCTACCGATTGCCTGCGCACCCCCAATCGGCACCACGGCAACGTCTTCAGCGTCGAGATCCCGGCCATGACGCCGCGCCAGCGCTTCGAGCGCGGCCTGATCGCTGCTTCCTTCAACCAGCACCACCGAACGTACGTTGGAACCGACGGCCAGCGCGCGTGCCCCGGGCACTCGTGGAGCACCGCTGCTGCCAGCCGCCCGTTCGACAGCTGCCAGGTGGAACCGCCGCTTGTCGTCCATGTGCCCAGCCTCGCAGCCCACAGCCACCTGACCACCACTACCGCCCGGCTCGTGGATGGCCGCTCTTGCCGTCCAGCGCGACGGCGCCGCTTGACGCGTCGGCGACCACCATGAGCATCCCACCAATGAGCGTGCCAGGACGCAACTCTCGTGGGGAAGGGTGCTTCTTATTCGAGCCTCGCCGAGCTGCTGGAGCGGGTCGAAACGCTGAGGGGGCGACGAGTAGTGCGCATCGCGCACCGACCTGAAGCAGGCCTCTCCACCGACGACATCACGGACGCGATCCACAGCCTGACCCGCGAGTGGATGGTCGCGTCAGGCTAGTGGTGCAGATGAATCGCTGCGAGGTCATCACGTTCGCCGGGACAGCACCAACCACAGCGCTGCGGCGGGCAACGACAGCCACGAACTACGCCGCTGGCGATCACTCGCTCCGTAATCGCCAGTACGCCCGGGGGTCACGCTCGGACCGACCCACCCACTCGACGTAGCCGGCGTCTCGCAGCGCTCTGAGCCGGAAGGCCGCTGATGGCTTGGACATGTCCAGCCGATCGGCGACGTCGCCGGTGCTCAAGCCGCCGGCCTGCCGGATGAACTCCATGACCTCCCGCGAGCGGCTCGGCAGACGATCCGCGACATCGGGATCGACCAACGTGGCCACCAAGGTCAGTCGCACGCTGGCCTGCGTCTGCTGGTAGACCGGCTCGCCGAGGCCGGCCATCCGCATCTCCTCGAACATGCGCCTCACGCCCTCACCAAGCTCTTGGCCGTAGCGCAGGTCCGCCGCGGCACGCGCCAGCCGTGGGTTGCGGGCGAAGCGCGGCAGTTCGCGGGGATCGCGCTCGAAGGACACGACGCCTGGGAAGCGGCCAGGGCTTTCGATCTCGATCCGGTTATCGAACACCTCGGCCCGGATGTGGTCGCCGCCCAAGCTGTATGAGCGGTGGATCACGGCGTTCACGAGGCCCTCGAGCCAGGCGTCGCGCGGTATGAGCGGGACCCGCTCGAACCGCCCGCCGGCACCGAGCTGCCGCCGGCTGGGGACCACCGCGTCGACCTCGGCCATCGCCAACTGCAGCTGGCGTGGGATGGGGCCGGCGCAGGCGGCATCATGCGTCAGGCGCTGACGCGCGCCGGTCCCGCGCTCGACTCCTTCGTAGCGCAGCACCCGCACGTACGCCTCGGGGAACTCGTCCTGCGGCTGCCGGCCGAACAGGAGATAGCCGCCGACCGTGATCTCGCCCGACCGCGTCGTCACCCCCCGTGCGTTGAGCACGCGCATCGGGTCGTCGAGTCCAAGCGCGTCGGCATGTTCTGCGAGCAAGTCGTCATCGAGGTCGTCGAGCGTCGCGCCCGGCACCGGCCTGGAGTCGAACTGTGCATACCCCTTGTCGTAAACCAACTCCTGGCGCTGCGCGAAACGCAGGAGGCGCGTTTCGTCGCCGACGCGGAGATAGCAGCGGTCGTCGGTTGTGGTGTGGACGTCTTCGCCGGAGCGCACGCTCAACAGCAAGAGATGATCAGGGTCACCCCGGGAGTTGATGCACCCGACCTCGCTCGCCGTAACCCTCACCGGTGGCGTCGTGCGGTCCAGGTGTGCCTGGCGCAATTCGTTGACCCGGTCGGAGTCAGCGTCGATGCCCTCGACCATCCCGCGCCAAAGCCCGACGACCAGCACACCGCCGTCGGCGTTCGCCATGCCGACGAGATGTTGGGCGAGCTCTGCCAGCCTTGTACGGACGGATTTCCGGTCGAACCACTGGCCTTCAGGCAACGCGAGCAGGGCCGACCCCACAGCACCGGCCGGCTGTGCCAATGCGGTTTCGACCGTAGGCCTCGTCATGGGTGGTGCAAACTACTACAAAGATTTGGCAGTAGCGCGCGGCCTGCGGTTACGTGCTTCGAGTGGCCCACGTACGCGGGGCAGATGCGCCGCCGTCTTCTGCCGCCTCGCGGTGTGTGACGGCGCAGTGGTCGGGTACAGCGCCGCCCGCCTTCGACATGCTCTTGGCCCGCCTCGGTTCGAATACGGACGTCAGAGGCACCGTCGAAACCCGGCGATGACGAGGGGACCGGCGACGGAGGGGCCAGCTCGTCAGCCTTGACACCGCGGTAGGGCGCCAGCACAGGTTTCCTACCGCTTCGGGGGGAGCGATCGTGCGTACCTGGTTCCCAGTGTGACCCACTTCACGAGTTGACGCGTCGTACCGACGTCGCGGGACTCGACGCGTAACCACCCGTGCATCGCTCGACCGCGCATCTCCATGAACCGAGCATTCGTCGTCTCGGCGAGCCTGTCGGACTCCGCGGGATCCACTCGGACAAGGATGCCGCCCTGACCGCTGGCCGCTACCGCCATGTTGCCTGCGACGAGGAATGCGAGCCCGCCGAACATCTGTCTCTCTGTCAGGTCTGGCTCCCTAGCCAACAGCTCGCGAATGCGCTCCGCGACGTCCTCGTCATAGGCCATGGCACATCGTACGGACGCAGCGCGACCGACCTCCAAGGTGCCCACCGCCCCGACAGCACGACGCCCGAGCCAAATCAGGCCCAGGCGCGGCGCAAAACGGGTGTGCGTATGGGGTTACGAGACGTGGAGAATCCTTTTTCCTATTCGAACCTAGCTGTGCTGCGACTTCGCCTGAATGACGTTGCCCGCGCAGCCGACAAGACGTGACACATCGGGCTGATGGGCGACGAGATCGACGGCGTCATGGAGCCGGTCTTCACCCGACATCAACAACGGCGTGTACCGCTGCCGGTTGGGCGGAACGCAGGACGCGCGTGCGGGAAGGCCTACGGCCGCCTGTTCTCACAGCTCGACCTGGTGTCGGCGCGCCTGGAGAAGCAGCGCTACCTCGTCCGCGACACGATCACCGAGGCCGACGTCCGCCTGTTCACGACGCTGGTGCGCTTCGACCGCCTCTACCGCAGAGATGCCAGTGCTCTGGGCGTACGCCCGCGACCCTGTTCTGGACCCCGGGGTTCCGCGAAACCATCGACTTCGATCACATCAACCGCTGTCTACTACGAGGCCACCTCGGACAAGCAAGCCCACGGGGATCGTGCCGGTGGGGCCGACCTCCGGACCTGTCGAGCTGGCGCGAAACGCACGGTCGCGAGGCGCTGGGTGACCGGCCTTCCTTCGACGGCACGTCCCGCCGCCCCCGGAAGCCGAACGAGGTCGTGCCTCCCCAGCACTCCGTGTAGCGGGCAGCCGCCGGGCGACCGCTGTCGTCCGCGGGACCCTTTGGCGATCCCCGCGCGTCGGGGTCGACCCCCGGCGGTGTGGTCTCGTCGCACCGCTCGCGCGGATCCCATGTCTCGTCGCGGTCCTCGGGCGCCTTGGGATCGGGCGGCGGCGACTGCTCGGGCGGCGTCCGCCCCGGGGCGCGGTAGCAGGCCACGTACACGCCGACCGCCACGATGACGACGACGGCGACCACGATGAACGTGATGAGCATGCAACCTCCAGCTACGGCGGTCGTTTCCCCCGGGTCGCGACGGCCATTCGTCGCCTGCTCGGCCGTGAGGCTCATTCGCCGGCGAGCGTTCCCCGCAGGGCGGCTGCGACGTCCCAGTCGCCGGGGTCGGTCGTGCTGGCCCACTGATCGGTCTGCGTCAGCGCCCAGTGGGCCCAATGCAGGGTGGCGCGCTCCTGCTCGTGCTGGAAGGGCAGCGTCAGCGCGGCAAGGTGGAGGCGTTGGGGGAACTGCGATCGTCCCGCAAGGTCGTCGCCGGTCATCGACTCGAGCACGTCGATGCGCGCCCGAGCCTCCGCCGCGATCTGCTCGAGGGTCGCGCGCAGCTGCGCGAGGTCCCCGCAGTCGGCGAAGAACACCTTGACCATGCCCTCGAACTCGCTGCTGCGCGGTGCCGGCGGCAGCCCCAGCCAGCTCGCCAGCTCGCGGCGCCCCCTAGCGGTGATGGTGTAGCGAGTGCCGCGGCGGCGGCCCGTGCGCTCCTCGACGGCGCGGGCCAGCCCCGCGGCGGCCAGGCGCTTGGGCTCGTCGTACAGCTTGCGCTCCGCCCGCGGCCAGAACCAGTGCAGGCTGCGCTGCACCTGCTTGGTCAGCTCGTAGGTGGTCCACGAGCGCACGGCCAGCAGGCCGAGGATGGCGAAGGACGTGGTGGTCAACCGGCTGCTCACGGAAGGCATCTTGACATACTGCCATAGGCAGTATCTATTGGCGAACGGGATACTGCAGAGGGCAGTATTCGTCGAATGACGTTGGAGGGAGTCATGACCACGTTGGCGTCACCACGGATCTCCTACGACGAGCTCGGCTCGGGCGGGCCGGCCCTTCTGTTCCTGCCCGGGTGGTGCGGCGGCCGGGAGGTGTGTTCGCCGATCTGCTGTCCGCGGGTCGCGCAGTCCCGCCGTGCCGTCGCCCTGGACTGGCGCGGGCACGGCCAGTCGGAGCGGTCCGACTCGGACTTCGGCACGGCCGAACTGGTGGCCGACGCCCTCGGAGTGATCGACCGGCTGGGCCTGGGCGCCGATCGTTCCCGTCGGGCTGTCACGCCGGCTGGGTCACCATCGAGCTGCGGCGCCGCCTCGGCCCGAAGGGCGTGCCCGGCGTCGCGTTCCTCGACTGGATGATGTTTGGACCGCCACCGCGCTTCATCGACGCGCTGGCCGAGCTCCAGCGGCCCGAGGCCTGGGAGGCGGTCCGCGCCGGGCTGTTCGACATGTGGACCACGGGGATGGACGTGCCGGCGCTGCAGGATGTGGCGAGCATGGGGACGTACGGCTTCGACTGCTGGTCGCGTGCCGGCCGTGAGATCGCTGCCGCCTTCGCCGCCCACCCGGTGCCGCTCGAGGCCCTCGCGGAACTCGAGCCCCCTGCCCGGCGCTCCACCTGTACGCCCAGCCGCGCGACGACGGTCTGCTGGCCTCCCAGCGGGAGTACGCCGCGGCCCACCCGTGGTTTGAGGTCCAGCGGCTCGAGGCGCGCAGCCACTTCCCGATGTTCGAGGTCCCCGCCGAGGTCGCGGCGGCGCTCGAGCGGTTCGCGGGACGGCTTGCGGGGTGACATCCGATGAGCCAGAGACGGTTGCCGCGGCTGCTCGTCGTCGTCGCGCATCCGGACGACGAGACCTTCGGCTGCGGCTCCGTCCTCCTCCAAGCGGCTGCGCGGGGAGCCGTCACAGCCGTCTGCTGCGCCACGCGGGGCGAGGCCGGCGAGCCGGCGCCCGGCAGTGGGGTCACCGTCGAGCGGCTGGCGGCGGTGCGGGATGCCGAACTGCGGGCGGCGGCGCGCGCGCTCGGCGTCTCGCGGGTCGTCCTGCTGGACCACCGCGACTCCGCCATGGACGGTGAGCCCGCGAGCGGCGCGCTCGTCGCCGCGCCGCTTCAGGCGGTCGCCGCCGACATCACCGGCGTCATCGACGACCTGCGGCCCCACGTCGTCGTCACCCTCGACGCGGCCGACGGCCACCGCGACCACGCTCACGTCCGCGACGCGACCCTGCTGGCCGTGACGCGCTCCTCGTGGCCGGTGCCTCGCGTCTACCTTCAGTGCCTGGCGCGTTCGCTGCTGCGGCGGTGGGCCGACCACATGGCCACCGTCCAGCCAGACAGCCCCTACCTGGACGTCGACGGCCTGGGCCTGGGGACCCCTGACGAGCAGATCACGACCGTGATCGACTCGACGGCACACCTGCCGGCGCGCCTGGCGGCCATCTCCGAGTACCGGTCCCAGACGTCCCCGTTCGCCGCGCTGCCCGACGACGTCTCGCATGACTTCCTCGCCGTCGACCGGCTGCGGCGGGTGCTTCCGCCCTGGCCCGGCGGGGCGGTCGAGCATGAGATGCTGCCTGACTCCCGCCTGGTCAATGGCGGGGACGGGGAAGCGCCGCCGTGAGGAAGGCGACCGCCAGCCGCACGGCCGCGGCGTCGCCCAGTCCCTGCTCGACCGCCAGGGAGCGCCAGGTCGGGTAGCTCACGACATGGCCGGCAGCCGCCCGCAGCCGGCGGCGCGCGGCTCCTCGCACGCCGGCGCCCGCGATCAGCGCGTCGCCGTAGGCGGCGTCCATGGCCGCGGCGGTGTCGCGGACGGCCGCCGGAAGGGCCCCGCGGTCGCGCGCGAACAGCAGCAGCGCCTGGGCGTTCTCGCGGTACCAGGCGTACAGCTCGGTCAGTGCCCGCTGCGCACGTTGCTGGACGGGCGGCACCTGGGCCCATGCCGAGGCGTCGGGCGACGGGTGCAGGGCGGCCCAGTGCTGCGTGCACGCGGCGAACAGCTGCTGCTCGTCGGCGAAGTGGCGGTACACGGTCAGGCGGGTGACGCCCGCCTCCTCGGCGACGGCGCTGATCGTCGTCCTAGCGGGGCCCAGTGTGGTGTGGAGGCGGACGGCGGCCTCCGTGATCCGCAGGATCGTCTCGTCGACGAGCTCCGCCCGCTTGCGCATCCGGTACGGGCGAGATTTCGTTGAACGTTGCTGTTCATTCAATATTGACATCCTGCCTTCCCACTGGTTCAGTGTACGACTGTGTTCATCGAAAAGGAGGTACCAGACATGGATGCTGCCGGAAGGGTTGCTGCCGCGCCCAGGGTGAAGGTCGTGCAACCGGGTGAGGGCCGATCGGGTGGGCTAGCGCCTGGCGTCGGCGTCGTGTTCAAGATCGACGGCCGCGACAGCGGTGGAGCACTGTCGATCGTGGAGCACCCCTTCGCGGTGGGAGCGCTCGTGCCGCCGCACGTCCACACCGTCGAGGATGAGTTCTCCATCGTGCTCGAGGGGGAGATCGGCTTCCGCTCCGAGGACCAGGAGGTGGTCCTGGTCCCCGGCGGCTACATCGTTAAGCCCCGCGGTGAGGTCCACGCCATGTGGAACGCCGGGTCGACACCGGCCCGGATGATCGAGGTGATCTCGCCGGCCGGCTTCGAGGACTTCTTCCGCGAGCTGGTCGACATGACCGACGCCGGGCCCCCCGACCCCGACCGCATCGCCCAGGTCGCCGGGCGCTACCAGCTGCCGTCCGCGGAGCCGGACTGGCTGCCCGACGTCATCTCGCGCTACGGCCTCACGCCACCTCCGGCTTTCTGACCGGCTACGACGCACCGAGGAAGGAGATCGTCGCGGCGGCGCCGACCGCAGCGCCGCAATCTGCGATGACGTCGCCGACGCGCTCCCGTGGGGCCGGAACTGCCTTGTGCTCACCCAGTGGACCGAACACATCGGCCGGCTGTGCTCGCAGCTGACCGCACGCGGTCACCAGCCGATGGTGCTGCGCGGCGGGATTGCACGACTACGTCGACAGCCACGTCCCGGTGCTGGCTCGCATGCACACCAAGCGCCTGACCGGCTACCGCAGCCTCGGCTTCGATGCACCTACACCTAGTGGGAGGCAGTGAGCCGCGGCGCGCTGGGATCGCTCTCGAAGCGACCGTCTCGCGAGCGACCACCCGCGCGCGTCCCCGGCGCACGACCCCGACCGGCAAAATTCTTCAGAACAGCTGTCCTATTTTGGGCCTCAGAACCGGGTTGGTGGTTGGGAACCTTTATGCCCAGAGGCAAAGGTGGAAAAGACTTGCTCCTCTTCGAACTTCGCCGAGCTGCTGGAGCGAGTCGAAACGCTCGTGTCTGCGGCGCGGCTCATCGAGTGAGGTCCGAGGTCAGTGCGGCACCCGGCGCCGCAGCCGCGTGCGCTAGCGCTTTGCGCGGCTGAGCTGAGTCTTCGAATGAAGCAGACATCCGAGCCCACCGGTTACCGGAGGGCTGGTACGGCCGAGTCAGAGTTCCCCAGGCCGCCGGTGCTCACGGTCGCTCGTCACGGATGCGTGCGAGAAGGCGAACTGGGTCGGCACGGCTGTCTGCGTAGACGCGGTCAGTCGAGAGATCGCCGGGCAGCGCGTGAGCGAGCTTGTTGCGGTACGCGACCAACTCGGACCACGGCTCCACGCCGGGGTCGAGGTCGAGCACGTCTCTGCGGTAGGTCTCCGCCACGTTCCCTGCGGTGATCCACAGCCGTTCTATGGCCAGGCGGATCGTCGGCTCGGCGTCCTAGATGACCTTGTCGCCGGGGAGGATCGCCCCCAGTTGCTCCAAGGTGTCGATGAGCGCGTCGAGCAGCTCATCGCCGGTCACAACGGTTTCGTGTCGGCCGCGCCTGGGACGTCATCGGTGAGCACATGGACGTACGCGCCCACTACTTGGCTGGCCTCGAAAGACAGGCGGTTCACCGAGCGATACCCGGACTCGTCGCTGTGCACGACGACGGTTCCGTCTCCTCGGATGCGCGGCGCGCCCAAGTTGTGCACCGTAGTCAGCCGCCGCACGTCGTCCGCGTGGGCAAGGACCTCGGCAAGAGTCGCCTTGCGATCGGCAACGACGGTGTTCGGCATGCGAGACATGGTACCCATGACCTCCGCGCACAGGGATCAGCCTGATGGTTCTCTTCGGGCACGACGTTGGGGCCGCGCGGCTCTAGCGTCCAGGACCTCGGCGGGATGACCCTGGAGCAGCCCGTCACCCCTTCGGGGGTTGGCTTGATAGCGATCTTGTCGCCTGCCGGGGTCCGCTGCGGCCTGACTCGAGAGAGGCGTGGAGTACTTCACCCACATCAGGTCTGTCGGCCGTGGCTTCCCATCCGGCTCGGACTGAGGAGCAAGCATGCCGGCAACGATCATCGGGGTGGATCCCCACAAGCGATCGCATACCGCGGTCGTGCTCGACGAAGGTGAACGGATCGCTTCGCAGCTGCGCGTGAACGCGGGGCCGGAGCAAGTCGATGAGCTGCTGGGCTGGGCCCCCGGCGGTGAACGGGTGTGGGCTATTGAGAACGCCAACGGTCTGGGACGTCTGCTCGCCCAGCAGCTGCTGAGCCGAGTTGAGGTGGTCACCGACGTGCCCGCGACGCTGTCGTGTCGGGCGCGAAAGCTGTCGGGACACTCTGGACGCAAACCCGATGACTACGACGCCCGTTCGGTGGTGATCGCCGCAGCGCGCAACAACCGGCTGCGACGCGTCAGCATGGACAACAACACCGTGGTGCTCGGCCTGTTGCTGGACCGTCGCTGGCACCTGGTGTCCCAGCGTCAACGCGCTGTGTGTCAGCTGCACGCCCTGCTCGCCGAACTCGTGCCCGCCGGCGCTGCCACGCACCTGACCAGCAAGAAGGCCACGCGTTGCCGCGCAGCATCGCCCCTGGCGATGTCGTGGAACTCCAACGCAAGCTCGTCGCCCGCGAGCTGCTCGACGACGTGCGCTGGCTTCACCGGCGCATCCCCGGCGCCAAGCAGCGACTGTCCCAGGCCCTCGCGGCCTATGGCACGACGCTGACCGACATCCACGGCATCGGTGAGATCGGCGCCGCGACGATCCTGTCGATCGTCGACGATCCCGCCCGGTTCCCCGACCGCGGGCACTTCGCCGCGTTCAACGGCACCGCCCCACTGGACGCGTCGTCGGGTGACGTGCGACGCCACCGTCTATCGCGCCGCGGTGACCGGCAGCTCAACAAGGTCATCCATGTCGCCGCGCGGACCCAGATCCGCCGCGACGGTCCCGGCCGGACCTACTACGACCGAAAGCTCGCCGAGAGCAAGAGCAAGATGGAGGCGCTGCGCGCCCTGAAGCGGCAGCTGTCCGACGTCATCTACCGCCGACTGCTCGCCGACGAGCGAACACGTCAAACGGCCCGGGGTGGACAGATGAGGACGAGACCGCAGCCCGCGTGACCGACTTCCACCTCTAGCGCCGGCTCCTTGTTCGAGACACACCCCGGAGTCAGCCGCAACCGAACGATTCGCCGGCTGCTGTGCTCGCTCCCTTGTGTCTTCCGTGGATTGTCGCGAGTCTCCTTGTTGACACGAGGCCCGGGTCGGCAGCGGTAGCTAGCCGGCCCGCGCCTCGACTAGTGCTTCCCGGTCAAAGTAACATCGGTGTGATTTGCTGTCGCCATGAGCGTGTTGCCTTCAGAGAGGAGCTTGTCGTGGCGACCCTTCCCCCGCTCGTTGTCCCCGACGATGACCGGCGC
>Ga0136613_10000154_pt1 | contig 26545 bp, 28 predicted proteins | sample AntDrymUQ2722106_2_FD_106649 | JGI IMG/M metagenome (GOLD analysis project Ga0136613, IMG submission 106649) | Polar desert sand microbial communities from Dry Valleys, Antarctica - metaG UQ272 (21.06) | ecosystem: Environmental > Terrestrial > Soil > Desert | place: Antarctica: Dry Valley... | reverse complement strand
CCACGAAGCCGGCGCCGGCCAGCAGGCCCAGCAGCTCGACCTCGTCGTCGCGGGCCAGAACTTCGACCGCTTCGAGCCCCAACTCGTCGATGGCTTCGATGGCGCGCGCCCATACGGTGGGAAGCGGAACGGTCGAGGCCCCGGGAACGACGATGGGATCGCACCCCCATGCTCGACCCCAGTCCGTCAGTACGACGCCCGCAACGGGTCCCTCGTCATCGACCCAGAAGAGGTGGTCGATCGCATCCGAGCGCCGAGGCGTGCGCCACCACCACTGAAGATCAGCGGCTTCCCATAACCCCGCGTCCGTGTCCGCGAGGCGAGCGCGCTGCAGGAGCGCCGTCGCGAGAGCCAGGTACTCGCGGCTCGAGGCCTGCACCTCATGGACCGGCATGCGACCATCCTATGAACGGCAAGGTGGCGGTCGGCGTCAGCCAAGCGGCGCAAATAGCTCGGGCCAGTGCTCCATCGCGTTCCGAACCGGGATTGGGGAGGCCTGGCCTAGCCCGCAGATCGACGTCTTCTCCATTGCGAGCAGCCATTCATCGACCTTCTCTCTAGTCATTGGCGCCCGACCGTGCTCGAGCTCCTCGCAGAGATGGTGGAGCGCGCGGTTTCCGATCCGGCAGGGCGTGCACTTCTGGCACGACTCCTCGGCGAAGAAGCGCATCGTCTCGGAGAGCAGACGGAGCGGCGAGTAGGTCTTCGGGAAGACCTGAAGCGCGGCGGATCCGACGCCGGCGCCGTATTCGCGGAGGGAGTCGCGCGTCAGCGGCGTGTCGATGGCCGAGAGGGGGAGGATTCCACTCGCCGCGCCGCCGGGGACGATCGCGCCTGGCTCCCCCTCGAAGCCGCCCGCATAGTCGTCGACGAGCTCGCGTGTCGTAATCCCGTTCGGCGCCTCGTAGCAACCGGGTCGCGGCACGGCGCCTGAGACCGACCACAGCCGCGTCCCCGCCGCCTCGCGCGTGCCGAGCGCGGCCCACCAGGCGCCGCCGTTTCGGAGGATCGCAGGGAGGTGCGCGAGCGTCTCCACGTTGTTGATCAGCGTCGGGCGGCCGAGGTATCCGACCTGAGCCGGGAACGGTGGCCGGAGGCGCGGCATCGCGCGCCGACCCTCCATCGACTCCAGCATCGCCGTCTCCTCGCCTGCGATGTACGCGCCCGCGCCGATCACGAGCCCGAGCGAGCGGCCGGCGAGCAGCCCTGCGGCACGGAGCTCGTCGATTCCTTGTAACAGTCTGTTACGAGCAGTGGCGTACTCCTCGCGCAGGTAGATCAGTCCCTCGGTCGCCTCGGCGAAGCTCATAGCGATCAGAACGCCTTCGAGGAACAGGTGCGGGCGGAGCTCCATGACGTAGCGATCCTTGATCGTCCCGGGCTCGCCCTCGTCGGCGTTGACGACCACGAACCGCGGGCCCGGCTCGCGCGAGACGGCCTCCCATTTGATCCCCGTGGGAAACCCGGCGCCGCCGTACCCGGTGAGACCCGACGCCTTGAGCTCCTCGACGATGCGCTCGGGTGAGAGCGGATTGCGGGCCAACTCGAGACCGCCGCGCGCCTCGTAGTCGGTGAGCGTCTCGTCGCGTCGTCCCAGCCCGATCGCTGGGCCGTCGTTCGTCGCGTGTGTGACCGCGGGGATGATCTCGTCGCCGCGTGTCATCACCGGGGCGAGGTCGCAGTGGCCGAGGCACGCGACCTCGATCGCGCCCGGAGTGCTGGCGAGGAGCCCGCGTCCCCCATAGCAGTCGCAGATCGGGCCAGTGCAGACGCGAAGGGCATCCGCCGGCGCCTGTAGGAACGAGTAGAAGGACACGACCTCGTGCACCTCGCCGCGGCGGATGTTCATGTGATCGGCGAGCGCATCCGACAGCTCGCGCGTGATCGGGCCGACCTCGCGACGAGTGCGCCCGAGGTTGTCGAGCAGCTGTGTGCGCGCAGTCGGCAGCTCTGGCAAGAGCCTGGCGAGGTTGACCACGTCCACGCCTCGATCCTACGCAGGCGCCGTCTCGCTCGGACACTGGACCTGTGCGCAGATCCGCGCCGACTTTTCACGCTTACAGGGACAGGCACTGTTAGGAACGCGGCCGCGTCGGCTCGGCAGGTTCTTCTGCGGCTCTTACTCGCCCGATGGCGGCCGGCGAAGCTGTTTCGTCCTGGCGCGGCGGCGCTTCGACTCGAGCCGTCGCTCGCGTGCCGACTTGGTCGGCTTCGTCTCCACGCGCCGCCGCGGGACGGCGAGCGCCTGGCGGAGCTTCTCGACCAGACGCTCCGTCGCGAGCTCCCGGTTGCGTGACTGGCTCCGCTCGTCTTGGGCGACAGCCCGCAGCACCGGCCCCTGCTTCCCCGTCACGCGCCGCTTCTGCACCTCCGACAGCGCCGCCGACGCCTCGACATCGAGCACCGCCTCCACGCGCGTCGACGACTTCTGGGCGTGCTGCCCACCAGGCCCGCTCGAGCGCGAGACCCTGAGCTCGATCTCCGAAACCGGCAAGGAGACGGAGCGTGTGACCCGAATAGACTCACGCTCCATGGCCTGCATTCTGCTGGACATCGACGGTGTGCTGCACGTCTCGGGCGAGCCGATCCCGGGCGCTGTCGACGCCGTCGCCGAGCTGCGAGAGGCAGGTCATGCGCTCCGTTTCGTCTCGAACAACTCCACGCGGCCGCGGGCCCGTCTGGCCGAGGAGCTCCGGCGCATGGAGTTCTCGCTGGAGGATCTCGAGCTCCAGACGCCGGCGGGCGCAGCGGCGCGCGAGCTGGCCGGCAAGCGGGTGCTGGCGCTCGCGATGACGTCGATCGTCCCCGATCTCGACGGGCTCGAGCTCGTCGGGCACGACTCAGACGCGGTGCTCATCGGAGGGTGCGACGAGACGCTCGAGCCGAACCAGGTGTTCAGCTACATGAATCTCGCGCGTGCTTTCGGCGAGATTCAGCTCGGCGCCTCGCTCTATTGCCTGCACAAGAACAGGTGGTGGCAGACGAGCCGTGGGCCCATGCTCGACTCAGGCGCCTTCGTGGCCGGGCTCGAGTATGCGACCGGCGTCGAGGCGACCGTGCTCGGAAAGCCGAGCCCCTCGTACTTCGCGGCCGCGCTCGACGTCCTCGAGGCTGAGCCCGAGCTGACCTGGCTCGTCACCGACGACATCGAGTCGGACATCCGTGGCGCGCGTCTCTTCGGCATGCGGACGGCGCTCGTGCGGACCGGAAAGTTTCGCCCCGAAACGCTCGAGACTGCCGAAGCCTCCCCGGACATCGTCGTCTCCTCGCTGGCCCAGTTCCCCGCCCTGCTCGAAGAGGACCTGACCGGGGGCCTTCCCCGGTGAAGGTCGGGGTCGACCTGATCGAGATCGAGCGCGTGCGACGCGCCCTCGAGCGCCCTGGGTTTCGCGAGCGCTGTTTCACCGAGGCCGAGCGGACGTACTGCGACTCCCGTGCCGATCCCGCCGAGAGCTACGCGGCGCGCTTCGCCGGGAAGGAGGCGGTCGGCAAGGCGCTCGGCTGCGGCGTTCGCTTCACCTGGAGGGAGGTGGAGATCGTCGGGCGGCCGAAGCCCGGCGTCAGCCTTTCCGGGCGAACCGCGGCGTTCGCGGAGCGGGTGAGCGCGGGCTCGATCGACCTCTCCATGACGCACTCGCGGGAGCTCGCGGCCGCCATTTGCGTCGTCGCTCCACGCGAGTGAGGATGTACGAGCCGCTCTATACGGCAGCCGAGATGCGCGCCGCCGAGGAGCGGTATCCGGGCTTTCCCGACACCGTTTCGGAGCTGATGGAACGTGCCGGGACCGCGGTCGCGCGCGAGGCGATGCTGGCCTTCCCGGAGGCGCGGCGGTTCGCGTGTGTATGTGGTGGAGGCGCAAACGGCGGAGACGGCCGCGTGGCCGCCCGGATCCTGCAAGAAGCCGGCTTCGAGGCCTACGAGACCGCGGACGTGGAGGGATACGACGTAATCGTGGACGCGGTCTTCGGAACCGGATTTCGCGGTGAGCCGCGACCGGATGCGGCTGCGGTCATCGAGCGGATAAATGCGGCTGACGCTCCTGTCGTGTCCGTCGACCTGCCTTCCGGGATCGATGCCTCGACCGGCGAGGTCGTCGGCGCGGTCGTCGATGCCGATCTCACCGTGACGTTTCATGCGCCCAAGCTCGGGCTTGTGGTCGCGCCCGGCCGCCTGCACGCCGGGCGGTTGGTGGTCGCGGACATCGGGCTCGAGCAGATCGCGACCGAGCACCGCCGCGCGACTTCTGCCCTGCTCGAGCTCGTCCCGCGGCGCGCCCTGGGAGACACGAAGTACACGGCCGGCGCGGTGCTCGTAATCGGCGGTCAGCCGGGCATGACGGGCGCCGCCTGCCTCGCCGCCCTTGCGGCCTTTCGCGCGGATGCCGGCTACGTCACGCTCGCGGTTCCCGTCGAGTCTTTGCCCGTGGCGGAGTCTCTGGTCCTGGAGGCAGTCAAGATCGGTTGGACCGAGGAGGACGCCGTCGAGACGATCGTCGCAGCTGCCGAGAGGGCTGGGGCGATCGCGCTCGGACCGGGACTGGGTCGGGCCGCCGGACGGCAGGCGCTCGTCCGCGAGCTCCTCGATCGGATCGACCTCCCCGCTGTCGTCGACGCCGACGCGCTCTTCGAGCTCGAGCCATTCGAGCGCGCCGCTCCGACGGTGCTCACGCCGCACGCCGGAGAGCTCGCCCGGCTGCTCGGAAGCGATGCGGAGTGGGTTGTGGCGCACCGTTTGGAAGCCGCGCGACAGGCAGCGGAGCGATTCGGGGTCGTCGTGGTGCTGAAAGGCCCCGACACGATCATCGCGGCCCCGGGCGCCGGGGTCGTCGTCTCCGATCTCGGACCGCCCGCGCTCGCGAGCGCCGGCACGGGCGACGTCCTCACCGGGATCACGGCGGCATTCCTGTCCAAAGGCGTTGACGCCGCCACGGCAGCCGCGGCAGCCGCGGTGGCTCACGGTCGCGCAGCGATGCTCGCCGCTCCTGGCACGGGGCTGATTGCGAGCGATCTCCTCGGCTTGCTCCCGCGTGCGCTGGAGCAGTGAGCTCGTGGAGCGTTCGAGCTTCACACTCGATCTGGGCGCCATCCGCCGCAACGCGGAGACGCTCTTGCGGGTCGCCGGTGGGGCTGAGCTCTGGGCAGTCGTCAAGGCGAACGGATACGGTCACGGCGCCGCCGATGTCGCGCGCGCCGCGCTCCGTGGAGGCGCGACCGCCCTGTGTGTCGCGACGGTGGACGAGGCTTTGGAGCTTCGAGCGGTACCGGCCCTGGACGCGGCGCGCATCCTCGTCATGGGCCCGGCCAACGAGCGGGAAGTGGGTGAAGCGCGCGCCGCCCAACTGGAGCTGGTGGCCGCCGCCGGCGCGATTCCCGAAGGCGTGCGTGTCCATCTGAAGGTCGACACAGGGATGGGCAGATGGGGCCTTTCCGAGCTCAAGTCACCGACCGGAGACGTGGTCGGAGTCATGAGTCATCTCGCTGCAGCCGAGTCCGACGCGGAGTTCACGAACCTCCAGATCGACCGCTTTCGAGAGGCTACTGCCGGGCTCGATCACACGCTCGTCCGCCACCTTGGAAACAGCGCGGGGACGCTGCGCTACCCGAGAGCGTCGTTCGATGCGGTCCGCTGCGGCATAGCGCTGTACGGCATCTCCGCGTTTGGCAGCGATCCGTCGCTGGACGGGCTCGAGCCCGCGCTTCGCTGGCAGTCTTACGTCGCGCTCGCGAAACGGCTCGAGGCAGGGGACAGCACCGGCTACGGGCGCCGGTACACCGCGGTGGAGCCCTCCTGGATCGGTGTGGTGCCGGTGGGCTACGCGGACGGGTTTCGGCGCGACATGACGGGGACGGAGGTCCTGGTCGATGGTCACCGGCGGCGCGTCGTAGGGACGGTCTCGATGGATGCGATCGCGGTCGAGCTCGACGGCGAGGTCGCCGTCGGCGCCCCGGTCACGCTGATCGGCGACGGGATTCTGGTCGAGGAGCACGCGCGCGCCGCAGACACGATCGGATACGAGATCGTCACGAGACTCGACACGAGCTCGGCGCGCGCGAAGCGCGTGGTCCGGGATGCATGACGTCCGAATCGCCGAGATCCTCGGAGGAGAGGAGGCTTGGATCGTCGGTGGGGCCGTCCGCGACTTTCTGCTCGGCCGGCCTGTGCTCGACATCGACGTCGCCTGCCGCGAGCCGAGGGCAGCCGCGAACCGTTTCGCGAAGCGCTTCGGCGGCGCTCCTTTTCCTCTTTCGGAGCGGCATGGCGCCTGGCGAGTGGTGACGCAGAGCCTCGAGGAGACCATCGACTTCACTCCTCTCCCGAGCGGGATCGACGAGGACCTTGCGACGCGCGACTTCACGTTCAATGCCATGGCCGTTCCGACTGACGGCGGTGAGCTGCGCGATCCGCACGGGGGTCGTGCAGATCTCGCGACGGGCGTCATCCGCGTGGTGGCGGAGACCGTCTTCCAGGATGATCCCCTGCGCCTACTTCGCGCGGTGCGACTCGAGGACGAGCTGGGGTTCCGTTTGGCCGAGCGCACGGAGGAGCTTGTCCGGGAATCGGCTTCGCTCACCGCCGAGCCGGCCGGCGAGCGCACGCTGGGCGAGCTTCGCCGCCTCTCGTCTGCGGGTTACCGTCGACTTGCCGAGCTCGGCCTGCTCGAGCCGCTCGGCGGCGACCTCGCGGGTCCATTGGACGCGCTCGATGCCCCCGACTTCCGGCTGGTCGCAGTCTTCAGGGAGCGGCTGCGCAAGCTTCCGATCTCGCGCGACCTGCGGCGATACGCGGCCGCGCTCTTGCGGGCTCGTCGCCCGGAAGACGAGTCGGCGCGCGCGATCCACCGGTTTCGCCGAGCCACGGAGCCGTGGGCTCTCGACGCGCTCGCGTTCCTCGGCGCGCCCGAGCTGGCAGGGGCCGTGGAGAAAGCTCGTCGCGGCGACCCGGAGGAGCCACTCGTGCGCGGAGACGAGCTCGGTCTGACACCGGGCCCCGAAATCGGACGTATCCTCGCGATCATCGAGGAGGAGCGCGCAGTCGGAACGATCTCCACGAGGGAGGAAGCCCTCGCGCTCGCTCGTTCTCTCGCGTCCGAGGAGGACATGGGCGCGTGAGCGTGCGGCTTCGACTCGCGCTGCAGGAAGAGCGCGCGGCCGAGCTCGGCGAGCGTGTGCGCCGCCTGCTGGGACCGTTCACCGGGAACGAGGTCGCTCTCGACGCCGGATCGGGCACCGGCTCGTTCGCGTTCGCGCTCGCCCCGTATGTGGGGGAAGTGGTCGCCGTCGATGCACGGGCGGACTATCTGGACGCGGGCCGCGGGATCGCGCCCGAGAACGTCCGCTTCGATGAGGGCGACGCGACGGCGCTCCCGTTCGGCTACGCCACTTTCGACATCGCCGGCTGCCTTCGCGTCCTCCACCACGTCCGTCGCCCCGAGCTCGCCGTCTCCGAGCTGGCTCGCGTCACGCGGCCGGGAGGCCGGGTGCTCATCGCCGACCAGCTCGGCTCGGTCGATCCCCTGCGAAGCCTCGAGCTGGACCGGTTCGAGCGGCTCCGCGACCCGACCCACCAGCGGCTTCTGCCAGATGCGGACATTCACGGGTTTTTGGACGCGAACGATCTCGTCTTGGTCACGCACGAGGTGACTCGCGAGCGGATCGACCTCGAGCGGCGCCTCGAGCTCGCGGAGGTTCCCGAGGAGGAAAGGGTGCGCCTGCGCGGGCTCGCGCCCGGCTCGGTCTTCGAGATCGAGGTCGGTTGGTATGTCGCTCGCAAGCCCGGCCCGTAGCTCGTGCTCGTTTCTCGTCCCGTAGCGGCTGTGGGCCCACGGCCAGTCTTCGACGGAATCACAGACTCCGGCGCGGACCGGATTCTCGACGACGTAGCGGCACGCTTCCCATAGATGACGCTCCCCTTCGATGACCCTGGACTTGAAGCGGTCGGCGAAGAGATGGCCGAAGCGGAGGTGCCGCTCGTTGAACAGCTGCGCGAAACGACCATTCAGCCGCTGGACTCCGTTCGAGAGCTGGATTCGCGTGGCGTGGAGCACGAGGTGGTAGTGGGTCGTCATCAGGCAGAGCGCATGGATGGTCCAGTCGTAACGCTCCACGCAGATGCGCAGGTGTGCGAGGAGCATCCGCCTGTCCGCGTCGTCTCGAACGATGGCGCAGCCATCAACCCCGCGCGAGACGACATGGAAGTAGCCGTCTGGAAGTGAGGTTCGCAGCACCCGCGGCACAGTTCACGCATGAAAGCGCCTCCCGCCGTTCGCTCCAACCCATGTGGACAAATCGTCACGCTCTTGTTGCCGCTACCCCTGTCCCTAGCGGACACGTCCAGGGTCAGACCCAGGTTTTTCGAGCTCCCTGCGGTAGCCGGATGCGCCCACGAAGCGACCCACGATGCTCGGTATGAGCGCCTGCGCGACCGAGATCGGGCGATAAGGGAACCAGGGCACCGTGAGCTCGTGCTTGCCCCTCTCGACCGCGTCGACGATCTTGGTCGCAAGCTCATCCGGCTCGATCACGAATCGTCGCAGGATCCGGCTCGAGAGAACCGACTTCTGCGGAAACCCCTCCGTCTCCACGAACCCCGGCATGACCGTGAGCACGCCGATCCCACTGCCGCGAAGCAACGCAGCGGTCGACCGCGAGAACGCAAGCTGCGCATGCTTCGACGCGGCATAGGCGCCGGCCGGCGCGAATGCGACGGTCCCGGCCACGGAGACGAGATTTACCAGATGTGCTCCGCCAGAGCCAGAGCGAGCCGCGCGTCGCAGCCCAGTCAGGAACGCTCGTAGGCACCACACCCCGCCGAGATAATTCACGTCGATCACCCGCTCGACGAGCTCGGGATCGATCTCGAGGAAGCTTCCGCGAGCCGGCATACCTGCGTTGTTCAGGAGAAGCCCTACCTCCGGATGCCTCCCCAATACACGCGACGCGACGTCGTTCACCTGCTCGCGCGAGGAGACGTCGCAGAGCTCCCACTCCCCGCCGATCTCGCTCGCCACCTGTTCGAGCCGGTCAGCCCGTCGTGCAAGCAAGACGCAGCGCCAGCCGCGGCGCGCTAGCTCCCGCGCAGTCGCCTCCCCGATCCCCGAGGACGCTCCCGTGATCACCGCAACTCGCCCACCGGCCATCTCCGCGCGAGCGTATCCGTTTAGTTAGCCATGGCCGGTCGGCCACCCGCGGGCGGATGAAATCGGCGATCATCCGCGGGTCGCCTGCTGACGCCGGTTTCCCTTGGTGCCCGTGAGCCTGTGTTTAGTTTGGCGTGGGAGCCTCGCCGGCACCCCGGACTGTTGCCGTAGAGCACGACCATCAGACTCGTCAGTTTCCGAGGCTCCCCAGGCGACGATCGTGTCGTCGAGCGGGAAGGGAGCAGCGAGATGGAGACGGTGATCGAGCGTCCGGCGGCGCTGGACGTGCACAAGGAGCAGGTGACGGCGTGTGTGCGCGTCCCCGGCAGGCGCGGGCGCGAGCAGCACGTCGCCGAGTTCAAGACGACGGTGCAGGGCCTGCTGGCGCTGCGCGATTGGCTGAAAGCGCACGGCGCCACCCAGGTCGCGATGGAAGCGAGCGGTGTGTACTGGAAGCCTCCTTGGGCGATCCTCGAGGACGAGTTCGAGTGTCTGCTCTGTAACGCCCGCCACGTCAAGCAGGTGCCGGGCCGCAAGACCGACGTCTCCGACGCGGCCTGGCTCTGCCAGCTCTTGGAGGCTGGCCTGTTGCGGGCGAGCTTCGTGCCGCCGAAGCCGATCCGCACACTGCGCAACCTGACCGCTATCGCAAAGCGCAGATCGGCGAGCGGCAGCGGGAGGCGAACCGGCTGCACAAGATCTTGGAGGACACCGGGATCAAGCTCGACTGCGTCGCCTCGGACATCCTCGGCGCCTCGGGGCGGGCGATGCTCGACGCGCTCGTCACCGGCACCACCGATCCGGCCGTGCTCGCCGACCTCGCCAAGGGCAAGCTGCGCCAGAAGCTGCCGGCGCTCAGGGAGGCATTGGAGGGCCGCTTCGACCACGAGCACGGGATCGTCGTCGGCGCGATCCTCGCCCACATCGACTTCCTCGACGAGCAGATCAGCCTGCTCTCGGAGGCGATCGAGGAGCAGATCCGCCCTTTCGCGGCGGCGGTTGAGCTGCTCTGCACGATCCCCGGCGTGCAGCGGCGCACCGCCGAGGTGATCGTCGCCGAGGTCGGCGACGACATGTCGGTCTTCCCGAGCGCCGGGCAGCTCGCCTCCTGGGCCGGACTGTGCCCCGGCAACGACGAATCCGCCGGCAAGCGCCGCTCCGGACGCACCCGCAAAGGGTCGAGGTGGCTCGGGATCGCGCTCACCGAGGCCGCCCAGGCAAACACCCGCAGCCGCGATACCTACCTCTCTGCGCAGTACCGGCGCCTCAAGCCGCGCCGCGGGCACAAGAGAGCAATCGGGGCCGTCCGGCACTCGATCATCGTCGCCTGCTGGCACATGCTCAGCACCGGCGAGATCTACCGCGACGCCGGAGGCGACTACTTCACCCGGCTCGATCCCGACAAGCAGGCCCGACGCCTCGTCGCGCAACTCGAGCGGCTCGGGCACGTCGTCACGCTGCAGGAGGCAGCCGCTTGACCCCCAGGTGATTTCCCATCAGGATCGCCCGGTGACCGGCAGGTTCGAAGGAAAGCAAGCGCTCGTGCTGGGCGTCGCCAACAAGCGCTCCATCGCCTGGGCGATCGCGCGCCGGCTCGCTGACGAGGGCGCGCAGGTGGCTTTCACGTACCAGGGTGAGCGGATCGAGAAGAACGTGCGCGATCTGGCGGAGACCGTGTCGAGCCCGCTCGTCACCGAGTGCGACGTGCGGTCGGATGATGATGTGGCCCGCGTCTTCTCCGAGGTCGCAGAGGCGTTCGGAGACGGGCTCGACGTGGTCGTCCACTCGGTCGCGTTCGCCGCCGCGGAGGATCTCGAGGGCCGTTTCACCGACACGCCGCGCGACCGCTTCTGGCTCGCGCTCGACATCAGCGCATACTCCCTCGTGGCGTGCGCGAGAGCTGCGGAGCCGCTGATGGACGCGCGGGGCGGAGGCTCGATCGTGACGATGACCTACCTCGGCGGCGAGCGCGCTGTGCCCCACTACAACGTGATGGGGGTCGCCAAGTCCGCGCTCGACGCGTCGGTTCGGTACCTCGCCTGGGACCTCGGCGCCAAGAACATCCGGGTGAATGCGATATCGGCGGGACCCGTCCGAACGCTCGCCGCGCGCTCGATCGCAGGGTTCACGACGATGGAGGAGATGTTCGCCGAGCGCGCGCCCCTCCACCGCCAGATCGACGCGCAGGACTGCGGCGCGGCGGCGGCGTATCTTCTCTCCGAGGACGGCCGCAACGTGAGCGGCACGACCCTCTACGTGGACGCCGGCTATCACGCGATGGGCATGTGAGAAGCGGCGACGTTTCCAACCGTCGCGGGCCGGGAACGAAGCGGTAATGAAGAAGTGGCGATACGCGATCCTCGGCTGGATTGCCTGGAAGATCATCAAACGAAAGACGCGCCGCAAGCTTCCGCTCGTCGACAAGTGATTCGCCAGCGATGGCGCCTTTCGCGCTACGAACCGGCCGGTGCTTCCCGATTACTATGAGCCGCGCAGCGGTCGTCTTGCGATCACGCTCATCGTGACCAGGTGTGGACGCTGGAAGCGGGTCATCGCGTCGCCGCGGCGATGATCTCGTCGATGTCCGGCACCTCGCGTCCGAGCATCCACGCCTCACGAATCGTCTCGCCGTCCTCGATCAGGAAGCACGAGCGCGCGGCGACATTACGCATACCGCCGAGCTCCACCGCGACGCCGAACACACGCGCCGCATCGCCGTTCCAGTCGGAGAGCAGCGGCATGTCGACCCCGAGCGTCCCCGCCCACGCCGCGTGTGACCAGACCGAGTCACGCGAGATCGCAAGCGGACGAACGCCCACCGCGGCCAGGTCGTCGCTCCTGTCCCGCAGGAGCAGCACCTCGTTCGTTCAGGTGGGCGACCAGTCCCAGAGGTAAAAACAGAGGAGCGTGTAGCCCGCGCCGAGCACCTGCCTCAGGGGCCGAGCTTCCTCGCGCGGCGCCGTCCAGACTAGGACGTCCGGGACCTTGTCGCCGGGGCCGAGCATCGGCCCAAGCCTACGGCAGGACGACCTCCGCGCCGGCGTAGGGCCGGCCGCCGACCCGCACGAGCTTCCGCTCCCAGTCTCGCTGCCTCCAGATCGCGATCGCGTTCGCGTCCCTGCATGCGGCGGCGACCCACGCGCTGCCGACGAACGCCAAGCCGCTGGCGCCGGGACATCCGCGCAGACGACGAAGCACGAGACCGTTGCCCGAGAAGAGCGCGAGCACCGTGCCCTCAACACGATCGGTCACCCAGAGTCGCTGACCATGGTACGGATCGACGGCAATGTCGTGGAGCAGCGTCCCGACGTCGCGCCGCCAGCGCAATCGCTCCACCCCCCAGTGGAGCGCGCCGACAGTGCCAGAGCCAGAGTAGGTCACATAGGCATATGCCGAGTCGGCCTGTCGCGAGATCTGACGGGTCGAGCCACCGGCGTAAAAGTGGCGGAATCGAAGGGCCTTGCCACGGTTCCAACTCAGATCGGCGACGCTGAGCTTGCGACTGGCCGAGCCATGGGTGATGAGGGCGACATCGCCGACTGCGACGTCTAACGGCTGCGGACGAACTTTCACCCGGCTGATGATCCTGCGAGTCGCGAGGTCGATGATGACGAGCTCGCTCCGAGCGGCGTCGGTGACGTACGCGTATGCCCCGTTGGTCGCGACGCTCCTCGGGCGGCCGAAGCCCTGCCAGACCTTCAGCACCCGCTCTTGGAACGAGTCGACGAGGGTCACGGCTCCGGCTCGCGGGCTCGTCACGAGCACGTAACGGGCGCCGTAGGACGTCACGTCGCGTGGGCCGGCGGGAACTTGGATGCGCGCGACGATGTCGCCCGTTGTCAGGTCGACTCCGACGAGCTTCGACGACCGCTCGACCGAGACGAAGACCGCAGGCGTTCCGCCGTCGGTCCGAGCCGACGCGCCGCCTGCGCAGAGAGCGCACGCCAGAGCGGCGGCGATCAGGGCGCGCAGCACCAGCCCTCCACCCCTGGGAACGACCGGGAACGAAATTGCGCAGAGACGTTCGATACCGCGCGGATCCGCTTGCCGTCGGCGCGCACGAAGACCCACTGATCGGCTGCCGGCCAACCGACGAGCAGCCAGCGTCCGTCAGGCGACCAGACAAGGTCTGTGAACCGGCCGGTACCACTGAAGAGAGAGCGTCTGGCCACGAGAAGCTCGCTCACGCCTTCTCGTGTCCGGATAACGGCGAGCTCGCGTGACCCGGGACGGAAAGCGGCGTCGACGAGCCGCTCGTTGCGAACCAACAGAGGTGTTTGCGACCGTGAGCCGAACAGCACGAGCTGCCGCCGTGTCAGAAGCAGCAGCCGTTTTCCATCGTCGGACCACGCGAGCTTTCGAGGCCCTCGAAACGATCGCGACCGCCCGGTTGGCCTCCATGGCCCTTGACCCGAATCGATGTCATATGCGGAAACGCGTCCGAGCGTGTCGACGTGCGTGAGCGTGAATCCCGTGCCCGGACGCCAAACCGGCCCGACGCGATGCGAAGGGCCGCCAGCGTCCGCGTCACCGGTCCCGTCGCCTCCCACGACGTGGACGCGTGTCGTCGTCAGGTACGCGATCCGCGTGTCCGTCTCGCTACCGGTCCAACTCGGGGAACGCGGCCCTCGACGCGCGAGCGACCAGCGGACGTCGCCGTCCGGCTCGAGCGCCGCTAGCTCGTTGTCGCCCGCCGCGATCACGAAGCGGCCGAACGGTGACCAGCTCGCCTCGCGGTAGTCGCCCAACAGGCGCTTCGACCCGTCTTGCTGGACGATCCACACGCCCTCGTCGGAGGCAACCAACAGTCTGCCGGGGGCAGGAAGCGAGAACAGCGCGGGCTGGGCGCGCTCCACACCGACGACCTCGCGAATCTCGTCGAGCACCGCCCGACCCGGCGAGCTGACCGTGGCGGCAACCACGGCGCTCAGGGCGATGGCCACCGCGGCGACACGCGGCCAGTGCGACGGCCGAGGAATCGGCTTCCGCTCGGCGAAAGCAGCAGTGACGACACCCCACGCGCGCTCGCGAGCTTCGTGCTCACCGGGAACCTCGACGCGCTCGAGGTCGCGCTTCACAGCTCGTCTCCCAGCGCATCGAGCCCCCGACGCAGCCTCGAGTTGACCGTTCCGCGCGGAAGGTCCAGCGCCTCCGCGATCTCGCCCGGCGTGAACTCGAGCAAGTGGCGCATCACCACGACAGCACGGTGCTCCGGAGGAAGGCGCGCGAGCGCGGCCAGGACATCGTCGCCCAGCGCGACCGCTGCCACGGGCGCATGAAACGAGTCCGTGAGCTCGACCTCAGCCCGCAGACGTCGCACGCGCGTCCAGTCGATCGCGCGGTTGACGACGATCCGATGCAGCCAAGGCCCGAACGGCCGGCGCCGGTCGAAGCGGTCGAGCGCTCGGAGCGCCGCGAGAAAGGACTCCTGCGCGATGTCCTCGGCCGCAGCGGCGTCGTGGGTGACGAGATACGCGGCGCGGTAGGCGCGTGGCCAGTGCGCACGGAACAGAGCCTCGAGATCGGAGACCGATCCCTCCTGCGCGCCGCGCACGCGGGCGCGCTCGTCGCGAGCGGTGCGCATCCCGTGCCCAGACTACGACGAGACCTATCCAGGAGGTCCATGCCCCCAATACGTCGAACGCAGGGCCGCAGGTCCAGAGCTCCTTGCAACAGACTGTTACAAGGCGGACGTGCGCGGACCTCTCAGTAGGCTTCGCGCGTAGAGAAAGCAATGGATAGACGAGGCTTCCTCCTCGGCGCCGCCACCGTCCCTGTGGCGCTCGCGCTCGACCCACGCGCGTTGGCCGCGCGCCTGGGTGGATCGGGTGTCGCATTCGTCACAGCCGACCTGGAACGTCATGTCGTCCTGGTCGAGCTCGTCTCGGGAACGACTGTCGGTCGCATCCGCACGGGCCCCGGCCCGCGCAGCATCGAGTCCGTCCACGGGCGCGCCGCGGTCGTCGCGCACACGGAGCACGGCGCCGTCACGCTGATCGACGCGGTCTCGCGCCGAATCCGCGCAGAGCTGGACGGCTTCGAATCGCCGCGCTACACCGCCGTACATCCGAGGCATGCGCTCGCGTACGTGACCGACTCGGCGAGAGAGGAGATCGTCGTCCTCGACGCGAATCGCGCGAAGATCCTCTGGCGCACGCGGGTACCCGGCGCGGCTCGCCACGTCTCGATCAGCCCAGACGGGTCGACGCTCTGGACGGCGCTCGGAACGACGGCGGAGCGCGTGGCGGTGCTCGACACCTCCGACCCGCGGCGACCGAAACTCGCTCGGACGTTCGCGGCGCCGTTTCTCGCACATGACATCGTCTTCGCCCCGGACGGCCGCGCCGTCTGGGTGACATCGGGCGAGGAGCGGCGCATCGCTCTCTACCGCGGCCGCTCGAGCCGCCCGACGCGCATCGTCGACGCGGACGCCCCGCCTCAACACGTTGCGTTCGCCGGCGACAAGGCGTTCGTCGCCAGCGGCGACGATGGCACCTTGCGCCGGCACCGGCTCGACGGCGCGCTCGTTCGCGAGGCCACCGTCCCGGTCGGCTCCTACAACCTCACGGTCGCGTATGGTCGAATTGTCACGCCGTCCCTCGGCCAGGGCACGGTCAGCCTGCTCGACCGAAACGGACGGGTCCGCGCGGTTCGCCGCGTCGCCCGCGCCGCGCATGACGCGTGCATCGTCGTCGGATAACACGACGAGCCTCCGGCCGCTTCTAGGGACAGGCGCTGTCGGACGACCAGGCTCGAGCTCGCCCCTCCGAGATCATGGCGACGAGTTCTCGGCGCAAGCGCGCGGCTCCGTAGCATCGCCGCGCGTCTAGAAGCGCTCCAGGCCAGCGCGGGCGGCGGTCCGAAATGCGGTCGGGCTCAGTCCCATGACGCGCCTGAAGGACGTCGCGAAGTACTGACTGGAGGAGAAACCGAGCCGGAAGCCGATGCTCGTGACCGCCTCGTCGGTGCAACAGGGGTCACGCCGACCTCCTTGCGGAAGCGGGTGCTTGCAACAGGGTCAGGTCTCCGGTGTTGCGACGGCGCGCTCGCTAGAGCCGAAATCAGGTCTTCCACGTTCCATCCCGCCAGGCGGCTTCGCCGCGAGCGCACCGCAACACTGGAGACCTGATCCCGGTTGCAGACCCCTGTTGCACTGAGATCGCGCGAATGGAACGTGAAGACCTGACCCTTTGAGATCGGTCAGGCGCGCTCGACGAGTTGCGTCGTGCGCACATATCTCGTCGCGAGCTCCGGATCGGCGGCCTGGAGCCGTCGCGGCGGCAGCCCGTTGACGAGCGCCTCCAGATCGTCGACGACGCGCCGCCCGATCTCCCAAAGCGCTTCCTGCGCCAACCCGGCGCGGTGTGGCGAGAGCACCGCTCCCGGAGCAGTCCTGATCGGATGCTCCGAGTCGAACGGCTCCGACGGGTAGACGTCGATCGCCGCGCGAAAACGGCCGGCGAGCACGAGCTCGGTCAGCGCCTCGAAGTCGACTACATGAGCCCGGCTCACGAGGACGAGCACCGCGTCGGGCTGGACGAGCTCGAGCAGCTCGCGCGAGAGCAGCGCCCGGTTCTCGCTCGTCGGGGTCGCGAGCACGAAGATGAGGCGCGAGGTCTCGAGCAGTTGCCCGAGGCTCGTCGGCTCCACGCGCTCGGCTCGCAGATAGGCGTCGGTAAGCCAGGGGTCATACGCGTGGAGCTCGCACCCGAACGGCTCGAGAAGCGCGCGCAGGCGTCGGCCGATGTTCCCGAAGCCGACGAAGCCGACCCGCTTGCCGGAGAGGAGAAACGTGCCGAGCGTGTCCGCGCTGCTCAGCCAGCGCTCCTGCCCCGCACGCACCGCTCGATCCTCCGCGACGAGATCGCGGCTGGACGCGAGCGCGAGCGCGAGCGCCATCTCCGCGACGGCCCCCGCGAAAGCCGGCGCGGACGAGAGCACCCGGATTCCACGCTCGAAGCAGCGCGCGTAGTCGAGCTCGGGCGGCCAACCGCCGGAGACGGTGAGGATCGCTCGCAGGCTCGAGGCATCGTCCAATACGTCGCCGTAGCGCCAGCCGGCCGACACGACGGCGAACGCCTCGGGGAGCGCTGTCGTGAACTCTTCGAGCGGCATGGGCTCGTCGCGCCCCCACACGACGTCGACGAGATCCGTCAGCCGCTCCACCTGGTCGGCGGCGAAGATGTCGCGCATCGAACGGAAGAAGGGGTCGACGATGACCTTGTGGCGATCAGACATGTCGATCCCTTCGGCTCTTCCTTGCTCTCGACCAGATTTGCTACAGCGCTACAACAAATCAAACGCGCTTCGCGAAGTCAATCCAGCGCTGGAAGAGACCGGAATCGCAGTCGACCACGACGCCTGCGCTCGACGCCACCAGCGCCTCGCCGGGTCTGGAGAGGAGTAGCCCGAGCCGATAGCTGGCGACTTTCCGGCGGATACCGCCGAAAGCCCGGGTCGTGGCGCGGTCCGGAGCACGAAGCGTGGCCCCCGTCCAGCCCTCGCCCTGCTCATATCGGGCATCCACGAAGCGGGCGACGGCTGCCCGTCCGACAAGCGCCTCGGTGAGGCCGTAGGGGTGAAAGAGCGCGCGCGTCGCGAAGTGCCCTGCGAAGGCAGTCTCACGTCCACTGTTGAACGCCGATAGCGCGGAGCGAAGGCGACCGGTGACATACGCGGATCCACAGCGCGTCGGCAGCCGCGCCGAGCCTCCGAGAACGCGGAAATCGGGCAGGAGAGCGCGGGCGTTCGAACCGGTGCGCACACCGGGCTTCAGCGAGCGAGAGCAGGCGATGACAGCGTCTCCCGGACTCCATCCGTTCGGCAGCGGGCATCCCGTGCCAAACGTAAACGTGGCCCCGTCGTCCTGGCCCATGCTCCAGAGGTAGATCCGCTGAGCCACGCAATCGATCTCGCCCTTCCCTCTCGCGAACTCGGCGACGGACTCAGGCAGATCGTCGGCGCTTCGGCGGATCGTGTACCCGATACCGACGCCTCCGGGCCTCCTGCTCGAGCTCGCGCCCATGTCCACCGCGATCAGATCCCAGCGCTCGTTCTGCCGGTGGCGCTCGGCGAAATACGGAAAGAGCGGCGCGCGGTCGTAGAAGACCGTGTGCCGCCACGGCCGATCACCGACTCTCCCCTCTGTGACCGAGAACCAACGAAACGCTAGGCCATCAGCGCCATCGACTCGGCCGGGCGGGTCGTCGGTTGTGAACAGCATGTCGAGCGCCGCCGCTTCACCGGAGGTGACCGCGTCGGCCAATCGTATGAGGAGCTCGGCCGTCTCACGGGGAGTGCATCCGCTGGGGAGCGCTCCGGAATCGCGGGTTACGACAATCGGCCCGTCACCCTCGGCATTCGTCGACGTGGCGAGAACGCCGAGCACCACGGCCAGCAGCGCTGCTATCGCCAGCAGGCGTGCCACTGTCATCGAGTGGCGAGGGCCGGACTTGAACCGGCGACACCACGGTTTTCAGCCGTGTGCTCTACCAGCTGAGCTACCTCGCCGCGGCGACTCAGTGTACCCCCGGCTTCAGGGCTTGACCGCGTGCAGGAAGACGCTGGCCATTCGCCACGTGCCGCGACCCTGCTCGACGAGTGGGCGGAGGTGGCTCGTGAGCTCCTCGCGTTCGTGCTCGTCGAGCGCTTGGTCCATCGCTCGAGCAATGGTCGGAATCCGGGGATTCCCCGCCCTGCCGAGGAATGTCTCCCATGCCATCGGCTCTGACGGGCGAATCTCGGCCTCAAGCTGCAAGTGAATGGGATGGAAACCCGCTTCCTCGGCGAACGCGATCAGGTCGCGCTCGTCGAAATCGAGCATCGGGTCGCTCTCGGGTGGCTGGATCGAGTCGTAGACCGCTCGGATCTTCTCGCAGATCTCCGGTAGCGGGCTCAAGTCGTATCCCGCCCACGTGTCAGCAGTCGTACGGGCGAAGCGGTTGATGGGCTCGAAGAGCGAGATGCGTCCGCGCGGACGCAGAACGCGCGCGAACTCGCCGAAGGCCGACCGCTTGTCGCCAACGTAGATCAGGACAGAGCGAGTCGTCACAACGTCGACCGACGCGGTCTCGACTGCTGACAGATCGTGGGCGGAGGCTCGGAGGAAGCGGCAGCGATCGAGCACGCCGAGGTTAGTGACGAGTTCGTGGCAGAAGTCGAGCAGATCCTGCGAGATGTCGCTGAAGACGACCGTTCCGGCGCCGCGCTCGAGAGCGCCGAAGCCGATCAGACCCTCTCCGCAGCCGACATCGAGCAGCGTCTCCCCCTCGGCGAGGCCGGCATTGTCGAGAATCCGCTCCCGCCAGCGAGCAAGCGCCTCGACACCCTTCCGGCGCATCTCGGGATCGGCATCGGAGCGCATTCTGGCGACCCAGTCGGCCCAACAGTCCTTTGTCTTCGCCACCATCGTCAACGAGGATCGCATAGCGTTCGACTCCGCGGAGGCCGGCGCGTACGAAAGATTGTCGATATAGGACCGTCGGCGATGCGGCACCGGTCTCGAGCGGCTCTGGAGGGTCGACCGAAGCGCGTGCCGTTTGAACCGCGCCTGCTCGTCGTCCAGCAGTGAGGCGCTTTCAATGCAATGGTGTACGATTCGTACATCATGCGGCGCACCCAGATCTACCTTGACGAACGACAGGAAGCCGAGCTCGACCGACGCGCCAAAGCTGAACGGCTTACAAAGTCGGCTCTCATCCGGCGCGCCGTGGACGTCTATCTGGACGGCGCTGACGACGAGGAGCTCCGCTTGGCTCGCTTCAGAGCTGCTCTCGAGACGGTTGCCGGCGCAGCTCCGGATCTTCCCCGCGGCTCGCTCTATGTCGAGCGTATCCGTGCGCTCGATGCGCGCCGACAAGGCGACATCGAGCGTCGGCGCAGGGCATGAGCGTCCTCTTCGACACGTCGATCTTGATCGATATTCTCCGCAACGACCCGGTTGCCCTCGACTATGCGAGGCGTGTCCAAGACGTCCCCGCGTGCAGCGAGGTTACGCGTGTCGAAGTCGTACGCGGGTTACGAAGCTCGGAGCGGGCGAGCACCGAGGGCCTCTTCCGGACCATCCGGTGGGTCCCAGTCGATGAGCCAATCGCGCGCCGCGCTGGCGAGCTCGGACGTCGCTGGGATCGCCATCGACCGGGAATCAGCCTCGCCGACCTCGTTGTCGCTGCTACCACCGAGCATGTAGAGGCAGAGCTTGCGACGACCAATGTCCGTCATTTTCCGATGTTCGAGGGTTTGCAACCGCCGTACGTGTCCGACTGAACGGCAGGTACGCATTCGGCACAACGGTTAGCCGAGCGACGAGGCGCTAGCCTTCGGCGCCGTGGCCGACAAGACGCGCAAGGTCGCGATCATCGGCGCCGCGCTCGACCTCGGACAAGGTCGCCGCGGTGTCGACATGGGGCCTTCGGCGATGCGGGCCGCCGGGCTCGAGGAGCGTCTGCGGAGCCTGGGCTACGAGGTGCGCGATCTCGGCAACGTCGCGAGTCCCGAGCCGGAGGCCACGGCGCTCGGCGACGAGAGCGCGCGCTTCCTTCCGGAGATCAAAGAGACATGCGCTCGGGTCGCCGCGCTCGTCCAGGCCACCACTGCGGACGAGATTCCGCTCGTCCTCGGCGGAGATCACTCCGTTGCGCTCGGAACACTCGGCGGGCTCGCGTCCGCGCACGGGCCTGGCGGTGTCCTCTGGATCGATGCGCACTCCGACATCAACACGCCGGAGACCAGCCCGAGCGGGAATGTTCACGGCATGGGGCTCGCGGCCGCGCTCGGCCTCGCCGGATCGGAGTTCGAGAGCGACGCCTGGACGCTTCCCGCGGTGGACCCGGAGCGCGTCGCGCTGATCGGCACCCGTCAGCTCGACGAGGGCGAGCGCCGGCTGCTTCGAAAGGCGGGCGTGCGGGTGTTCACCATGAGCGAGATCGACCGCATCGGCATCGAGCGTGCCATTCGCGAGTCGCTCGATCGGGTCGCGGGCGGCGGCTTCGTCCACGTCTCGCTCGACATGGACGTGCTCGATCCCGTGGTCGCTCCTGGCGTGGGGACTCCCGTGCGCGGAGGACTCACCTACCGTGAGGCGCACCTCGCGCTCGAGCTGGTCGCCGAGTCGGGGCTGGCCGGCTCGCTCGAGGTGGTCGAGGTGAACCCGATCCTCGATCGCGAGAACACGACGGCCCTGACCGCGGTCGAGCTCGTCGCGAGCGCTTTAGGAAAGACGATCTTCTGAATGTGTAAGGTCGAGGCTTGCCTCGCCCTCGTTCGTCGGCGGCACTTGGAGGACGAGGCGAGCCTCGCCCCTACGAGGGTCTGGCGAGCAGCACCCGCGCGAGCCCCGGCACCTCGAGCGAGCCGTCGTCTCGGACGTAGTTCTCCAGCCGTCGTTCCGCGCCGGCGCGGATGGCTTTCCTCTCGTCCGGTGTCGAGCGCTCGAGGAGGGTGGTGAGCATGCGCGAAAGATCCTGGGCCGTTTGCCACCACTCGTCGAGCGAAGCCGCGCGCCAAAGCACGGGCGCCTCTTCGAGCGTCCCGACTCGGAGGCCCGCGTCCGTCACCAGGCGTCGCAGCTCGTCGGGGTCCGCCAACCGAAAGGGGCCCGGAGCGTTCGGATCCGGTCGTTCGCCGAGGCCGAGCTCCAAGGCAGAGCGACCCGCTGCCGTCATCCAGTCGTTCGCGTCCGAGGAAGCCCAGACTGCGATTACGGCGCGACCCTCCGGTCGGAGCACGCGAGCGATCTCCGACAGGGCGCGCGCGGGATCGGGCACGAGCATCACTCCGAAACGGCAGATCACGCCGTCCGTGGAGTCAGCGGGAAGATCGATCGCGGATGCGTCTTCCACCCGAAACTCGACGTTCTCGACGCCGAGCTCCACCGCGCGACGCCGCCCGGCGGCGACCATCTCGGGCGCGAAATCCGTCGAGAGCAGAAGGCCCTTCGGCCCGAGCCGCTCGGCCACCAAGAAGCCCGTGTCTCCGGGGCCTGCCGCGAGCTCGAGCACAGTCTCGCCAGGAGCAGGGTCGAGCAGCGCGACGAGTCGCTCGTCGAGCTCGCGGGTTCCGTCACGCAGGATCGCCGCTTGACGCTCCCACCCCGCGGCGGCCGCGCCCCACGCCGCTGCCTGCTCGTGCTCGGGCGTCGCTATTTGGCCACCTCTGCGAGCTCAGGGATGATGTCGCGTCCGTAGGCGCCGAGCGTGTCCTCCTGGCCCTCGGTCATGAGGTAGATGTTGAACTGGTCCACGCCGACCGCCTCCAGCTCCTTCAGCTTCGCGGCGGCCTGCTCGGGTGTGCCGAGGACGCAGAAGCGGTCGCAGATCTCGTCGGTCACGAACTCACCGTGCTTCGCCCCGACACGCGAATGCTCCTCGTAGTCGTAGAACTTCCGCGCGCGCACGAACTCGGTCAGCTCCTTCGGGATGTTGGACTCGAAGCCGTAGCGCTCGATCAGGTCCATCACGTGGTTCGACACCATCGCCGGGAACCAGCGCACCTGGTCGCGCGCCTCGACCATGTCGTCCGAGATGTGACTTGGCGCGCAGACGATGCATTGCAGCGCGTCCGGATCGCGACCCGCCTCCACCGCGGACTCGCGTGCGGTGTCCATGATCCACTTGACGATCACGGGATCCGCCAGCTGGATGATGACGCCGTCCCCAACTCTGCCCGCGACGGCGAGGGCCTTCGGCCCGTAGCCCGCCACCCACATCGGGATCTCCGGCAGCTCCGGGCGCACCCACTTGAGCTGCAGGTCCTTGTCGTTCCAGCTCACCTCGCGACCGTTCATGAAGTCCTTGAGCATCGCGAGCCGACGCTCGAACTCGGCCACCTTGACCGGCTGCTGGCCGATGGTGCGCCGCGCCGAGTCGCCACGGCCGATTCCCATCACCATGCGCCCTTCGGAGATGTCGTGCAGCGTCGCGTATCCGCTCGCGAGGACAGTCGGCTCGCGCGTGCCTGGGTTCGTCACGCAGTGCCCGAGCTTCATGGTCGACGTCGCCTGCGCGGCGAGGGTGAGGAGCGGGAACGACTCCTGCCAGAGCAGGTGCGAATCGTAGGTCCACCCGTACTCGAAGCCGTGCGACTCCGCCAGCTGCAGGAGCTCGACGAGCCGGCTCGGCGGAGGATCGGGCAGGACGGTGACGCCGAAGCTCAAGGACATGTGCTCTCCCGTGTTCGCTCTCGCGGAACGGACGATTATCCGCGTAACCGCAGCTCAGCGCCAGGGAACTCGGCGCACGAGGCGAATCCGGTGACGTGATCTGGGTGTTCGTCCTCTTCGCGCTGGCGGCGGGCGCGATGCTCCCGTTCCAGGCTGGGATCAACGCCCAGCTCGCCGAGTACCTGGGAAGCCCGATGCGCGCCGCTCTTGTCTCGTTCGTGGTAGGCGTGCTGGTGCTCCTGCCGTTGGTCGCCGTCTTCGTGCGTGGGTTGCCGGCCGCGGAACGCGTGAGCGCTGCTCCCTGGTGGGCGTGGCTCGGAGGAGCGCTCGGCGCGTTCTACGTCGCGGGCTCGATCACGTCCGCGCCGAAGCTGGGGGCGGTCACGCTGATCGGGGTCATCCTCGCCGGCCAGGCCTTGGCCTCGCTCGTCGTCGACCACTTCGGGATGGTGGGCTTCGACGAGCATCCGGCGACGCTCGGCCGGGTGGCGGGCTTGCTCCTGATCGCGCTCGGAGTGCTCTTCGTTCGGCTCTTCTAGTAGTTCGAGTGCGAGGCAAGCCTCGCCACTACGAACGACCGCGGCTGCCGCCGCCCGCGACCCACGCGATCGTTTTCGACGCGAGGCTGTCGAGCGCGGCGACGGCGAGCTCGAGGTGCTCCTCCTTCGTGTCCTCGAGCTTGGTGTGCGAGAGGCCGCGGAGGCTCTGGACGAACAGCATCACGGTCGGAACTCCCGCGCGCGACACCTCGGCGGCGTCGTGCAGCGGGCCGGAGGGGAGGCGGTGCGCAGTGTCCGACACCTCGAGGATCGCCTCCTCGCAGAATCCGAGCAGCGTCTCGTCGAAGAGGATCGGCTCGATCGACCAGATCTTCTCCCACTCGACCTCGAGCTTCTCCTCCTCGGCAAAGCGAGCGCTCGCTTCCCTGGCGAGCTCGAGCAGCGAGGCGAGCTTCGTCGCGTCCAAGTGGCGCTGGTCGAGGAGCTGCTCAGCGGTCTCGACGACCGACGTGACGATCCCCGGTCGGCAGACGACGCCTCCGGATGTGCAGACCGCGCCGTCGCCGACGGTCGCCGCGATCTTGCGGAGCTCGAGCGCGAGCTTGGCGGCGCCGGCGAGCGCATCGCGGCGCTCGGCCATCGGCGTCGAGCCGGCATGCGCCGCCTGGCCGCGCCACGTGATGCGATGCCTCTCCACTCCGAAGGTGCCGAGCACGACTCCGAGAGGAAGTTCGAGCGACTCGAGGACAGGCCCCTGCTCGATGTGCAGCTCGAGATAGGCGGCAGCGGAGTCGAGCTGGCTCCGTGCGTCGAGCGCATGGTCGAGATCGACTCCAGACGCGGAGAGCGCAGCGGGGAGGGCAACGCCGTCCCCATCGTTGAGCTGCCGAAGCTCGTCCTGGTCGGCCATCGATCCGGCGGCGGCGCTCGACCCGAAGAGGCTTCGTCCGAAGCGCGCCCCCTCCTCGTCAGCCCAGTTGACCAGTCGAAACGTGACCGGTGGAGTTCCATCGGCTGCGACCCGTCGCAGCACCTCGACACCCGCGACGACGTTGAGCGCACCATCCAGCCAGCCGCCGTTCGGGACCGAGTCGATGTGCCCGCCGATCAGCACCGCTCGCTCCGACTCACCCCGTAGCGTGAACCACTGGTTGCCGGCGGCGTCGATCTCCTCCTCGGCATCCGTGTCCGCGACCTTGTCCCGCAACCAGCCGCGCGCGCGCTCCCAGGTCTCCGTCCACGCGACGCGCTGGGCGCCGTTCTCGTCACCGGTGAGCTCCCGCAGCTCCTTCAGCTCGGCGACGGTTCGCTTCGGGTCGACGGGCACGGCGTGCGAGCTTAACGAAGGTCGAGGCAAGCCTCGCCCCAACGGACGGATTTCGAGTCGGTAAGAATCACCCTCAGTGAGCGAGGTCGCCGCCATGACACCCCCTCGGTCGCGCACGTTCGGCAAAGCGGGAGCGCTGGCCATGCGAGTGGGCACGCTCGCCCTCGTTCTCGTCGCGCTCTGGGGGCTCTGGGAGGGCTATCGCTGGCTCTGGATGGAGACCGGCTGGACGAAGCCTTTCGTCGTCGACGAGACCACGCTCCCGCACTTGCACGACATCGTCGGCGCGCTCTTCGAGTCACCGCAAGTGGGCGGTCCGCTCCTCATCGACCTCCTGCTCGACTCCGCGCTCTTCACAGCCAAGGAGGCCGCGGTCGGCTTCGCGATCGGCGCGACGATCGGGTTCCTGCTGGGCGCAGTCATCGCGCGCTTCCAGATGCTGCAGCGCGGCCTGATGCCCTACGTCGTCGCATCGCAGACGATCCCGATCCTCGCGGTCGCGCCGATCGTCGTCGTCGGCCTCGGGAGCTTGACCATCTCGGGCTGGACGCCCGAGGACTGGATGCGCGTCTCGGTGATCGCCGCCTACCTGACGTTCTTCCCCGTCACCGTGAACACCGTGCGCGGCCTGAGCTCCACCGATCCTGCCGCTGTCGAGCTGATGGAGTCCTACGCGGCGAGCGGCTGGGCGGTGTTCTGGAAGCTGCGAGTGCCCTCCGCGCTCCCGTACCTCTTCTCCGCGTTCAAAGTCGCGGCGACGGCGAGCGTCGTCGGCGCCGTCATCGGCGAGCTGCCCTCTTCGATCCAGGACGGCCTGGGCGGAGCGATCATCAACTTCAACCAGTACTACGTCCTGAACCCCGAGAATCTCTGGGCCACCAATCTGATCGCCGCCCTGCTCGGGATCAGCTTCTTCCTCGTGGTGCTGCTCGTCGAGAAGCTCGTCGTCCGCCGCGCGCCGGAGGTGCTGGTGTGAGCGACTTCGTCGTCTCCGCCGAGCGCGTGACGAAGACCTTCGGCAAAGGCGGCGTGACCGCGCTCCAGGAGATCGACCTCGAGGTCGGGCGGGGCGAGTTCATCTCGCTGATCGGGCCCTCGGGCTGTGGCAAGTCGACGCTCCTGCGCGTCATCGGCGACCTCGTCCCGCCGACGACAGGGGAGATCCTCGTCAACGGCAAGCCCGCGCATCGAGCGCGGCTCGATCGCGACTACGGGATCGTCTTCCAGGCCGCGGTGCTCTACGACTGGCGGACAGTCGCGAAGAACATCTCCTTGCCGCTCGAGCTCGGCGGCTGGGATCGCTCGCGCCGTGCTGATCGCGTTCGAGAGATGGTGGCGCTCGTCGAACTCCAAGGGTTCGAGAAGCACTATCCCTGGCAGCTCTCGGGCGGCATGCAGCAACGCGTGTCCATCGCGCGCGCGTT
>Ga0136613_10000153_pt1 | contig 26552 bp, 40 predicted proteins | sample AntDrymUQ2722106_2_FD_106649 | JGI IMG/M metagenome (GOLD analysis project Ga0136613, IMG submission 106649) | Polar desert sand microbial communities from Dry Valleys, Antarctica - metaG UQ272 (21.06) | ecosystem: Environmental > Terrestrial > Soil > Desert | place: Antarctica: Dry Valley... | reverse complement strand
GGCCCACACCGCGTCCTTGAGCCGGACCACCGCGGCGTTCACGGCTTCCCACTCACCCGGTGCCACCGGGGCCGAGGCGGCGTCGAGCTCGGCTTCGATGCGGTCGACCGCGGGCTGGAGGGCGCCGACGTGGTGCTCGACCGCCAGGAGGCCGGCACGGTCGCCCAGCAGGCACCGAACGCCGGGGGTGCCCCGCAGCTCGGCGTCGACCGACTCGATCAGCTCGGCAGCGGCCCTCAACGAGGCGAGATCAGTACCGTCGAGCCGACGGGTGGCCTCCTCGAGCCGGGAGGCGAGGCCGGTGGCGTCGGGAACGGGACGATCGCTGGGGCGGCGGACGACCGCAACGATTCCGCACATGGCACCAGACTACGGGCTGCGGAATGGTCCGCCGGAGGCCGAGCGGCAAAGATAGGCAGACACAAACGAAAGAGGAGAGCCATATGGCACACCCCAACGAGGACCTGGTCCGCAAGGGCTACGACGCATTCGGCAAGGGCGACATGGATACCCTCCGATCGCTCTTCGCGCCCGACGCCGTCCACAACGCGACGGGCAACAACCCGCTTTCGGGCGAGTACAAGGGCGTTGACGACATCCTCGCCTTCTACGGCAAGCTCTTCGAGCTCAGCGACGGCACCTTCACCGCCGAGCTCAAGAGCGTGAAGGTCGAGGGCGACGACAAGGTCGTGGCGACTCACCGCGACACGGCCCAGCGCGATGGCAAGACGCTCGACCAGGACGAGACGCTCACGTTCACGATCTCGGGTGGCAAGTTCACGCGCCTCGAGGAGAAGCACTCGGACCAGGCCAAGTACGACGCTTTCTGGGCCTAGTCGGCGCAGGCGCGTTCGACGGCGGTGGCGAGGCGACTCGCCACCGCCTCGGCCTGCTCCTGCGTCAGCGCCTCCACCATCACCCGCACGAGCGGTTCGGTCCCCGACGGCCGCACGACCACGCGGCCGTCGATACCAAGCTCTGATTGAGCGTCGTCGAGCGCGGCCCGAAAGTCCGGGTCGTGACCGAGAGCGCCACGATCGGCCACCTCGACGCTGCGCAACACCTGCGGAAGCCGGGTGACGACTCCCGCGAGCTCGGAGAGCGGCCTGCCGGTGCGGGCCATGACGTCGAGCAGCAGGATCCCGGTCAGCGTGCCGTCGCCGGTGGTGGCGAGGTCGGTGAGGATCACGTGCCCCGACTGCTCGCCACCCAGAGAGAGGTCCTCGGCCTCGAGCGCGGCGAGGACGTTGCGGTCGCCGACCGGGGTCTCCAGGTACCGGATCTCGTTCTGCTCGAGGGCGCGGCGAAGCCCGAGGTTCGACATCACGGTGGCGACCACCGCGTCGCCGCGGAGGCGCCCGCGGTCGCGCAGGTCGAGCGCGAGGACCGCGAGCATCTGGTCGCCGTCGACGAGCTTGCCGCGCTCGTCGACCGCGATCACCCGATCGGCGTCGCCGTCGAAGGCGAGCCCGGCGTCCGCGCCCGCCTCCACCACCGCGGCCTGGAGCTCGGACGGGTCGGTAGAGCCGCAGCCGGCGTTGATGTTCGAGCCGTTCGGACGGACGTTGTGCACCTCGATGGCGGCACCGAGCTCCTCCAGTACGCGCGGTGCAACCTCGAACGCGGCCCCGTGGCCGCAGTCGACCGCCACCGCGAGCGAGTCGAGCCGCCGACCCTCGAGCGCTCCGACCAGATGGCCGACGTACTCCTTGATGCCACCCGAGACCTTGCGGTCGTAGCCGACTTCGGCGCCCTCGAGCCCACCGGTCGGGGCCTTCTTCGCCAACTCCCGGAGCTCGTGCTCGACCCGGCGCTCGTCGTCGTCGGGGATCTTGCGCCCGCCGGCGGAGAACAGCTTGACGCCGTTGTCGGAGAACGGGTTGTGGCTGGCCGAGATCATCACCGCCGGTGCATCGCGCCCCTGAGCCAGGTAGGCCAGGCCGGGAGTCGGGATCACGCCGGCGCGTTCGACGTCGGCGCCCTCGGCGCACAGGCCGGCGATGAGCGCGGCCTCGATCATGGGGCCGGAGCGGCGGGTGTCGCGCCCGACGAGGAAGGGCTGCTCGTTGCCGATGACCCGGGCGGCGGCGCGGCCGAGCGCGGTGACCAGCTCAGGGGTGAGGTCGCGGTTGGCGACGCCGCGGACCCCGTCGGTGCCGAACCGGAGTGTCATGTCCCCACGAAGACGACGAGTGGAATGCCCATAGGCACCCCCAATTGTCGCGGCTACCGCTTCGAGTACTGCGGAGCCTTGCGGGCCTTCTTGAGGCCGTACTTCCGGCGCTCCTTCTCGCGAGCGTCCCGGGTGAGCATCCCCGCCTTCTTCAGCATGGGCCGCAGCTCGTCGTCCAGCGACACCAGGGCCCGGGCAATTCCGAGCCGCAGCGCACCCGCCTGGCCGCTGATCCCGCCGCCGTCGAGGCTGGCCTCGACGTCGTAGACATCGGCGGTCTGGGTGAGCCGCAGCGCCTCGATGGCGACGACCCGGTGGGTGAGGATGGGGAAGTAGGACTCGAACGTCCGGCCGTTGACCTTGATGACGCCGGAGCCGGGGCGCAGCCGTACGCGCGCCACCGCCTCCTTGCGGCGACCGGTCTTCTGGATCAGGGGCTTGGGCACGGAACCGTCCTACCTCTTCTTGGTCGCCAGCGGACGCGCTTGCGGCTGCTGGGCGGAATGGGGATGGGTGGGGCCGGAGTACACCTTCAGCTTCTTGATCTGCTGGCGGCCCAGGCGGGTCTTGGGGATCATGCCCCGCACCGCCCGGCGCACCACCTTCTCGGGGGAGCGGGCGAGCAGGTGCTCGAGCGACTCCGATCGCAGTCCGCCGGGATAGCCCGAGTGGCGGTAATAGACCTTGCCGGTGGCCTTGCGCTCGGTGACCTGGATCTTGGCCGCGTTGACGACGATGACGTGATCGCCGGTGTCGACGTGCGGCGCCCAGGTGGGCTTGTGCTTGCCCCGCAGCAGGTTGGCGGCCTCGGTCGCGACGCGACCCAGCACAGCGCCGTCGGCGTCGATGACGTGCCAGGCGCGCTGGATATCGGACGGCTTGGGGCTGAACGTACGCACGGAGGGTGAACTCTATATGGGAACAGCCCCGTACCGCCCCTCGAGCAGGTAGCGGGTAGGTAGCCTGCTCGGCGTGACCACCACCGAGCCGAGGGCCGCGCACAGCGTCGCCCCCGAGCGGGAAGCCGACGTCGAGAGCGCCCTCGAGATCCTCCTCGACTCGGCGCTTGACCCGATCGTCGACATGGTGCTCACCAGCCGCGACGGCGGCTACGAGGCGCTGTCGCACGACGGGCGGGTGCGCTTCCGTCGCACCGACACGGGCACCTACGAGGTGATCGAGACCGAGGGCGCCGATCCGCTCGCCGACCAGTCGACCGACAAGTTCACCCCGCTCGCCGAGGAGCGAGCGCACAAGCACCCGCACCGGCGCGACAACGCCTATCCCTTCGCGTTCGAGCAGGTGGCCCAGCTCTTCGACCACCCCGCCGCCCCCGACCTGTGTGTGATCCACTCGGCCGCCCACAACTGGGAAGACCAGGGCGGCCACCTCGGCGAGCACGGCTCACTCGATGTCGTGCAGGCGCGCGCCCCCTTCGTGATCGCGGGCAAGGGCGTACGCGCCGACGGGCTCGTGCCCCGCGCCGGACGGCTCGTCGACGTCGCCCCCACCGTCGCCGAGCTGCTCGGCTGCGCGCCGGTCGCCGACGACACGTACGTCAACGGCCAGGACGGCGAGGTGCGCGCCGACGCCCTCGACCTGTCGGCGGGCAGGCCGGGCCATTTCGTCGGCTTCCTCTTCGACGGCACCAATCCCAACGTGCTCTACGCGATGGCCCAAGCGGGCGAAGCGCCCAACGTGGCTCGCCTCATCGCGATGGGGACCGCGTACGAGAACGGCGCGATGGCCGGGCTGCCGACGGTCACGCTCGCCAACCACACGTCGATCCTGACCGGCCGCCTTCCCGGTCATCACGGCATCCTCAACAACGCCTGGTACGACCGGCGCGCCGGCCGCCAGATCATCACCAACTCCCAGGCGACGTGGCCGAAGGCGATGGAGACCGTCACCGCCGGCGTCGAGTCGATCCACGACGCCGTCCATCGCACGTGGCCGGACGCGTTCACCGCATCCGTCAACGAGCCCGCCGACATCGGCGCCGACTACTCGACGTTCGACTTCTTCCGCCGAGGCGAGGTGCCGCCCATTCCCAAGAGCCCCGTGGGCATTCCGCACACCACCGAGCGGTTCGTACGCCCGTCGAAGGACTACACGTGGTCGACGATCGTCGACCACATGGGCGTCGAGCAGGCCGCGGGCATTTGGAGCGGCCACTACCGCGACGTCGACTACCCCCACCCGAAGTTCATGTGGTGCAACTTCACCCTCACCGATTCGGCCTTCCACGAGGGTGGGCCGTACTCGGAGATCGCGGCGGCAGCGGTGCGCGACTGCGACGCCCGCCTGGGCGAAGTCCTGGCCGCGGTCGAGCGGGCGGGCGTGCTCGACGACACCGCCTTCGTGCTCGTCGCCGACCACGGCATGGAGGAGAACGATCCTGCGGTCCGGGGCGACTGGGACGTCCACCTCCGCCAGGCGGGCATCCAGTTCCGCGACGAGGGCTACAGCTTCCTCTACTTCGGTGAGCAGTAGCCCGCCCGACGTCGCGCTCACGACCCTCGACGACGTCAAGGCGGCTGCGCAGATCCTCGACGGCGTCACCCGCATCACGCCGGTCCTGCGACCCGTCAACCTCTCGGCGATCGCGGGCCGGCCGCTGGTGCTCAAGTGCGAGAACCTCCAGCGGACCGGGTCGTTCAAGCTGCGGGGCGCCTACCGGCGCATCAGTGAGCTCCCGGCGGGGTCTGCCGTGGTCACGGCGAGCGCGGGGAACCACGCCCAGGGCGTGGCGCTGGCGTCGACGATGTGCAAGCTGAAGTCGACGGTGTTCATGCCGTCGACCGCGGCGCTTCCCAAGGTGCAGGCCACCCGCGACTACGGCGCCGAGGTCGTGCTCGAGGGCGCGTCGTTCGAGGACGCCGGCGCGGCCGCCCGCGCGTACGCCGAGCGCGAGTCGGCGGTGTTCGTGCCTGCCTTCGACGACCCGTTCGTCATCGCGGGCCAGGGCACGGTCGGCCTCGAGCTCGCCGAGCAGGCACCCGAGGTCGAAACCGTTGTCGTCCCGGTAGGTGGGGGCGGCCTCGCCGGCGGCATCGCCGCGGCCATGAAGGCGCTGCGGCCCGGGTGCCGGGTGGTTGGGGTCGAGCCGGCCGGCGCCGCCGACATGGAGCTCTCACTCCAGGCAGGTGAGCCGGTCGCGCTCGATCGGGTCGACACCATCGCCGACGGGATCGCGGTGAAGAAGGTCTCGGAGCTCACCCTCGCCCACGCCCGGGCGTTCGTCGACGACATCGTCACGGTCACCGACGAGGAGATCGCCCGCGCCCTCGTGCTCCTGCTCGAGCGGGCCAAGCAGGTGGTCGAGCCGGCGTCGGCTGCCGGCCTCGCCGCCGTCCTCGCCGACACGGTGGGCGGCGACGACGGCCCCGTCGGCGTGGTGCTGAGCGGCGGCAACGTCGACCCATCCCTGATCGGGCGCCTCATCGACTTCGGCCTCACCGCGGTCGGCCGGTACCTGATGCTGCGGGTGGTGCTGGACGACCGGCCGGGCGCGTTGCACAGCCTTCTCGGCGTGATCGCCGACCTCGGCCTCAACGTCGTCGAGATCGATCACCACCGCACTGGGGTCGTTCCGCTCGCGGTCGACGAGGTCGAGGTCCTGCTGGCGCTCGAGACCCGCGATCGCGCGCACCAGGAGGAGACGCGCCAGAAGATCGCCGCCGCCGGCTACCGGATCCTGGGCTGACAGACGCGCTCAGACCGCGCCGTGTTTCTCGCGTTGCGATGGTGGCTCCTGTGGCTGGAGTTTCTGTCACACCGCATCCGTACACTCCGAAGCATGAAGTTGTCGCAGCTGCGCCGGGCGATGCGCGAGTACGCGAGCGGGTTCGATCCCGCGCTGGTCTCAGCCCATGACGCGGCGACGGTGGTGGATGAGGCGTCTGCGATCGAGAAGATGGCGGCGACGGTGAAGGCGCTGGCGGCGGCGCGGGTCGCCGAGACCGAGGTGTGGCGGGCGGGCGGTGAACGCTCGGCCGCGCATGACCTGGCGCGGCGAATGGGGGCGTCGATCGCTCAGGCACAGGAGGCGCTGGGCACCGGCCGGCGGTTGCGCGACCTACCCGCGGTGGCGCAGGCAGCGCGGCGAGGCGAGCTCTCGATGCAGCAGGCGGCACTGGTCACGGATGCGGCTACCGCCGCGCCAGACGCCGAGAAGCGCCTGTTGGAGACGTCGAGGTCGGGCTCGTTCGGTGCGCTGCGCGAGGAGTGCGCTCGCACCAAAGCGAACGCCTGCGACCGCGAAGCGCGACGGCGGGCCATCCATGAGCATCGCCAGCTGCGAAGCTGGGTCGACACCGACGGCACCGGTCACCTCCACCTGCGCGACAACCCCGAGCGCGTCGCCGAGATCATGACCGGCCTCGCCCCCACCCGCGACGGGCTGTTGAAGCAGGCCCGTAAGCGCGGCCGGCGCGAGCCACTCGAGGCGTACGCCGCCGACGCCCTCCACCAGGTCATCTGCCGGCGGACCGCCAAGGCCACCGGCGCCACCAAGATGCTGGTGCGCGTCGATCTCGAGCGGCTGCTGAGTGGCGCGGCTGTGGGCGAGGGCGTCTGCGAGATCGCCGGCTACGGCCCCGTCGCCGTCTCCGCGGTTCGCGACCTGATCGAGACCGGCGACCCGTTCCTCGCCGCGGTCGTGACCAAAGGCAAGGAAGTCGTAGGTGTCGCCCACCTCGGGCGCCGCCCGACCGCCCATCAGCGCAGCGCCCTCGAGTGGCTCTATCCCACGTGTGCCGCCGAGGGCTGCAACGCGCTCACGTTCCTGGAGTTCGACCACCGCGACGACTGGGCCAAGACTCATCGCACCGTCTTCGACTTGCTCGACCGGCTGTGCTCGCACCACCACGACCTCAAGACCAGAGACAACTGGGCCCTGGTAGAAGGGCGCGGCAAACGGGCCTTCGTCGCACCCGGCGACACCCGACATCCCCGACATACCGACACGCCCGTCGCGGCGTGACCTTGCCTAGTTGACTCCGACGCCCACGGCCTTGCCGACGAGGAAGGTCGCGGTGGCCACCAGCGCGCCGATGACGGCCATGCGTATCCCGGAGCGGCCGGCGGGCCGGGCGGTGAAGACCGACAGAACCGCGCCGACGGCAAAGAGCGCGACGACCGAGAACGCGGCCGAGGTGACGGTCGCGGCGGCACCGCTACCGAAGATGAACGGCACGATCGGAAGTAGCGCACCGAGCGCGAACGCTACGAACGATGACCCCGCCGCCACCCACGGCGATCCGAGGCTGCCGGGGTCGAGGCCGAGCTCCTCCCGCGCCAGCGTGTCGAGGGCGACCTCGGGCCGGCTCATGATGTTGTCGACCAGCGCCTTCGCCTCGTCCGGGTGGATGCCCTTGGCCTGGTAGATGAGCTCGAGCTCCTCGCGCTCCTCGTCGGGGAAGGCGTTGAGCTCCTCCCGCTCGATGCGCAGCTCGTTTTCGTAGAGCTCGCGCTGCGAGCGCACCGACACCCACTCGCCCGACGCCATCGAGAACGCCCCCGCCACCAGGCCGGCGACGCCGGCGAGCAGCACGATGCCCTTGGTGGACGTTCCGCCGGCCACCCCCATGACCAGCGAGAAGTTGGAGACGAGCCCGTCGTTCACGCCGAATACGCTCGCTCGCAGCGCGCCCCCGACGCCGGCTCGATGCCGGCCCTCGGACGCCGCGATCCGGCCGCCGGCGGTGTCGCCGCCGCGCATGGCCGCGACAACCTTGCCGTGGGCAGCCTCCTGGGCCGCCATCGCGGCGGGCGCCTCGGCCACCTGCTCGTACTTCTCGGCGTCGGCGGCCTCGGCCCGCAACACGATCGGCAACACCGCGTCGGTGCCGAGCCAGCGGGCCAGCCGGCGCAGCGTCCGCACCCGGAACGGGGTGCGCGGCGGCCGTAGGTCGGTGACACCAGCCTGGCGCAGCTGCGCGGCCCAGTGGGCGGCGTGGCGCTCTTCGGCTTCGGCCAGCGAGCGGTAGATCCGGGCCTTCGACTCGTCGCCGGCGTGCTCGGCGAGGCCGCGGTACAGCGCGGCACCGGCGAGCTCGTCGGCCCACATCTCGCGGAAGCGGGCGACGTCGCTGCGGGTGGCGTTGCGGACCACGGTCCTCACGCTACCGTTCGCTCCACACAGATCGGGACGGGACACATCGAGTTCCATCGTCGTCGAGGCGTGACTCCATTGAGAGTTGCTGCTTCGCTTCGCCAGCTCTTCGTCGACTTGGACGCGCCTCTCGAAGCAGGCCATCCAGGTAGCGTTTGCGAGTCGCTCGGCGAGAACTTGATCCGTGGTTGCCAGCGGCTGATAGCTCATACGCCAGCCATCTTGTCTAGTACCCGACCTCCCACAGGCACAGACCCTGGGGTGGCGCGAGCCGTCCGGCGGCGGCGCGGTCGCGGGAGCGGATGATGCGCATGAGGTCACCTGGGCGGAACTTGCCCACGCCGACGTCGACGAGCGTGCCCACGATCGACCGGACCATCTGCCAGCAGAACGCGGTGGCGGCGATCTCGTAGCGCAGCACGCCGTCCTCGGCCGCGACCCATCGAGACGCCAGCACCCGCCGCACCGTCGTCGACCCCTCGGGCCCGGCGCGGCAGAAGGATGCGAAGTCGTGCTCGCCCACGAACGGGTCCGCACCCAGGCGCAGAGCGGCCAGGTCGAGGGGTTCAGGGACCCACCAGGCGTAGCGGGTGAGGAAGGGATCGGGGACGGGCCGGTTGACGACCGCATAGGTATAGGTGCGCCACTGCGCCGATCGGCGGGCGTCGAAGCCGGGCTCGACCAGCTCAGCCGACCGAACGACGATCTCGGGGGCGAGCATCCCGTTCAGCGCGTTGCTCACGCGCTGGACGTCGAGATCGGCGGCGGCGTCGAAGCTCACCACCTGGCCCCAGGCGTGCACCCCGGCGTCGGTTCGCCCGGCGCAGGCGAGGTTGGTCGCCGGAGCGTGAAGCACCTTCGCGAGCGCCTCCGACAATGTTCCCTCGACCGTGCGGACGGCGGGCTGGCCGGCGTAGCCCCGGAAGTCGGTGCCGTCGTAGGCGACGACGAGCTTGCAACGAGCAGCGCTGCCCTTGTCGGCCGCGCCCTCGAACAGCGTCATCGGGACGCTATAGACCTGGATCTACACCAGTTCGATGCGAGCCATCGGCGCGTGGTCACCCGGGCGCGGGCCGAGCTTGAGGATGCGCAGGTAACCGCCGTTGCGCTCGGTGTAACGCGAGGCGATGTCGTCGAACAGCTTGTGGGCCACCTGCTTGTCGTGGAGCTTGGCCACGACCTGGCGGTGGTTGTGGACCCCGCCCTTCTTGGCCTTGGTGATGAGCCGCTCGGCGTAGGGCCGCAGCGCCTTGGCCTTGGCGACGGTCGTGGTGATCTTCTCCGCCTCGAACAGGTGCGCGGCGAGGTTCGCCATCATCAGTCGCTGGTGCGACGGGCTGCCCCCGAACCGGGGCCCCTTGCGGGGTGCCGGCATCGGCCCTACTCCTTGACCCGCAGCGCGAGCCCGCGCTCATCGAGCTTCTGGAGCACCTCTTCGAGCGACTTCGACCCGAAGTTGGTGATGGCGAGGAGGTCGTCCTCGGTCTTCTGGACGAGCTGGCCGATGGTGTCGACCCGGGCCCGCTTGAGGCAGTTGCGGGGCCGCTCGCTCAGATCGAGCTCCTCGATGGGCAGCTCGAGGTCGGGCGACGCCGCCGTGGCCGGCGATACCTCACCGAGCTCGAGACCCTTGGGCGCCGCCGACAACTCGGCCACCAAACCCACCAGGTTGCGCAGGGTGTCGCCGGCGGACGCGAGCGCGTCGCGGGGCGAGATCGAGCCGTCGGTCTCGACGTCGAGGGTGAGCTTGTCGTAGTTGGTCGCCTGCTCCACCCGGGTCGGCTCCACCTGGAACGCCACCCGCCGCACCGGCGAGAAGATGGCATCGACGGGGATGACGCCGATCGTCGACGTGCGCTTGTTGCGCTCGGCCGACAGGTAGCCCCGGCCCTGCTCGACGGTGAGGTCGAGGGCGAGGCGGCCCTTGGCGTTGACGGTCGCGAGCAGAAGGTCGGGGTTGAGCACCTCGACGTCGGCGGTCGTCTGGATGTCGGCGGCGGTCACGTCGGCCGGGCCGCGGTTGTCGAGGCGCAGGGTGACCGGCTCCTCCGACTCGCACTGCAGGACGAGGTCCTTGAGGTTGAGGATGAGGTCGGTGACGTCCTCCTTGACCCCCGGGATCACGTCGAACTCGTGCAGCGCCTCGTCGAAGCGCACCTGCGACACGGCTGCGCCGGGGATCGACGACAGCAGGGTGCGGCGCAGGCAGTTGCCGAGGGTGTGGCCGAACCCGGGCTCGAGCGGGGAGATCACGAACTGCTGTGTGTTCCCCTCGGGCTCGCCGGCTTCGACTTCTGGGCGCTGGATGATCAGCATGGCTTCTCGCTTCTGGTTGCGGGGGGGGTTACTTGGAGTAGAGCTCGACGATGAGCTGCTCGCGCACGGGCACGTCGATCTGCTCGCGCAGCGGGAGCTCGCGCACGGTCGCCTTGAAGTCGGACGGCGCGGCCTCGAGCCACGCCGGCACCGCCCGGTCGAGGGTGTCGATGTTGTGGCGGAGCACGATGTTCGAGCGCGCCTTCTGGTGGATCTCGACTACGTCTTCCTTGCGGGTCTCGTAGGAGGGGATGGTCACGCGCTTGCCGTTGACCGTCACGTGACCGTGACGGACGAGCTGGCGAGCCTGGTTGCGGCTGGCGGCGAAGTTGGCGCGGAACACCACGTTGTCGAGCCGCTGCTCGAGCATCCGCAGCAGGTTCTCGCCCGTGATGCCCGACTGTTTGGCGGCCTGGGCGTAGAGGTTGCGGAACTGCCGCTCGAGGAGCCCGTAGATCCGGCGCGCCTTCTGCTTTTCCCGCAGCTGGAGTAGGTACTCGCTCTCCCGGATGCGGCCGCGGCCGTGTTGGCCGGGCGGATACGGCTTGCGCTCGACCGGGCACTTCATCGAGTCGCACTTGGCGCCCTTGAGGAAGAGCTTCATGCGCTCGCGCCGGCAGAGCCGGCACACGGGACCGGTGTGGCGCGCCATCAGACCCTCCGCCGCTTGGGCGGTCGGCAGCCGTTGTGTGGAATGGGGGTGACGTCCTTGATGCCGGCGACCTCGATGCCGGCGTTCTGGATCGAGCGGATGGCCGTCTCCCGGCCTGAGCCGGGGCCCTTCACCACCACGTCGACCTTGCGTACCCCGTGCTCCATGGCGCGCCGTGCCGCCGTCTCCGCCGCCAACTGGGCCGCGAACGGCGTCGACTTGCGCGAGCCCTTGAAGCCGACATTGCCCGACGACGCCCAGGCGAGGACGTTCCCCTGCTGGTCGGAGAACGTGATGATCGTGTTGTTGAACGACGACTTGATGTGCGCGATGCCGTAGCTGATGTTCTTGCGCTCGCGCTTCTTGGGGCGTCGTCCACCCGCCGCTGGCTTGGCCACCTTCTCCTGCTTCCTCTTCTACTTCTTGACGCGCTTCTTGCCCGCGACCGTCTTCTTCGGTCCCTTGCGGGTGCGGGCGTTGGTGCGGGTGCGTTGGCCATTGACCGGCAGGCCCCGGCGGTGCCGGATGCCCTGGTAGCTGCCGATCTCCTGCTTGCGCTTGATGTTCTGCGAGACGTCGCGGCGAAGGTCACCCTCCACCTGGAGGTTCTGGTCGACCCACGATCGCAGCCGGGCGACCTCTTCGTCGGTGAGATCGCGGACGCGCGTGTCGCACGAGATCTTGCTGGCTTCGCACACCGTGCGGGCGGTGCTCCGACCGACGCCGAAGATGTACGTCAACGCCACCTCGAGCCGCTTCTCACGGGGTATGTCGACACCGGAAATTCTCGCCACGACCTTCTCCTACCTATCCCTGACGCTGCTTGTGGCGCGGGTTGGTGCAGATGACCCGGACCGCGCCGTGGCGGCGAATGATCTTGCACTTCTCGCACATCTTCTTGACCGACGGACGGACCTTCATCGACTGCCTTACTTGTACCGGTAGGTGATGCGACCCCGGCCCAGGTCGTAGGGCGTGAGCTCGACCTGCACCTTGTCGCCCGGGAGGATCCGGATGTAATGCATGCGCATCTTCCCGGAGATGTGCGCGAGCACCTTGTGCCCGTTCTCGAGCTCGACCCGGAACATGGCGTTGGGCAACGGCTCGACCACCGTCCCCTCGACCAGGATCGTGTCGTCCTTGGGCTTTGCCAGAGTTCCCACCTGCTTCTCGGGGCCCCGAGCCGGCGCGCGGAACGAGCCGGGAAATTCGACCTCGGGGCCAGCAAAAAATCTTACACCAGGCGGAAAATCCTTGAGAACTCGCCCTTCTGGGGCCGGCTCACCAGGGCAGGGTCAGGACCTCGGGGCCGCGGTCGGTTGCGGCGATCGTGTGCTCGAAATGGGCCGAGCGGCGGCCATCCCGGGTGATGACCGTCCAGCCGTCGTCGAGCAGCTCGGTCTCGGGCCCGCCGGCGTTGACCATGGGCTCGATGGCGAAGACGTGGCCCTCCTTGACCCGCAGCCCCCGTCCCGGGGGGCCGTAGTTGGGGATCTGGGGCTCCTCGTGCATGGCGGTGCCGATCCCGTGGCCGACGTACTCCCGCACGACCGAGAACCCTGCCCCCTCGGCGACCCCCTCGACCGCGGCGCCGATGTCGCCGAGCCGGTTGCCCTCGACCACCTGCTCGATCGCGGCCTCGAGTGAGGCCCGGGTCACCTCCAGGAGGCGCTTCGACTCCTCGTCGATCTCGCCCACCGGGACGGTGACGGCGGCGTCGGCGTGCCAGCCCTCGATGATCGCCCCGCAATCGATCGAGAGGATGTCGCCGTCCTCCAGCTTCACGTCATCGCTCGGGATGCCGTGGACGATCACATGGTTCGGCGACGTGCAGACGACCGCCGGGAACCCGTGGTAGTTGAGGAAGTTCGACTGCGCGCCCCGGCGATCGAGCACGTCGCGGGCCGCCTGGTCGACGTCGGCGGTGGTGGCGCCGGGCTTGGCGGCACGGATGCAGACCTCGTGCATCTCCGCGACCACCGTTCCCGCGCGTCGCATGAGCGCGATCTGTTCCTTCGACTTGCGGGTGATCATCGGGCGCTAGAGGCGGCTGTCGACCGCGGTGACAAGCCGCTTGAACACGTCGTCACCGTCGCCCTCGCCGTCGACGACCTCGAGCTTCCCGAGCTTGCGGTAGTAGTCGATGATCGGCACCGTCTCCTGCTCGTAGAGCTCGAGGCGGCGCATCACCGCGTCCTCGGTGTCGTCGGCGCGTTGCACGACCTTGCCGCCGCACTCGTCGCAGGTCCAGTCCTTCTTGGGCGGGAGGCTGACGTGGTAGGTGGCTCCGCAGTTCTCGCACACCCGTCGGCCGGCGATGCGGTCGAGAACGGTCTCGGTGGGCACGTCGAGATTGATCGCGATGTCGAGCGGGTGGCCCTCGAGTGCTCGGTCGAGCTCGATCGCCTGGGTATCGGTGCGGGGGAAGCCGTCGAGCACGAAGCCGTTCTCGACCCGGTCGCCGGCGGCGACCCGCTCGGCCAGCAGTCCGAACACGACGTCGTCGGGGACCAACTCGCCCCGATTCATGTACTCCTCCGCCTTTTTCCCGAACTCGGTGCCGGCGGCGGCAGCGGCGCGCAACAGCTCTCCGGTCGAGACGTGGGGTATGCCGTAGTGCTCGGCGAGGCGCGCCGCTTGCGTGCCCTTCCCCGCGCCCTGCTTGCCCAGCAGGACCACCCGCGGGCCGCGACCCATAACGCGCTACCCCTCGGTCCACGTCAAGCGAGGAAGCCTTCGTAGTTCCGCATCATTAGCTGGCTGTCGATCTGCTTCATCGTCTCCAGCGCGACACCCACGGTGATGAGCAGCGCGGTACCCCCGAAGGGGAACTGGGAGATGTCCCACAGCGCGAAGACGAGCAGCGGCGCCAATGCGATCGCTGCAAGGAAGAGCGAGCCCGGCAACGTGATGCGGTTGAGCACCTTGGCCAGGTACTTCTCGGTCGGCGGCCCCGGCCGGATGCCGGGGATGAACCCGCCCTGCTTGCGGATGATGTCGGCCTGCTGCGCCGGGTTGAACGCGATCGCGGTGTAGAAGTAGGCGAAGAAGATGATGAGCATCGTGTAGAAGCCCATGTAGAACCAACCCTGCGACTGCACCAGATTGTCGTTGATCCACTCCTGCACCCCCTCCCACGGGGTCACGGAGGCGATCAGGGCGGGGAACGACAGGATCGAGCTGGCGAAGATCACCGGGATCACACCCGACTGGTTCACCTTGAGCGGGATGTACGTGCTCTGGCCGCCGTACATGCGCCGACCGACCACCCGCTTGGCGAACTGCACCGGAATCCGGCGCTGGCCCGACTCCACGAACACGATGCCCACGATCATCGCCACGCCGATGGCGAGGATCGTGAAGAACTGGAACTTGCTCCCCTCGCTGTAGATGGCGCCGCCCTGGGCCGGCAGCCGGGAGACGACCGAGGCAAAGATCAGAATCGACATGCCGTTGCCGATGCCGCGCTGGGTGACGAGCTCGCCCAGCCACATGACCAGGGCGGTCCCGGCGGTCCAGGTGAGGATGATCAGCGCGGCGCGCGGCGCGTTGAAGCCGGGGATGAGGTCCGTGCCCTCGGGCAGGCCGGCAAAGTTGAACAAACCGCCGCCGGTCTGACCCTGGTGCAGCGCGAACACGAAGCCGGTCGACTGCACGAGCGCGAGCGCGACCGTGAGGTACCGCGTCCACTGGGTGATCTTCTTCTGACCGACCTGACCCTGCTGCTGCCATTCCTCGAGCTTCGGGATCACCACACCGAGGAGCTGCATGATGATCGACGCGGTGATGTACGGCATGATCCCGAGGAAGAAGATCGCCACATTGGTGATCGCCCCGCCCGAGAACAGGTCCAGGAAGCCGACGACGCCGGAGTTGTTGGCCTGGTCCTGGAGGCTCTTGATCGCCTGGAAGTCGACGTAGGGGACGGGGAGGTGGGCCCCGACCCGGTAGACCGCCACGATGATGATCGTGAACAGGATCTTCTTGCGCAGGTCGGGCACCCGGAAGATGTTCCGCAGCCGGGACAGCATGGAGAGGCGGCCTCCTGGGAGCCTGGAGCTTCGAGGTTAGCGGTTGGTGAGAGCGTTCCCCTTGGCGGGGGGTCGCCGGTCACCGAAGGGCAAGGGGAGCTTCTCGGCCCGGCCGCCGGCGGCCTCGATCGCGCTCGTGGCGGCGGACGAGAAGGCGTGGGCGCGCACCGTGAGCGCCTTGGTCAGCTGGCCCCGCCCGAGGATCTTTACCAGGCCGCGTTTGGCGACCAGGCCGCGCGAGCGCAGGACGCCGGGATCGATCTCGGTGCCGGCATCGAACGTCTCGAGGGTGTCGAGATTGACGACGACGTACTCGACCCGGAACGGGTTCTTGAAGCCCTTGGCTTTGGGCGTGCGCCGCGCGATCGGTGTCTGACCACCCTCGAACCCGGGTTTCACCTTGCTCCGGGCGCGCTGGCCCTTCATCCCCCGGCCGGCGGTCTTGCCGCCCTTGCCGGCGATGCCACGCGCGACGCGCCGACGCGCTGTCTTCGAGCCGGCCGGAGGCTTGAGGTCGTGGATCTTCACGGCTGCTCCTCCACCTTCACCATGTGGGGCACCTTCTCGACCATGCCGCGGATCTCGGGACGGTCGGGAAGCTCGACGGTGTGGTTGATGCGGCGCAGCCCGAGGGCGCGCAGCGTCCCCCGTTGCTTGGGCTTGGCCCCGATGGTGGAGCGCACCTGGGTGACGCGGAGCGTCGCCATTACTTCACCTCGGTGATCTCGACCGGCGGGGCGTTGCGCTCGCGGTACGCCCGCAGCATCCCGGTGGTCGAGACCTCCTCGGGCGACTTGCCCCGCATCTTGGCAACCTCGTCGGGGCGGCGCAGGTTCTGGAGCCCGGAGATAGTGGCCCGTGAGACGTTGATCGCGTTGGACGAGCCCAGCGACTTCGCCAGGACGTCGTGCACCCCGGCGGCCTCGAGAATCGCCCGGGCGGCACCGCCGGCGATGACGCCGGTGCCGGGCGCGGCCGGCTTGAGCAGTACCCGAGCAGCATCGTGCACGCCCATGATCTGGTGCGTGATCGTCGAGCCCGCCAACGCGACCGAGAACTGGTTCTTGCGCGCCTCCTCCATCCCCTTCTGGATGGCGGCCGGCACCTCCTTGGCCTTCCCGTAGCCGAGCCCGACGTTGCCGGCGCTGTCGCCCACGACGACGAGCGCGGTGAACGAGAACCGCCGGCCGCCCTTCACCACCTTGGCGACCCGGTTGATCGCGATCACGCGCTCTTCGAACTGTCCCTCAGCCACGCTCTCCCTCTCCTCAGACCTTCAGTCCTGCTTCGCGGGCGCCGTCGGCGACGCTCGCCACCCGACCGTGGTAACGGAAGCCACCCCGGTCGAACACGGCCGTCGCGATCCCGGCGGCCTTGGCCCGCTCGCCGATCAACTTGCCCACCGCCTTGGCCGCGTCGACGGTCGCGGTCGCGCTCCCCTTCAACCCGCTCTCGGCGGTCGACGCCGCCGCCAGGGTGCGACCGTGCACGTCGTCGATCATCTGGGCATAGATGTGACGGCTGGAGCGGAACACCGCCAGGCGCGGGCGCTCGGACGTACCGCGCACCTTCTTGCGCACCCGCCGGTGCCGCCGGCCCCGCGCTTCTCGCTTGGTCATCGTCATTTGGCGCTCTTCCCCGCCTTGCGGCGGACGTACTCGTCGACGTAGCGGATGCCCTTGCCCTTGTAGGGCTCGGGCTTGCGGATCTTGCGGATGTCGGCCGCCACCTGGCCCACGGCCTGCTTGTCGGCACCCCGGATGATGATGCGGGTGGGCACCGGCACCTCGAACGTCACACCCTCGGGCGCCTCGACCGGCACCGAGTGCGAGAAGCCGATCTGGAGCTCGAGCCTCGACGGCCCCTGGGCCTGCACCCGGTAGCCCACCCCGACGATCTCGAGCTCCTTGACGTAGCCCTCGGACACGCCGACGACCATGTTGTTGACGAGCGAGCGGGTGAGGCCGTGGAGGGCCCGGTTCTCGCGCTCGTCGTCGGGGCGCGCCACGGTGAGCGCGTCGCCGACGCGGGTCACCGTGATCATGTACGGCGTGTGGTGCTCGAGGGTGCCCTTGGGGCCCTTGACGACCACGTGGCGGCCCTCGATCTCCACCTCGACACCGGAGGGGATGGGGATGGGCTGCTGACCGATGCGGGACATGGCTGCTACCAGACCTGACAGAGGACTTCGCCACCGACTCGGCGCTGGCGCGCCTCGCGGTCGGTCATGAGGCCCTGGTTGGTGGACAGGATGGCGATGCCCATGCCGCCGAGCACCCGGGGGACCTTGTCCGCCTTGGTGTAGACGCGCAGGCCGGGCTTGGAGACGCGCCGGATCCCGGAGATGGTTCGCTTGCGCTCGGGCGTGTACTTGAGCTGGATCTTGAGGCGGCGCCCGGGACGCGAGGCGTCGTCCTCGACCGCGAAGCCGGTGATGTAGCCCTCGCGCTCGAGCAGCTGGGCCAGCGCCTCCTTCACCTTCGACGACGGCATGGCGACGTCGTCGTGGAACGCGACGTTGGCGTTCCGCAGCCGGGTGAGCATGTCGGCGATCGGGTCGGTCATCGTCATCGCGTCACCCCCTCACCACGACGCCTTGGTGATGCCGGGCACTTCGCCGGCGTGGGCCATGAGGCGCAGACAGATCCGACAGAGGCCGAAGCGGCGGTAGACGGAGCGCGCTCGGCCACACCGCCGGCAGCGTGTGTAGGCGCGCACGTTGAACTTGGGCTTGCGCCGCTGCTTGTTGACCAGTGCCTTCTTCGCCATCTCTATTGCTCCGCTCGCTCGTCGGCGGGGATGCCCCGCCGCCGCCCTTCGGGCCGCTCGCTCCGCGTGCTCCACTGCGGGCGCCGGCCTTCCGGCCGCCGTCCTCGCTTCGCGCTTGTCATGTATCTCTCCTAAAGGGGAAGCCGAGGGCGCGCAACAGTGCGCGGCCCTCGTCGTCGGTGCGGCCGGTGGTCACGATGGTGATGTCCATGCCCCGGACAGTGTCAATGTTGTCGTAGTCGATCTCAGGGAAGATCAGCTGCTCGGTGACGCCGAACGTGTAGTTGCCGTGGCCGTCGAACGAGTCCGGGCTCATACCCCGGAAGTCGCGCATTCGGGGGATCGTCAGGCTCACCAGCCGGTCGAGGAACTCCCACATCCGGTCGCCGCGCAGCGTGACCTTCGCGCCGATGGGTTGGCCCTCGCGCAGCTTGAAGTTCGCGATCGACTTCTTGGCCCGCGTGAGCGCCGGCTTCTGGCCGGTGATGACGGTCAGGTCGGCGACCGCGCCGTCGAGTAGCGACTGACCACCGGGCTGGGAAGCCGCGCCCACGCCGGTGTTCAGGATGATCTTCTCGAGCCGGGGCACCTGCATCACGTTGCGCAGGCCCAGCTCCTGTTGCAGCGCGGGGCGCGCCTCGGTCTCGTAGCGCTCCTTGAGGCGCGGCCGCACTCGGGTCGCGGGCGGGCTCACAGGTCACCTCCGCACTTGCGGCAGATGCGCACCTTGGTGCCGTCGGGCTCGAAGCGGAACCCGATCTTGGTGGGTCCGCAGCTCTCGCACAGGATCGCCACATTCGAGACGTGGATGGGCATGTCCTTGTCGATGATCCCGCCCTGCATCGTCGCCTTGGTGGCCTTCTGGTGCTTCTTGGCCACATTGATGGCGTCGACGATCACGCGGTCCCGCTCGCGCAGGACGCGAGTGACCTCGCCCTCCTTGCCGATGTCCTTGCCCGCGATCACGCGGACCCGGTCACCCTTCTTCAGCTTCATGTCAGAGGACCTCCGGGGCGAGCGAGACGATGCGCATGAACCGGCGGTCGCGCAGCTCCCGGCCGACCGGCCCGAAGATGCGGGTACCTCGGGGTTGGAGCTGGTCGTTGATGAGCACGGCGGCGTTCTCGTCGAAGCGGATGTAGCTGCCATCAGGTCGACGGCGCTGCTTCTTGGTCCGCACGACCACACACTTCACGACCTCGCCCTTCTTCACCGGGGCGCCCGGCACCGCGTCCTTCACCGTGGCCACGAAGATGTCGCCGATGCCCGCGTAGCGCCGCCGGGTGCCACCGAGGACCTTGATGCACAGGACCTCGCGCGCACCCGAGTTGTCGGCGACGCGAAGACGGGATTCCTGTTGGATCATCTACTTCGCACGCTCCAGCACCTCGACCACCCGCCAGCGCTTCTGCTTGGAGATGGGACGGGTCTCGGCGACACGGACGCGGTCGCCCTCACGGGCGTCGTTGGCCTCGTCGTGGGCGTACAGGCGGCTCGTCTTCTGCAGGGTCTTGCCGTAGCGGCCGTGGCGGACGCGATCGATCACCGCGACGACCACCGTTTTGTCCATCTTGGTGGACATCACGGTGCCCTCCCGCGTCTTGCGGCGGTTGATGCGGGTGCCTTCGTCAGCCATTGCTCTCCACCTTCAGCGCCTCGGCGGCGGCGATCTCCCGCTCCCGGAGCAGCGTCTCGATCCGGGCCACGTCCTTGCGCACGTGCGCCAGGCGCGACGTGCTGTCGAGCTGGCCGGTGGCGTTCTGGAACCGCAGGTTGAACAGCTCCTCCTTCGCCTCGGACAGTCGGTGCTCGAGCTCCACGTCGTTGAGCTCCCGGAACTCGCGCGCCTTGGTCACAGTTCGTCCGTTCGCACGACGAAGCGGGTCTTGATCGGGAGCTTGTGCATCGCGAGCCGCAGCGCCTCGCGCGCCGTCTGCTCGGGGACGCCGGCCATCTCGAACATGATCCGCCCCGGCTTCACCACCGCGACCCAATGCTCCGGGTTGCCCTTGCCCGAGCCCATGCGGGTCTCGGCCGGCTTCTGGGTAACGGGCTTGTCGGGGAAGATGTTGATCCAGACCTTGCCGCCCCGCTTGACGTAGCGGGTCATGGCGATTCGGGCGGCCTCGATCTGGCGGTTAGTGATCCAGCCGGGCTCGAGCGCCTGGATGCCGTAGTCGCCGAACGCGACGCGCGTGCCCCCCTTGGCGACGCCGCCCATGCGGCCCCGTTGCTGCTTGCGGTAGCGGGTCTTCTTCGGCATCAACATGGCGTCAGTCCTTCTTCCCGGGTCGCTGCGCAGCGCCGTCCCGCTCTCCGAGCAACGGCACTGCTGCGCTCCTAATCCTCTTCGCCGCCGTGGAACTTCGGGGCCTCGTGGTGCTGGCGGCTGGTGCGGCGCTCGATCTCCTCTTCCTCTGCGAGCAGCGCCTCGAGCGCGGGGTCGGCCTCCTTCACCAGCGGCTGCGCCTCGGAAGGCGCGTCTTCACCGACCGACTCGGAGTCGACTTGCACCGCCTCGGCCGCGGGTCGGCGGCGGCCGCCGCCGGCCGAGACCACCCGTCGGGCCGGTCCCTGACCCGAGGTCTCGCCCACGGCCATCGCCGCCTCCTTGGTGATCTTGTCCTCGGCGGCCGACTTGTAGGGCAGGATCTCGCCCTTGTAGATCCACACCTTCACGCCGATACGCCCGAACGTCGTGCGCGCCTCGGCGCCGCCGTAGTCGATGTCGGCCCGCAGCGTGTGCAGCGGCACCCGTCCCTCCCGGTACCACTCCTTGCGGGACATCTCGGCGCCGCCGAGGCGGCCGCCGCACTGCACCCGAATGCCCTGCGCACCCGCCTTCATCGCCGTCTGCACGGCGCGCTTCATCGCCCGCCGGAACGACACCCGCCCCGCGAGCTGATCGGCCACGCCCTGGGCGATCAGCGTCGCGTCGAGCTCGGGCTGCTTGATCTCCTGGATGTTGAAGTGGATCTTCGGGTTCCCGGTGATCTCGAGCAGACCGGCACGCAGGCGGTCGGCCTCGGCGCCCCGGCGCCCGATGACGATCCCGGGACGGGCGGTGTACACGTCGACCCGGAGGCGGTCGCGGGTGCGCTCGATCTCGACCCGGCTCACCGCCGCGTGCGGGAGCTGCTTGCGCAGGTAGTCGCGGATCTCCCAGTCCTCGATGAGGCTGTCGGTGTACTCCTGGTGGTCGGCGAACCAACGCGACTTCCAGTCGGTCGTGATGCCGAGTCGGAACCCGTAGGGGTTGACCTTCTGGCCCATTACGTGCCCTTCTTCTTCGTCGACTTCTTGGCGGTCTTCTTGGCGGCCGTCTTCTTCGCGGTCGTCTTCCTGGCCGGAGCCTTCTTCTTGGCGGGAGCCTTCACGGTCGGGCTCGGCTCGCCCTCGGCGCCCTCGTCCCCGTGGTCGTGGTCCTCGTCGTGGTCGTGGTCGTGCTCTTCACCCTCCTCGGCCTCGATCTGGGCCTGGAGGCCCCGGCGCCGGGCGGGGCGCTTGCGGGGCGGCCCGGTGATCGCCTCTTGGGCCCGGCGCCGCTCGAGCTCGTCCTCAGCGAAGCGCGACACGATGATCGTGAGGTGGCTGGTGCGCTTGCGGATGCGGGTCCCTCGCCCCCGTGCCCGCGGTCGCCACCGCTTGAGCGTCGGGCCCTCGTCGACGTAGGCGGTCTGCACGAACAACTCGTCGGCAGGCACGTTCTCGTTGTGCTCGGCATTGGCGATCGCCGAGTCGAGGAGCTTGAGCACCTCGTCGGCCGCCCCCCGCTCGCAGTACTCGAGCGTCTCGCGCGCGTCCTCGACGTCGAGCCCGCGGATCAACCCCACGACCTGACGGACCTTGGGCGGCGCGGTGCGCAGGTAACGGAGGCGGGCGCGGGACTCGGGCATGGCTACCGGTTCACCGACCGCTCGGAGCCGGAGTGCACGCGGAACGTGCGCGTCGGGGCGAACTCGCCCAGCTTGTGGCCCACCATCGCCTCGGTGATGTAGATGGGCACGTGCTTGCGACCGTCGTGGACCGCGATGGTGTGGCCGACCATGTCGGGGGTGACCGTCGAACGGCGCGACCAGGTCTTGATGACCTTGCGGTCGCCCGAGTCGTTCATGGCCTGGACCTTCGCCGCCAGATGGTCGTCGATGAACGGTCCCTTTTTCAGGCTGCGCGGCATTGGTCAGCTGCTCCTCATCACCGGCGAGAGCCGCGGCCACGACGGCGGCGGATGATCTGCTTGTCGGACGGCTTGCCCTTGCGGCGGGTACGACCCTCGGGCTTGCCCCAGGGCGACACCGGGTGCCGGCCGCCGGAGGCTTTGCCCTCGCCCCCGCCCAGGGGGTGGTCGACCGGGTTCATGGCGACACCGCGGGTGTGGGGGCGCTTGCCCTTCCAGCGGTTGCGGCCGGCCTTGCCCACCTGCACCAGCGCGGCCTCGACGTTGCCGACCTGGCCCACGGTCGCCCGGCAATCCAGCGGGACCCGCCGCATCTCGGTCGACGGGAGCCGCAGCGTTGCGGTGGTCCCCTCCTTGGCGACGAGCTGGATGGCAGCGCCGGCGCCGCGCCCGAGCTTCCCGCCCGCGCCCGGCTTGAGCTCGACGTTGTGCACGGTGGTACCGACGGGGATGTAGCGCAGCGGGAGCGCGTTCCCGGGGCGGATCTCGGAGCCGTGGCCGCTCTGGAGCATGTCGCCCACCGCCAGCTGCGACGGCGCCAGGATGTAGCGCTTCTCGCCGTCGACGTAGTGCAGCAGTGCGATGCGGGCGTTGCGGTTGGGGTCGTACTCGATGGTCGCGACCTTGGCGGGCACGCCGTCCTTGTCGCGCCGGAAGTCGACCACCCGGTACTTCTGCTTGTGCCCCCCGCCGCGGTGACGCGACGTCATGCGGCCATAGACGTTGCGGCCGCTGGAGCGCTTCTTGGGTTTGGTGAGCTTCCGCTCCGGGTGGTCGCGCGTGATCTCGGCGAAGTCGGAGACGGTCTGGAACCGGCGGCCCGGGCTGGTGGGCTTGCGCTTGCGGACCGGCATCAGGTCCCTCCGAAGATCTCGATGTGGTCGCCCTCGGCGAGCGCGACCACGGCGCGCTTCCGCGCCGCCCGCTGACCCCAGTCGCCGGTGCGGCGGTTCCGCTTGCGCTTGCCCTGGCGGTTCAGGGTGTTGACCCGCTTGACCTTGACCCCGAAGATCGTCTCGATCGCCTTCTTGATCTCGATCTTGTTGGCGTCGCCGGCGACGACGAACGTGTAGACGTTCTCCTCGTACGCGGCGTACGACTTCTCCGACACGATCGGCCGGATCACGATGTCGCGGGGGTTACGGGCACTCACGACGCCGTCTCCTTCTCGGCGACCGGCTCCTCGGCCGGGCCGGCGGAACCGAAGCGCCGAGTCGCGGTCTCGAGCGTGCGGGTGCTGAACACGATCCAGTCGTTGACGAGGACGTCGTAGGCGTTGAGCTCCTCGGGCAGGACGATCTGCACCCGCTTGCCGAGGTTGCGGAACGACTTCCAGGTGGCTTCCTCACCGCGCTCGAGGACGAGCAGGATCCGGACGTCGCGTTCGCGCTTCACCCGCAGGCCCAGGCCCTCGAGGACCTCCTTGGCCCGCTTGGTCTTGGGATCGTCGATGCCCCACTCGTCGACGACCATGACCTTGCCGTCGGCGGCGCGGTCCGACAGCGCCGAGCGGAGCGCGAGGCGCACCATCTTCTTGGGGGTGCGCTGGGTGTAGTCGCGAGGCTTGGGGCCGTGGGCGACGCCGCCGCCGCGCCACTGGGGCGAGCGGATCGAGCCGTGGCGGGCGCGCCCGGTGCCCTTCTGGCGCCATGGCTTGGCGCCGCCGCCCTGGACTTCGGAGCGCGTCTTGGTGCTGTGCGTGCCCGAGCGCCGGGCCGCGAGCTGGGCGGTGACGACCTGGTGCATGACGGAGACATTCGGCTCGATCCCGAACAGCTCGTCGGCGAGCTCGACGCTGCCGGCCTTGGCGCCGGTGACGGTGGTGACAGGGACGGTGCTCATGCGGCCGTCTCCGCGGTCGTGCCCGCCTTGGCCGGGCTCTTCACCGCGTTGCGAACGAACACCACGCTGCCCGCCGGGCCCGGAACCGATCCCTTGAGGAGCAGGAGACTGCGCTCGGCGTCGGCCTCGACGACTTCGAGGTTGAGCGTGGTGACACGACTGTTGCCGTGCTGACCCGGGAGGCGCATGCCCTTGAACACCCGCGAGGGCGTCGCGCACGCACCGATGGCGCCGGGGGCGCGGTGCTTCTTGTGGGTGCCGTGGCTCGCGCCCTGGCCGGCGAAGTTGTGGCGCTGCATCACACCGGTGAAGCCCTTGCCCTTGCTGATCCCGCTGACGTCGACCCGGTCGCCCACCTCGAACAGGTCGGCCGCCACCACCTGCCCCACCTCGAAGCCGGACAGGTCGTCGACCCGCAACTCGGCCAGGTGCCGAGCCGGCTGGGCGTCGGCCTTCTTCAGGTGACCGAGCTGGGCCTTGGTGAGGTTCCCCTCGTTGGCGTCACCGAAGGCCAGCTGCACCGCGGAGTAGCCGTCGCGCTCGGGCGTCTTGAGCTGCACGACGCGACAAGGCCCGGCCTGGATCACCGTCACCGGAAGCACCCGGTTGTCGGCGTCCCAGACCTGGGTCATGCCGAGCTTGCGGCCCAGGATTCCCTTGGAAGCCATCGCGGTCTTTCCCTCACGCGAACGCTCCCCCGGTTCCGGGCTTGGTGGCCGAGGAGCCGGCGGAGCGTCTGGGTGTTGTGCTGCGTGGTCCTGCCCGAGAGAAGGTGCAGCCTGCGCAGACATCGGTTGGGGGCCTATGAGGAGACGCCGGAGGAGGCCCCAATCCCCCCACGGCAAAGCCTGGAAAGACTACCGGACCGCCCGAGAAGGTGTCGAAGGGCACTCCGAGGTCGGTCAATCGGACCATTCGCGGCGCCGATACCGAGCAGTGATGGAGCCCGGCGTCGAGACCGCCTTCTGGGCCGAGCACGCCCGCCACACCGCCCGGGCTGCGTAGCATCCCGCTGCTCGACGAGAACGGCGGGCGCCGGCGGGTGACGCCGCCGGACGTTGCGGCGAGCGGAGCGAGCCGCAGCGGTGGGCGGGTGGGGTCCGCGGCGGGATCCCGCCGGTGCCCGCACGCCGCGAGACGTAACGCCCGGGTCAGACCTGCTGGATCTTGATCTCGATGTCGACGCCGGCGGGGAGGTCGAGGCGCTGGAGCGACTCGACCGTCTTGCTGGTGGGCTCGACGATGTCGATCAGGCGCTTGTGGATGCGCATCTCGAAGTGCTCGCGCGAGTCCTTGTCGACGTGCGGCGACCGCACCACGCAGTAGCGGTGGATCTCCGTCGGCAACGGCACGGGGCCGCGCACCTTGGCCTGCGTCCGCACGACCGTCTCGACGATCTTCTTCGTCGACTGGTCGATGATCTCGTGGTCGTACGCCTTGAGCCGGATCCGGATCTTCTGTCCTTTGGCGTCAGCCATCTCTATTGCTCCGCTGCGCTCCGCGCGGGCGAGTTGTCATCACTCGGTGATCTTGATGACGCGGCCGGCGCCGACGGTGTGGCCACCCTCGCGGATGGCGAAGCGCAGGCCCTCTTCCATCGCGATGGGGGCGATGAGCTCGACCTTCATCTCGGTGTTGTCGCCCGGCATCACCATCTCGACCCCCTCCGGGAGGTTGATGCTCCCGGTGATGTCGGTGGTGCGGAAGTAGAACTGCGGCCGGTAGTTGGAGAAGAACGGTGTGTGCCGGCCGCCCTCGTCCTTGGTGAGGATGTACACCTGGCCCTCGAACTCGGTGTGGGGCGTGATGGAGCCCGGCTTGCAGAGCACCTGGCCCCGCTCGACGTCCTCCTTCTTGGTCCCCCGCAGCAGGGCGCCGATGTTGTCGCCGGCCCGGCCCTCGTCGAGGAGCTTGCGGAACATCTCGACGCCGGTGACGACCGTCTTGGTCGTGTCCTTGATCCCGACGATCTCGACCTCGTCGTTGACCTTCACGATGCCGCGCTCGACCCGGCCGGTCACGACGGTGCCCCGGCCGGTGATGGTGAACACGTCCTCGATCGGCATGAGGAACGGCTTGTCGATCTCCCGGACGGGCTCGGGGATGTGCGTGTCGACGGCTTCCATGAGCTCGATGATCTTGGGCGTCCACTCGGGGTCACCCTCGAGCGCTTTGAGCGCCGAGACCCGCACGATGGGGATGTCGTCGCCCGGGTACTCGTACTCGCTGAGAAGCTCCCGGACCTCGAGCTCGACCAGCTCCATGATCTCCTCGTCGTCGACCATGTCGGCCTTGTTCAGCGCGACGACGATGCTCGGCACCCCGACCTGGCGGGCGAGGAGCACGTGCTCGCGGGTCTGGGGCATGGGCCCGTCGGTGGCCGCGACCACGAGGATGGCGCCGTCCATCTGGGCGGCGCCGGTGATCATGTTCTTGATGTAGTCGGCGTGGCCGGGGCAGTCGACGTGGGCGTAGTG